>Ga0315291_10000322_pt1 | contig 62301 bp, 51 predicted proteins | sample YL17G12_20_MG_FD_203070 | JGI IMG/M metagenome (GOLD analysis project Ga0315291, IMG submission 203070) | Sediment microbial communities from Yellowstone Lake, YNP, Wyoming, USA - YL17G12_20 | ecosystem: Environmental > Aquatic > Freshwater > Lake > Sediment | place: USA: Wyoming | collected... | reverse complement strand
TTAACCTTAATTCAATTCTTGACACTGAAAATATTTCTTTATACATTTCATAATATATTAATTATTCTTCAAAAATACATTATGAACATAATTTTTTTAAAACGGCTTTTCAGTTTTATTAATCTTTTTCGCAGTTTTATAAAAGGAACTTGTAATAAAATCCGTTATAATTGTGTATCTATATCAATTTTAATATTTTTTTCTTTCTTATTTTTCTTCATTGTTTTACCACATATTAAAATTAAAACAGATATTGAATATATCATATTATTAACAGGATTTTCACTAATTATTGTTTCTATATTTTTTACTTATCATAAGAAGTTACGTAATTATTGTAAAAAGTATTCTGCTACATTTAAGGTTAAAAACCCACCGTTTACTTTACTTGACTGCATAATTACAGTAATTCTTATCAGTACATTATATTTTCTTTTTAATAAAACTGATTTTTCATATTTGTTAAAAATTTTGGATTACAAATTTTTAATTATCTTTATTTCTACGTTAATTATTGTCATACTTATACTTTTATTACCTAAAGAACAACAAGACACTAAAGAGACAAAGACCGATTCTATAAAGTATGAACCAATTGAAGATATAAGAGAAGACAAACTTGGAAGAAAAAAGTTTATCAACGACTTTAATGAGATTATTTGTAAGAATTTAGATTATGATGAGTCATCCGTCATTGGATTAACCGGAGCTTGGGGCGATGGAAAAACATCTGTTATTAACTGTTTCATTAATGAAATAAATTCAAAAAATAATTCAAAGCAAATAATTGTTAAGTTCAATCCATTATGCCATGAGAATGAAGAAGCTATACTGCGTTCCTTTTATAATCACATAGAATCCGAAATAAGCAAGAAGTATATCATCAAAGGGCTGCATAGAACTTTACGTACCTATGTTGATTCTCTTTTAAAGGGAATTGAGTTCAAGGGTTTGAAAATAAGTCCTTTTTATAAAATACAAACACCTTCGGAAATAAAAAGTGAATTAGAAAAAATTCTTACGGATAATGATGTAAAACTAATTATAATTATTGATGATATTGACAGGCTTAATTATAATGAAATAACCTTGATTTTTTCTCTAATCCGCTTTAACACTAATTTTAGAAACACATTATTTATTGTATGTTATGATCCCGAGTATTTAAACAAAGTATTTGAAAAAGAATTTACCTCTGTGTCAAACAAACCTGAACAGAATATAAAGGATTTTACACAAAAGTACATTGAAAAAATATTTAAAATAAGTATCCCTCTTCCGGAAGTAGAATATGGCAAATTAAGGGAATATCTGCTTTCTATTATTAAAGAGTTATTAACTGATAAATCATTTGAAAAATATAACATTCCTAAAAGTAATATTGATTCAACTCTTGAATACTTTAATACTATCTTTACTGTTCATAAATTAGAATACATATTTACAAATTTAAGAGCAGTTAATAAGTATTTATCTCATTTATCTGCCACTCTTCCATCCATAATACAAGAAGTCGATATTTTAGATTATTTGTTATTAGAAATTATTAAAACATTTAATTATGAATTATACAAAGATATTTGGGAAAACAGTTATTATTATAATCGTGAATGGAGTAAACTCAATTTCAAACAATCAATTGATTCAGAAGTTACTGAAATTATTGACGAAAAAGAACATTATGAAATATCAATGAAATATCTATTAAATAAGTTGAAATCTTCAAATGAAAAATTGTACAAATTATATGAAAAGATTTTATCCGAACTATTTCCTGACACTGTCGGGAAATACTTTAATGAAAATACATATGTTAGAAATGAATACACTTTACCAGACAAACGCATTAAAAATCCGGATTATTTTGAAAAATACTTTATTCTTCAAGTTCCTTTAAATGAAATATCTGATCAAGATACAAAAATGATAATTAATAATTTAGAGAAAGAAAATCAGAATAAATATGATACAATTGATAATATTTTCCTCATAGTTAAAAAAGATGGTAAGCTGAACAGTCTATTTATAAAATTGCGTACGAATTATATCAATACAATATCTCTCGATACAGCAGAAACACTTATTAAATGGATTTATACGAATGCTGATTCTTTTTCTTTTTCAAAAACACCTAATATACTCATAGAATCAAGTGAATTTCGAAATGCTATTAATTTGACCGAACAACTAATAGAACAAAAAATACCTGATGGACAAAAAAAAGATACATTTATTGAAATTATTAATAAATCAGAATCCTATTTATTTATAAATGAATTAATAAAGTTAATCATTTGTTTGCCTTTACCAAATTATCCTTTAATTAGTAATTCCGTTTCTAACGATGAAAAAGAAAATCTTAAAAAAATGTTTTCTGATAGACTATATAGATATTACATAGAAGAAAAGCATAATATTCTAAAACATCTAAATGCCGAATATTCCGGTTTATTATTTTTTTGGTTGAGAAATTGGGTAGATTATGGCAAAAATGAACACAGGGATGAAATAATTAAATATGTAATGGAATTAATTAATGATGATTCTGAATCATTTATAATTTTTCTTAAACCTAAATACATACCTGAAAAAGACGAAAATTTAAGAAGTTATACATCAGCTAATCAGCTAAACGATATATCTTATGTTTTTAACCTTCATCAGTTAAGTAAAATAGCACAGAAACATATAAAGTCTACAAATTTAACTGAAGAAGACAAAAAATATCTTCAAATGTTCATTAAAGACATTGAAGAATATACCAAAAATAAAAATAAGGAAAAAGAGACCTCTTAAATTACTTTTTGAGTTTTCCTGCAATCTCTGCGACGTATTTTCCTTGAAAGCGGGCGGCGGCGAGTTCGTTATCGCTGGGCTGACGTTCGCCTTTTCCGCCGGCGATGGTGGAGGCGCCGTACGGTGAACAGCCGGTGATTTCGTCAATCCGTATCTGCCCCTGAAATGCATACGGCAGACCGGCTATTATCATTCCGTGGTGCAGTAAGGTAATATGGAAGCTTAAAATCGTTGATTCCTGCCCGCCGTGCTGAGTTGCGGAGCTGGTGAAAACACTTCCGATTTTTCCAACCAGAGCTCCTTTTGCCCAAAGCCCTCCCGTTGCATCCAGGAACTGCCGCATCTGTCCGCACATATTCCCGAACCGTGACGGCGTTCCGAAAATAATGGCATCTGCTGATTCCAATTCCGCAACTGTGCACACCGGTATATGGGCAAACGTTTTCTGCGGTTCTATCGCTCCCATTTTTTGCAGAATTTCTTCCGAAAGCGTCTCTGGCACCCGCCGCAATACCGCTTCCGCTCCGGGAACTTCTTGAACACCTTCAGCGACTGCTTCCGCCATTTTGTATATATGCCCGTACATAGAATAAAACACAATGTAGACCTTCATCGCTTCCTCCAGAATTATAAGTGCAATAATACAGCGTCATTTATGTTTTTAGCAGTAATACACAGATAATTTAATAACGCAAAGTCGCAAAAAATATTTAAAAATATAATTGCATTAAAATATCTAATACTTTCCTTATTTTAACATAAAAAAGGAGCTGTTTGTTCTTTAAATTAACAAATTTATTTTATTATGAAAAATGTAAAATTACATTTTCCCTTGACTAATGAATTATATGTGTCTAAATTATCACAACATATACGGGGAACGACAGCTATGGTTAAAACCATTGACACGGCAATTTTAGCGCTCTTGCTTCTGCTGATTATAAAAGGCATCTGGCGCGGCTTTAAAAAAGAACTCATTTCACTGGTTGAATACGGTATTGCCCTCCTGGCGGCTTCAACTCAATTAGAAAATGGCACGAGGTTTTTTGAAAAATATTTCCAATTACACCCGTTATTTGGCTACTTTGTTTCATATATCGTGATTTTTCTTGCAGTGCTTCTGATATTAAAATTTTTCGTCAATCAAATTCTAAAGCTCTTCCGTTATGAGCCGTCATCAGGGCTGTTGGATTCAATCGGCGGCGGCATCTTCGGATTTTGTTTAGGGATGATTACGGTCGGGCTTACGGTCGCAATGTTACGCCCGATTCCAATAATGGACGTTGTTTTCACAGAAAAGAACAAATCACTGTTTATACCGCTTTCAGAAAAATTTGCCGAACCGATTGCGGCACGATTTACCGGAAAAACAGGCGCCGGTTCACCACTGCAGAAGATGCTCTCAAAAGGCGGCGGCGAAGGTCTGATTCTCCCCGATTTCTTAAAAGGATTAGGCTCTGCTGAACAATTCCAGCAGTTAACCACACAACAGCAAAACCTCCAGCAACAGCTCCAGGAAAACCAAGCAGGTCAGCCGCAAGGGGCTTATAAACAGGCATTAGAATACTTAGGGGTAGATACCTCAAAATTACCCAAGCAAACACTCCAAGAAATAATAAAAAGATATTAAAAAGTAACCTGACTTTCGTATTAAATAACCATATACTTCCGCCAGTCATCATAAACAATATACTGCATTCCTGTTTGACGCATGCAGGTTAAAACATCGCCTTCGGAGTAATCTGGTGAAGCGCCCATACGGGTTATGGTATACCCGGCTATCTGATTTGCATACGCACCGATTGCAGACAGAGGTGCTTTTTCTAAATATTTTATCGTCAAAGCGGCTACGAATGCATCACCAGCACCGGTCGTATCAACCGGCTGGACTCTTATCGCGGGACAATATACGATTTCAGTTTCATTTGCCATTATACATCCATATTCACCCGTTGTCAAACAAGCAAGTTTTAAACCAAACTGATGAACCAATCCCTGTAATGCATCCGGGATATTTTCCGAAAGATTATTCCATACAATTCGTATTCGCCGCAACTCCTGTTCATTCATTTTAAGTATATTCGTAAGGGGAAGACAGTTCCAGAGCACTGTAATTATTTGTTGGTTCCATCCCCGAAAATTGACATCGAATACTTTTACTGCGTTTGGACATTCTTTCAGGAACTGTTCTGTAACAGCGGCTGATTGCGGAGTCCGCTGGGCAAATGTCCCGAACACTACTGCATCAATCTGCGGAATAAGTTCGTAAAACCGTTCATCCCATTCTAAAAAATCGCAGGTAACTGTTTGAGAACATACAAATGAAGGAACTTTATTCTGGTCAAGAATTACCGTAACATATCCAGTCTCGTTACAGGAATCAATTTGAATAAATCGTGTATCTATCCCTTTCTGTTTAAGTATTTTAATGAGTTCATTGCCGGCGCTGTCGTTTCCCACACGGCTGATTAATATTCCCCGGTATCCCAACTGAACCGTGTGATGGACAATGTTATAGAGCGCTCCACCCAAATATCTACCATCCGGATAGATATCCCACAGCACTTCTCCCAAACCAACGATATACTTCTGTTTATTAAAATTCACATCCATAATTGAGATAATTTATAGAAATTGTCCCCGTTGGTTCAGATTTGTAACCTGAACCATACGGTTGGGGGGAGGTTTGAAACCTGCCCTACTTTTATTCGATTTACTCTCCAAAGCGGGATGGCTAATGCCACCAAATTGCACCGACAATGGATTAAGCTCATCTCACTATTTAATATAATATTCCCTAATTTTAAATACATTTGTCTGAATTTCCGATTATTACAATAAACAGAAATATTTCATCACTCGAGGAGAATTTTTATGTGTCAATGCATCGGAAGCGAATTTAAGATCATCGGACAAATACTTAACAATAACAAGAAAAAACCGATAACTATTTATTACTGTCCAAAATGCAAAACATCGTATATCCATTCAGGAAAAGGATATAAACAGTTAACGCCGAATTATTTTCTCAGCGATTTGTAATTTAAAATAACGGTGAATTAACCTGTCTATAAAAATGAATAAGCCTTTTAAAAGTGCTTATTTGGTTTTTATTCCTGTTCATCCTCCGTTACTTTGCTTAATTTACCTTCAATTAATTCATTTATTGCTAATATGGTAGGTTTCTCCCGCTTATCAAATTCTTTGACAATCTTCTCCCTATCAACCAATTCTTCATCTAAATCCTCTTCATTTTCAATTTCCCCCAACTGCCGCTTCAACTCTTCATTCATTTCATCATGAATTATTCTTGCCCGTTTTGCCGCAAGTATTACCGCTTCGTAAATAGAATTAGTTTTCCCAATAATACTTCGGATTTCAATCGTCTTTGTCATATCTATTTCTCCCTCTTATTATTTATTACAATACGTTTTAAAATATTTTTTTGTTTCATTTACTACCACATTATTTAATACAACAAGACCACTTACATTGGGCAATGCCATCAATCCGATTAATCTATTTGCAACATACTAAACGATAGTTACTTTTAACACGCTTCCTAAAAGCAAAAACAGGCAAAAAACCCATCGGTAATATTTCTTAACCCAGAAATCCAGTAAATACGACTTTACCCGTTCATTAAAATATGGATAGCCGATGGTTGAGCCGGCAAATCCGCTCATCGCCGCCGTTCCGGTGAAGGCTTGTTTACTGCACGGATTAATAGGTAACAACGCCATATACTCGGCTATTTCTTAGAATAATTTTAGCATCCCAGTTTCTCTTCAAGCACCATTAAAATTTTATCTGCGTCAATACGTTCCTGCAACATAGAATCGCGGTACCGAATGGTAACGGTATTATCTTCCATTGTTTGTGAATCTATAGTTATTGCAAATGGTGTGCCAATTTCATCTTGCCGGCGGTATCGCCGTCCGATAGCCCCGCTGTCATCATAAAAACTCTTAAACCGCTTTCGTACAAACTCATAAATTGCCTGCGCTTTTTCAGGCATTCCATCACGATTAACCAGCGGTAATATGGCTACTTTTATAGGCGACACACGAGGATGGAGGCGAAGCACAACCCGCTCAGGCTCTTCATCATACGCATCAACGATAATTGTTAACAGTGTTCGGTCGCATCCTGCCGAGGTCTCTATTATATATGGAATATAATGAGAATTGGTGGTTTCATCAAAATAGCTTAATCTTTTATTTGATTCCTGTTGATGACGGCTCAAATCAAAATCAGTACGGTTATGAATCCCTTCTAACTCCTGCCAGCCAAAAGGAAACTCATACTGTATATCCCATGCTTCTTTGGCATAATGCGCTAATTCTTCAGGGCTGTGTTGATGAAACCGAAGCTTGTTCATATGTAAGCCCAAATCCTCATACCAGTTAAATCGTGCTTCTTTCCAATGCTCCAGCCATTTTTTATCTTCGGAAGGATGGATAAAATATTGCATCTCCATCTGCTCAAATTCACGGGTACGGAAGGTAAAATTCCCCGGCGTAATTTCATTCCGAAATGCCTTGCCAATCTGTGCGATTCCAAAGGGGATTTTCCGCCGGGCAGTAGTCTGAACATTGATAAAATTAACATAAATTCCCTGCGCGGTTTCCGGACGGAGATAGACGATGTTCGATTCATCTTCAACCGGGCCCATAAAGGTCTTGAACATCAAATTGAATTTACGGACTTCAGTAAGCTCGCCACCGCACTTTGGGCATTTACCTGCAGTAATTTCATCGGCACGAAAACGGCTTTTACAGTTTTTACAATCCACCAGCGGATCAGTAAATCCTTCCACATGCCCTGAAGCCTGCCAGACCTTTGGATGCATTAAGATAGATGCATCAATCCCCTCAATATCATCACGCTCCAGGGTCATCGCATTCCACCAGAGCTCTTTAATATTCCGTTTCAGCTCAACGCCCAATGGACCATAATCGTAACAACTGTTGATACCTCCATAAATCTCACTTGATTGAAAAATATATCCCCGCCGTTTGCACAATGAAACAATTTTTTCCATTAAATCATTCGTTTTTTCCATAGCTATCTCACTATTACTGAGTTTAATAATTGTAATGCCTGTGGTGTTTTATATCCATCAAAATGATACTGGTAAAAAGCATCGAATAATGCTGTCAGTTCCTTCACAGTCTTTTGAGATGCCTTGATATTAAACAATGTTTCTAATTTTTGTGAAAGCACTTGACGGAGCACCTGCATTGTTTCTCGTGAAAGCCGGCGCACACTTTCCTTAGATGCACATTTATTGCAAAGAATTCCGCCTGAACTTATAGAGAAATGGATGTCCAATAATTCCCTTATTTTACCACATTTCTGACAATTATGAACATTCATTCCAAAGCCGCTGATATGTAAAAATCTGGTCAAAAAATACCAATATGCCATTTCATACCGTTTTTTTGTACCTTCTAATGAATCGAGTGATAATTTAACCAGATTAAACAGTGGTTCATTTGGCTCTTCCTCCATAATCAAATTAATAAGAATTTCAGCGATTGACAACCCGACTGCTAACTTTTGCAAATCACTCCGGATACTCTCATAATGCTGAATAATATCACACTTTGACAACAACTGTAAATTTCGGCTCTCTTTATAGTAATAAACGAGATTCACCACATTTAACGGTTCCAGTGCTCCGCCGAAACGGCTTTTAAACGTCCGTGCACCTTTCGCAATGAGAGATACTTTTCCATAATCCCTGGTAATAACCCGAATTATTTTACTGGTATCTCCCTGGGGCATCTCTATTATAATAATCGCTTCTGTCTCTAAGAGAGCCATATAATCAATATAAATTATATATAACTTTTTTATTTTTTAAACACAGAGACACAGAGATATTTACTATAAATTTCAATCTTTCCTTTTATTTAACAGTATATATTAAGGTCTTTGATTTAACGCAGGCTTCTGAAAACAGATCCGCCTTCGGCGGAAAAGCCTGCGGCTACCGATTATATAACAATTTTAAGCTCATTTTTTGGAGCCGCTCCGCCCCTTTAAAAAGAGGCGGATAGTTTGCGATTTAATTTATTTTTTCAAAGGTCTCAATAATTATTAAAGTGGATACAGTTCATTTGTTATGTGGACAAATTCCTCTACCGTTAATTCTTCAGGCCGATGATTCAAGTTAAAAACTTCTCCTAACTGTGCAATTTTTTCACCGGCGATATCGGCTAATGAATTTTTTAACATTTTTCTTCGTTTGCCAAACGCCGTTTTAACAACCTTGAAAAAATTTCCCGGAGAAATTCCACCAGGCAATTGTTTCAATTTCAATTCAACAACGGCGGATTCTACTTTCGGTTTCGGATAAAAACAATTATTTGACACCGGAAACAGCACCTGCGGTTCCGTATGAAATTGACAGATAACAGACAGCAAACTCCTATCTTTTATTCCCGGCTGTGCAGTTATCCGGTGAGCAACCTCCCGCTGAACCATAAAAACCATCCGTTCAATATAATCACGCTGGTCAAACAAATGAAATAACAATGGACTGGTAATGTTATAGGGAAGATTGCCTGTTATCACCGCCTTTGTATTCAATGGTATACTATCGAAAAGATGAAGTTTTAAAATATCACCTGAAATTATTGTAATATTCTTACGGTTGAAAAATTTTTCAGTAAGAATTTCCACAAATTGCTTGTCAAGTTCAATAACGAATATGGTAATCGGCTCAAAGGCTAACTGTTCTGTTAATACGCCGGTTCCGCCTCCTATTTCTACAACCACTTCCCCTGACTGCGGCTTGACCGCAGCAGCAACCTTCCGCACAATATTTTTATCATGCAATATATGCTGGCCTAAAGTCTTTTTCAGAACTAATGATGTTTGGGTCATTCTCAATTACCCAAGCTCGTTATAGGTTCTCACTCTAAATTCAACTCCCAACCGATGCGCTATGTTTCGGCAGGCTTCAATATTTATATTCGGAATATCTACGACGGTTATTACCGTTTTTATACCAGCGGCTACACACTGTTTAATAAAATCAATCAATCCGTTAAATGATTTCTCGGCAAAAATATTTCGAGAGAGTTTTAGGTACTGCTCCGGATTATCGGTATTTAAACTGATTGATACTTCATCAATAATTCCAACCAATTCCTGGGCAATATTTCGGTTGTAAATTAAATTCCCATGGCCATTTGTATTCAGACGAACTTTAACTCCTTGACCTTTCAGCCATCTGCCAACCGTTTTTATGAAATCTAACCGAAGCAGAGGCTCACCATATCCGCAGAAAACAACTTCTTTATACTTTGTCGGGTCGCCAATAAGGATGATTGCTTCCTCCGGTGTTGGCTCGTCCTCCGAGCGAATTTTCAAATTATATCCTTTAACGATAGGGTCAACCAGCCGCGGACAAAATACGCAATCCGCTGTACATTGAAGCGTCGGATTAATATACAACGAATCACGAATCTGATACACAACTGTCGGCTTTTCCATTTCTGGAGCAATACCCCAAAGCCGATTCGCATTGAATACCGTTATCCTGCCAATATCTGCTTGAGACAGGTGTTTTATTTCAGCCACCCGCTGAGCAATAAGCGGAATATACATCGGCTCATTTCGTTTACCCCGGTACGGCTCAGGAGCCATATACGGCGCATCAGTTTCAATCAGCATCTTTTCAATCGGGACAGCTTCAAGCGCTCCGGTGTTTTTAAAGTTTTTAAAGGTAATATACCCACCAAACGAAATTAAAAAATTCTTTTTTATGAGACGCAGTGCAGTTTCTGCATCACCGCTGTAATAATGGAATACGCCCTTTAAGGTATTTCCTACTGCTGATTCTATAACAGCCTCTGCGTCCTGCCAGGCATCGCGGATATGAATCACGACCGGCATCCGGGCATAAGCAGCCATCCGAAGTTGTTCAGCAAATACCCGTTTTTGCACCTCCGGTGGAGAGTGTTTATAATAATAATCCAGACCAATTTCGCCAATTGCAACAACTTTCTTATCCCGCATAAGCTCCAGCAAATCGCGTTTTGTTACCTCAGAAAAAGTTTTCGCTTCATGGGGATGGACACCGACCGCTGCGAAAACACCCGGATGTTTTCGAGCAAATTCAACCGCTTCACGACTGGACTGAACGTCAGAACCTATATTTATAAAATATTGTACACCGGCATCCTGTGCCCGCTTCAGCACATCCTCCCTGTCATTATCAAACTGCGCATCACCAAAGTGAATATGACTATCAATAAACATCGTTCTGAAAATCCTAAGAATATTAACTATTTACAAATCTTTTCCCATTGCGTCAGAATTTCCCCGTCGGGGAGCTATGCACCAGTCCTTAACGCTAAAAAACGTTAAAAATATTAAATATTTATAAATCAAATAATATATTTGAAAAAATAGAAATAATCAAGAATTATTTAAAATGATTATGACTTTAATACCAATAAATTTGTATGTCAACAGTATAAAAGATAGTTATTTGTACAAAACGGGCACAAGAAAACCTGAATGGTATGCTGTAATAGAAAAATATTCTATTGATAAAGCGGTTTATGGGAAATAATTATTGGAGATTAACCACGTTTAGAAATATTGTAATATGTACTATTTTGCTCTGTATGGACAGGTTGTTGTTTAAAAGCACTAAAAATGCACAAAACAAACAGAATAACCAGTTTTTTCATAGTTGGTTTTCTTATTATCTATGCTACCGGGAAATCCGCAGAAGTTTCCACCGTAACGGACCTAAAGAATCAGGATTAAGATAATCACTAATAACAGGATACAATTCTAATGTATTCTTTTTAAATCTCCAATAGTATAAGTCATTATTATAATTGTAGATAATTTTTTTGCTAACGCTGTCAAATTTCTGAAACATTATACAATCAAATCTCGGTGGACCTATTCGAACTAAACTTCCAACAATATAGTTTGTATAATTTAACAATCCCTTTATCTTCCCGTCAATTGTAAACACCACTTCATCAACAATAGAATCAGTAAAAATATATCTTCCCATAAAAAACTTTTCATTGATTAATCCAGCGGGTGGCGGTGCAAACCAATATTTTTGCGGATATTTCTTAAACCGTTCCTTAATCCAAGGAGTTTTAGAAAAAATATTGTCAGATAGTTCCAGAAATGTGTCTTGAGTATTAGACAAAAGTTTAGCTGAAAAATATAATCTTTCATCTTTCGACGCACTATAAACAACTAACTCACTATCGCTTTTCTGAACATATTTTGCCATTAAACCTTCATGAAAGTTTATACTTCCTAAAACAGTATCTTTTGAAAAGTAAAGAGTAGTAATTCCCAAGTAAATACTACTGGCATAATAAGGAGTTACACCCTTTTCAAGCGAATCATAATAAGCCGATTTAAGCCACCACATATTCCAGAATTCATCTGGTTTTATATTTTGGGCTGATTGTTGTTCTGGATATTGCTGCGTTTTGCTTTGTATACACAGGTTGTTGTTCAAAAGCAATAAAAATACGAAAAATAAAACAAACATAATTATCTGTTTTTTCATAGTTAGTTTTTGTTATTCTTTTACCGGGAAATCCGCAGGAGCTTCATACTGAGCGGTCCAATTGAGTCGGTATCAATATTAATTACCGGATATAATTCCATAGTGTCTCGCTTTAATTTCCAATGGTAATCTTTATAAACATTAGGATGATATCTGTTTTTATACTTGTTAAGACTTTCTGTATTTATGAATGCCACATAATCAAAACTTGGAGGACCACCTTCAGCGCAATATCCGACTTCAAAATCTGTATAATTATCAATCCCTGTTATTTTCCCGTTAAGAGTGAATTCTATCTCTGAACCTAAAGGATACAAACGCCGGTATTTCCCTTTAAAAAATACATCATTTATTAAACCTACCGGCGGCGGTTTAAACCAATAATTTACCGGGTATTTCTTAAAACGTTCCCACTTTTTGATTACTGAATGTTCATATATTTCCAATACCGTATCAGAAGAGCTGGATAGTATTTTAACAGAAAAATCTATTTTCCCATTACCTGATGGATCTAATACATTAAATTCTTTAATACCACTTTTTACATATTTTGTTTTCCAATTTTCATGGAAATTCCACCATACCCATACAGAATCATCATAAAAATATAAAGATGCAATGCCGAAATATGCTTTTCGTGAATTATACGGAGTTGCACCGCTTTCCAGCGAATCATAATAAGCCGCTTTAAGCCATCACATATTACGAAAGTCGTCTGATTTTATATTTTGGGTTGATTGTTGTTCTGTATATTGTTGCGTTTTGCTCTGTATGGACAGGTTGTTATTAAAAAGTATTAAAAATGCGAAAAACAATACAATTAAAACATAGAGCTTTTTCATAACCGACAATAACCTTATGAATCAGCTTTAAACTACCGGGAAATCCGCAATAATTTCATACTGAGCGGTCCAATTTCATCAAAATCTGGTGCAGGAATCAAGGAATATAACTCCAACGTGTCTTTCTTGACTTTCCAATGGAAGGAGTGATAAACATTCGGATGATATCTTCCTTTATACTTGTTTATACTATCAATATTTGCGAAACTAACACAATCATAATTCGGAGGGAAACCATACCCTACTGAATAATCAGTATAATTTTTAAAACCTGTAATTTTACCATCAAGGGTAAATTCCATCTCTGAACCGAGTGAGTCTATACGTTTATATTTTCCCACAAAAAAAACGTCGTTAATTAAGCCGGCCGGAGGATTCTTAAACGAATATTTTTGTGGATACTTTTTGAATCGCTTCCAATTTTTTATATAGCGGTCATATATCTGTAAAAAAGTTTCTAAACTGTCTTTCTGTATTTTAACAGAATAATCTATATTGCCATCTCCTGAGGGAGATAATATATCATATTCAGTTTCAGTTTTTTTTATACATTTCGTTTTCCAATTTTCATTGGGATATAACACCCATACAGAATCACCATAAAAATAGAATGAAGATATTCCAATTCTTGACTTAAGTACATTATACGGAGTAATGCCTTCCTTTATTGAACTATAATATCCCCCATTAACCCACCAAATATTACGAAAATCATATTGGTTTAGATTTTGCCTGTACGGTTGTTCTTTATATGATTGAGTTTCATTTTTTATAAACAGATTACTACTAAGAAACATAAAAAATGCTGAAATTATAACAAATAAAATAAAGAACTTTTTCATACGATTCATCCATTTTTTATTATTGCAAAAAAAATCAATCAGGATTTCGGTATCTTAAAAATATTGGTTGACATCCATATTTTTCAATAAAAGGATTATAGGATGTATATTTTGTATATCCGGCATCTTCACTACAAGCACTAAATAGACATTGCCAATTACCGCTAATATAAATACCCATATGGCCAGATTGCAAATCAGGATCATAAGGCCATAATACAATATCCCCGTCTACTGGATTATATACCTGAACAAAATGTGGATCATCTTGAATGTTTCTTATGGTTCGAGGGTCAAAATATAAACCATTTTCCAAGTAAATATCCCTTACTAACTCATTACATCTTCCATAATAATCTTGTCCCCAATAATACGGTTCACTGTAATAGAAAAACCAGTCAACGTCAAATATGCTTTCAGGATTGGGTTCGGGAGGATAATATGGTTCTACATCCGGTACAATAGCATCGCACGGACATATATTTGCACAATCACCGCAACCGGTACATAAAAAAGAATCAATATAGACTGGAAAATGATCAATAACAAACAAAAAACACTACCACTCTCCGAACCGCATACGATACATAACCATAACTATTTTCAAAGAACAATTTGTCCAATTTTAACGTAAACATTTCAACCGAATATATATTTTATAGTTTTAAGAATACTTTAAATTATAATACAAAATAGTAATTCAAAATGCAATAATAAATACTAAATCATTTGGAAAATCAAAAAAAACTTGGAAAACAATTAATAATTTTATATATTAATTGCTTTTTATTTTTAATACATTTTGGGAATTGTTGAATGTTCGGAGAATTGACACAGAAATTAGAATCCATCCTCAAGAAGCTTCGGGGTGAGGGTCGGATTACTGAGAAGAATATTGAAGAATCTCTGCGGGCAGTTCGTCGTGCGCTGTTAGAAGCGGATGTTCATTATAAAGTAGCCCGTGATTTTATTGCGAGCGTTACTGAAAAGGCAATCGGTCAGGATGTTATTCGGAGTATTACACCAGCCCAGCAGATAATAAAAATCATTTATGATGAATTGACTCTGGTGCTTGGTGAACCGTTCCGGGATATACAGCTTCAGCGGAATCCCCCGACGATTGTTATGATAGTTGGGCTTCAAGGCTCCGGCAAAACGACGTTTTGCGCCAAATTAGCTCGCTATATTCAAAAGCGCGGGCGAAGACCTGTTTTAGCTTCTGCTGATGTATATCGTCCTGCGGCACGAAAACAGCTTGAAGTCCTTGGTAAAAATATTAATACTCCGGTTGTTGGAATGGATGCCTCACAGCCGATAGAAATTGCCAAACGTTCCTGTGAGGAATGCAAGCGGTTAAATGGCGATGTTCTTATTATTGATACTGCGGGGAGACTGCAGATTGATGATACGATGATGCGAGAGCTTGAAGAACTGAAACAGTTGCTTCAACCCCAGGAGATATTTTTTGTTGCGGACGGTATGACCGGTCAGGATGCAGTTAATTCGGCATCAGTATTCCGGGAGCGGTTAGATTTTACCGGCATTGTATTAACCAAATTGGATGGTGATGCACGAGGCGGTGCGGCACTTTCGATACGAGCGGTAACCGGCAAGCAGATACGGTTTGTTTCGGTTGGTGAAAAAGGAGATGATATTGAGCCGTTTCATCCTGAGCGGATGGCGTCCCGTATTTTGGGAATGGGTGATATTGTTTCTCTGGTAGAAAAGGCTCAGGAGTCAGTGGATAAAGAGCAGGCGGAAAAGCTTGAAGAAAAGCTGCGGCGCGCTGAATTTACCTTTGAGGATTTTAAAGACCAGATTCAACAAATAAAAAAAATGGGCTCATTAGAGCAGATGATTGAGATGATACCCGGAATGAACCGTTTCGGTTTATCCGGATTTCAGGTAGATGAGTTACAATTTAAAAAAGTTGAAGCAATTATCAATTCAATGACACTTGAGGAGCGGCAGAATCCAAAAATCATTAATGGAAGCAGGCGATTGCGTATTGCTCGCGGAAGTGGAAGTTCTGTTCAAGATATAAATAGACTGTTGAATCAATTTTTCCAGATGCAGAAAATGATAAAAAATCTCTCACGGTTCAATTTCGGAAAGCAAAAAGCAGGTATAAAATTATTTTAAAGAGAAAAACTAACTATTTTTTTATTGACATTGTGAATAAAATAAAAGTATATTATGTATATTAAATAAAATGTTGTTATGGATTACGCTTAAATTTTTAGTTTAAATCGTGGGAGTATTTGTTAGAAATATATTTGACTTAACGTGGCAATGCCATAGCTGACAAATGTATTAAAATATGAGGCTCAAATTCTGGTAGCTGAGGAGTGACCTCCAGCGGGATGGCTCTGCGACCGTCATTTTGGTAAAAACTTTTCCGCCAGTCGTGCTTGAGGTGGATTTATCTCTGACTGGAGTTTGCGATTTTTTGAATTTTTCAAAGATTTTTTGTATACAATATTTAGATGCACAGTATAAAAAACACAATTTGAATGGTATACTGTTTATAGCAGAGTTTTTTAAATGAAAGGAAGTTGGAAGAGTGGCGACGAAGATGAGACTTGCTCGGTTAGGAAGAAAGAAACACCCGTTTTACCGAATAATGATTTCAGACAGCAGAGCCCCACGAGACGGGCGTCATATTGATGCAATTGGATTTGTTGATCCCCTAAAAAATCCTCGTGCAGTAACGATTGATAGAGAAAAAGCGCTCTATTGGTTGAATAAAGGTGCAATACCGACACAAACGGTTAAAAATATTTTATCAAGTGAGGGAATTCTTTTAGAATGGGATCTTCGCAAGAGCGATAAATCAGACGAGTTTATTACAAGTGAACTCCAGAAATTTTCCTTACTGCAGGATTTAAAGAAAAAAAATAAAGAGGAAAAACAAAAAGTAACTGAAAAAGTGGAAGTTAAGAGCACAGAGACAAAGGAAAAGGAAGCCGAATCAGGTGCACCTTCCCTATCGGTTTCTTCTGATACAGAGCAAACTGTTCCGGAATAGAACGGCACATACATCGGTCTTTTAAGGAACCTGAACGAGTATATAAGAATCTGTTATTTTGTGCTGGTATTATAATATTTCTCTATGATAGGCAGTTTTTAGTATAGATTTTAAAACTACTAGCGGGAAATTAAAAACTGTCAGCGTACCGAGCAAGAAAGGGAGAGAAGTATGAAGGAATTCCTCGAATTTATTGCCAGGCAATTGGTAGACAAGCCGGACGAAGTGCGGGTAACCGAAATTGAAGGAGAACGGACGACAGTGTATGAGCTTCGTGTTGGACAGGGTGATATGGGAAAAGTGATTGGGAAACATGGTCAGACAGCAAAGTCGTTAAGAACTCTTTTAAATGCCGCTTCAGCAAAATCCCGAAAACGTGCTGTGCTTGAAATTTTAGAATGATACCAAATACAGAGGTAAAAATATTTTAATCATAGTTATCATATAATGGGTGTTAACAGCCCATTATAGAGACAAAGATGTGAGTGTTATTTATATTGGCGAGGTAGTTCGGCCGTACGGACTGGAAGGGATTGTGATAGTTCGTACCTATGCTGAATTTTCCCGTCATTTAAAACAGAATACAAGGGTATTTATTCCGCTGAGCGAGACGGTTTGCTCTCAAATGGTGATTGAATGGATTAAACCGTGCCCGCGAAAACGTGAATACAGAGTAAAATTTCAAGAAATAATTAATCGGAATCAGGCAGAACAAATTACCGAAAAATTATTTGGAATCTCTGAGGATGCATTAGAGATACTGCCGGAAAATGAATATTATATCTATGAATTGATTGGCTGCCGTATCTTTTCTGTTTCTGGTGAACAACTTGGAATTGTGGAGGACGTAATCAATAATCCCGGAAATGATTTACTCTGTGTGAAAAACGGGAAACGTGATTTTTTAGTTCCAATGGTCAGGGAAATAATACGGTCAGTAGATACACAGAAACGGGAGATTTTTATTGAGCTGATAGATGGATTACGGGAATAAGAATAACTGTTTTTGGCTCAGAGCCATTGGGAACTAAAGAATATTTATTAAAGCACATTGTTTTTCAATGCATTTTCAGGTTATTACACCGTTTCCAGAGATATTTGACAGCCCGCTGAGTGAGACGATTTTAAAGCGAGCGCAAGATAAAGGATTAATTCGGGTAACGATCATCTCTCTGCGGAATTATGCAGATGGAAAATATTTACAATTAGATGATTATCCGTATGGCGGCGGTCCTGGAATGGTTTTGAAACCGGAACCCATTTTTCGAGCGTTTGAGTCGCTCCAAATTGACCGAACAGATACAACGTCACGGATATTATTTATGTCGCCGCAGGGTATCCGTCTTACTCAGGAAAAACTCAATGAATTTGTTACCCTGAAAACAATGACGATACTCTGCGGGAGATACAAGGGAGTAGATCAGCGGATTGTTGATACCTGGATTGATGAGGAGATTTCTATTGGTGATTATGTGATTTCCGGGGGTGAATTTGCCGCATTGGTAGTTATTGATGGTATAACCCGGTTAATACCCGGAGTATTGGGGAATGCGGAATCGGCGGCAACAGATACGTTTCAGACGGATTTATTAGATTATCCAATATACACACGGCCGGCGGTATGGGGAGGATTATCCGTGCCGGACGTGCTGTTACAGGGAGACCATAAGAAAATCGCAGAATGGCGATTACAGCAGTCAATTCAAAAAACGGCTCAACAGAGAAGAGATTTATATAATAAATATCTGGAAAAGGCAGGTGAAAATAAGAATGAGTGAGGAAACTGTTACTGGAACAAAAGCAAAAGTGAAAAGCAATCAACAATTTAATGTTGGTGATACGATTGAGGTTCATGTTCGCGTCATTGAGGGTGATAAAGAGCGTGTTCAGGTGTTTAAAGGTGATGTTATTAAGATGCATGGTTCAGCGGAATCGCGTACCTTTACCGTGCGGAAAATTTCCGAAGGAATCGGTGTTGAAAGGATTTTCCCGTTTAAATCTCCAATGATTGCAAAAGTTGAAGTAATTAAAAAAGGGCACGTGCGGAGGGCAAAGCTTTATTATTTAAGAAAATTGACCGGGAAAGCAGTGCGTATAAAAGAAGAACGTTTCCAATAATATACTTTTTAAGGATGCGGTGATGTGCAGAGTATCCAGTGAGATGCCGATAGTAAAAATAAAGAGTGCTGATGAGGATTAAACTGGAGAGACCAATGAATTTATCCCAACTATTTTGTATTTTGCTTTTACTCCTATTCTGTTTTTGCAATAGTCATATAACAACTGTATCCCCGTATACTCCTCCCCTCTCTCAAGTATCCGTATTGGATACAATTGCCCGTCATACCCCGCCCCCGCTCTCTAAACCTGTTCAATCGTCAAAAGAACAGCAGAACGTCTTGCCGATTGTTGCTCAATTACAGATGCGTGATACAACCGCATCGGAATTGGTGATAAAGGGTGATTTTCTTGCTGCTCGACAGGTATATGAAGAAGCATACGATATTATTGCAGAATATGAAGATAATGAAAAAAATCCCATAACTCCGGAATATACAAAGATTAAGGAAAAAATCCTTTTTGACTGGGGAGAAGTACTGAAGAAAGAGGGATTTCAAATAAATACCACTTCATCGAATTTGCTCCAGCAAGAGCTGAAAATATTACAAGACATCATTGATGATGAACGGGCAAATGATTTTGTGCCTTCTGCCCCGCCAAACTTGGTGGCTGCACCGATTCCTCATATTATTAATGAACAAGTGTCAAAATGGATATATCGCTTTCAATCCGGTGACCAGCGGAAACATTTTGAAATCTGGTCAGAGCGTGCCGGACAGTATTTGCCAATGATATTGGATAGCGTTCGAAAAGCAGGACTGCCTGATGAGATCGCCTATCTTCCGGCGATAGAAAGCGGTTATAATCCTGGTGCGGTTTCTCGCGCAAACGCAAAGGGAATGTGGCAATTTGTTGCCTCCACTGCAAGCAATGTTGGGCTTATTATAGATAATTACATTGATGAGCGATTGGACCCCATCCGTTCCACACAAGCGGCAATTAAACATTTGAAAGATTTATATTCTTATTGGTATGGAGACTGGTTTTTGGCACTTTCAGCGTATAATACATCGGAAAAAAGACTTCGCAGGGCAATTAATAAAGCGAATACGTACGATTACTGGCAATTAGGTTCTCCGCTCTATCTTGAGACCCGAGAATATGTCCCGAAATTTCTTGCGGCAGTAGAAATTTTAAAAAATCCTGAACAATACGGATTTAATCCGATTCAGATGGAATCAGTTTACCCTGATTTTGATGAAGTACTTTTGAAAAAAAGTGAAGCGGCAAGTATTGATGTGATTGCAAATGCTGCCGGTACTTCTAAATCAGTTATCAGTGAATTGAATCCGGCACTCATTAATTTTGTAACACCGTTAAATCGGGATTATGTGATTCGCCTGCCGAAGGGATGTAAAGAAACCTTCCTGGCAAATTTTGCCGCCATTCCACCCCAGTCGCGGATTAAACAGTTAGTTCATTATGTGCAAAAAAATCAAACACTCTCCCAAATTGCACGGTTATATCGTGCAAATGTCAATCTCATTGTTGAAGTAAATAAAATTAATAATCCGAAAAACTTACGCATTGGTCAAAAGCTCATAATTCCGCTGGCGGGCATTGGATATAAACAGCCGTCCATTACTGCAGGTGGTAGTTCGCCGAATACCTCTCCAAGACCGGTCTCTGTTCAATCGAACGATACGGCAAAGCGTCAGAAATTTGTTTACACTGTCCGGCAAAATGATAAGTTAAGTACCATTGCGAGACAGTATGGTGTTACTGTTGCAGAGCTTCAAAATTGGAATAAAGGGGTAAGCGACCCCGATTGTATTTATCAAAATCAAGAAATTATTGTCTGGCTGCCGAAACAACCAGCGAAACCAGCAGTGAACACCGGGGATACCCGAACTATCAATATGGATGATGTAAGCACCAAAATCCATACGGTTCAAAAGGGTGAAAATTTAACCAGGATAGCAAAGCTGTACAATGTGCCGATAGAATATATATATAAATTAAATAACTTGAATGAAGAAAGCGTTTTGCATCCCGGAGATAAAATAGTAGTACCTTCGAATAATACTAAAACAGGCGGCTTGTCGAAGCAATAGTTTCTTTTTATTTGACTTTTTCATAATAAATATGTACAATATAATTTAAATATTTAATAGCTTACTCATTTAGTGTTTGAGTGTACGAATTAATATACAAGCTTTTAACTTCTATCAAATGCTCACTCTGGATAACTAAAAGGAGGGTGTGTGACCAAAGCAGATGTTGTTAATATAATCGCCTCTGCGACAGGTTTAACAAAAGTTGAAACCGAAGCAGTCGTTAATGGGTTTATTGCAACAATTCGTGATTCACTGAAGTCGGGAAAGGGCATTGAGATACGCGGCTTTGGAACATTTAAAATCCGAGAGAAAAAGCCGCGAGTTGCACGCAATCCGCGCACGGGTGATAAAGTTAATATCCCGCGAAAAAATGTTCCTGTATTTAAGCCTTCAAAAGAATTAAAAGCACTTATAAACGATGAATTTAAAAAATAATCTGACAATAAATAGCTAATGAGGAGATAAGACTTTGCCAAGCGGAAAAAAACGGAAACGGCATAAAATTGCCACTCACAAGCGGAAAAAGCGCTTGCGCAAGAATAGGCATAAAAAGAAGATTCGCTAAAAATAAAGGTTCATGGTATTTTTAACCATGGACTTTTTTTTCATTAAATATAGTTCTATGACCCCTTTTATATGATAGGCATTGTATTTAAAAATATACCCGGTTTTTTAATGTAAATGAACTGTAATGGAAACCGCACCGAAATACACCGTTACTGAGATTACGCGTCTTATCAAATTTGCGTTAGAGGAATCATTTACCAGTATATGGGTTTTAGGCGAAATATCTGATTTTAAACGGCATTCTTCCGGACATTATTATTTCACCTTGAAAGATGCACAATCACAGCTTTCTGCGGTGATGTGGCGAGGCAAGAATATGAGCCTTCATTTTATTCCGCAGGAAGGGATGAAGGTTCTTGCTTATGGCTCGATAACTGTTTTTGAAAAAACGGGGCGGTATCAGTTGGACGTTGATATATTACAGCCTCAGGGTATAGGTGAGCTTCAGATTGCATTTGAGCAGTTAAAGGCACGCCTTCAGCAGGAAGGGCTTTTTGAACAAAAATGGAAGAAAAACATTCCAAAGTATCCTGAGACGATTGGTGTTGTTACTTCTCCTACCGGGGCGGCTATTCAGGACATTATCAGCATTATTACCAGGCGGTATCCTTCTGCTCAAATAATTGTACGGCCGGTAAAAGTCCAGGGTGAAGGTGCGGCTGAAGAGATTGCCGATGCAATAGATGAATGCAATGAATATGGTCGGTTTGATGTGTTGATAGTTGGCAGAGGAGGCGGTTCTATTGAGGACCTGTGGCCCTTTAATGAAGAAATTGTTGCGCGAGCGATTTTCCATTCAAAAATTCCAATAATTTCTGCCGTCGGGCACGAGGTAGATTTCACGATTTCCGATTTTGTTGCTGACCTTCGGGCGCCGACACCTTCTGCGGCAGCGGAATTGGCTGTTCCGGACGCAGGACAGGAATTGATGCATATTTCTCATTTGTTGCAGCGAATTGTCCGTTTTACAAATAATCGGTTTCAATATTTAAATGAAAAAGTGCGATTGCTTGAGAGTTCCCGAGCACTTCGGATGCCCGCAGATGGAATGAAACAGTCTGCTTTGCAGTTAGATTTGCTTGTGAATAAATTAGAAAATGCATATCACGAGAAGATTTCAAACCGAATTGAACATATAAACCAATTGACGAATCTCCTGCGTTCCTATGACCCGATGGCGGTATTGCAGCGCGGATACAGTATTACGTATCGAGCCGAGGACGATAGGATTATTCGGGACAGTACACAACTCCATCCGGGCGATGGAATCTGGATTCAATTTGCAAAAGGTAAGGTCTCCGGACAGATTGAAAAGGTGAATTAGTTGTATAAATTAGATTGTTGCAAAAATACGTGAGATTGCTTCATCCGCCACTCCCCTTTAAGAAAGGCTGAGCAAAGACGGGATTATTGAGCTTGTCTTTGTCCCGTGAGGGACGGCTCACGCCGCGAGTCCGCCGTTAGTGTGGCGGACGAGTACTCGGGACGATCCGCCTTTGGCGAGACAATCTCATATTTAAAATTATAGAAAATATTCCTTATGAATCTTTTTACCTAAAACAAACAAAATGTTCAAAGAGTCTATTTTTTTCAAAATTGAATGTGAGAACTATTCAATATTATTGAAACTATTGATAACGGTTTTTTATGACACCAAAAAATTTTGAAGAAGCGCTGAAGCGGTTGGAAGAGATTATCGCTCAGCTTGAACAGGGTGATGTTTCTTTAGAGGAAACAGTAAAATATTTTCAGGAGGGGATTACCCTGGCAAAATACTGCAAAGAGAAGCTGCAAGGCGCCGAAAAAGAGATTCAGAAATTAGTAAAAAATGCTGACGGTGAATTTCAATTGAACCTTCTTGCAGAGTAATATGAGCGAGCGGTTAGTGAGGTAAACGCAGTGAAATTTGGTATTGCCGGTACAATTCAGGATGATACGATTCGAAAAGCTGTTTATGCTATTTTAGAACAATTCGAGCGGGCAGGTATTGAATACGTGATTGAGAGCAGTTTATCGAAGAGCTTAGGTCTTGCAGAAAGCGGTATTTCTGCGGGTGATATGCATTCGAATGCTGATATTGTTCTTGCGTTTGGCGGTGACGGCACATTATTATCAATTGCCCGTGAGCTGGGTTTTTCTTCAGTGCCGATTTTAGGGATTAATGCCGGGCATTTAGGATTTTTGACTGATATTACGATAGATGAACTGCTTCCCCATATTGATGATTTGCAGAACAATCGGTTTTATATTGAAAAGCGGATAATGCTTGAAGCGGATGTTGAAGGAATTCAAGAGCAAACATTCTTAGCTGTCAATGATTTTTTTATTGATAAGGGAGAATATCCGAGAATAATCAAGATAGCATTAAGCATTGAGAATGAGTACTGCGTAACGTATACAAGTGACGGTATTATAGTGGCTACGGCGACTGGTTCGACGGCATATTCCCTGTCCGCCGGAGGACCGATAGTATATCCAACGGTTGATGAATTAATTGTTACCCCGATTTGTCCTCATACGCTCTCTGCCCGTCCGATGATTATTCCGGGGAATTTTACGATTATTCTTGAATTGCGCTCGCATCATATAGAAGTACCGCTTAATGCAGACGGGTATCAAGCGGCGATGCTGAGACCGGGACAAAAGGTAACTATCCGAAAAAGCAAAGCTGTTTTTCAACTGGTTCATTTTCCCTCGCACAATTTCTTTAACGTTCTCAGCACAAAATTAGGGTGGGGCGCCAGGAATGATACAAACCTTCCATAATTCAGGAAAGTGTTATGTCCCTTACCGATGAGAATTTCCAGTTGAATGCCCCAATGAATTCCTCAAAAACCCAAGACACCAAAACAACGAGTGAATTTTTATCAAAAATCACGCATGAGTTGAGGATTCCAATCGCAATCATTAAGGAATTTACCGAAGTTCTTGATAGAGAAATTGCCGGACCGCTTACATCCCGTCAAAAGGAATATCTTGAAATAATCTCCCGTAATGGAGAGCGGGTCTTGCGTCTTATTGATAATTTTATTAATATTACCCGTATAGAAGTCGGGACCCTGCGTCTGCATCGGACAACCAGTGATATTAAACTGGTATTGCAGGATGCTATTAAGGCAATGAGTATCCGTTTTTCAAAAAAGAATATCACTCTTGCTGTGGATATTTCTGATAATTTGCCGGAAGTATATGTTGATACGGATGCGCTGACGCAGGTTATGATGAATTGTCTTGAAAATGCATGGAAATTTAGCCCCGAAGGTAATACCGTTACTGTACGTGTGCAATTGCAAGATGATGTTTTATATATCAGCGTTCAAGATTTCGGCAGAGGAATTCCGGAAAAGGATTTGCCATATATTTTTAAGCCTTTCTATCAGGGTGAAGATGTTGACCGGGAGCGTTTGGGAGGAACAGGATTAGGACTTGCTATCGTAAAAGAGCTTGTTGAGCTTCACGGGGGAGCGGTATCCGTAGAAAGTACAGTGAAAAAGGGGACGACAATTACTATGAAGATTCCTGCATGCCAATAATAATATAACCAGAAGGCGACAGTGAGTAAAAAGAAAGTTTTGTTGATTGATGATGAAGCAGACCTGCTGAAGGCATTGACGGTGAGGATAGAGGCAGAAGGATATGAGGTCGTTACTGCTCAGGATGGTTTTGATGGATTAAATAAGGCTCGGATGCTCAATCCGGATCTAATTATCCTTGATTTAATGCTGCCAAAGCTCAATGGATTTAAAGTAGCACGATTTTTAAAGTTCGATGACCGGTATAAAAAGATTCCTATTATTATCCTTACTGCTCGTGTACAGGAGGAGGATAAAAAGCTCGGGCAGGAAATCGGGAGCGACCTGTATATTACCAAGCCGTTTAATACGGACGCACTTTTGTCAGCAATCGCTCAATTTGTATAAAACGTGGTTAAGAAATTCAACTTTATGTAAAAGCCCTGTTGGTTTGGGTTTGTAACCTGAGCCATACGGTTTCGTTCAGGTTTCTACCTTGAACACAATGGTAGTACACTTTTGTTCGCTTTACAAAATCGAGCATAACTTGTTGGTTTAATATGCGAAATTGAACCAACAATTGAAATTCAAATTCGTGTAAATGATGAATATATTAAAAATTATTATCGTATTTATATTTGGGATTTGTATTGGCAGTTTTTTGAATGTCTGTATTTTTCGCATTCCGCGGAAAAAATCTTTAGTCCGGCCGCCGTCATCCTGTCCGGACTGCGGAACGAAGATACGTCCCTGGGATAATATTCCCTTGGTCAGTTTTGCGGTATTGCGGGGAAAATGCCGTGATTGCGGAGCAAAAATCTCCTGGCAGTATCCGATTATCGAAGCGTTTTCGGGAATAGCGGCAGTTTTCGTTTACTGGTATTATAGTGTTCAGGTGAATGGAGAACCTTCAGTATGGCAGGCAGGAGCTGGTCTTTTCTTTATATATCTGTTGACAGTAATAATGGCAATTGATATGGAATTTCGAATAATTCCGAATTCATTAATTATCGTTGGGTTGGCTGCGGGTTCAGCATTTCAGATAACTCTGAAACTGATGAGCTGGTGGAGCTTTATTCTTGGGGGGATTATAGGATTCGGGTTTTTAGTGGTTACGGCTCTGCTCGGGAAACTTTTATTTCGCAAAGAAAGTTTAGGGATTGGAGATATAAAATTGGGGCTGGTATTAGGTATATTTTTGGGCGATCATAATATTGTTGTATGTTTGCTTACCGCTTTTGTTTCGGCTTTGGTTATAAGCGGAGGGCTGAAACTGTTAAAAGGCGATAAATTGGCAGGTGAAATTTCTTTTGCTCCCTATTTAATGATTGGGGGAGTTGTTGGATTATTCTGGGGAAGCACACTTGAGAGAATGTACCGTTTATGGGTTGGAATATAGTTATGCGAATATTTATTAATTTTATAGAACTATTAAAACATAGAATAGTTATTAAACTAATAATTATTATATTACAGAAACAATAAGGTAGCCGCACCAATTCCCGAAAGGGTTTGCTCACGTCAAGGGTGTATTTAAATCGCAGGCTAAAGCCTGCGGCTACCAAAAGCAAAAAAATTGTTTTAAAATTTATCTTCGATTTAAAAAGACCAAATGAATAAAAATATCTTAATCATTAATACATAACTCCGGAGGATTACGGTGCAAAATAGCGGAAGGCTCCGTATTGGTGATATTTTAATTGCCGCTGGCGCCTTAACTGACGAACAGCTCAAAAAAGGATTGCAGCAGCAGAAACAAAAAGGTATCCAGATTGGCAAAGCGCTTATTCAGTTAGGATATACAACTCAAGAAAAAATTATGGAGGCGCTCAGCGAGCAGCTTGAAATCCCTACAATTTATTTGAATACCTATCATATTGATAAGTCGTTATTGGCACTGATTAATGAAAATTACGCCCGCACAAAGAAAGTATTACCGCTGTTTAAATTGAATAATACATTAACCGTTGCGATGGTTGATCCGCTTGATGTATTTACTATTGATGAATTGAGTCAGAAATTAAGCCTCGAAATTGAGACAGCAGTCTGCACGGAAGAAGAGTTAAATTCTGCTTGTGATTTATATTACGGCACCAGCGGCAAAGTTGATGAGGTGTTTGAATTTATCCAGAAAGAGCGGGAAGGGAAAGAATCCCAGGAAGTACAGGAGATTATAACTGCGGAAACCGGCGCTGATGAAGCGCCGATAATCCGGTTAGTAAACCTGGTATTTTTACAGGCTATCCGTGAGAAAGCAAGTGATATTCATATCGAGCCGGAAGAAGATTTGCTCAGAATCCGGTTCCGTATTGATGGAAAATTGCGGGAGATGTTTGTTCAGCCCAAGCAGTTGCAGTATTCTATTATTTCCCGGATAAAAATAATGGCAGAAATGAATATTGCCGAGAGACGTTTGCCGCAGGACGGCAGGTTCCAGATTCGCATTGATAACCACGATGTAGATATTCGTGCGGCAACGATTCCAACCGTACACGGAGAAAATATTGTCCTCCGTATTCTTGATAAGTCAAATTTGATTGTTAGCTTAGAGGATTTAGGATTTTCTGCAAAAGCATTAGAAACATTTAAAGAAGCACTTATTAGTCCGTATGGAATTATTCTTGTAACCGGTCCGACAGGAAGTGGGAAAACAACGACACTCTATTCTGCCCTTCATTCTATTACGACGATTGAGAAAAATATTGTTACGGTGGAAGATCCCGTTGAATACCGCCTGAATTATATTCGGCAGTCACAGGTGAATACGAAGATAGGGATGACCTTTGCCGCAGGTTTGCGTTCCATCCTCAGACAGGATCCGGATATTATTATGGTGGGTGAGATACGAGACTCAGAGACGGCAATTGTGGCAGTGCAGGCGGCGCTGACCGGTCATCTGGTTTTAAGCACACTCCATACAAATGATGCCTCTGGTGCAGTAACCCGATTGATTGATATGGGAATTGAGCCGTTTTTGGTTTCTTCTTCAGTTTCCCTTGTTGTTGCACAGCGGTTAGTAAGAAGAATCTGCACCAAGTGCAAGACGTCTTATGATGCTCCCGATGCTCTTGTAAAAGAACTGCATCTCCAGCCGGGGAAAGCCTACAGCTTCTATCGCGGAACAGGCTGCCGGAATTGTAAAGATACCGGCTATCGGGGCAGAATAGCTATTTTTGAGGTTTTATCGGTTGATGATACGATTCGGCGAATGGTACTTGAGAAAAATTCCTCAATAAAAATCCGTGATTACGCAATTAAAAAAGGAATGAAAACCCTCCGTCAGGATGGTATATTAAAAGCAGTGAACGGATTGACGACGGTAGAAGAGGTTATTAATTCAACACAATCTATTGGTCTATGACAGCCGGAGAAAAAAAACACATCCTCATTATTTCCAATGATGATGAGTTTCTTGGTCACATTCGCGACCTTGAAATGCATTTTCCTGTCGAGTTTGCCATTCAGAAGGGTTCCTACGAGGCAGTGCATTTCCTCAGAATGCAGCGGGCTAATCTGGTTATTCTTGATTATACTATCCCACTTATTTCAGGCAATGAAATGGTCAGGTTAGTCCATCAATCGTATCCTGACATACCGATAATTGCGTTAATAGATCCACTGCCGGCAGTGCAGAAAAAGGATATTATTAATCAGGGGGCTTATGATTATTTAGAGCGTCCTATAGATATTGAATTGCTTAAAACCAAGATTCATAATTTTCTATTTTCTGAGGAGTATCATTTCCATGTTGCCGTTCTTCGGGAACGAATTAAAAAGACAGTCGGTCTTGAGAATATCATCGGCGATTGTTCGGCGATGTGGAAGGTATTTAACGCTGTAAATAATATCTCAAAAAGCGATGTTACCGTATTTATCAGCGGGGAGAGCGGAACCGGGAAAGAATTGCTGGCGCGTGCAATCTATCGGAGCAGTTTGCGAAGGGATAAACGATTCATTGTGATTAACTGTGCCGCTATTCCGGAGAATTTACTGGAGTCGGAGCTTTTTGGTCATGAAAAAGGCTCGTTTTCAGGTGCAATCAACCAGCGGATTGGAAAGTTTGAATTAGCAGATGAGGGAACTATCTTCCTTGATGAAATTGGTGAAATGTCGCTCTATACGCAGTCGAAAATATTGCGTCTGCTTGAGGAGCAGGAATTTGAGCGGGTCGGCGGAAATAAATCCGTCAAAGTCAATGTGCGGATAATAACCGCTACGAACAAAAATCTTGCCGAAGAAGTAAAGGCAGGAACGTTCCGCGAGGATTTATTTTATCGAATTGATGTATATCCGATTGAGCTGCCACCCCTGCGGGAGCGGATTGATGATATCCCATTACTCGTGTTTCATTTTTTAGAAGTGCTCAGCGAACGGAATAATAAGGAGGTCATCAGTATTACTCCCCCGGCGCTTGATCGGTTAAAGGGGTATTCCTGGCCCGGTAATATCCGGGAGTTGGAAAACGTAATGGAGCGGGCGATATTAAACAGCCCGGGTAAAGTACTGACGCAGGATGCCTTTGACAATCTTTATGAGGATACGATAACCGTTCAGACAAAGAAAATGGGCGGTAATGGTGTTCAAACACAGTCAGTTTCAGATCAAAAGACCGTTTTGCCATTAGAAGTTGTTGAAAAAATGGCGATTGAAGAAGCGCTTCGGGCAAATAATGGCACTATTTCAATTACTGCTCATCAGCTTGGAATCGGACGGGCGACCCTGTATCGGAAAATGAAAGAGTATGGAATCCAGTATCGGAAGACTGAAAATAATTAACAGTTATTCTTATCAGAAACATTGTGTGGGCGTTACAAATACGCCTTTTCTGTTTTTTGAACGGTATTTTCATATTAAATTCATCGAGAAAATTTATAGCGTAAGGCGTCCCTTCCGGGAGGAATTATCACTACAAATTTAATCGGCAGAGTCAAAAAATAACCGTGCCCAGTTAGGAGACCGGGCACGAGAAAAAACAGTTTATCCAGTCAATTAATAAACACTCTACTTTCTGGCGACTCATCAAAGAAGAAATTAGTATTGTGTCCCCAATTTATCGCTCGGATCAGAGAAAAAAAATGGCGGCAGGTTTGATAAAAGAATCATTGTATATTCCAGAGATTATTATTTCTGACCTTGCTGTGGGGGGAAGGGGAGTTGGACGGTATAACGGCAAGGTCGTTTTTGTTGATAAAGGCATTCCCGGACAGCACTTAGCTGTTGCAATATATAAGAATCATAAAGGATATGCAGAAGGGCGGATTGCCGAGGTGCTTCAGAATGCACCCGGCTGTCAAGAACCACGCTGTAAGTATTTTTCTGTATGCGGCGGATGTACCCTGCAGAATATCCCCTATGATGAACAACTTGTCTATAAGCGGAAATGGCTGATAGAGGTGCTGGAGCGTATTGGCGGGATTTCACAACCTCCGGTTAAGGAAACTATCCCCGCACCTGAACAGTATTTTTACCGGAATAAAATGGAGTTTTCTTTTAGCGATAAAGTATGGGACCAGAACGAGAAAAAAATAGCTGTTGATACGCTTGGATTGGGGCTTCATCTTCCTGGCAGATATGACAGTATTATAGATCTTGATGAATGTTTTCTCCAGTCTGAAACCAGCAACCGCATTGTGAACATTATGAGAACGTACGCACAATCAAGTAAACTCCCGGCATATTCTTCACAAAAACGGACGGGATTCTGGCGGTTTGTAATGATACGGGAGGGGAAAATCACCGGTGAACGACTTATATTGCTTGTTACAACGTCCTGTACAGAAGATCAGGCGGCGGCAGTTTATGGATTAGTTGATGTACTCGTGCGTGAAATCCCCGGCATAACGGCGGTGTTTCATGCAGAGTTTTCCGGGAGTTCATCAGCTGTCAAGTGGGAAAAGCTGACAAAGCGATTTGGTGCGGATTATATTCAAGAACGCATCGGAAACTATTGGTTTCGTATTGAATGCGAGACATTTTTTCAAACAAATTCATTGCAGGCTGAGCGGTTATATTCACTGGTAAAGGAAGCGGGTGCATTTACCGGTGCGGAAATTGTGTATGATTTATTTTCCGGGATTGGAACGATTCCGATATATATTTCTAATATTGTCCGCACAGTCGTTGGGATAGAGATTGAACCGAAATCCGTTGAAGCCGCCAGCAAAAATGCCGGGCTGAACGGTGTAGTAAATTGCCGATTTATTCAGGGGAGAGTCCGTTCAATGATAAAATATGTGCCGCCGCTCTTTGCAAAGTACGGAAAGCCGGATGTCGTTATTGTTGATCCGCCGCGGAGCGGTCTTGACCCAAAAACGGTAGAGAGAATCATTTCATTGGATGCAAAAAGGATTGTATATATTTCCTGTAACCCGGCAACGTTAGCGCGCGATATAAAAGATTTTGCAGAGCAGTATGCAATTCTTTCAATTGTGCCTGTTGATATGTTTCCACAAACCAGTCATATTGAATCGGTAACAACGCTGGTGAGAAAAAGTATATGAAAAACACAACAGAAAATAATAAGCAATTTACAGACAAGAATGTCTGTGCCACTAACAATTCAATTGAATAGTTTCTATTATATTGTCTATACTCTATGTAAAATATTTTAAAAATAGTGGCACAGGTATTCCTGCCTCTGTTTAGAATGTATTCAAAAAAACGTATTGGTTCTTACTGCTAGTTAAAAAGAGAATAGCTGTGGCTATTGAAATATTGTCAGGACGTCAAAAATTTCAAGAAATCCGTCAAAGACCGATTGAAATACCCTGCAAGGATCTTGATATTGATTGTCTGCCGGATGAAGAGGGGAACGTCCCTTTTGGTAACTATAACCGCTGTTACTTTTATGATAAAGAGCAGGGTATGTGTCCATTTCTCCCCTTTCACAGAAGCAATAGTAACAAAAGAAGAGCATAGAAATCAGATATGAGTGAACGAATAAAAGCCCCCGTGCATCCGTATATTGCTATTGGAACAGGAATATTTTTTATATCAACGGGAGCGATTCTGGTGCGGGCAATAGAAGCACCGCCGCTGGTGATCGCCTTTTACCGGGTATTTTTAGCTTCAATTATTCTGTTTTTGCTGAAACCACGGGAATTTATTTCCACTCTAAAAACTGCCGGTACAAAAAATTATTTAGTTGCCGGAATAGCCGGTGGGTTTTTAGCACTGCATTTTGGGGTGTGGATTGCATCGCTCAATTATACGACGGTTGCCAATTCAGTTGTGCTTGTAGATTCTGCTCCGCTCATTGCGGTCGTGCTGTCGCATTTTATCTTGAAGGAAAAGGGCACTATTATCATATTAGGCGGGATTATGCTTGCGATGGTGGGAGCAGTGGTGATAAGCTGGGGGGATTTATCTGCCAATCCGGCGTATTTCACTGGAGATATTCTTGCCATTATCGGGGCATTTGCCGAGGCGGCGTATTTAGTCAGCAGTAAAATCGTTAGAACGAATATGCCGTTTGTGCCGTTCCTGATTTTAGTGTATGGATATTCTGCTTTGTTTCTGGTGATTTTTTGCATCGTTACCGGCGACCACTTGTGGGGATATTCTTTTGGTGTCTATGTTTTATTTTTTGGATTAGCTATTATTCCAACGATTGGTGGGCATTCACTCTTTCTGTATGCACTGCGGTATATGAAGGCATTTTTGGTTAATTTAGGCTTTCTTGGAGAACCCATTGGTGCCGCTCTTCTGGCGTATATATTTTTTCGTGAAGTTCCCTCATTGTTTTTTTATGCTGGAGGTTCACTCATCATTATCGGTTCGTTGTTTGCAATACTGAAAGAAGAGTGGGGTAAAAAAAAGGCTGATTCTTGAAGCGATAAAGAAGCTATTTGTACTTACAATAACATTGAAATCAATTATATAAAGATATGCATAATTAGAGGTGCCCGTCTACAATTTTACCTTTAGATTATGGGAAAAAGGATATGCAATGGGACGAATAGATGTTGACTTTTTAGTTTTAGGGAGCGGAATCGGGGGATTGAGTTTTGCACTGAAAGCGGCTCGATACGGAAGTGTAGCGATCGTTACAAAGAAAAAAGATATTGAATCAAATACTAATTATGCTCAGGGAGGGATTGCGTCTGTTTTTGGCGATGATGATTCGTATGAACTGCATATTCAGGATACACTGACTGCTGGCAAGGGACTCTGTAAGCGGGAAGCTGTTGAAGTAATGGTTCGAGATGGTCCTGAACGGATTCGAGAGTTGGCTGCATTTGGTGTACGATTTACCCGAAAGACAAATGGGGAAACATTGGATTTGGCGATGGAAGGCGGACATTCACGCAAGCGGATTGCTCATGCTCGGGATTATACTGGTAGAGAGATTGAAAGTGTGCTTGTTTCTGTTGCCCGAAGCAATCCCAATATAAAAATCTATGAGAATTATACGGCAGTAGATTTAATTACTGAACACCATGTTAAATCGCTGACGAAATCGAAACGTATACATTGTTACGGTGCGTATGTTTTTGATAATACTGAAGAAAAGGTACATATTTTTGCGGCAAAGATTACCTTGCTTTCTACGGGCGGTTCCGGGCAGGTTTATTTGCATACAACCAATCCTGCAATAGCAACGGGTGACGGTATTGCGATGTCATATCGAGCCGGCGCGCTGCTGGCAAATTTAGAGTTTATGCAGTTTCATCCGACCACATTATATCATCCTGATGCGGCGTCATTTTTGATTTCTGAGGCAGTCCGCGGGGCTGGCGCCCTCCTGCGCAATAAGAGCGGTGACTTGTTTATAAAAAAATACGATGAACGGGCTGAACTGGCACCCCGTGATACCGTAGCGCGGGCAATTGATGCAGAGTTGAAAAAAACCGGTGATGAATGCGTGTTTTTAGATTTATCCCCGATAGGAGCCGAGACAATACGGGAAAAATTTCCACAGATATATGCGAAATGTTTAGAACATAAGGTTGACATTACGAAAGAGTATATACCTGTTGTGCCGGCGGCGCATTATATGTGCGGAGGTGTAATAACTGACCTTTTCGGACAGACCACAATCAAAAACTTGTATGCGGTGGGTGAAGTGGCTTCAACCGGTGTACACGGTGCGAACCGTCTTGCAAGTAACTCCCTGCTTGAAGCATTGGTTTTTTCTCATCGAGCGGCAACGAAGGCTGGGGAATTAGTGCAATCATTTTCTGCGCCGCCTGCTGTAATACCGCCCTGGGATGAAAGTGGTACCTTTAACACAGAGGAATGGATTTTACTCCGGCACAACCTCCAAGAGATAAAAAAATTGATGTGGGATTATGTGGGAATCGTGAGGTCGAATTTCCGATTAGGCAGGGCAAAGCGGCGGATTGAGATGATTCTTCAGGAAATCGAAGATTTTTACCGTAAAACGAAAATTACTGAAGAGCTCATAGAGTTGCGGAATCTCTCACGGGTGGCTCAATTAATTATTCTCTGTGCAATAATGCGAAAAGAGAGCAGAGGACTCCATTATACTTCGGATTATCCCGAATCAGATGATGCGCATTATCTTCACGATACACCTATTCAGCAAAGCGCCGAGCAGGTACAATCGGTACTGTAAATGATTTTTTCTTAACGCAACAGACGCACTGAAATATATTATATCAGAGTCTGTTGAAAAAGTATAGAAAAATATGCAAAAGTAGTTTTTTCATAAAAAAATAAAGCTCAATGTGGCACCCACAAACTCGTTTGTGGGTGTAATAAATGATTTTTTCAGCAGAATCTATCAAATTAATGTTGATATGCCACAACTATATTATATGAATAAGTGTCTTTTCAAAGAGCATATGGTATTATACATTGAATAGAAAAATCTTGAAAATCGGGAGTATACTATTATTATGAGTGGGGAAAACGATAATACGACACATACAGAGAATCCTGATTCCGGCTCTCATTCCGGGCAAACGGAAAAGAATTCTGCAAGAAAGTCTCGTCAACAGGAATCAGACAATACGAAGACATCGGGGGAAAAAAAGCTGTCTGAAACCGTTTCCAAAGAAAAATATATGTCATTTACCGATCATCTTGAAGAATTACGTGAGCGACTGATAAAATGTATTATTTCTGTAGCTGTTCTGGCAATCGGTGCGTTTTATTTTTCTGATGCAATTTTGCGATTCTTATTGATACCCAATCCCGGAGTAAAACTTCAGATGCTGAAGCCGACGACGGGTTTTATGATTCATCTAAAAGTAGGATTTTATACCGGTATAATAGTTGGTGTCCCGGTCATTGCTTATCATCTCTGGAAGTTCATAGCTCCCGGATTATTCCCAAAAGAACGACGGTATGTGGTGCCGGTTGTATTTTTTACTGCTATTTGCTTTTTGATAGGAGCGGCATTTTCTTTTTTTGCAGTGATTCCATTTGGACTTAAGTTCCTCCGGACGTTTGAAACGGACTATATGAGAGCCCAATGGACAATTGATGATTATATCAATTTCGTTACAATGATGATGTTAGCGTTTGGGTGTGTGTTTGAGCTTCCGCTGATAGCACTTTTTCTGGGGAGGGTCGGATTAATAAACCATAAAATGATGTCGAAATATCGGCGGCATGCTATTGTTGGTGCTGCGATAGTCGGCGGTATATTGACGCCGCCCGATCCCTACACTCAGATATTATTGGGAGTTCCACTCTGGATTTTGTATGAAATTAGTATTTTCCTGGTGCGTATTTTTGGTAAAAAACGAACGGAAGAAAATATTTAACATTGCTTTAAAGTGAAAAAACAGGTAACTTTTTATACAGAGTAATCAAAGGATACGATTGAATACGGTTGAAGACATTATTTCTCCGATTGCCGGAGACCTTGAACGGGTAGAAGATGAATTTTCCCGGCTGTTAAAGTCGTCGTTCCCGTTAGTAACCGGCATAGCAAAGCATATCAACATCCAGCGGGGCAAGCGGTTGCGACCGATGTTGATGCTCTTAAGCGGACGTCTCTGTGGTGAGCTGGTACCGGAAACGTATAAGGCGGCAGCCCTGCTGGAATTGCTTCATAATGCAACATTAATCCATGATGATGTTGTTGACGACGCCGCTCTCCGGCGCGGAAATCCAACGCTCAATGCAGTCTGGAAAAATAAAATATCGGTGTTAATCGGCGACTATATCCTTGCCCGGCTGTTGACGACTGCCCTGGAGTTAGGGAATTTGCCAGTAATTAAACTCCTTGCTGAAACCAGTATGCGGATGAGTCAGGGCGAAATTGCTCAGTTAGCCTCAAGCCGGAAAAAATATATGACGGAAAAGGAATATATCACCATTATCAAAAATAAAACAGCATCGTTAATATCCGCATCCTGCCAGTTAGGTGCATTAATAGTTTCAGCATCAAAAAAGCAGGTGAATCCACTGAAGAAGTTCGGAGAAAAAATCGGACTTGCCTTTCAAATTCGGGATGATGTTCTTGATATTGATGGTGATGAAACGGTGTTAGGGAAACAACGAGGAACGGATTTAAAAAACGGGAAAATAACCCTCCCGTTGTTGTATACCCTGAGCCAGGTTGAGCCGGCACAGCGTGAGGCGGTTTTAAAACAGGTTTGTGATGAGCAAATGGGAGCGGTTATCCGATTCATTCATACTAATGGCGGTATTGCGTATGCACAACAGTATGCGGTCAAGTGTGTCAAAGAAGCGAAAGATTTATTGAATATATTTCCTGATTCAGTCTATAAGACCGCACTGCTCCAGTTGTCCGATTATATCGTTTACAGGGACAGATAGTGGAAACTCATCTTAAAGGAATATATAAAAAGATATTAATCATTCGATTAAGCTCGATAGGGGATATTATTTTGACGACTCCCTTAATACGAGCCCTGCGGAAACGCTTCCCTGAAGCGATAATTGATTTTGTTGTGAAAGAGTGCTTTTTAGATTTAGTCCGCACGAATCCTCACTTGAATACTGTTATTGTATTTGACCATACGAAAGGATTCAGAGAGTTGTACCGGATTAAGCGACTGATTAAACAGGAGCAGTATGATGTGATACTTGACATTCATCGGAATTTCCGCAGTTTTTTTTTACGGACGAACAGTGGTGCCGCTTTCGTAATGCGGTATCCGAAATATTATGTGCGCCGGTCATTGTTAATATATTTTGGGATGAGCACTTTTCGCACAATAGAGCCGATATACAAGCGGTATTTTTATGCAGTTAAATCGTTCGGCGTTGTTCCCGATGAATTGGGAACGGAGCTTATCATACCGGATTCCATAGTGAGCAAGATTTCTGTTTTTTTGAAGGGAAAAGGGATTGAAGAAAAACAGCCGTTAGTGGTTCTCTGTCCGGGAGCGGGATTTGCGACGAAGCGGTGGTTTCCAGAAGGGTATGCTCGGGTTGGCGATTATTTTATCCGCTGGTATGGTGCATATGTTTGTATTTTAGGGAGCGAGCAGGATTATGAAATATGCAGAGAGGTGCAGGGGATGATGTTCAATCATTCGGAGAATTGTGCAGGGATGTTTTCATTGCTGGAGGCGTCGGCACTTTTAAAGCAGGCGGCGCTGGTGATAACGAACGACACTGGATTAATGCATATCGCGCAGTCTCAAAAACGGCCGGTCGCCGCGATATTTGGCTCGACAACGCGGGAATTGGGATATTTTCCATTTCCTGAGAGCAGTTTTGTTATTGAGCGGGATATATCCTGCCGTCCCTGTTCACATAACGGGCGTCAGCACTGTCCAAAATGGCATTTTAAATGTATACGTGATATTTCACCAGAAACAGTTATTGAAGCTGCTGAACAATTATTCGTTTCAGAGATGAGTATTTCAGGGAAAGACTATGGAAAAAATATGGTTTCTGCTTTATAATGTAATTCTTGTACCCTTGCAGTATATTTTTTTCCAGACGGCACGGCATTTTAATAAAAAAATATCGGATGGAATCCGTGGCAGAAAAGGGCAAACAGAGCGTATACGGCAAGCACTTGCATCGGTGGCTCCTATTCGAAAACGGATTTTGTTTCATTGTGTTTCAGTTGGTGAATGGGAACAGGCATTGCCGGTTATTTCCCGTTTGAAGCGGGAGATGCCAACTGTATTTATTATTGTAGACTTTTTTTCCCCATCCGGTTATCTATATGTTAAAGAGCATCCGGATGTTGATTTAATAGTATATCTTCCGTTTGACAGTTATTTTCGGGCACGGTCGTTCCTGCGGCTTATAAAACCTGATTTATTCATTGTCGTTAAACATGATATATGGCCGAATCATTTATATGCGGCAAAGCATTTGCGAATACCGGCAATTTTAATTGATGCAAATCTTCCTGCAAGCTCACGCCGAATAGCTCCTCTTGTTGCGCAGTTTAATCGGTCGGTATACGACGAGTTTCAGTATATTTTTCCGGTATCAGAGCAAGATAAAGAGCGGTTTTTAAAGATATTTCTGTATCCGGATAGGCTTTTTGTCACGGGCGATACCCGGTATGACCAGGTGTTTAATCGAGGGCAGAAAGCCCTCATCAGTCCGCCGCTGATGATTTTTTCACATACGGGAATTGTATTTATCGCCGGGAGTATCTGGCCAGCGGATGAGAAACATATTATACCGGCAGTTATTGAGCTTCATAAAAAATATCCCGATGTGAATATTATATTGGTGCCCCACGAAATAAATGAAGGGCATTTATCAACGATTGAATCTGAAATGCAGTTGGCATCAATCGGTTCAAAGCGGTGGAGTGAGATTTCAAAAACCGGTTCAACCCCCGAATGTGTGGTAATAATAGATGCTGTTGGGCTCCTGGTGAAACTGTATTCCCAATCGGACATCGTTTATGTTGGGGGAAGTTTTAGCTCTGGTGTGCATAATGTGATGGAGCCGGGAATTTTAGGGAAACCGGTAATTTTTGGACCACGGTATACTAATTCTTTTGAAGCTGGGGAACTTATTAAATGCGGCGGAGGTTTTTCTGTTACTGATGCTCAAGACATTGTAACAATTGTCAGCCAATTTATTGAAAATCCCGGTGAGCGGGCCAAAGCAGGAAGCCGGGCACGGCAGTTAATACGGCAGAATTTAGGAGCCGCAGATAAAATAATACAGTATATTAAGGAATTTTATGATATTATTCCCAAAATACATTCAAATTGAAACGACTATTTTATGCAACGGAAACTGTGTTTTTTGTCCGCAGAATGAGCTTACCCGCCGTCCGGTTTATATGGAGGAGCGGGTATGGAAGAAAATTATTAACGAGAGCAGGGGTCGGGGCGTTATCTACCGACCGTTTTTGGTGAATGAGCCGTACATTGACCATCGGCTGGGTGAGATTATCCGGTGTATTCGTCAGGATAAAACCGCAAAGGTTGAGCTTAATTCAAACGGGCATTTTGTCTCGAGGGAATTAGTAACCGAAACGTTGGAAGCGGGCATTGATTGGATGCGATTCAGTGTTGATGGATTTTCGGAGGAGACCTATAAAAAAAGCGGCAGAGGAATTAACTATTATAAGGTCGTAGATGACGTTCATTTCTTTATTAAGGAGCGGGACCGTTTGAAAAGTTCCTGTTTTGTTGAAGTGAGAATGATTGGATTGGATGACAACAAACACGAGCAGAAAAATTTTCTGGATTATTGGAATGAATATGCCGATAAAGCAACAATAACGGCATTGTACAACTGGCCGTGGATGGGGCAGACAGAGCCATTTCGGGCACCCTGTCCGAAGATTAAACAGGAGATGTTTTTTGTTGTTGATGGAAGGGCGACGTTATGCTGTTGGGATTTTCAGGAGCGTGGTGTCATCGGGGATATTAATTCCCAGACAGTGGAGGAAATATGGTTAGGTGCGGTTAATCAGCAATACCGGTCAATGTTAAGCGAGGGACGGCGGGATGAAATAGTGCTTTGCTCACGCTGTGATGCATATAAAACCTATGATTTTTCACAGTGGACCGGATACGTGTAAAAATCTATTATGGAATACTATATGAAAATCAATAAAAACACAATTGTTTATGCTGTCTTATGGACATTGGTTATATTATTAATAGTTCCGTTTACTGTATATGGGCAACTTTCCGGTTATGAAGTGCTCAAAACAGATTTTTATGCACGTTCCTCAGGAATGGGCGGAGCATTTGTCGGTGTTACGGGTGACCCACAGGCAATTCTCTATAATCCAGCTGGTTTAAATTTGATTAAAGATAGATTATTCAGTATGGCATATTTTAAAAATGTACTTGACATTAATGCCGGTAATATTATTTTTGCTGTGCCTCGTAAAACCGGTGATGTTTTTGCCGTTGGTATCAATTATATAAATTATGGTACCTTTGAGGGACGCGATGTTACGGGAGCGTCCACAGCGGATTACACTGCCAATGATGTTGTTTTTACTGCGGGAGCATCCCATCCGGTTTCCCAACGGTTTTCGGTGGGTTACAGCGGGAAATTTTTGTATTCTATTATTCAAAATTATTATTCGTATGCAGTGATGGCAGACGGCGGAGCGGTTTATACGTTTCCCCAGCAGCAGATTACTGTTGGTATCAGCGCTGGAAATGTCGGAACGGTTATTGATGCGTATAGTAAGACGAAAGATAAACTTCCCTCGGTGATAAGAGGGGGATTTTCCAAGTATTTGGCGCATCTACCGCTGATGTTGAGTGCAGAATACCGGTATTATTTGGACGGGGGGAGTCAAATCGTTGGCGGGGGAGAATTTACCTTTAATGAATATTTTAAAGGGCGGATCGGGTATAACTCGTATGGCAGGGAACAGAAAATCGGTGAAGAAGGCGGAAAAACCGCCGGAACCTCCATCGGGTGCGGTTTCAAGTGGCATCAATATCAGTTTGATTATTCCTTTGCCTCATTTGGAGTCATCGGAAAGCTCCACCGCCTTTCTTTGTGCTTGATTTTTTAGGGTAATTCGGGGACACAATACTAATTTCTTTCTTATTTTATCTAAGAGCACGGTTTTTGATTTATAGGGCGGGTCTACGACTCGCCTTTATTATTGTTATTATTCTTGATATTTTTACCGGTTTTACGAAACTTTTTCTAGTTTTAACAGTGAATAGTATAAGAAAGCAGTATTAATACTTCCCTGCAGGAAGAACAAGAATGACCGGCAAATCTGTCATATTATAATATATTGAGCTGGAAATGTGGTTATAAATTTGTATTTGATGATAAAAATGTCGTTAGATTTTCTAATACTGGCATATCAGATGAAATAATATTTAAAATAATTAATAATGAGATGATATCGCATGATTAATAAAAAGAATAAAAAGCGCGTACTTATAGCAATATCATTATTTATAATGGTATTTCTATTAAGTAATAATTATTATAATAACACTAATTATTATAATAATATAGATAATAATGTTAAAAATGGTCAGTATCTAAAAAGTGATGTATTTATAAGTTCGGATGTTATATTTGATAATAAAGAATCATTAAATCAACCTATTGGTATTAGAGAAAACCCTGTTACTTCAGAGTACGTTGTTGCTGATTATGGGAATAATTGTCTTTATATATTTTCTCATAATGGTAAATATATAAAAAAGGTTGGTAGGGAAGGTCAAGGTCCCGGTGATTTATTAAGACCAAGATATTTATTTATTGATATATATGGAAATATATATGTATACGAAGGAGGAAATTTAAGAATATCAATATTTTCAAAAGAAGGTAAATTTATTAATTCATTTAGAATAAATATTAATAATCAACTATGTAGATTTTATGTGTCTGAAAATAAAGAAATAATATTCAGTATGCCGCAACGAGGTTATTATATTACAATTTATGATATAAAAGGAAATATAATAAAAGAAATCGGAAAATTAGTAATAATAAATAAAGATGAAATTATTAATCAATCATTATCATTAGGTATACCAATAAAAACGAGCGATGATAACTATTACATATTTATAAACGGTCTTGGAATAATTAATAAATATAATGAAAAAGGAGAAAAGATAAATGCTTATTCATATCCTGAAGCAATAAATGGTTATTTAAATTATGATTTTTCAGAGAGCAAGTTATCCAAATTAAAATATGCCAGTGTACCTGTGCTCGGTGCTGATATTATATTAAGAAATAATTTGATTTATATATTTGATTATTATATTATAAAAAAGCTAAATATGGAAATGAAATTATTAGATACGTTTCAAATAGATCCCAAAACAAAATTATATAATGATCCAGAAGCACTCAGTATGTATGTATTTTTTGAGTTAAATGACAGTGTAAATAATATTGAATTCTTTTTGCCGGCATTGAATAGTTCAGAAATATTAAAATACTATAATAAATAAATCCATAAATGAAATTCGGGGACACAATACTAATTTCTTTCTTATTCTATTGGAGAGCACGGTTTTTGATTTATAAGGCAGGGCATTGATCCGCATTTTTTAATACTAAAACAAAGCAGTAAAAATGCATAACAACTTACTCTAACAAAATAACCAGTATCGCTAAAAGTGTCAATACGTGGATAAGATAATACAATTAAATTAAAACAAGTTATAAGGTTTTTTTATGATTAGTTTAATAAGGAATGTATGATATGAATACTTTTTTTTCTTATTCTAAATATCCTGTTAAACAAAGAAGGGTGTTTTTCTCATTTATTATTTTATTAATTCTTCTGAGATATGAAGTATACAGTCAGACAAAAGAGAAAAGTTATCCTGAAATACCGTATATAAGCAGTACGTTTATCAGCTCCGATTATACTTTTAATAACAGAGGGTTGGTTTTTCCTATTCAAGTCTGTTTGGGACAGAATAATGAAATAATAGTGTTGGATTATGCCGAAGATTGTCTTTATTTTTTTGATAAAGATGGTAAATATATTCGTACAATTGGACAAAGGGGGCAAGGACCCGGGGATTTACTGAGACCGACCGGTTTACAAATCGATAAAAATAGCGATATTTATATATATGAAACGGGAAATAATCGGATTTCAATTTTTTCTTATAACGGAAAGTTTATAACTTCATTCAGACTTAAAGGATCGGCGTATAGATGTTTTACATTTTCAGTAACCAAAAATCAGGAAGTTATTGTCAATGCTCCGACTACGGGATTTTATATAACGGTATATTCACGTGATGGAAATATTTTAAGGGAAGTTGGAAGTGTTGAACAATTAGTTAAAAAACCAGTTAATTTAATTGGAGATTTAATTGATGCATCTATTTTAAATAATACTTTAGGTGCTGGTTTTCCGTTTTACGAAGAAAACGAAGGGAATTATTACATTTTTTTACAATATTTACCATATATAAAGATATTTAATACAAAAGGTGAAATGATTAAAAAAGTAGATGTACAATTTCCCGAAATTCTGAAAATAATAGATGAAATTCCCGGGCCGGGAAACCCGAAATTAGGATTGAGACTAATGTCTATATATAATACTGTGGCATACTCTAACAATTACTTTTATGTAATTACAATTGAATCTGAAACAGATAAAGATGGGTTATTAAAAATTTATAATAATACTTATAAAGTTGATGCTGAATTAAAAATATTGAAAAAAATTGTACCGCCTGTCCTTTATATTTCAAATGAGGAATTACAACATTTTTATAGATTCGATAGGGATATTACTTCAAGCGGGAGAAATCATTTTACCATTTCCCTGGATGAAAATACAATATATTATGCTGTCCCATACCAATGTTCTGTTATTAAATACTCAAAAAAATAGTTGGGAAAACGGGGACACAATACTAATTTCTTTCTTATTCTATTGGAGAGCACGGTTTTTGATTTATAGGGCGGGTCAATGTTCCGCCCTTTTTTAGTATTATACGATTGCGTCTGTATAATTTAAGGAGTGCAGCAGTTCTGTGGACGCTTTCTAAAGCGAAAGCAGAGCTTTCGCACTCCAAAGATTTCTGTTTCTATTAAAAAATTTCATAAAAATATCTTTTTATAGCACCTAAATTGGAGATTAACTAATTTCAAAATATTATTGAACAAATTTCAAAAATAATGCGTACAATAATATATAATTTCACATATTAAAATATCTGTTACGGAGGCTAAAATGGAGCGTAAAAAAATTGTTTTAGCATTGATGTTTATTTTTATCGCTAATATGAGTGCTGCTCAAACAGGTGGTGGTGGTAAACAAGGACAAACCGAACCGGTTGCCGCTTCTTTGGGCGGATTTAAAAAAGTATTGTCTTTCGGCGATGAAAACCTCCCTTCCGAGTATTTGCTGGCATCTCCACAGACGATAGCGGTCAACGATAAAAATGACATTTATGTTTTTGATGAATCGAGGTTGAAAGTATATGATTCATCGGGGAAACCGAAAAAGATTATCGGCGGTCCAGGACAAGGACCGGGTGAATTTAGTGCTGGAATTAGTAGCTTAATAATCTCGCCTACCGGATTTATTTCGGTATGTGATGGCAGTAGAATCAATATTTTCAATTCCAACAATATGTTCGTCAAAAAACCAAATCTAACATTCGATAAGATTTTTACAGAATTTTTGAATAAAAACGGATTAGAAAATTCAAATGTTTCCGAAATTGTCGCATTAGATGAAAATCGGTTAATAATTAGAAGCTATTTTGTGAAAAGTTCCGCATCTGAGCCTTCTATTGGAGTATGGTCATTAATTTACCTCACAGATAAAGAGGCGAAGCTTCTTGTGAAAAAGGAGACTTTATGGTCGAATGGCTATGGTAAGAGATTATTTTATTGGTCGTTTATCAATGATAACATAATCGTTTGTACAGCCGCGGAGTTTGGCGAAAATAAAAACTCTCTAAAAAACACAAAACCTGAATATACACTTACTTTAGTGGATATTGCAAATCCACAGGTAGTTGAAATCAAGCGAATTTATCAACCAGTATCCTTTTCGGATTCCGTCAAAGAAAAACTCAACAACTCAATTAAATCATCAAATAATATTAAAAATATAGCACCTAATAAAGAGTATTTCGATACTATTAATTCGTTTATTCTTGCAGATGAGCAGATTCTAAAATACGGATATCATCCTCCAATACAAAACCTTAAGACTGACGGGACTCTTATATTTGCCTTCACCCAACAAACAAACAAGGAAGGCCAGATTTTGACTGATGTCTTCGATGCACAAACCAAAGAATATAAGACGTCGGTATATTTTCCTTTTATTCCCACCGTTATAAAGAATTCGTATGCGTATAAATTTAATAACTATAGAAACGACAAATCGTTATACCCCCAAGTAGAAAAATACGCCGTTGACCCGAAAGTGTATAAAAAATGATGAAATCATTATGCTGACAGACTGTTCTTTCAGAGTGACGGTGTAATCATTTTCATCATAAAGGGAATACGGGATTATTCATTATCAATTCTTACCCTATTATTTAAAATCTTATCTTCAATTCTGACTTACTATTACAGAACAAGTTTTTTATAAATGAAATTCGTTTTTTCACTATTGCAAAGTTTAAGAAAATATTATATATTTAAAACTTTATTAAAACCCTGGTTTTCAGTATAAATGCGGGATGTTTTGATATTGCACGGTTTTTGCAACAATAGTGAATGCGCATTATTTGATATAAAATAAATACAACAAAACAAATTTATAACGAAAAGTGAGAGGTCAATGTACAGAATTATAGAAGCCAGGAAATTGGCGCCGAACGTGAAACTCTTTAAGATAGAGGCGCCGGATATCGCCCGCGCCCGAAAAGCAGGTCAGTTTGCAATTGTCCGGCTTGATAATTACGGCGAGCGGATTCCGCTGACGATTGCTGATTCGTCAAACACGGACGGCTCCATTACAGTAGTCGTTCAGGAAGTTGGAAAAACGACCGCCCAGATGAACAAGCTTGAAACGGGTAACAGCATATTGGACGTTGTTGGTCCATTAGGAAAGCCGACTCACATTGAGAATTTTGGAACAACACTCTGTGTTGGCGGCGGCATCGGTGTTGCGGTCGTGCTCCCTATCGCAACTGCATTAAAACAAGCTGGTAATACAGTCATTTCAATCATCGGCGCCCGGACAAAGGAGCTGGTTATTCTTGAGCAAGAAATCAGCGCAGTTTCCGATGAGATTATTGTTACGACTGATGACGGCAGTTACGGTGAAAAGGGATTTGTTACCCAGCCGCTGAAGAGAATGCTGGAAAACGGACTCAAACCCGGGGTTGTGTATGCTATCGGACCGCTGATAATGATGAAAAATGTCGTTAAAGTTACCGAACCATTCAATATAGTAACGTACGTAAGCCTTAATCCGATTATGGTTGATGGGACGGGAATGTGCGGATGCTGTCGGGTTACAGTTGACAAGCAGATGAAATTTTCCTGTGTTGACGGTCCTGAGTTTGATGGACGCAAGGTGGATTTTAATGAGCTGTTAGCACGTCTCGGCGCCTATAAACCGATGGAAAAATGCTCGTATGATAACTATTTAGAACATAAATGTGTCCGCCCTGGCGGAAAAGGAATATAATTATGGCAGAACAGCGTAAAAAACCCGGAGAAATCCCGCGACAGAAAATGCCGGAGCAGGATCCGAAAGTTAGAGCAAAGAATTTCAATGAAGTGCCGTTTGGATACTCGCCGGAAACGGCGATGATTGAAGCTAACCGATGTTTACAATGTGTAAAACAGCCCTGTGTTGCCGGCTGTCCGGTTGAAATAGACATTCCCGGTTTTATCAAATTAATTGCAGAAGGCAAGTTCCAGGAATCCATCAATAAGATGAAAGAGAAAAATATTCTCCCGGCGATATGCGGCAGGGTCTGTCCGCAGGAAGACCAGTGTGAAATAGTATGCGTGCTTACTAAGAAGTTTGAGCCGGTTGCAATCGGGCGGTTAGAGCGATTCGTCGCTGATTACGAGCGTGAATCCGGCACTGTAGAAATTCCTTCGGTTGCACCCCCAACAGGGAAAAAGGTTGCAATCGTCGGTTCTGGACCGACCGGCTTGACCGCCGCATTCGATCTGGCGAAAATGGGGCATAAAGTAACTATCTTTGAAGCATTGCATGAAACCGGCGGAGTATTGGTTTACGGCATTCCGGAGTTCCGACTGCCGAAGGCAATTGTCCGTGCCGAAGTAGACGTCTTGAGGAAGATGGGCGTTGAAATTAAAGTTGACCATATTATCGGGAAAATTTTTACCCTTACTGACCTGTTTAAGAGAGGGTATGATGCAATATATTTAGGTACTGGTGCCGGTCTGCCGTATTTCCTGAATATTCCAGGTGAGAATTATATTGGCATTTATTCCGCAAACGAATTTTTAACCCGGATAAATTTGATGCGGGCATTTGATTTTCCAAATTATGATACACCCGTATTGAAGTTCAAGAAAGCGGTTGTGTTTGGCGGCGGTAATGTAGCGATGGATTCAGTTCGTACTTCTCTGCGTTTGGGTGCTGAAACAGCCACAATATTATACCGAAGAAGCCGAAAAGAAATGCCCGCCCGTATTGAGGAAGTTGAGCACGGAGAGGAAGAAGGAGTAAAATTTGAGTTTCTGGTTGCCCCGACTCGGTTTTTCGGGGATGAAAACGGGCATGTTAAGGCTGTTGAATGTCTGCGGATGGAATTAGGTGAACCAGACAGCTCAGGCAGACGCCGTCCAATTCCAATCCCCGGTTCAGAGTTTGTTACTGAGTGCGATTTGGCAGTCGTTGCCATCGGCAACGGTGCCAATCCGTTAATTCAAAAAGAAACACCGGAACTGAAAACCAATAAATGGGGTAATATCCTGACTGATGGACCAGCGGGCAGAACGAGTATGAAGGGTGTCTTTGCCGGCGGGGACATTGTTATCGGCGCCGCAACCGTTATTCTGGCGATGGGCGCCGGCCGGAATTCCGCCCGCGCTATTGACGAGTACCTCAAAACCGGTGAATGGAACGTCAATATCCCGGATAAAAATTAATGAGACCTTTGAAAAAATATGAAATTTTTTACATACAAAAGTAAAACACCTCTTACTCCCCTCTTGAGAGGGGAATAAAAGGGGTGTGTAGATTTTTTATTTTATGATTAAATCAAAGCTTTCATTAATAAATATCAACATATTGCAACAAAAAGCCCGCCGTGTGCAGTAAAGCGGGCTTTTTTATTTATTAACATTTATACTTCAAACACTTTTAATACTTCATCGCCGTAGTGATTAATCACTTTGACGGCAATTTTTCCACTTTCGGGACGGGGAAATGGACGGCTCTGCGTCGTATAGAGGTTAGACCAGGCGGATTCGTCCACTTCCGCTTTCAGCGCCCGCTTTAATTTCTCATACGGCTCTTCGGCGCCAGTGAAATAGGCGTGTCGGACAAAGAAACTTTCACCATTGTAATCAGTATCAATAAACCAGCAAGCGATGTCGTCGGTAGAGGAACTGCGAATCTGTCCGGTCGTCGGGTCATATATATCCAAACCCTTAATTTCTGCTATAAGTGTTTCATTCTCTTGATGATAGATTTCAACTTCCGGCTCGCCAAAAACCATAAACAGATTTCCTGCGCCGGTTTTTTTCAGCAGTTCATCGCCCATAGCGAGGTCGGGATTCATCCTTGCCGGCAGCACAACGAGTTTACCGTATCGTTTAACCTCCTCGGAGACGTGCGGGTCAAAAGCGAATCCGCACACAATCAGTTCATCGAATCCGATTCCCTGCACTGCTTCTTTCGCCGCATCTTTCACGACCTGTGGACTGACGGTGCCGTGTTCCGGACCTATATGTACCGCAACACGCTTGTTCTTGCCATCCTTGTCGGTATACGTTCCCGCCGCGTGAATATATGCGCCCGGATACGTGTCAAGCGAATCGAATACAATCTTTTCACCTTTTTTAGTATTCTGCACGCCGGCTTTGCGGAGGTTATCAAGAATCATAAGGGTAAAATCCTGCTGACGCTTCGCTTCCTGCTCGCTTACCGTGCCGTTCATATCTTCATCAGCGGCGAGCACACGATGCGGGGAAAGGCTCTCTACCGTTAACGGACCTGAGACGCGAATTCGCTTTTTGTCTTCATACGGCTGATCGTAAAGCAGTTCAACTTCGGCTCTGCGGGTGATACTCTTGTCAATCTCTTGTTGGCGCTGCTGACGCAGTTCCCACCACCGGTCGAGGAGGGATTTCAAATTTCCCTTACCCTCGATCCCTCTCCCGTCCTCCATAAAAACGGCGGATTTTGGACCGGGAGAGGGAAGTTGGCGGGGGATTTCCCACTCTTCCCACGATTCGCCGGAGATCTCATTGATTTCCACGCGGAGCGGTTCGAGTTCCTTTTGCCATTTTTCATAAATAATGTCAATCTCTTCGTTGTTGGCAATGGACTTGAGCGTAATATGCGGAACACGCTTATAGACGAATCCCTTTTTGATATTTCCTTCGGTCGGATATGGCGGAGGCGTTAAACCGGTGATTTCTGCTTCTTTTTGTGTCCCCTCCGGTGAATCGGCGAGCAGGTAATACGGATACCGCCCACTCATTAGACGGGTGCGGGCAAGCGCCAATGCGACGCGGCTGGTGTCAATCGTAATCCAGCGCCGTCCCCACTTCTCGGCGACGTAGGCGGTCGTGCCACTGCCGCACGTCGGATCGAGCACCAAATCCCCCGGATCCGTCGTCATCAAAACGCACCGCTCGATAGCCTTAGGTGTTGTTTGAACTACATAAATTTTTTCCTCTGCAAAGCCTCCAGAACCTGTATCCTCCCATGATGATGTAATAGGTGATACTGGATAATCTTCAAAATATCGAACATAACAAATAATTGATGCAGGAATCATTAAGCGTTCTGCTCTTTGTAATCTATCTAATCCTAATTTAGAAGTTGACCAACCTCTGCTTCCCTGAGGGAGAACATTATTATTTTGAAAATTGTATGAAAATCTTGATGATTCCCCTCCTGTTTGTGATGTTACTTGATCAAGCCTAAAGATTTTACCTTGTAGATGTTTTATATTTTCCTTCAAATTATTATACAACTTTCCTCTTACTCCATTTCCTTCCTCTATCCATGAATAATTCACATCGTATTCAGGAAATTTTTGAAGAAATAATTGTCTATACTTAACTATTTCTTGTTTCTTAGCATACCAAATAATATAGTCAGTAACTAAAGCAAGTGTTTTAGAAGTCTGAGCACTTGTTTTTTTAAATACAATAATAGAGCAAAAATTCTCACTCCCGAACACCTCATCCATCAAGCACCTGACTAGATGGACGTTTTCGTCGCCGATTTGGACGAAGATGCTACCTGTTTCGGTCAGCAATTCCCGAGCGACAGTCAGCCGGTCGCGGAGGTAGGAGAGATACGAGTGTATTCCGAGTTTCCAGGTGTCGCGGTAGGCGCGAACCTGTTCCGGCTGGCGGGTGAGGTCTTCAGATTTACCGTCCTTGACATCGCGCTTGCGAGTGGAAACCTGCCAGTTCGAGCCGAACTTAATGCCGTACGGCGGGTCAATGTAAATCATCTGCACCTGCCCCTTTAAGCCCTCTTTTTCCGATAAGGACGTCATAACAAGCAGGGAATCGCCTAAAATCATTCGGTTTGACCAGTTTGGCCTGCTTGCGTCATCGTGGCTATAGAAATCAACCTTTCGCTCGAATTCACCCTCGATGCCGTTGAAATCGGCGAAGAGGTTAATCTGGTATGCCGGGTCGCTCTCGGCGACGATGCCGTTCCGTGCGCGGCGCTGTTCTCGGAGAAAGTCGTTGATAATCGCCTGCGGGTGAATCTTTTCCTGTATATAAATCGGCACGGCAGGAACGGCAAGTTCGACTGCATCCTGTTCGTCTTTTCCCTTCCAGACCAACTGCGGGTCGAGCGAAGTGTCGCGAGGATAGAGGACGGTTTTCGGCGTCTCCTCTTCCTCTTTCACAAAATCGCGCAGTTCCTCAGTGGGGATATTAGTACGACGTTCCTTATGCCGGATTGAGGACACCGATTGAGAAGGAGTCTTTTTCGCTTTTTGCGACATATTTAACCTGCCTGAATTATTTTAATTTCAATTCATTTAAAAATTTTCTAATACTATTCTGTGCGTCCCAGGGGTCAAAAATCTCCAGAAACGCCCACCTTCCGAAACCGCCGTGGTTATTTACCGCAGGAATCCAGAGCGTCCGGGCAGTAGCAACTTTTGTTTCTTTTTCTTTTTTCTTTTCGCCGGTAACCTCGATAATAAGGTTGAGCAGATTGTCTGTACTGTGTCCATCGTCAATGTTAGTTATGTAATCGGGAATATACTGGTGTTCCTCACCATTTATCGTATAGGGAATAGTAAATCCAAGATTGTGATTTTTGACATAGCGAATAACTTCGGGCATATCTTCGAGCGTTTGTGCCATTTTCTGTTCCCAAACGTTGGTATCTGCGACGATATGGGAAACGTGGCATTTTTCAGGCCGCGTCGCAAACACCGGTTTTGTTGTGTCAAAATCAACGTAGCGAGTTGATCCTATAGTATCATATGAATAGAGAATAGGCTTTAATATTTTTTCTTCTTCAGACGATTTTACAATTGCTTGATAAATTTTATCAACGGCGTTATGGGCTATTTCTGCCAAAATAAGCATCTGAGGGAAGGTGTTGTCTTTGAAAGAAACACATTCCGCCAGCCAGCGTTTGACAATTGAAAGAATCTGGGGGAAAAGCCATGGGCAGTCGTTCCCTTCGTCGTCGCGGAAATATTTTACGAGTGTTAGTTTTGCCAATAGAAAAGCGATTTCATTAATGCGGTGGTGTTTCAAATCATCCAGCGTATGTATGCTTGTTTCTCCGACAATCGGGTCGAGTTCCACCTTTGTAGGAATGTCCTCAGTAGACAGTGTTAATATCGAATCTTGTGAAAATTGTGCGGTAAGACGTTCCTGTGTAACCTCATAACGATAACCTTCTAACCTCGGGAAAGTTATCTCGGCGGCGATACGATCTTCTAGTGCTTTTACACGAGTGGGTATAGGTCCGATTGTTGGAGCTTTATTAGAACCTGCACACGGAATAAATGAAAACGGCACGCCGTAAACCTCAGCGTATTCTGGGTCTAACATTCCGTTTTCATTGGTAATATAATTTCTTCTGCGAAGCGCCCTTCCGACGACTTGTTCGCACAAAAGCTGTGTACCGAAGGCGCGCACGCCGAGAATATGCATTACAGTATTAGCGTCCCATCCTTCTGTCAGCATAGAGACGCTGACAACGCATTTTACTTGTTCCCCTAATTTTCCTGGCTTTCCGACGGTGTTCATTACCTCCCGGAGAAGATCTTCATCGGTAAGTTTTTCAACGTCCCTGCCGGGAAACCTCTGCCGGTATTCCGCTTTAAATTCCTCTATTTCGGGGGCTACCATTTTTTTGAATTCATCGCTCATTGCACCCTCAGATTCGAGCTGTTCGCTATCAACTAAAATAGTGTTTGGACAATTTAACCATCCTCCAATACCATCGTCATTGCGGAAAATGGGTAGAGCACCAGCTTGTACTATTTTCTTTCCCTCAATATTCTTTACCCACCCTGCGATATAATTAAAAACGAGTTTCGAAACATTCGTATTATTGCACACAACGATAAATACCGGCGGCGTTAGTCCTTTCGCTTGTGCATCTTTATCGTTTTCCCACAGACGATAGTACTTTTCATAGTTTCCATAGAGACTATGCAATGCACCTTGCAGTTCTATGGGAAGTTTCGGTTCATCTTCGATTAATTGCGTTCCGCGTCCCTTCTTCGGTAAATGCTCGCGAATATGTATCCAAATATCGCGGTATGTTGGCAGTTCACTGACCATAGAGTCATCAGAAACCGGAACGCGTGGAACCTTAACGATACCGGATTCAATGGCGTCAATGAGAGAAAAATCAGATACCACCCAGGGAAATAATGTTCCTTCGGAATACCCGGAACCACGCAGAAAAAAAGGCGTCGCTGATAAATCATATATTACTTTAACACCAATTTTTTCTTTCACTGCCTGAATGCCGGAAATCCAGATGCGCGCCGCTTTATCTCGTTTTTCCGCTTCTTCTCGGTCGTCACTGGATAATTTCTCATCTATACCATCGGGTTTGCGCCGGTAACAATGATGCGCCTCGTCATTGATGATAACGATGTTTTTCTTGTTACCGAATTCACGGCAAACGCGCCGAACCATCTGGTCGGGGGTTTCAGTGAACGTGTTTTTTTCTCCATTCGATAAAATCTTTTTTGTAAGCCTGCCTGCCGTCACTTTTTCACGATGCTCGAATGAATGTCGGTTAGTTATTATAATTTTCGTCTTGCAAAGGTTTTCACGCCATTCATTCGTGAGAATGTCACGTTGACGATAGTAATTGTCGGTAATATTTGGAAGTAATACTCGAAGTCTGTCACGTATCGTAATTCCCGGGGTAATGATGAGGAATGTATCCGAAAAGCGGGGATCTTGTGGGTTCGCAAATTTATTAAGGGCGTGCCAAGATATGAGCATCGCCATAACAACCGTTTTGCCGGAACCTGTCGCCATTTTAAATGCAATTCTTGGCAGACCAGGATTGGATTGATCGTTCGCCTCACGCAGTTTGTTTTCAATCCATGAATCGCCGTATTTTTTGGCAACTTCCGTTATATAAATAGCGGTCTCAAGTGCTTCAATCTGGCAAAAGAATAATTTATTTTCTCTTTCAGGATTTGTCCAGTATTCTAATAAACGGCGTGTAACGGAAGTAATACCGACATATCCGCCTTTTCGCCACAATCCGACCCGTTGTCGTATTTGATTAACTACCTTGGTTTCCTCATACCTATCCTGCGTCCATTCGGTGTCAATCATTAATTGACGTCCCTTTTTGCGAGGGCGAGCAATCGGAACAAAATATCCGCTGACGCGTCTTCCTTTGACAATTTCGTCCGTAATTCCTTCATCGGTAAATTTGAAATGACGGGAAGGTTCTTTAAAGGGGGAATTGATTACGGGATTTTCTATTACTATGGTTTTCATTTGCTATTCTCGGTTATGGTGAAATGTTCAAATAAATTTAATCACTTTGTTTAAAGAAATCAATCTAAATTTATAAAATATTAAGCACATATTAATAACGCGTTCCAATCCCACACAAAGCCCGGAGGATTTCCCTTACAATTATTTCTCTGTGCCTTTGTGTGCTGTGTGGTAAAAAAGTTACTAAACCGCAGAGTCTGCCAAAAGGGCGGATTAAAATACAAATAAATACCTTTTTATTTTTATATGTTTTCTCGATATTCTCTATAGTTAAATAAAAATTTAATAAATACAATAGCATTGTCAATGATTAACAAAGAATATTACAACGAGCACAATGGGTTATCGAAATTGTGCAGAATATTGAAGTTCAAATATTGAAGTTCCGATTATACAAGTAGAAGTGGTGAGGAAGGAATTGTTTAGAATCATTTGCACTCTGTCAAAAGGGGGTAATGAGGGTGATTGATGAAGGATATGCATATAATCTGGTAACGGCAATTTCACCAAATATTGAGTACTCCAGGAAAAATGCTCAAAACAAGAAAAAAGAAAAGAAAAAATTTGCAGAGATACTTGAGGAGAAATCACAACCGAACAATGAGCCTGCAAGTGGAAGCCATATTGATATTACCTATTAATCAGCGGGCGAATGTTCATCTGCAGCCGTTTGAGAATCCATCGCTTCTTCCAACCGGGCTCTGCGATATTGAGCCTGCAGTAAAAAACCGCGCTGACTATAAGAATATCCGTACGGTATCTCTGATTCCTGCAGTTCTCTAAATATCTTTTCCAACCGTCAAAAGACTGTTCAATCTAACGCAAATCAAAACACAAATAAACCGTTTACTTGTTTATCTTCGAAATACTGATATTAATAAGAAGATAACTGAAAGGATTCCGATCACAGCTCCTATTCCGGCAAGAACTGCTTTCCAGCCGACAATACCTTCTGCCGCCAGCTCACCGGATGTATATTTCTGATACCATATCCCAAGAAAGATCATAACGATTACTGCAATAACCAATGAGTTCCGTCGGCTCGCTCTCCGTGGGTAGTCAGTCGGACGGGATAAATTTGGCGGTCTCCGAAAAAACGTAAGCCCACCAAGACCCATTACAATAACAAGTGCAATCAATATCGTAACTAAATTTGATCCCTTCATATCACTATCCCCTCAGATTAAAACTTTATGATATATTATTCCGTTAAACAGGAAAATGTTAAAATTATTATTCCACTATGCTTATCAGCATATCAACAGCCCGACCAGTAGCACCAGTCTGTCCTAAAAGGGTTCGGGTTGTCTGAAGCGTTCGACGCATCGAATCATACAGTGCAGAATCAGTCAAAAGCGTTGTAATTATTTGGGCGATAGTATCCGGTCGTGCATCATTCTGAATCAATTCAGGTACTACTTTTCTCCCGTGAACAATATTTGCCATTCCAATATATGGCAGCGAGACTAACCATCGTGCAATCCAATACGAGACCAGGGACATCTTATATATGATAATCATCGGTGTCCCCGCCAATGCTGTCTCTAATGTTGCCGTACCCGATGAAACAACCACGAGTGAACTGTAATACATAATATTATAAATCTGCTCACTGATAATAATATTTTTGGGCATTAACGTTTCGTACATCAGGTACACCGATTCTGGGAGATTCGGAGCCTTTCCAATCACCACTTGAACCGCAGGAATTTCTCGGCGGATACGGGTAACCGATTCCAGCATAACGGGAAGGTGGCGCTCAATCTCTTGACGCCGACTTCCCGGCAAAAGCCCTATAATTGGGTGCTCATTAATAAGATTATGCCGTTTTAAAAATTCTTCCCGCTCAGCGGTAGGTTTCACTATGTCAAGCAGGGGATGACCAACAAAAGATACCTTCATTTTGGAACCTTTGTACAACTCTTCTTCAAACGGAAATATCGCAGCCATTGCATCTACATTCTGACCAATCGTCTTAATACGCTTCTTCCGCCATGCCCATACCTGCGGCGAGATATAATAAAAAATCTTTACCGTGTTTTTGAAGCGCCGACGTATCGTTTTTGCCAATCGTATATTAAAATCGGGATAATCAATTAAAATAACGGCAGCTGGACTGCGCCGCTCTACTTCCCGCATAACAGTATTAAATACCTGCCGAATAACTGGAATATGCATTACAACCTCGCTTAATCCCATCACAGCTAATTTATCAATCGAGTGTAACAGCTCTGTACCGGTTTGCGCCATTTTCATTCCGCCAATGCCGAAAATCTCACAGTCAGGAATCCGTTGTTTCAGCTCATTGATAAACCCGGCTCCGTACAAATCCCCCGACGGCTCTCCCGCGATGATTAAAAATGTCTTTTTAGCAAAATCCATTCTTACGTGCTCTTTTCCAATGGAATACGTATATCCGTATTAATCTGCAATCATTCGCTGTTTTTCTAATTATGAAAATTTTGTCAGAAAATCAATGGCTCATTTAATTCACAATAGTTCTCAAAAAGATATATTTTGTAAAAAAGGGGCAGATATTTTTCTGCCCCTTTAAAAATGGGATTCATTTTGCATTATTGCAATTACCTTTAATCAAACCGAATTATTCTATTTTACGACAACCTCACAACTTGTTGTATTATAAACACTCTTGGTGTTTTTATCCTGTATAAAAAACACTATCATAAGCTGTGTTCTATCAAGCCTCTCTTGAGTATCTGTAATTTTCCGTCTTGCGTTTTTTTCAATATCACGAATAGTCTTCAGGGCATTCATTTCAATCTCAGAAATAGTAAAAGTAACCGGCGTATTTTTCTGGAGATTTTCTAATGTTATTACATTTCGGCCTATCATTTTATGTATTGCGATGCCGCTTGAACCGATGTGAATTCCCTGCCGCTGTACCAACGCAAAATGATACAGTGCATTTTCTATGTATTTATCGGATTGCCATAAAACAGTAATCTTATTACCGGTTAATTCTGCTGAAACCTGTGGTTTTATTTCAGGCGTCCGATTAATTATCGGATTAATTCGAGAAGTGAATTGATTATATTTTGCTTCAGCGTTCCTGCTTGTAGCTGCGGAGCCGCCCAATAAGATGCCGTCAACAAAGACCGTTGGGAGAACTTCAACTCGATAGAAAAGTGACCGTTCAAGGGAAGAGGAATTGATAAACGGGTCTGCCATTTGAGCCGGCATATGATATTCCAGCACAACGACATACTTTGAATCGTAGGAATTGAGAAGTTGACGAAACGCTAAATCAGTTGCAGCACAGGACTGCGATTCGGTGTTATCAAATATTTCAGCAAGCACTGTTTTTCCGTTCCACGCTTTTTCCGGAATGTATTTTTTAGGACGAAACGGAGGCTCTGCAAGGAGGCTTTTGAGTGCATCCGGATAGCCGTCAATTTTGCCGGTATACAGTAGTCTATAAAACTCATTTACTTTTAACACACCCTCATAGAAATCGTTATGAGCAGCGGAAATATAAGCATCTATTGCGTCAAGTTTTCGCCCGAGGAGTTCATTGCATTCTCCTGCTGTCATATAATATTTTCCAAGCTGGTATCTGTTAGTCTCATCTATCGCAGTATAATAATTCTTCAAGTAATCAAACGCTTTTGTTGAATTGTTTGCTACGATATAGGCAAAAGCGGTTTCTAAATCTATTTGAATTATAATACGGTCTTTCTGCTGTGCTATTTTCTCAGTTTGTGGTTGTTGGGCAATAACCTTCCGTGCTTCTTCTAAATAACCAAGCAGAGCGGTACTCACCTTTGCCGGGTCTAACTTATTTTCTTTTTGAATAAATCTCAAAGCCTTCGCATTCGCTATCAATCCTTCTGTACGGGCTTCGGCTGGCTCTGCATTTAGATGCTGCTGTTGTAATTGTAATACCTCTTCAAACGTCTTCGCCTTTTTTAATGTTGCAGTATACCGATAAACGCTAAAGGCATCTATTTCTCTATCTATCACCGATATAAGGGTGCACTGCGGATATTTTTCTTTAATCTTCGTTAGATTAGCAATTATCTTTTCACAGTTTTTTTCGTCTCTATTATCGTAATTTGAACTCAAAACGACAAGGTCAAGATACTCAATACGGGGAAGAATTTCATTCCGTGATTCAGTATCTGAATATTTCAAATTCAATTTGTATAGTTCATTGAGCGCATTCCGCGGTGGATTATTCATCGCAGCAGAAATTTCTTGATAAACCGGTGATTGTTGATGCAATCCGGCAACTTTTACTGTAGTCGGGAACATAGATAGTGTTATGACCAATCCGAGTAAAAATAATGTACTCTGTTTTGACGGAAAAACATACATAGCGAACTCCTTTTTTTAAAATTATACTACCATTTATAATACACTAATGTACAGTCAGAAAATCATTCGCCTGATTGATGATTTTCTGCTATCGTCAATTTTTATCCATCGTAACTGCCAGTTCTCACACACTGTGTCGCAAAGTACAGCATTATTCTTTTTCAAACAGCAGGTAAAAATCAGTACTGTTTAATAATCTTTATAGTTATATATATATATGAAAAATATTTAAAAAATGCAATAGTTCATTTTAAATGATGTGTTTATTATTTAAAAATCTTTCGAGATTTTTATAAAAAACCGCCAAAATAAATAGACTGGAGATAAAAACAAAGAAGTTGAAAAGCGTAATCCTCAATCCAGAGCAGTGTCTGACGCCAAATGGAGGAATTCTCACACTACCCATCCCAGAAGAGTGTATCCCACATACCCAAAACAGACAATTTTGCGTGGAAATTTTTGTGCAAAATTTCTGTTGATTATGTAATAAAATATATTAGATTATTAGATGGAGAACTTAAATATTGATGAATTTGCAGTCATTAAACAGATAAAACTATCGTTAGACAAAGCTATCTATGGTTATCTGAGAATGTCAATTGCTCATTATGATAGTGTATGTATTTTACTGGATATTCAGCATAACTGTATTACTAAACACAAATTAAGCGGGCAATAGAACAGGTCGCAGAAGGATATATGAAGTATATTATTCAAGTATTATTTATAATAATTACATTTAATGTATGCTATGGGCAGGAATACAAAACTTATACCATAAAAACAGAAAAAGGGAAAAAGATAATAGAGAATAAAGCCCCTCTCTGGAAAGAAAACAGGATAGAGCTAAAATTTTACAGGCAGATAGGAAAAGAAGAGGGAAACGATGAAAACTACCTGTTCAATTTTCCGCTTAGTGTAGCAGTTGACAGCAAAAATAATTTATATGTATTTGAAGCAGGAAATAAAAGAATCCAGAAATTTGATAAGGATTTAAATTATATTAAAACCATTGGCAGAAAAGGTCAGGGACCTGGAGAATTCATTATAGTTCGTTCTGCTGAAATACAACGTGACACACTATATGTAGAGTCAGAGTCTTCATATAAATCAACTATAAGCGTATTAACACTTGATGGAAAAGAAATAAGACGAATTAATATAACACCAATAAGTTCGATATTCCATGTTACTAAAAAAGGATTGATTATATCAAATAATAATAGTGACGAATATAATTATCTATGGAGAAACAACCGGATACTTGAAGGTAAGATGTTAGCTATATACGATGGTAATGGTGTGTTTTTGAAGAAATTCGGAGATTATTTTGACTATGGAAATAATGATGCAAATAATAAAAACAATAGTATGCAGTTTGTCTATGATGAAAACGACTATATATATTTTTATTATATGTATGATAATCGAGTTGAGAAATATTCTCCTGACGGAGAATTTATTTACCGGACATACTGGCCATTTAACTATGATATTCCAGTTCCATATAAGTCTATAGAACAATTTAATACTCGTGGCGGCGGAATAGACCATAAAAACAGAATATGGGTAAGAATGGTCAATAAACTGCTTGATGTCAAGAAGGTAAAAACGGAGGATCTGACTTTTGCAGTTTTTGATAAAGACGGAATATTATTATGTTTTGTTCCTGTACCTCGAAAAGAAACAATTAAGATTATCGGAGACAGTATATTCTTCATTAATCAGGATGATACATATTGTATATACGAATATAAAATCATTGAGAAATAAACTTGTTTAAGATACTGCCTGAAAAACGGGGACACAATACTAATATCTTTCTTATTTTATTGGAGAGCACGGTTTTTGATTTATAGTGCGGATTTATTGATCCGCCTTTTTTATTACCACAATTTAGGGATATACTACTTAATTCTTTATCAAGTAACCGACAATACCCTAAAATAAAGAAAAAGTACTTTAGTAAAAATTATAACGAATAATCAGAATATATCCTCAACCCTTGATAAGAGGGGGAAGGAGACCACCCTTTAATCCCCTCCTTAATCCGCCACAAAGACGGCGGAGAGGGGAATTATATTTCTCCCCTCTCCGCCGTCTTTGTGGCGGATTAAAGGGGAGATTAATACTATGTTCTCTTTGAAAAGAAACTTATTCATAATATATTTGTTGTATATCAACAGAAATTTGGTATTATATGCATACAGGTATGATAGAGGGATAGCAAATTTTCTCTGTAAAAAATTACAATTAAAAGAACTGGATTACTCCGATTACTCCGGTGAATGACATTTAATTTTAAAATTCTATGTAAAATTCCACGAAATTCCGTAAAAATGGAATTATTCAGCAATTTTATAAATCTAATACAACAGAAATAAATAAAGTGCAGGAGAATAATTAATTCGATGCAGATATAATGATACTGATTGACCTGAGGTTTGAAATGGTGTTTCTTAAACAAACAAACGATTGAGGCGAAAACGATGCCAATTGAAACTCTTCTGTTCATTTGTGTGGCAATTCTTATTGTGGCTTTTCTTTATTCTTCTGTCGGGCATGCGGGAGCATCCGGCTACATTGCAATAATGACATTGTTTGGACTTGCCCCGGCAGTTGTCAAACCGTCAGCCCTTGTCCTTAATATTCTTGTCGCAAGCATCACCACATGGCAATTCTGGAAAGCAGGACACTTCTCCTGGAAGCTCTTTTGGCCCTTCGCAATCTCTTCAGTCCCCTGTGCTTTTCTCGGAGGCTACTTGAATTTGCCGACTCATATATTCAAGATAATTGTTGGCATTGTTCTTCTTTATTCAGCCGCCCGATTTCTCATTAAGCCGAAACCGGATGCAGAAACACATATACCAACAAAACCAATTGCCATCTCCGTGGGAGCTGGACTGGGTTTTCTCTCAGGGTTAACAGGTGTTGGCGGCGGCATTTTCTTAACACCGTTGGTAATTCTTATGCACTGGGCACGGACGAAGACTGCATCAGCCGTCTCTGCACTTTTCATTCTTGCCAATTCCATCGCCGGTCTTCTTGGCAACTTTGCCAGCACGAAACAGCTTCCATTCTTCGCCCTGCCATTTGCACTTGCAGCAATTTTAGGCGGTTCAGTTGGTTCTTATCTTGGAAGCCGCCGGTTTTCACCAATATTTATCAAAAGACTGCTTGCTGTTGTTTTAATAATTGCAGGTATTAAACTAATCTTTACATAATGTCAACGTTCCATTATCGTTTAAACAATGGAATCTTTGATTTAACGCAGGCTATTCGCCCACACTAAATGGGCGAAATTATATAACAATTTTAAGAGATGGTAGAGACGCCCCCCACCGGGACGTCTCTCCTTTAGTTTGCATTTTAATGGATTTTTTCAAAGGTCTCAATATATAATTTGTGTTGTGAATTTTAAAAAAAATCGTTAAAATAATATGAAACGTATTTTGGAGGATTAGTCCTAATTGGCAAGGCAGCGGTCTTGAAAACCGCCGGGCGTAAGCCCATGGGGGTTCGAGTCCCTCATCCTCCGCAAATATGCCTCACGTTTACGTGCTATACAGTGCTAAATATAACCGATATTATACCGGTTCCACAAAAAACCTTTCTGCCAGGATGAAAGCCAACAATGC
>Ga0315291_10000321_pt1 | contig 62330 bp, 46 predicted proteins | sample YL17G12_20_MG_FD_203070 | JGI IMG/M metagenome (GOLD analysis project Ga0315291, IMG submission 203070) | Sediment microbial communities from Yellowstone Lake, YNP, Wyoming, USA - YL17G12_20 | ecosystem: Environmental > Aquatic > Freshwater > Lake > Sediment | place: USA: Wyoming | collected... | reverse complement strand
TTGTTTATTTTTACCCGAAAATGGGGCGCCTTAAGAGGGGTCCCTTCGATTATCTTGACCTCTATGTCCTTCGGCTCAAACTTCCTTTCGAGCCCGAATAGGATAACTGTTGTGCCGTTTTCCTTTCTGAAATCACTGGGGACTATCTCGAGTGGCAACCTCCACTCGTCAACCCCCTTCTCCCACTGTTCCTTGTCAAATATGACCCTGCCTACGAAGTCGTCCTTCTTGGTGATAACCTCGAATCTCTTGCAGGCCGCGAGGCTGGCGAATTTGCCTATGCCGAACTGTCCTATTCTGTCCCTTCCGTATATGGGCGACTTGGGGGAGTAGAGCTTCTGCCGAGAGCCGATGTTGAAATACTGTTTGAGTCCTTCTCTGTCCATGCCACTTCCGTTGTCTCTTATCTCGATCGAATCCTCTCCGACAACGATTTCGACCAGTGTGGCATCTGCATCATAGCCGTTGTTTACAAGCTCCCTCACAAACTCGATGCTTTCGGCATACAGCCTTTCGCCTATGGTTGTGATATGACTTCTGTCTATTGTTACAGGAATGAATTCACCGTCTTGCATAGACTACCCTCGAGGTGGATTGACCCCAGTCCTGTGACAGAAAGCGGCTCCGATGTTACCCGAAGGAACCAGTTTCTATTTCGTCCCCGGGACCAGCGATTCATATTCTTTGGTCGGCAGTACCCAGCTTTGAACGCAACCGTTCCACATTTTGCACGAGACCACAGTCGTGCCTCAGGCCTTTGGCAGACAGTACCCAGCTTTGAACGCGACCATTCCACATTGTACACCGTTGCCATAGAACAGGAAACAGGGAAAACGCCCAATTGTCTCGCAAGGCATTTTTGCGTTGTGTTGGTGGTACCTCAGGGGTATACTCTGTACTGCAAAAGGCTTACGCAGCTGAGAGTTTAGAAACATGTAGACACCACGTGGGCTGCGCTTGTCGCGTTACGAACGCTGGTACGGAATGTATTATGACACGCACGACCGTCCATTGCTCCAGTGGAAGAGAGATCGGGAAAATGCGAACTCAGACCAAGAGCAAATTATGCCGCTGACCTATTCGATTGAACTCAACGGATCGCTGATTCTAGCCATTGCCACAGGCACTGTAACCAATCAGGACCTGTCGGAGTATGTTTCGTCTTTGGCCAAGGATGCACGCGTTAAACCGGGAATGAAAGAGCTTATAGATCTCCGCGGTGCGGTCGGGGCTGAGGTAACGTCAAATGGGCTGCTCAGTTTGGCCACGTTCAGTCTATCGCAGAAGGAGAGATTCCGCGGGACAAAATGTGCCATAGTTGCTGATCGGGATCTGGCGTTTGGATTGGCCAGAATGTACGAGGCATACGCTAAGGGCGAGGGTGTTCCAATAGATCGGAAGGTTTTTAGGGAGTTTGATGATGCCTGCAGATGGCTTGGAATTGACCCTCGAGATATCAAGCAATGTCCCTAGTTTCACTGCCTCGCCCATCGTTTTTCGGCTGCGCTCCCTAGAGGACCCAGTCGTGCCCTTGCATCTTTATCACTTCTCGGCTGCGCCTTTCAAGCGCGCCAAGCACAGATGCGCGTCGCCGATTTCAGCCATGCCAGGGTCGGCATCTTTCCAGATTTCGAGAAACTCTTGGTATTGCTGAATCGCTTTGTCTTTCCATCCTGATTTCTCATAGGCAAGGCCCAGGAGATAGTGCGCTTTCACACTTGAAATCGGATCATGGAGCATTGGTACATCATAGGAGGAGAGCATTCTCTCCAAAGCGCCAACTGCCTCACCTCGTCTGTCCAATTCCAACTGGGCTTTTGCAAGCAAGACCCTCGATGGAGTGACCCTATTTGATGCTCCTTCAAGTGACTTCTCCAAGCATGTAACAGCAGACGCCGGATCACCTTTTGCAAGCTCGATCGCGCCGAGAGCCCACCAGTAGCGTTGCATCCCAAGTAGGTCGGTCGGCTCAATGTCTCTTTTCAAACCCTTGGCCACTTCCTCAGCTTGTGAGCTGTTCCCGGTCGTTGCAAGGATGTAGGCATAGAAGTCACGATTATACACCCGGGCGTCAACATGACTCTTCTTACAGGTTTCCCAGGCTGACTTTGCTTCTCGCACGGCGAGGTCGAATTTCTTCTGTTCCAAATAGATCGTTGCCTTCCATTCACGCTTGCCCGCGCAAGGAGAACCCTCTGAATGCTCCATTTGGGTTTTGGGGTGTTTCTATTCATGCTACTTCTTGGCTGACGCCGTTTGTTTGCCGAATGGCTTACCTTCGTTATTTCGTTCTCCCATGCGGTGCGGTCCCCAGGCCATAGGCAAGGAGCCTTCCACGTGTAGGTAGATGGCGACCCGGCATTTTGCGCTTGACTTTCCATATTATCCGTATTATTTGGAAGTATGAAGAACAAATAAGCCCAGCTATATGGAACTATCCCTGCCAACGTCAGGGTGAAGGAGGACCGCAATGAGGCGGATCATCGAGAAACAGCTCAGAGAGTGGAAGGATTCCGACCGTCGAAAGCCTTTGATCGTGCGTGGAGCCAGACAGGTGGGGAAGACTTACTCTCTTGAGAAGTTCGGGAAGGATTGCTTTGAACAGGTTGCCACTGTGGATCTGGAACGAAACCGCAACCTGCATGGCATTTTCTCAACCGACCTGGATCCTAAGAGGATTCTAGCCGAGCTGGAGGTCTTCCTGAACATCAAGCTCAGACAGGGCAGGACCCTACTGTTTCTTGATGAAATCCAGAGTTGTCCGCAGGCCATAATGGCACTGAGGTATTTCTACGAAGAGTGTCCGGAGTTGCACGTAGTAGCCGCAGGGTCACTCCTCGAATTCGCGGTGAGCGAGATATCGTTCCCCGTGGGGCGTCTTCAATTCCTCGAAATGCATCCGATGAACTTCATCGAGTACCTTTGGGCAATTGGAAGAGACGAAGCAGCAGAAATCGTCTCATCAGCTCCGAGGGAGCTGCCCGAGTCCACGCATCGGCTCCTACTGAGGGAGCTCAGAAACTACTTCTTTATTGGCGGGATGCCTGAAAGCGTCAAAGCTTATGTTGAAACTAGGTCTCTAAAGGAAGCTTTCGCGGTTCACAAGAATCTCATGGATTCATTCCGTCAGGATTTCTCGAAGTACTCACCACGGGTGGACAGCCAATGTCTAAATGGAGTATTGGCCGGAGTTGCTCGAAACGTTGGCAAGCAGATTATTCTCACACATTTGACCGAGGGTTTTAGTCACCACACAATCAAGCGAGCCCTCGAGGCACTTTCGATGGCACGCGTCATCACCAAAATCCCATCAGCCAGTCCCGGCGGGCTACCTCTCGGTGCGACAGCATCTCCGAGGAAACTCAAGGCCATCATGGTTGACATCGGGCTGTGGCAACACCTCTGTGGGGTCAGGATTGATATTGAGTACTCGAGCTCCGATCTACTCGACATCTACCGTGGTGCGATGGCTGAACAGTTCGTGGGCCAGGAGATGCTTATCGCGCAGGACTCGCAGCTATACTACTGGGCAAGGAGGGCAAAGGGTAGCACTGCGGAAGTTGACTATCTTGGGGTTACCGCCGGCACGATCATTCCGGTTGAGGTAAAGAGCGGAGCAGCCGGACGGTTGCGTAGCCTCCATCTATTGCTTGAATCGTTCCCGCAGGTACCAGGGGGAATCGTGCTGTCCTCCAGAGCTTACTCCAAGTTGCCCGAGCAGAGACTGGAATTCGTCCCCATCTACTGGACGTATTCGGCGATGGGAGGATCCACTTGATGGAGACCGCTTGACTAGAGAGTAATGGTTCCCCTCGCTGGACGGTGTTCGAACTTTTTGTGTAGGCATCTAGTGTGGTTCGAGTGAGAAGTGGCTCCTCAGGTAGGACTCGAACCTACAACCCTCCGGTTAACAGCCGGATGCTCTACCATTGAGCTACTGAGGAACCAACTAGGTGACAGCTTGCCTCTATCGTGCCTGTTTCTGGATAGATGCGCTCGCTATTAGCTGCGATTATTCTAGCGCCGGTTTCGGCAGAAGTCAACTGGATCACCGCCGCTTGGTAGCTTTTCTCGAGACCTTCTTTACTGTTTTCTTGCCAGCCTTCTTCGTGATCTTCCTACCGGCTTTCCTGCTCGCCTTCTTCGCAGGTTTCTTCGCTGTTTGCTTCGTGGCTTTCTCAGCCGATTTCCAAATCCCTACGGGGATACCGTCGGGGTCCGCGAAGATTGCAAACCAACCCATGTCTCCAACCGGAGTTTTCGGAACGATTACATTCCCTCCAGCCATCCTTACTTTCTCGAGAGTTCCCTCGATGCTACTCACCAAAAAGTAGACCTGAAAACATGGAGCAGGGGCCTCGGCAGGCCTTGTCATTATTCCCCCATCTGGAGCCTGTCCAGTGCTGACCATCGTGTAACCGCCGATTTCTTTCCCGTACTTCCAGTCAAAAACCTTGGAGTAGAATGTTTTCGTTTTTGCAGCGTCGCTGCCCATGAACTCGAAATGACAGAGATAGTTTGCCATGGTCAACCTCCCTTAGGTAGGAAAGCGCTTACTCAGTGCGGCTTGTCATCAGGTTTTGCTGCAATTCCACTCAACCAGCAGCCGCGCTCTGTGACCTACAGACTCAGCCAGTAGGTCACCTTGAAGAGAAAAATATTCTCGGGTCTTGTCTTGAAGAGATTCTTGAAATCCCTCGACACATCGAAGCTGCCGAAATCTTCCTCCTTTTCCCTCATCTGGGTCCAGACAAGGTAGATTGTGGACCCGGGTCTGTATTCACATCTGAACACGGTGTTGAGCCTGAGAGACTTGTAGTTGAAGTCGGGGTTTTCGAACCAGAAAGAATCAGCCGGCCCCGGACCGTCAGGGTCCACGAGATACCCGCCGTCGTCCGGCGCGATGGTCGAACCACCTCTGCCATATTCCCTAAACTCGAACCCGCTCGGCTTTGCAAATTCCTTGAACCTGCTGTAGTCGCCTGCCGCAATCAGCGGCTGCGCGAAAAGCTGAAGGCTTGTCCTGGGAGTAAACGTGCAGTTTAGCCTTAGACCGATGGACACGGTCTGCTCATCCATGTCGGCGAAGACGTAGCGCGAGCCGTAAGTGCCAAGCGCAAGCGCGTCCTCGAATGAGTCCACGTACTGCGCCACCGGACGCTGCCTGCCGTAGGATGGGGACAGAGTCATCCCTATGTTGCTTGAAGGTTTCAGAGAAATCCATGCCTCGGTGTACAGGCCCTTGCTTCCAGCCTCATTCCCGTCTATTTCGACGAACCCACCGAATTCGACACTCTTTCGGCTGTCTGAGTTAAATTCTAGTTCCGCCCACCTTCCCGCGGGTTCTTTTGCGAGCGGGCCGCCCCTTGTAAGGTAGTTGTCCCCACTCGACGGAAACCATCCGCCATTACACTCAAAACTCCAATAGTTAGCGAATTCCCCCCGAGTGAAGAAAAGATATCCATCACCTGTTTTTCTGCCGCCAAAGTCAAAGCCCTTTACCGCGGCGAGAAAGACTCCCTTGCGACGGAAGATCTTGCCTGGATTGAACCAGTTGTATCCAACCACGGCATGTCCCACACTTATGTCGCTTTTCCAGTGGAAGCCCGCGTCATTCGTTTCGAAGCCGGGCGAAATAGCTCCCCACGCGATGTTCACGGTAGTATTGCCTTTTTGCTTGTTGAGTGCGGCCTTTCCTGCCCATCCGCTAAGGGATGTCGCGTCGGGGTCAACCTCCACGTGTTTTGCGTCAGGGCGCTGGAAGTAGTGATGTTCGTCTTCCTGCAAAGCGAGAACCGCCTCCTCGTTGCCTTCAACGCGCGAGCCGCCAAGGTATCCTGTCACCACCCAATCCTTGTCCTTGTCAAGGAACACCCATCCATCCAGTCCCGTGCTGAAAGCACGTCTTGCGATCTGTCCTCTAAGATAAGACCCTTCGATGTCGCGAATCACGCTCGTCCCTATGAACCCGAGAGAACTCATTCCCTGGCGGAAATCTTTCTGTCCCCTCAGGATTGTGTACGAGGTCAAGGGTTCAGCCTCATCCTTGAATCTAACTCCCAACGAGTCTGTCTCTGCGTACTCTTTGTCGGTCACGGCCTGCAGAAGCCCCAGTGACCAGCCGCCCGGGAGTTTCCCTGAGAGTTTGCCTGCGCCGAGAATCGTCGTTGCGTCCGGTAGGTCCACGTAGCAATCGCCGCAATCGTGCGGCTCGTTGCCCTGCGGCACTCTTCCGATGCGACGGCTGTAAAAGAACGACGGATCCTGCCAATTGATATTCCACTCGCTGGTAGACCCTCCCATTCCAAAGAGGAAAATGTCGGAACCCTCTATGAAGAACGGTCGTTTCTCCTGGTAGAACGTCTCATATTGCGAGAGATTCACGACCGCAGGGTCTACTTCGACCTGGCCAAAATCGGGATTGACGGTTCCGTCCAGCGTAAGGTTACTCCCAAGGCCCAGCTTGAAATCGAGTCCCGCAGCGCCTCTGTACTTGCTTTCATTGTCGAAGGGATCACCTTCTTCAACTTGGAGAAACTCACCGCGACCCACCGCGTACGGGAGAAGTTCCATTCTCCTTGATGGTTTGATTCCGGTGATGCCAATAAGATGCGCAAAAAGAGAAACGTACCTGTTCTCGCTCGTGGGGTAGAAGACGAACGAGCTGACTTCATGGCGGCGTTCGACTCTGCGCGCAAAGTTGATGCCCCACGTGCAATCGCTGCGGTCATGAAATCTAAGCTGCGAGAAAGGAATCCGCATCTCCGCCGTCCAGCCGTCCTTGTCTATCTTTGCAGTACTCTCCCACACTCCGTCCCACGATTGGTCTCTCCAGCTATCGTTATAGAGCGTCTGATCTGCTATGGAGCCAGAAGGATTCACGGAAAATGCGAAACCAGTGAGGTGGTCGTGGAACGTGTCAAGGTCCACTTCGAGACAGTCGGAGTCATCCCATTCATCCCTGCGGCTGAGTCGCGTGATGATGGAATCGGGGCCTGGGTCGTGCAGGCGAGCCGCCACATAGAGTGCCTCGTCATCGTATGCAAGCCACACTTCAGTCGGGAAAGTGGCAGGAGATCCCTCGTCCGGTTCAAGTTGTTTGAACCCGCTGGTTCCCGGCCGCTGCCACACACTTTCCGAAAGGATACCGTCGATAATGACTCCGCCGTTGTCAACTCTGACAGCTTCTATTTTCTGCGTTTCTGAGGCGGCTGCCGTTTTTGATGCCTGCGGCGATGCCGGCGAAGACGCGGGCGGGGGTGTCTCTGATGCCGCCGTCGTCTCTGACGCGGCTGCCTTCTCCGAGGCGAGAGCGGTTGAAAGCCCGAGAAGAAGGGCAGAGGGAGTAAACGACAGCGAAGCGGCAAGAACCAGGACGCAAGCGGCCAGGCGGACTGCGGAACACGCAGTCAGGCAAACCGCGAGGCAAGCCCGGAAGCACGCAGTTAGACAAACCGAGGGGTAACCCCTTGAGCAAGCCTCAACGCAAGCCCGGAAGCACGCCGTGAAGCAAGCTCCGACGCAAGCTGCGAGGCGAGCTAGCGCAACAAATGGCGAAGTCAACACCCGAATAGTCGCAGTCCCGACAATTTGGCCAGACTCAAGACCTCTGCGCCGATTCACTGTTGAAGTTGGTGACATCTGACCTCTTCAAGTGGTATGCTAGACGTCGCACGCGAAGCGTTCCGGAAATTCAGGGCGCTCCGGGAGGTTCGCGAGTCCGAGGCGCTCAGGTCGCCCCGGGCGCCAGGCAGCTCCAGAAGTCTGGAAGCTCCGGGAGCTCGGGAGTTCCGGGAATACGTAGTCGTTTTTGTTAAAAGGAGATTATACCATGGGCACGGTTGCAAAGGAACTACCACAGTCCCTCAAAGACAGGCCACCCGAAAAAACTTGGACAGCGGCCTGCCGAAGCTACGGAATCATCTGGGGGCAGATGGGTCGCGCAGTCCTCGATCGCCTTGGAGAGAAGGGAATCGAGGCCATAAAGGAAGGACAGAGGCGTGTGGCAAGAATGCAGGTTCCGAAAGCCTTCGAGTCCGGCCGCTTTGAACGCAACGCGAAAGGTATGGCCGAGTATCTGCTCCTTGCCGAACAGACCCTTGGTATGCTTGTCGAGATGGAGCCAGATGCTACAGAAAAGAAGGCCGTTTTTCGCTGGCTCAAGTGCCCGCTGTACGATGACCCATTGAAAGAGTCCACCCCCGAGCTATGCCGAGCGTATGACGAGTTTGAGATGGAAGCCGTGAAGATAGTTGATCCTCGGCTTACGTGTACCATAAAGAAGTGCATGGGACGCGGCGAGGACTGCTGCGAGATGATATTTGAGATGAAGGATTAGACAAGCACATCTCCGAGGCGTGTTCGCTATCAAGAAAACGCGCGAAGTGTTTCAAGTTTTCGCTCACCGTTCGCTACGACGAAAGTGTACAAGCTGTCTTAGGTCCTCGGGTAATCTGTCCACAGCAAGAGGCGAGCCATGACCCACACACTTTCCACGGGCATCTCCCGGCTTGACAAATTGATAGGGGGCTTATGCCCAGGAGATTCTATCTTCTGGTGCGTAGATGAGGCTCGGAGTTACTGGAAGTTTACCGGGCGCTTTGCTGATGCTTGTAGGCAATGCGGACGAGGAGTAGTCTGCATATCTTGGCGTCCCGAAGAATGCCGGCGCCGTACGCGGGTTGAGTGTGATTCCAGTTTCTGCTTTGATCCAGCAAGAAACATCGAGGAACAGCTTGATGCCTTTCTTGATTTTGCTTCAGCACATGCGGGTGACTGTTTCGTAATCGGTATCCCACCTGTTAAGGAGCATGAGGGCTATGAGGAGTCCAAGCTGATGAGGCTTCTGGGCAAGGTATTTGCCCAACTCTTCTGGCTTGATTCAATCTCTTATTTCGGTTTCCTGGACTCCCAGTTCGGCAGTGAGAGCCTCACCATACTCCACGACATACCTCGAGTCCTTGTTCGATCCAGTCTGAAAGGGGGTCTTACCACTCTGCGCATACTCAAGGCGCCGGGAAGGGCTTTGGTCGACACCCAGGTTGTTTATGCGTTCAAGGGCGACGAGCTGACCCCCGTTCGACCAGGAGAGCCTTCTCCGTACGATTTCCAGAGAATTGTTGAACGAGAAGAGGTTGTTGTTTGGGTGTTGGGTCTCAACAATGAGATAGTATACGTTAGCCGCGGCGCGTTGGGTTTCTCGAGGGAGAAACTCCAGTCCATTGCGCCATCGCTTCTCCGCGGGCTGTCTCCTTTAGCAGGCGTGTCCAGAATCCTCTCCGGGATCAGTGAATGTCGAAGGACAGGAAAGGTGGTCTCTGGCATAGAGACAGCGCACACGAATAGAGCCACGGGTGACACAGAGTACTTCGTACACAATATCATTCCCCTTCGTGACAAGGAGGGACAAACGTACGGTTTCCTGGGGGCTTCCACCAATGTGACGGAGTTGAGGAAGCGAGAGGAGCTTCTGCGAAACTCAGAAGTCGAACTGCGAAGACTCGCAGAACAGCTAAGCGAATCCGAAAAGAGATACAAGAATCTTTTCGATAGCGCAGCGGATATAATTTCTGTAATTGATAAAGAAGGTTGCCTCGTGGACGTCAATCCGGCGTGCTGTCGGCTTACCGGATACTCACGCGATGAGCTTCTCAAGATGAAATGCGCGGATCTGGTGGACCATTTCGACCAAGACCGTTTCATGAGTCTCTTCAAAGGAGCCTCACTCCCTTGGTCGATTAGAACTCAGTATTCCTTCGTCCGTAAAGACGGGACACAAGTCCCACTGGAAGTGAGCGCAGTCATGCTTGATCCGGACCACGCTTTGTTCGTCAGCCGCGACGTGACCGAGCGCAATATAGCTGACGCAAAGCTAAGAGCTTCTGAAGAGATGCTCAAGAGCCTGGTAAAACAGGCAGGGTTGGGAATCACATATCTGAACACAAAAGGAGAGTTTGTGGACGTCAATGACGCCTTATGTGAGATGACGGGCTTCTCACGCGAAGAGCTCTTAGGAGGTGAGGGGCCGCGCCCGTACTGGCTGGAAGAGAATGTTTCCTGGCACAAGGATTACATCGGACGCGGGCTCGCTGGACACAAAGGTCCTTGGGAGACCATATTCAAGAGAAAGAATGGCGAACTGTTTCCCGCGAGAATCCACCCCTCTCGGATCACGGACCAGACTGGAAAACCAATCGGGGTAATTGGGATAATCGAGGACATTACTGCCTGGAAAGAACTTCAGCAGCAAGTCATTCACGCGCAGAGAATGGAGGTGGCCTCCTTTCTGGCCGTCGCGATTGCTCACGAGTTCAACAATCTGCACGGAGGTATCCAGAACCACGTAGAACTCATTCTGGAGAATGAGAAACTTCCTACAGAGGTGTGCAAGGATCTGGAAGTCATACTCAAGACCCTGCGGAGGGCACACAGCATAACCAATCAGTTGGATACGTTTGCGCGCGCAACTCCGCCGCACAAGGAGCCGTGCAGTCTCTCGGAAATCATTAGCGACACATTGGGACTTGTTTCTAGAGAGTATGAAAGTGAAGGAATAAGAATAGAGTCGCGGAACGGTAAGGAAATTCCTGAGTTGGTGATAGATGCTGCTCAAATCGGGCAAGTTTTGCTGAATCTTTTTATCAACGCCAGGGATGCCATGCGTGGCAGCAAATCGAAAGTTCTTCGCGTCGAAACGGGGCTTCGAGAAGGATGTGCGTTCATCAAGGTCAGTGACACGGGCCGTGGTATTGCCGGCGAGAATGCCGCGCGAATATTCGAGCCGTTCTTTACTACGAAGGGCGACGCAAACGGGAAAGACGCGCATGGCTTTGGGTTGGGACTCACGGTGTCGAAGACAATCGTGAGGGAGCATGGTGGAGACATCGAGGTTTCCAGCACGGTGGGAGTAGGCACAACTTTTACCGTTTGGCTCCCAGTGGAATCCCGTGGACGCGGAGCATCCGCCAGAAACAAACGCCGGGCCAAGAGAGATGGAAGAGCTTAAGGTTTTGGTCGCAGATGATGAGCCTACCATAAGGGATACCTGCACCCGGGTACTTAAGAAGCTGGGCTTCGCCACGTTTTCCGCTTCTTCTGGCACTCAGGCAATTGACGTCGCCAGGGAGCATAATATCGGCCTTGCCGTGCTAGATATAAGAATGCCCGAAAAGGACGGGCTAGAGACTCTGACCGAACTCAAGAAGCTCAGGCCTGACGCCAGAGTGATAATGATTACCGCTTACGGCTCCATGGAATCTGCCGTTGAAGCCATGAGGTCTGGCGCTTCGGATTATCTGTTGAAACCGTTCTCCATCAAGGACCTTGAACAATCTGTTCGCCGGGCGTTCGTCGGTCACGCCGGGGGCGCGGATGTGATTGGCAAGGAAGACGAATTCATGGGGTTGGTTGGCAAAGCCCCTCCCATGCTGGAGCTGCGTAGGATGATAGATCTCGTGTCTTCGAGCGATGCAACAGTATTGATAATCGGAGAGACAGGCACCGGTAAGGAACTCGTTGCCAGGGCGATTCATCAGCTGAGTCCGCGTGCGGGCGAGCCGTTTGTTCCGATTGATTGTAGCGTGATAGGAGAGCGCATAGCCGAGAGCGAGCTCTTTGGGCATAAGAGGGGCTCATTCACCGATGCGCATAGTGACAAGGTTGGGCTTCTTGAGGCGGCTGGGAAAGGCACGGTTTTTCTCGACGAAATCACCAACATACCCATTCACGTCCAGGCCAAGCTTCTGCGTACGCTTCAAGAGAAGGAGATAAGACCCATCGGAAGTACGGAAGCCCGTCAGCTTGAAGCGCGGGTCCTTGCTGCGAGCAACGCGGAGCTGGATGAAGCCGTGAAAGCAGGTCGGTTTAGAAAAGACCTATTCTATCGTCTGCACGTGATTCCAATCTATGTGCCGCCACTCAGGGCGAGGAAAGAAGACATCCTTCTCTTGATCGAGCACTTTGCACGGAAATACTCTCGCCCCAACCTTCCGCCAACCAGGTTTGAGAGCGAAGCGGTGCAAATTCTCGCATCCCTTGACTGGCCCGGAAACGTGAGAGAGCTTGAGAGCTTTGTGCGCATGGTTGTGACCGTCGTTCTTGCTCCCGTGATCACGAAGGAGAGGGTGGAACAGCTTCTCGGTGAGAAGTATCGGGCCAAAGGATGGGTGGAGGAGAAAGTCAGGAGTCTTGAAGAAGCCGAGAAGGAGACCATCCTGAGCGCCCTCTCACGCGCGGGCGGAGACAAACGCACTGCCGCCAAGACGCTGGGACTTGCATTAAGTACTTTCTATAGAAAGCTCAAGAAGCTGGGGATAGAGCAATAGGCAGTCTATAACTTTCCTCGGTTCGCGTTCGGTCAGTCTCGACGAACCCACTTTTTCGCAATTATGAGAATCCAGAATCACCTAATAGCGTAGTGGGTTAGAGGAACCCGCAGGATGTAGTTCCAAGAACTGGGAATTTTGTCTCCCCTGAAGCTTCCCGTAAACCTTCTTTTCTTGCCTCGTAACCCTTCATGGCCCACTAAATTGCGTCGCCTTTGTGATGCGCTAACATTTTTGGCACGAAAGTAGCTGTACCCTTGATGTGGCCTGCAGCCAAACTGATTTTTCAACCAGTGAGATCGCAACGGCTTTGGTGCAGGCCAACGACAAGATTCGGATGACAACTGTGGGGGGTTCGTAGCTTTTGCATAATAGTCTCGGCTTCAACTGGTGATTAAGCGAGGAGCCGCAATTCACGGATGCAGCCGGAAGGTTCTACCTTCCGACCCATGCGACGTCACCATTGATCTGCACCTTGCTGCAGATTCGTGGATCGCTCCTCCTCGGGGTCAAGCTACCAACCCCCTCGTAAAATCAATCTGTAAGACAAGCAAAGCGAAAGGAGATTCGTGTGGGGACACCTCGTAGGAAAGAGGCAGAACAGGAAAGCGGGGGTATGAAGATGGTTAAGACGGCGGCAATGAGAACCAGCAATGCCGACGGAAATCACGCCGGCAAAGTAGCTAAACGGGTCCCAGGGCGAAGCGTTAGGACGATACTGGTCGTAGGGCTGAGCCGACCAACGATGAGAGCCCTTGGCAGGTTGGTCGGAAAGCACTTCTATATCGAGAAAGTTGCGGATGCGACCGAATGCATCCAAAGGGTCCGCAACGACGAGCAGATTGGCGGGATTGTTGTTGATCCAGGGCTTTTTGAGTTTGACGCGCGGACTTTCGCGACCTTCGTCAGGAAATATCGGCCAGAATTGCCACTTTTCTTTTACGTGGCGGCCCAGTATATCAGCTCAGTCTCCGCGGACACCGAACCGGGGATTACCCAGTATTTCACTAATCCTTCAGAGATCTGCAAAATGGCCGAGGCGATCGTGGTCCAGCTTACGGACGGCACCGTCAGACCTCTCCTTTGGCATCCAAAGGACACGATAGTTTCTAGAGCTCTTCAGTTCATTGAGGCCAACTATCGGACGATCAGAAGAGTCGAAGACATAAGCAGTCATGTCGGCGTGTCGCGCGAGCATCTCTCGAGACAATTCACGCGGTTTGCTGGCCACAAACTATCGGAGTTTGTGAACCTCTTCCGGATCGAGAAGGCCAAGGAGCTTCTGATTGAGGGTGGGTTAGTTAAGCAAGTGTACTCTCAGGTTGGCTTCAGGTGCAGCTCAAGCTTCTTTAAGGCATTCTTGAAACATACTGGAATCGCGCCCAGCGTTTATAAAGATACGATGCTCGCGAAGAAACAGGCAAGGCGAATGCGCAAATCGGGCACGGGCTCTTTCGATAGGCCCGCAGCAAGATAGTGTTCGGGTGCAGATGACAGACAGTGCTTAGCGGGCGGAGACCGGCGCCTTTGGCTTCTTTGTTCGCACGCGGATTTGTCTTATCTCAGCCAGTTCCTCTTCGACGTCTCTGGGTTCTACGGGTACCCGCGATTCAGATTCGAGGACGACTGTCTGGAGATTCTCCCCAATCCCAGAGAGCATTTCTTTTCGCGCATCTCCTAGCGAGTGGGCCAGTAAGCTGACGGCTTTGAGAAGTGCCGAAACTTGCTCGGTGCTGCAATTGCCCTTTCTCAGCATCTCGAGTGCAACCGTTAGGTAGCCGTCAGCAGTCCCAAAGAACTCAAGGTTTCTCAGGAACTCTCCGGACAGTTTATTCAGATTTACGTCGGCGGCATCCATTGCTCTGACGAAGCGCAGGTTGCATACCTTCAGTTCAACAATTCTCTGCGCTGCCCACTGAAAAGCTTGCTCCGCAGGGATTTGTTCAGTAGAGAGTTCAACTGGCGGCCAGACGTCCATCAGCTGGACGGTCTCTAACTTCGTTTGTGTCCTTCTCATCTCAAACTTACCCTCCTCGAAGAGAACCCGGCTCGGATCTGCAAGGATCTCGACTCAGAACCCCGTCCTGAGAGCGAGTTATCCAGCTCCCTCAGGATCGGGGGACTCTGAGACGATGTGCTCTGAGACTGCAAGGAAACATTATTGCACACAATGGGTTGTGGTGTCAAACTATTTTTGCATATTTTGAGCCCAATTTGTAGGGGACGAGGGTGGGGAGCTCGACTGGGTAGCCGGCAGGGTTGAACCCCCTTCGTCTTGCACTCTTCATCGCCTGGTCGGGTCACGTATTTGAATTGGCGGGTGAAGTCTGATTGCGCGGCATCTTCACTGAGAGACCGAGACGGGTTCTGTGTCCGGTTTTGTGTCCGAACACTTTCTATAATCGTGAGTATTCATAATAGAGCGTCTCACAATTCTCTTGACGAGGAGTGCGGTCGCATCAACAAAATACTCTCCCGTAGAATCGATCCACACCCCCTCTGCCAATCTCTTTCTCTCCTCTCTCACGTAGAGTGAATTGAGCGTCCACAGCAAGCCTCCGGCGGATTTGACTGGCTCGGTGGATTTGAACTCGATTCTTGAGATCGCATGCTCTCCGTCGTCCACCCACACGCGGCCACCGACCTTTTTCATAAACTTGTCCGCCTTGGGATCGTTGCCTTTGTATACTGCCCCCGGCTTTGGTCTGAAGTGCAGGATGGTGGCTGCTCTGCCATTGACCTTTTCCGCGCCGCCAAACGACCACTCGAATTGTGCGATAAGGTCTTCAGAACTCAGATTGAGCTGCGTGGTGCCACCTTGAGCCCGGTGCCTTTGCTCTGCCTCTCTCTTCTGCCGTTCCTTCTCGGAAATGCGTTTGCCATCCACGGCAACGAGGACCTCGACATCCGGTCCGTGAGGAATCGAAGTGACTTCAACGAGCCTCTCCTCAGATTTCTTTGCAGAAAGATTGTTATCAAGGAACTCAACGACAACGGTCTTGAGATAACAGTAACCTGCCAGCAAAGAATCCTGGCGTTGCATCTCGGTGAGCGAGAGTTTCAAAAGCTCCAGGGCCGAAGGCTGTTGTGATGTGGAAGTATTTTGGGTTGCCGCGGATGTTTGTGCCGTTGAGGCGTTTTGCGCTCCCGTGGGCGTTTGTGCCGCCGAGGGTTTCTGCGGCGTCTGGGGCTCCCGTGTTGTGGGGAGCTCTCTGGGTGCGGATGACTCCTGAGCTGCCGAGGGGACGTCCACACTCGAAGCGATCGAGAGGACCAGGAGGAGGCAACCCAATAGTATTGTTTTCTTCATAATCGCAAAATCTGCCAACGTTGTAGCGCTCGGTTCCTGCTAACACAAATCCCAGGACTTTGTGGCATTGATCTTACACTTCTTGACTTAGATGTTTCAAGGGTTAGAATCGGCGGAGGAATCTCCCGAAAATCTTTACTCTTGGTTGACGCCGTCGAAAGGTTGTTGACTGCTTGCCGTTGATAATCCTGTGGCGGTAGCGCACTCGTGAAAGTGGTGATAGCAAAGAGGAGGGACGATGGAACCGTACGTGACAGCGCAGAGCATCGAGACCAAGGCCAGGGAGTGGCTGCGAACGATAGAACCGTTCAATAAACATAGACTCCGCCTCAGGAAGCAGAAATCTGCTCTGCTCGTTATCGATATGCAGAATCATTTTCTTGAACCAGCGTCCTCTTCTTTTATATGTGGAGGGGCAGCCATCATGCCCGGCGTCCGGCGGCTTATAAAGAGCTTCCGCAGGGTCGCGAGGCCCGTCATATACACCTGTCACGTTCATCATCCGGACAGGATTGACGCAGGGATAATGGAATGGTGGTGGGAAGGGATGTGCGTGGAAGGCTCACGTGAAAGCGAGGTTCATCCTTTCCTCTCACCGCTCAAGCGGGAGAAGATAGTTTTCAAGCATAGGTATTCCGCCTTCTTTAACACCGACCTCGATACGGTTCTGAGGTGCTGCAGAATAGAGGACTTGGTTATCTGTGGCGTGATGACTAATATGTGCTGCGAATCAACTGCAAGAGATGCCTTCGCCAGGGACTATCGAAGTCTCTTCCTCGCAGACGGGACAGGCACGATAAACGAAGAGATGCACGTGGCAAGTCTGCTCAATCTCGCCTATGGCTTCTCTTATGTGACAACCATTAGAGAGATAGAGAAGATGCTTGGATAAGGCCTACCGTGAGTACTCTATTCCAGAGATGCCCACGCGAAGCCCTCGATAGGCTCCGGACCTCGATAGGCACGTCTGAGAAACTACTTCAAAAGAACAACCTTGTCGTTTCTTGCGACTTTCCCAGCCTCGAGACGAACGACGTAGACGCCGCTCCCTAGGTCTCTACCCGAAGAGTCCTTTCCATCCCACGGTATACTATGGAACCCGGGCAGTTCGCTGTGACTCTCCTGCAGCGTCTTCACGAGGCGTCCTGAAACGTCGTAAACTCTGAGTGAAACCACGGCAGGGGAGGGGAGTACGTACCTCACGTTAATGCTCGGGTTAAAGGGATTTGGATAAGTCTCAAGCACTATGTTCGGACTCGATACTCCGGCAATGTCTTTTACCGAAATGAGTATCGGGCCAGATCCTCCTGCTTCATGATATCTCGCAGCAAATTCCTGCAGATATATGTTTGCCACAGTCGCACTGTGGATAACAAGAGTATTCTCGTCGTTGACGGTGCCGGCCGCATTGCTCCAGTTGTGAGAGCCGACGATGACTGTGGGGTCCTTATCCGGCCAGCTTGAGTCAATGATCATGTATTTGTGATGCAGGAGATCGCTGGAGGGAAGTGCGTCCTGCCAGACGTCTGCTGGAGGCGTCCAGTAATTGTATGCCGCTGGGTCACCCGACAGGGCGTACCACTCGCTTCCGTTCGTAATCGGCCCAATCGAGCTTCCGTCAAAAACTCCTCTCACCTGAAATCCGGGAACGCCGTCCCACTTCTGCTTCATGGCCGCGGAAATCTCGTTATTGGTAAAGCTCAAAATGCAGAAGTAGATACTCGAATCAGCCGTGCCGACGGCCTGGATTATCTTGTCTTGGGTGCCATCGGAAGGGCTCATGTATTGCTGTATCGGTATTCCAGTAATCGTGAACATGTGAGGGGTGTTATTCGACTTTCTGCTACCCTGCTTAGAGTTGTTTGGGTCAGGCGTTAGAGTCTCGGAGCCCCACATTTCGTTGAACTCGATCTCGTATGCCGAGGCGAGACCGTGGTCTTGGATTGTCAGAGAACTATTCGCGTCGTTGTCTCCGGAAATGGAAGAGTTCCAGGAACCGGTCCAAACCCAGTCGTCGGTCTTGGAAGTGCCGGTCTGGCAATCGAAGACCGCAAATTTGTTGTGATTGACCCCCCAACCCTGTGCCTGGCCGTGGTTGCCACCGTATGTGCTGGTGATGACGGGTATCCCGGCACCCACGAGTCTGGATATCTCAGTGCTACCCGAGTTGTCCTGCTCGACGATGAAGCGCACCTGAACGCTCCTGTTCTTCGCGGCGATTAGTGCATCCGTCACAGCAGAAAGGCTCCAGCTGTAGAAGCAACAGTCAATCGAGTAGGTGGCGGCGTTTATTCTGTCCACAAGCTTCTGGTGCATGTCCTGATTTCCAAGAGCGGGAGTGCCTTTCTGGTACGAGGCGTCGACGCTCTTGTTGAAGTAGATGTGAAGCTCCCCGGCCACGTCGGACACCGTGACAAATACGTGATCGTTGCTCGTTCTGGTTCCCTGCGCATCCGTTGAGGAGACTTGGTAATGGTACACCGTGTTCGGGCTCAAGCCCGTTAGGGGAACAGCGTGATTCGTGACAAGAGTGGGGTCACTCACCGTGCTTCCATAAGAAGTCGTAGTTCCATAGTCCACCACGCTCGTAGAAGCGGTGTTTGTCGTCCAGAAAATCATGGCAGAGGTTGTCGTAAGACTATCTTCCTGGGGGCCGCTCGTAATGATGGGACCGAGCCCCTGCTGCATTATGTCTGAAGCGTAACGGGGAACGATTTCGTAGCCAGATGTGTAAGGAGACGTAGTGTCGTACTGCTTGAGAATTCCTATCACGTCGAAGTAGCCGATGGGCTGTGGCGAGCCATTTACCTCCGTATCCATGTCTATGAAGAGTACCGTCGTGGCAGTGCCGTCGCTGATCTGAAGAGTGACATTTGAAGTCTGCTTAGTCACGGGCCAAGACCCGCTGACGAGTTGTACACCGTTGATCCTGATGAGGCGGCTTTCGTTGGGCTCTGAATAGTTGGGCGCACCGCCGAACGAAGCGTTCACCTGGGCGCAGGTAAGAACTAGCGGCTCCGGAACCGGCCTGCCAGAGGCATGCGTGATAACTGTGACCACTGCGTCATCGAGTTCGGTGAGGCCGCTAAACTGTTTTACGTTGCCACTAACCGTCACGCTGTCTCCGAGCCTGAAGTGAAGTCCTGCCGGAATTCCTCCGCTCATATAGATGTCAATTCCCGCAGTCTCGTCCTGCACGTAGACGTCTGTGCTGTAAGTATTAAACACACTGTCGGGGGAAGTCACGATACCTGAAACGGTGACATTCGTTCCCGGGCCGTACGGCGCAGCGGGGACGCCCGCGCTCGTGTTATTGTGTAAGTTGATAATGTAGACTGCGTTTGCGTCAGATACGGTCGCCGCCTGCAGAAACAAGAGCGCAAGGGCCAGAAAGGTCAGCCCAAATAAAATCCTGGAGGCAGTGCCGGCTACACTTTGGGAATCACTGGTAAACCAAGTCATGGTGAACTCCTTTGGTGTGTCCTCAAATAGCTGGTAGACAGACTAGAGCATTTCTATGAAGGGCTTCTCCGTCTTTTTGAAAAAACTTGATCAAGCCCGATAGGGCCTAACCATCCACGATTATACCATAATATTACGGTTATGCGAAGAGAAAATTATCGGTCAATGACGCTACCGTATGGGCGCAAACGGGTTAGAATACTAGCACCCTTTTTATCGAGCACACCATCGGGGCGATGCTTTCTCAAATCTCTTGCCCTCGAACGATCTAGTGCGACGGGACGAGAACTTTTCTCCTTGAGCACGCCGGCCTATTGTCGTATGATTGTGCGTTCGCTTTGTCCCGCGGGCCAGTTCGCGCCGTTGACGCGCGATTGATGCTTCCGCGGATGGATAGCATTCCCGCAACAGAAGAACCTGACTCTCATGGAGGCGATAGATGGCGGAAGTCATCACACACGACTTGCTTATTCTGGGTTCCGGACTGGCCGGTCTTCGGGCAGCAGTTGAGGCGTCCCGCGTAAGCGGTGGGAAGGTGAACATCGGCCTAGTTTCGAAGGTTCAACTTATGCGTTCCCACTCTGTCTGCGCTGAGGGCGGCACGGCGGCGATGATCCGTCCAGAGGAAGGCGACAGCTTTGAACTTCATGCCTGGGATACTGTGAAAGGGAGCGATTTTCTGGCCGACCAGGACGTGGTCGACCGCTTTGTCCACGAGATGCCCAACGAGATTATGCAGCTCGATCACTGGGGTATTCCCTGGACGAGGCGAGAAGACGGCAGGATTGCCCAGAGACCTTTCGGGGGTCATAGTTTTCCGAGGGCCGTCCTCGCCTCTGACAAGACCGGCTTCTTTGAGATGCAGACACTCTATGACACGCTGCTCAAATACGGTAACTTCACGCGCTACGATGAGTTTTTTGCGACGTCAATCATCGTCGAGAACAATCAATTCAGATGCATCACCGGCTTTGACATAGCTACCGGCAAGTTCTATGCACTCAGAGCCAAGGCGCTAAACATCGCTAGCGGCGGCGCGGGGACCCTGTTTGGTTTCACCACGTATTCTCAGACCGTGACGGGCGACGGCCTAGCGATGGCGTACAGAGCCGGGATGCCGCTCGAAGACATCGAGTTCCTGCAGTTTCATCCGACGGGCCTGGTTCCGTCAGGAATTTTGATTACCGAGGCGTGCAGAGGTGAAGGTGGCTACCTGCTCAACAACAAGGGCGAAAGGTTCATGGACAAGTACGCTGCGGAGAAAATGGAGCTCGCTCCCCGGGATGTCATATCGCGTTCGATGATCACCGAGATCGAAGCTGGCAGAGGCTTCAAGGGACCGAAAGACCTCGACTACCTGCATCTTGACCTGACTCATCTGGGTGCTGACAGGATTAACAGGAGCCTGCCCTTGATAAGGGAGGTGTGCATAGATTTTGTGGACCTGGACCCCGTGCACGAACCCATTCCTGTTAGACCCGTAGCCCACTACTCGATGGGAGGAATCGAAACTGACATAAACGGTGCCTCGAGAGTAAAAGGAATCTGGGCGAGTGGAGAGGCGGCTTGTGTGAGTCTGCATGGTGCAAACAGATTGGGTTCCAACTCTACCGCTGAGTGTCTGGTGTGGGGAAAGATAACGGGCAAGGAATGCGCTGAATATGTGATGAAGAGTGGTTCGGTGGCCGATGTGCCACAGCCGACTGTTGACATGGCACAACGAAGGGTTTTCGAAGAGATTCTCAGAAAAGACGGTCGTGAGAATCCCTACCAGATAAAAAGAGAACTGCGCGAACTGATGGACAAGTACGTGGCGGTCTTTAGAACGGGTGAGGAGCTCAAGACAGGCCTTTCCAAGATCGTTGAGCTCAAGGAAAGATTCAAACGGATATGTGTAAAGGACAAGGGTCCCGGCTACAACAGCAACTTGGTACACGTGCTGGAGCTCGAGAATCTTCTTGACCTTGCAGAAGTGATGGTGACGGGCGCGCTTACCCGAGAAGAATCCAGAGGTGCACATGCCAGGCGTGATTTCCCGAAGCGAAATGATGAGGTCTGGCTCAAACACACGCTTGCTTTCTGGTCGCCTGAGGGGCCGAGGTTGGAGTATAAGAAGGTGAACATCACTACCTGGAAGCCTGTCGAAAGAAAATACTGATGCACTCATGTACAATTGACAAACGTGGAGGGCTATGATGCCGGAGAACAAATTCCTGGAAAACAAACTCGGTCTCATGGGATGGGTTTCGGGCGGCAGATACGGGATAGAAAGGTACGCTTACAGCCTGCATCGCCTTACCGGTCTCGCTATTCTAGCCTACTTTCTTCTACACATACTCGTTACCACCTCAAGGTTGTTCGGCCAACAGGTGTGGGAGGGGGTCATGGGCTTTCTTGAGTCTCCTGCGTTTAAGTTTGGAGAATTTCTTGTGTATCTGGCTTTTGCCTACCACGCCTTGAATGGTCTGAGGCTCGTGCTCACCGAGCTGGGGTTCTTCCTCGGAGTCCCGCGCCAGCCGGTTTATCCCTACACGCACTCGGTGCGCAGGCAACGGCCGCTTTTGGTGGTTGTCATGGTTGTGGCGGCGATCGTCGTTTTGCTTGGCGGATATGATTTTATTGGTTTCCCAGGTAAGTGAACGGGGGAGAGCATGAGAACGCGTGAGTCGACTTTCTGGACGTGGCATCTTTTGGCCGGGCTCGTCATACTCGTGGTGCTTGGCATCCACATGTTTGTGATGCATCTGAGCAAGCTTCTGGGGACAGACATCGGTAAGGGTGTCCTCGACTACTATACAGTAATGTGGAGAAGTACGAATGTCTCATTTGCTGTGATGTACGTTGTGCTTCTCGGAGCAGCTTTATATCACGGACTGTATGGGCTCAGGACGATACTCTTTGAGCTCACTCTATCGGAGAGAGCAGAGAAAATCATTTCGGCCCTGATAGTGTTTGCCGGCATTCTGCTCTTCGTTGTCGGTAGCTACGGTACGATTGCGGTCTACTTGAGAGGTACTGCATAGGAGCTGGAACCTGGAAAATGGGGCGCGCGACACAGCGAATCAGAGTAACGGGACATCTCAACGACGATGCCTTCGAGGAGGGATAAATGATAGATACTGTCAGCGCAAAGCAGACTGAAAGGGCAGAAGAGATCATCAAGACAGTGCAATTCAAAGTACTTCGTTGTGATGGCAAAGGCGTGACCAAGCCGAGAGTGGATAGCTTTGAGGTTCCTGTGAAGAAGGGAACAACGGTGCTGGATGGGCTTCATCACATAAAGGAGAACCTTGATAGCACGCTTGCGTGGAGGTACTCGTGCCGTATGGGCGTGTGCGGTTCTTGTGGGATGTTCATAAATAGCTTTCCAAGACTCGCCTGCAACACTCAAATCACGGAACTCGAATCAGACGTGATACATCTTAAGCCGCTTCCCAATTTCGACATCATAAAGGATCTAGTGCCAGATCTTTCCGTCTTGTTCGAAAAACATCGTTTGGTGAAACCCTACACACTGAGGGAGGACCTGGCTGAAGTCGAGAATCCTACGGGCGAATTTTTCCAGTCTCTGGACGAGGTTGAACGCTATCTGCAGTTTGCATACTGTATCAAATGTGGCCTCTGCATGGCTGCATGCCCGACAGTTGCTACCGACAGGAGATACCTTGGCCCGCAACCATTGGCGCAGGCTTATCGTTACAACGCCGACTCAAGAGACGAAGGTTTCAGGGCGCGCAAGGATGTTGTGCTCAGCCCTCACGGTGCCTTTCGCTGCCACTTTGCCGGGGCGTGTTCCGAGGCCTGCCCCAAAGGCGTGGACCCTGCTTTCGGAATCCAGCTTCTGAAGCGCCAGGCTTTTGCAGGGGCCTTGGGTTTTCTGCGCCTGAAGAAGGCGGCAGCCGTTGCACCGCCCGTGAGCTCCGCGAAAAAACTCGAGGGCATCCCCGAGGCGCCGAAGAAGACCGTTCAGTAGAGTTCGCTGTCTATCGTGGTGAGCGCAGCCCAGGCATGTCGAATCACTGCGTGGCCTTGCGAGCGCAGCCCAGGTTTATCGAATCACGACCTGGCTTTCCGGGCGCAGCGTAGGTTTGTTGAATGACGAGCTGTCGTAGAGGCACACCATGAAAGCCATGCTCTTGACTAGACAGGCGCCGATCGAAGAAAACCCTCTTGAGGAAGTCGAACTCGAGACGCCAAAGCCGCACGAGGGAGAAGTTCTCATCAAGATCCTTGCCTGCGGTATTTGCCACACAGACCTTCACACGGTGGAAGGAGACATTCCCCTCAAGAAGAGCCCGATTGTTCCCGGGCACCAGATAGTTGGCGTCGTGGAGAAATGCGGACCCGGAGTGAACAATCTGAAGGTTGGTGACAGGGTTGGCGTTGCGTGGCTCCACTGGACGTGCGGAAAATGCAAGTTCTGCCTCCGGGGCGATGAGAATCTGTGCGAAGACGCGAAGTTCACAGGCTATGATGTGGACGGCGGTTATGCAGAATTCACAGTTGCTCCGGCAGCGTTTTCTTACTTACTACCTTCAGACTTCACCCACATAGAAGTTGCTCCTCTTCTGTGCGCGGGTATTATTGGTTTCAGAGCACTCAAGCTGAGCGAGATGAGAGCTGGTGAGACCCTGGCTCTTTACGGATTCGGTGCTTCGGCTCACGTGACGATTCAGATGGCCCTACGCCGTGGTTGCAAGGTTATCGTTTTCTCAAGGAGCGGCGGACACAGAAGATTGGCCAGGACATTGGGAGCCTTCTGGTCGGGCACAACGGAAGAGACAGCTCCTGTAAAGCCGGAGCGAGCCATCGTGTTTGCGCCCGCGGGCAAACTTGTGAGACATGCTCTTGAGAATATCGAAAAGGGTGGGACCGTAGCTCTTGCCTCTATTCACATGGACCCAGTTCCCGAGCTTGATTATGAAAAGCATCTCTACCATGAGAAGAAGCTCAGAAGTGTGACTGCCGCTACGAGAGAAGATGGCAAAGACCTTCTCCGCGAGGCCCAACGAGCACAAGTCAAAACGGAAACACAGGTTTTTAGACTCAAGGATGCAAACTTTGCTCTGAGATTGCTCAAAGAAAGCAAGATAAACGGAGCCGGAGTGCTCGAGGTGAGTCCATAAGGACAGACCGGAGGGCTGGAGTTTTTGATGTGGTTGAGCCGTAATCCGGCGTCAGCAAGAATGACTGCGTATCACCGGAAGTGATGGGACACCATCCCCCGATAGAAGCCGGAAGCAGGAGTCAGAAAGGAGTGCTCAATGCTGTCTGCGACGCGGATTGTCCCGTGTTTGTTAATTTTCTCGCTTCTCGCGTTCCAGGTGCCGTGTCAAGGTGGCGATTCAATCGATGCGGCACTCTCCACCAAAAATGGCCCCGCCGTCCTCCTGGAAGGTATCCAGATTGATACAAGCGTGCCCACGCCTCAACAAGTGTTGGGGTTCGAGCCGGGCTCCAGAGCTTCTTCAAGCAGAGATATCGTCACGTATCTAAGAGAACTGGCAAAGACTTCGCCCAGAGTAAGGTTCAGCCAGTACGGCACGACCTACGAGGGGCGCGAGCTCAATTACGTAACAATAAGCTCGGAGCAGAACGTGAAAAGACTCAGCGAGATCAAAGCGGCACTATCACGTCTCGCGAATCCGAGAATGCTCTCTCAAACTGAAGCTGAAAGATTGATAAAGGAGACTCCTGGCGTCGCGTGGCTGGAGTATAGCATTCACGGGGACGAACTCTCCGGAGCCGACGCCGCCTTGTTTCTGACCTATTATCTTGCCGCTGCCGAAGACTCTCTCACTCGCGCTGTGAGGGACAAACTGATAGTCCTGATCGATCCCAACGAAAACCCCGACGGTAGAGAGAGATTCTTGGCACAGCTCGCTCAATGGTCAAGCACGAAGCCGAACCCTGACGCGCAGAGCATAGAGCACACCGGTGTCTGGCCATGGGGAAGGGGCAATCATTACCTGTTCGATCTGAACCGTGATTGGTTTACGTTTCTTCTTCCTGAGACACGTGCAATGGCGAGGGTAATTTTGGAGTGGCATCCTCAGGTCGTCGTCGATGCTCACGAGATGGGTGAATTCGATACGTTTATGTTCTCGCCGCCTCGGGAACCATACAATCCTAACGCTACCGCTTCGCTCAAGAAGTGGCTCGGCATTTTTTCGAAGGAACAGGCAAGAGCATTGGACAGGTTCGGCTGGAGCTATTACACGCGCGAGTGGAACGAGGAGTGGTTTCCAGGATATGCAAACGTGTGGGCATCGCACACGGGGGCAATAGGTATTCTTTACGAACAGGCTGGTGTGCAGGCCACGCTAGTCAAGAGACCCGACGGCACCATTCTTGGCTATCCCGAGGCCATTTCTCACCACGTTGTGAGCTCGATTGCGAATCTTGCCACTGCTGCTTCTCACAAGAATGAGCTGCTAGGCGACTACTATAAGGAGAAACGAAATGCTCTGGATGCAAGGGGGGCGACGAAAGCATTTGTGATTTCCCTCGGAAACAATCCCACACGCACGAGAGAGCTTGTGTCTGTTCTACTTCGGAATGGCATTGAAGTTGAACGGGCGAAGGATTCTTTTGTGGCGCACAGCCTCCGGAATGTGTACGGTGAGAAATTCGCATCGAAGAAGTTTCCGCCTGGCACATACGTTGTTTTTCTTGCTCAGCCTTTGCGTTCTCTCCTAAAAGCAATTTTTGAGTTCGACCCAAGGATGTCGACCTCCTTCCTTGAAGAGGAACGTCGGGAGCTGGAAAAGCTCGGCCGAACGAGACTCTACGAAGTTTCCGCGTGGTCGCTACCCATGGCCTTTGATGTTGAAGTTTACGATGCCGGGTCTGTGGAGCCTGTGAAAACAGAAGGAGTCGACAGGAACGAAGGAGACGAGAAAACCCAAGAGGAATTCCTACGTATGGAAGGATTGGAACAGAACCCCGGCGAAATCAAAAACCCTGAGGCAAGCTACGGCTTTCTGTTGGATTGCTCTGATGACAGCGCCGTCAAGGCTCTCGCACGACTCTTTGAAAAAGGATGTAAGATCAGGGCGGCACTGAAGCCCTTTAAGATCGAGGGTGTATCGTTTCCGCAAGGAACTCTGTTAGTCCCACTCAAGGGCAATGCGGACAAGATTCCTTTGATTCTCGAGGAAATAGCTCGCGAAACAGGTGCTCGATTCCTTGGAGTAAATACTGCCTTGACCGAGGAAGGTGTAGATCTCGGTGGCGGTTACTTTAGGCTGCTCCAACAGCCTCGGATAGCAGTAATGACGGGCGCGAGGCTTGACTTCACCTCCTATGGAACGCTTTGGTATCTCCTCGACAGAAGGTACGGCTATCGATTCTCTTCTCTTGACGTCAATAGATTGGGAGAACTCGATCTGGATGAGTACAACGTCATAATTCTTCCGTCCGTCCATGGAGAACCCGGTCTCTATACGGAGTTGCTTGGCAAAAAGAACGTCGCAAAACTTAAACGTTGGATCGAAGAGAACGGCACACTTATCTGCATCGGCACGGCCTCAGCTTTCGCGGCCGATACCGCGACGGCGCTCAGTCAGGTGAGATTGCGCAGCCAGGCGCTCGGGATTCTTGACCAGTTCGAAGAAGCGCTTTTGCGAGAGGACCGGATCAATAGAAGAGAAAAGGTCGACAGTATTACGGTCTGGGAAGGTGGTGAGGATGTAGGCGTACGGACGAAGGCGGGAGCAGGAGAACGCGCTAGCGAGGAGGCTTCGAGTGCAGAGGAGAAGACTACCTCCGGCGTAGCAGAAAAACCTTCCTCTGGTGGTCCTAAGACCCGGCGCGAAGAGGCCATTTCCGGAAAACTTGATATTGAAAAACTCAAGCGGGAGGACGAGTGGTTAAAGAGATTCATGCCGAGAGGCACAATCCTGCGGGGAGAGCTTGACGATGAACACTGGCTCGCGTCAGGTCTTGGGAAGAGCGTTCCCGTTATTCTTTACGATCAAAACGTCTTTCTCTCAAAGCCTCCGGTGGAAACACCCTGCAGGCTGTCAGAAGCCAAAACACTCAGACTTAGCGGTCTTCTCTGGCCCGAGGCCAGAAAGAGATGGGCCAGGGGAGCCTATGCAACCAGGGAAGGACTCGGTAGGGGGCAAATCATACTTTTTGCCGACGAACCATATTTACGAGGATACTTCCACGGATCTGGGAGAATGCTCGTCAACGCAATTTTCTTGGGTCCTGGAATGGGCACATCGGTTTCTGTCCCATGGTAAGTACGCTTTGACAAGAATCAAATGCGACTGGAGTGAATCGAATGTAGCTAGAGTGAATCGAATGGGGTTGGAGAGAATCGAATGGGAAGCAATCCAACGAAGAAGTCACAAGGTCCGCCTATGAGAAAACAGTCTAAGTACACACAAAGCGCATCTGGTATCGTGAGGAAACCAATCAACCTGACTAAGCGCGAGCTTCTTGAGTTAGTTACGGACGCCGCGAAAAACTGGCTTGCGCACGATGGGCTCTGGTTTCAGGAAGTCGAGGATGGATACGGTCTCGCAACGGCAATGAAGCTCGACAGGCAGGCGTGGGAGAAGTTCACAGTAATCGAAGCAAAGCGCATAATGCAGAGGCTCCGCATTGAACCTGGCGGCGGGATCAAAGCGCTTGCCGAGGCGCTAGGTTTTCGTCTTTATGCTTTTGTGAACGAACAGGAGATCAGCGAACTAACAGAAAAGAGCTGCATTTTCAGGATGAAGAGCTGCAGAGTTCAGGAGGCGAGAAAGAGGAAGGGTTTGCCAGACTTTCCTTGTAGAGAAATAGGAATCGCAGAGTATTCCAAATTCGCCGCAACGATAGATCCTAGGATCAAGACCGAGTGCGTAGTTTGCCCGCCGGACGAGCATCCTACAGATACGTGGTGCGCCTGGAGATTCACTATTTGAGAAGAACGAGTTTTCTCGTTGTTGAAGCTTCGTCCGATCTCACAGTGAAAAAGTAGACTCCCGATGGCACTGGTTTCCCCCAAGCATCACTGCCGTCCCACAACACCATACAGGAGTTACTTTCAAATTTCAGCCTGCCAAAATTCCTTAAACACCTGCCGGTGATATCAAAGATTCCAGCTGTGACATCAGAGATTTCAGCGGAGAGGTCAAGGGTACCCCAAGGGGTTCCGTCTGAGACCGCACCCGTATGTCCTGGAGTCTGAAGCTCGACTTGAATCGCCGTGATGGGATTGAAAGGATTGGGCGAGTTCTTGACGCTTATTATGACATTTGTGACTCTCACCTGGGGAGCCGGGTTGTCGGCTACAGAAATAATCTCATATTCAGACGCATATTGAGCTCGAACGATGCCCCAGCCAATTGCCGTATCGGGCGAACCAGTGTTCGTTGCTGTCGAGCGGACCGCCTCTCGAAGCATGATAGGATTCCAGGACGGATTCTTTTGCAGGACCAACGCACACGCACCAGCCGCGAGAGGTGTAGAGCAGGATGTTCCGCTGGCCCTACCGTATCCCGTGCTGTCGTTAGGATTGACGACGTAGACTGCTTTGCCCTGGGCAACAACCTCTGGCTTTATGCGTCCGTCGTAGGTCGGACCTCTCGAGCTCTGCGGCCACAGGATCCCGAGGGAGTCTACTGCGCCTATCGACATGACGCTGTCTCCATCCGCAGGCGCGATCATGTAAGGATAAGACGTTATCCCTCCGTTACCCATGGCGTTGAAAATACTCAGACCGTTTGCTACAGCCATGTCCGCGGCAACAGTAGTGACCGCAGTGTTGCCGTCCATGTCCTTGTAAGCGTACCAATCTATGTAGCCAAGAGAACTTGTGACAAGGTCGACGCCAAGGCTGTCCAGCCATTCCAGCCCCATGACCCAGTAATCTTCCTCCACGGGAGTCTCTGTTGGCACATACTCCGTTTTGGCAAGCGCAAATTCCGCCCCGTAAGCCGCTCCCATGTAAACCCCTGGCTTATTGCCACCGATTTCGCCAAGAATCATCGTTCCATGATTGTGTTGGTCGGGCGAGTCCTGGCCCGGTTGGTTGGCGGTCACACTATCCCAGTTGATGAAATCCCATTGCGCTACAACCTTGACATTCTTGAGCGCCTGGTGTTGGAGGTTGAAGCCAGTGTCAAGTACGCCGATGAACATCCCTTCTCCGGTGAAACCATCCTCGTGCAGCGCGGGTACCTGAATCAAATCGAGCTGTCTCCACGTAGGCCCGTAGAAGGAAGTGTCACCGGGCGCCATGCTGGGTCGGGGTTCAGTCTGCTGAAATTCTATCGGAGTGGATCCGGCCGGTGCGTTCACCGTCCGAGACGGACTTTGCGCGGGGCCGCCATCAATCGGTCTTGCCGGTATTGGCTCAAAAGGAATCTCTCTTCTCGGGAATGATGCAACGCGCTGAGTCCTTTTGACAAAAGGAAGGCTCGAAAGAACGGCCCGATCCGCAGCCTTGCATCTCACGCTCACCGCATTGAGCCACTTCGAAGTGGCTCTGACTTGAAGCCCCAGATTTCGCAGAGATTGAAGGTATTCGCTGCAGACAGGAAGGTCTCGCCAATCCACGAGCGGTCCGCTCCGCACCTTTGCTCTTCGTCCTAGAGATCTGGGCGAAAAGCGCTTTTCAAGCTCTCTTACCGCTGCAGTTGTGCTGCTCGACGGACCCTTGTCTTTTAGGAAGACCCACAAAGTGATTGTGCTATCTGGTCGGACATTGAGTGAAGTAAGGAAAGACTCTTCCTGCGAGGGAAGTGTAGCCGCCAGTGGCTTCGCGACTCCGAAAAGAAGCGTAGAGTAAGCAAAGACTAGCAATCCGATTATGAGTCCGAGTTTCATCGACGCTCCGGTGTGGAACTTCATTGTTCTCTAAGTAATTATGCCATTTCCCGAGCCATTGGTCAAGGACTAAGAGGTCCGGATGGAAGACTCCGCTTCAGAGTTCTCTCACGTGCTTGACTCGATCAAGAAAAACTGAGAGTATTTCTAATGCGGACTCGGAAACGCAGGATTTCAGCAGCAGCTCTCCGTGCCGGGAAAGCCCGTGACGTGACTCCTGCTGAGCGATTGGGTAATCCTTGAAGAGGAGAAAACTCTTAATATGACTCAAACTTTGCGTTTGATCGATCTCGCAAACAAGTTTTCAGCGCGCAACTACCACCCCTTGCCCGTCGTGATATCACGAGCCGAAGGGGTCTGGGTCTGGGATGCGGACGACAAGAAGTACCTGGACATGCTCAGTTCCTACTCCGCGCTCAACCAGGGTCATCGACATCCTAGAATAGTCGCGGCTCTTATCGAACAGGCCGAGAAGCTCACGTTGACCTCGCGTGCGTTTCAAAATGCTCTATTTGGCCCCTTCTGTGAGCTTGTGTGCAGAATCTCAGGTCAGGAGAAGGCGCTTCTGATGAGCACCGGCGCTGAGGCCGTTGAGACTGCCATCAAAGCCGCGAGGAAGTGGGGCTACAAGGTGAAACGCGTTCCGGAGGAGAAGGCCGAGATCATTGTTTGTGAGAATAACTTTCATGGGAGGACAACCACTATCGTTGGCTTCTCCTCTGAAGCCCAGTACCGGGACGGGTTCGGTCCATTTGCGCCTGGCTTCAAGCTAATCCCGTACGATGATCCCGAGGCATTGGAGAGGGCAATAACTCGTAACACCGTAGCCTTTCTCGTCGAACCCATCCAGGGAGAAGCTGGGATAATCGTTCCTAGAGATGGATACCTTGCAAAGGCGCGTGAGATATGTCGAAAACACAACGTGCTTTTCATGCTCGATGAGATTCAGACGGGTCTTGGTAGAACCGGAAAGCTCTTCTGCTACGAATACGAGAACGCCAAACCCGATATTCTGATAGTCGGCAAGGCGCTGGGCGGCGGGTGCTATCCAGTCTCAGCCATGCTCGCACCGGACAAGATAATGACCGTGTTTACTCCGGGAGACCACGGAAGCACGTTTGGAGGAAACCCTCTCGCCTGTGCAGTGGGAATGGCTTCCATCAATGTGATCCTGGACGAGAAGCTCCCCCAGAAGGCGGCGGAAATGGGTGCGTATTTCAAAGATAGACTCCTGGCCATAAAGTCGCCTCACGTCAAGGAAATCAGAGGTAGGGGGCTCTTGATTGGCGTGTACGTGCACGAATCCAGCGGTACGGCACGTCGTTTTTGCGAAGCTCTCATGCAGGAAGGCATACTGGCAAAGGAAACACACGGCCAGGTGATTAGATTTGCCCCGCCTCTGGTAATCAGCCGGGACGAGCTCGACTGGGCGATTGCTAAGATAGAGAAGGTACTTGTGAAGGCTGGTTAGCCTTTCCCGTAGCCCTTGTGCATCGTGCTCAATCTTAGAACAATCTCAGAACTACAGCTCTTCGATCAGCTTGATAAACCGCTTGTACGGTATGGCCGTCCAACTTTCCGCCTGAAGGGCTCCGGACGCTAGCGTCAGCATAGACACCTTCGCAGCGACCTCTTCATCAGGCGCTTCGTAGATGTCGAGGAAGTCGTAAGGGCCGAGAAGGGCGTAGTGGCAGATCCATTTTACGTCGGGGCATTTCTCTTCAATGGTTTTCTTCCACTGTTTGCCTATTGCTTCCCTTGCCTTGAGGCTCTTTGTAATCTCCGGAGACAGTTTTGTCATCAATACGTACGTGGCCACGGTACACCTCCTTCTCCAACTGATCGACCTGCTTGGGGCTTTTCTTAGTCTGTTTCAAGCACCACTCTTGAGTGAATTTCCTGGAGCTTAAGCCTTAGTTCCTCCACACTTGTCGCCTGTCCGATTGTTCCTTTCATCTTTAGCAGGGCAGCGCCAGAGAAAATCGGGCCGAGCTCCTTTGCACTCACGCTGTAGTTTTCGTGCAGATGTAGCATCCATATGATGAGACCCTCGATGAGCTCTTTTCCCTCCTCTTCTGATTCAATTTCTGTGATTGGAGTACCTCGAAGCTTTGCCATTTGTCGTTTCTTGAAAGCAGTTTTCTCCGCTTCGGTGTCTTTGAGAATCCCTTCGATCTTGGCAAGCGCCTCAGAAGAAAGCGGGGAATCATACGCCGATGCGTTCTCTTCCACTTGAGAAGGGGTCTTAGCCCCCACGAGAGCGACCGACAGGGCAGGGTTCGAAAGAGCCCACGCGATGGCAAGCTGTGTCAATGAGCGGCCGGAATCTGCAGCAATCGGGCGAAGTCTCTCGACACAGTCTAAGTTGATCTCGAAGACTTTTCCCTGAAACGCAGTGTCAATGGCGCGTACGTCCGCAGGAATAAAAGAGCTCTTCCTGCTGTACTTTCCCGTTAGAAGTCCTCTTCCGAGCGGGCTGTATGCAAGCACGGCAATCTTGTTCTCTAGACAGAACGGAAATAGCTCGTTCTCACTTTGCCTCTGTATCATGCTGTATTCAGGTTGAAGTGTGGTCACCGGGCCATACTTCATGTATTCCTTTATCTCCTCCACTTTCACGTTTGAGAGGCCAAAGTACCTTATCTTGCCCTGCTTCTTGAGCTGGAGCAACGCTGACACTGTCTCCGAGACAGGCGTGGAAGCATCGGGGACGTGAATCTGATACAGGTCCACGTAATCTGTCTTGAGGCGTCTCAGGCTTGCCTCAATTGCACCAAGTATGTGTTTGCGACTTGTGTCGTGTCTTGACGCTCCGCCTTTCTGCTTTACACCTCCCACTTTGGTGGCGACAATCACATTCTTCCGCTCGCTGCCCAAAGCCGTGCCGAGGATTTCCTCTGAATGGCCATCACCGTAAACGTCGGCCGTGTCAAAAACATTGATGCCACAATCAAGCGCTTTTGCGATTGCGTTGATAGAATCGTTGTCGTCAACGGGTCCCCAGTCAGCGCCGCCCATGGCCCAACAACCGAAACCTATTCTTGATGCTTCTAAGTCGGAATCGCCGAGTTTTGTGAAAAGCATAGTTCCTCCACTGACACCGTACTCATTTAATACTTGGGCGACTATCTGACACCGCGCTCAAACCATAAACCGACGCAAGTCTCAAGGCAGCGACGCGCGCGCACCCGAAACCGTGCTCCACACAGGAGTCAACGCAAGTTCCAAGACGGCGACCGGTGCGATCATCTGAACTCGCGCTCAAACCATAATTCAAGACAAAAGGCTTGTGCAAGAGTGTTTTTCTGATAAATTGAGGGGTCGCTTGCTCTGTTGTAATAAACTCGTGCATAGGTGATGTTTTCTCGATTGACCAGATGAACAATGTCGTCTTCTTGGCAGATGTATGCTTCACCCGCGTCTTAATAAGAGATTAGAAGATCTTTGTTCCACCTCCCGCAGGTTGGCTGAGCATGGTTGAGTTTCAATTCTGGCAATACGCAGTCTTCGGGCTATTGGTAGGGTGTTACGGCACCATAGTCGGCCTGGGCGGGGGGTTTCTTGTCGTTCCAGCTCTTGTACTCGTGGCCGGGTTCTCGCCCCAGCAGGCCGCTGCTACCTCGCTCGTTGTGGTCTTTGCGAATGCAGCCTCGGGTAACATATCCTACTACAAACAAAAGCGGATTGATATTGCCACGGGCTGGCGCTTCGGCCTCGCAAGTATACCGGGCTCACTTGCTGGAGTCGAGATATCACGGGCTTTCACCAACGATCCTTTCAGAATCGTGTTCGGTGTCATACTCGTTGCCGCGTCTGTTTTCCTCATGATCAAGCCCGAGCGCACTGCCGGCTCTTTCCATCCACACGGTTTTCAAAAAACAGGCATGACGCTAAGACGGCTGGTTGACTTATCTGGCAATGTGCATGAATACGCTTTCAACATGAAGATCGGTTTGTTGCTGAGTTTTTTCGCGGGCATAATCTCGGCACTGTTCGGCGTGGGCGGGGGAATTGTGTACGTGCCGGCCCTAGTTTATCTCTTCAACTTCCCGGCACACATCGCTACGGCTACTTCCTTCTTCGTGTTGTTGATTTCGTCGTTCGCCGGAGTGGTTTTCCACGGGTTTCACAAACATCCGGTCTACTCTGTCGGCCTCTCCATCGGCGTGGGCGCAATCGTCGGAGCCCAGATAGGCGCTGCTCTGTCACCGAGGCTCAAGAGCGTCCTCATCATAAGGCTTTTCGCGGCAGCATTGCTGCTTGCAGGGATCAAACTTGTAGTGGGGTAGATTCTCGCGGATGGTGCATCGCTCGCGGCCGGAGATCCCCTTTCGTCCCGCGTCGGACGCTGGCCGGATAGCCCCTCCTAACGCAGCCGTTTTGCTTATCCTCGGCATCAGGCTAGTAGTTAAGCCGCTCTTTTTGGGATGGTGTCCCGTCGGTATTGGACCAGTTCCTCTGGTGGTGGCTTGGCCCGTATCCCCGTCGTGTCGGTTCAACCCGGACCTCCGGCATGCTCGCAATCAGGACTGCCAGATCGGCACGAGGCGCGTGCTTCAAAGTGCTTGACACACGTACCCAAAACGGGTACGTTCGTACTCGAAATGGGTACAACGACGATAATTGACAGTCTTTCCTCGGTTCTCTTTGGAAAAGCCAGACGAGCAGTTTTGGCTCTGCTTTTCTCTCATGCTGACGAACTCTTTTACATTCGACAGATTGTGCGCATTGCCGGCGTCGGACAGGGAGCAGTCCAGCGAGAGCTTATGCAGCTCACTCGCGGCGGCATCGTTACGCGAATTGCTCGTGGAAGGCAGGTTTACTACCAAGCGAATCGGCAATGTCCCGTTTTCCAGGAATTGCGTTCCATCGTGGTGAAGACGGCGGGCCTCGGGGATTTCCTGAGATCCGCCCTTGAGCCTCTGGCTTCCAAGATCAAAATTGCCTTTGTATACGGTTCGATGGCGTCAGCGAAGGAGCGCAGTAGTAGTGACGTGGACATCCTTATCGTGGGCAATGTGTCGTTCGGCGACATCGTGTCTCTACTGGGTCCTTTGCAGGAGACCTTGGGGCGAGAAATCAATCCTTCCGTTTACTCTCGCGCTGAATTCCGACGAAAACTCTCTCAGCACAACCACTTCTTGCGTAGTGTCACCGATGGGGAGAAGCTCTTTATTATAGGAGATGAACGTGACCTTGCGAGAGTGGCTAGATAACACCTGGCTTGTTGAACACAAGACGAGTCCCGAGGAGATAGCCAATCTACTCGGCCTGGCTGATCGTGACCTGGCAAACTGCCGGGCGCTCGGTCTTCACCGCGTAATGGCTCGCGAGCGCTAACAAATACCGCCAACAGCGCAAGAGGGGCCGACGAATCGCCAGCCCCTCGGTTTTGTCTTAGGGCACGTAGACAGGCAGATTCTGAACGAAAAACTTGTCTCCAGTCCTTCTCACTGTCTAAGTGCACTGCGATTCAGGCGGTTCTTGCTCCTCGGTGGCACCACAACACGGCCCCCGTATGAACAAATCTTCGTTATCGGTCGTGAATCCACTCGAAACTTGAATGTCGTCGGCGAAATCTCTAGGTGTAACCGACCTGACTGCGGGGCAATTTGTGTCAGACTTTATGGATCTGGCTGGACTCCGCAACTAACCGTGGGTTAGTGTAGAACTGTTGTTGCTAACCGTTCCTACCAGAGCCACATGAGTGTCTGAACACACTCAAGAAGGAAAGGAGCCCAGCCATGTTTGAGTCCAAGTATATATGGGTAGGTCTCGATGTCCATATGGATTCTATCACCGCTGCCGTCCTTGAGGACGACAGCAACGATGCCCAGGTCGTCAAGATGTCGGGGGATCTCATGAAGGTGAGACGCCTCTTCCGCCGTCTGTCCGAGAAGGCACCCGTTAAAGCTTGCTACGAAGCCTCCTGTGCAGGCTACGTCCTCCACAGAGTGCTCAAGCGAGATGGTTTCCACTGCGACATCATCGCCCCATCGCTCATCCCACGCAAACTGGGCGATCACAGAAAAACAGACCGCCTCGACGCAGTAATGCTCGCCAAACTCTATCGAAGTGGTCACCTCACACCAATCCACGTGCCGGCAGAAGACCACGAGGCTGTCCGCCAGCTCCTGAGGCTCCGCTACTCCTATCAAGAACAATGCAAATCCACAAAACGTCGTATCTGCTCCATCCTCCTGGCCCAAGGGCTCATCTACAGAGATGGCAAATCCCTATGGACCAAGAAGCACAAGCTCTGGCTCACTGAACTACGGCATCGGCTCGAAGGACCCCTCAAGACAGCCCTCACCGCTGAACTCGAACACTTCGAGTACCTGGAAATGCAACGCAACGCCCTCGACCGAGACATCGACATGTTCTCCCAACAATCACCCTACTCGAAGTATGTGGATGCCCTGTGTTGCCTCAGAGGAGTGAAGACCTTAACCGCAATGACCCTTCTCTGCGAGATCGACGACATCCATCGCTTCCGCTCACCCAGGGCTCTCATGGCCTACTTCGGCCTCGTCCCCTCTGAGCACTCCTCCGGAAGTCGAGAGCGGAAAGGACCAATCACCAAGGCCGGCAACGGATACGCAAGACGCATACTCGTAGAAGCAGCATGGAACAACAGACATAACGCAGGTGCCGACCTCATCCTCAACAGACGCAGACAGGGACAGCCCCCCGAAATCGTGGCAATAGCCCTAAAGGCCCAACACCGTCTGTCAAGGAGGTTCTACTATCTCAGCCACAAAAAACACCTGCACGTCGCCATCACAGCAGTAGCTCGGGAACTCTGCGGCTTCGTGTGGACCATTATGAAAGCAGCGCCCCAGCACTAGCTGAGACGCCACTTAACAATCAAGAGAGGAGAGCTGTACGATAGGAGAATCCTCGCCTGAAATGTGCGGTACGGCCTAAACCCTAACCCGCGTCCTCAGACAGAGGCAGCTCCGGACGAACAGAAGAAGATGTGGTAACCAACACACGAATACTAGCCTGATGATCGTCGGTAAATCGCTCTCCTCTCAAAACAAAAAACACGCTTGACTCCAGCCAGATCCATACTACTTTAAGAGTACCATCTTTCTTGTGGCCACGAAGTGGCCGGCTTCGAGCCGGCAGACATACACGCCGGCCGGTAGTTCGTTACCGTCTACGCTCCTTCCGTCCCAAACCTCGCAGTATCTACCCGGCTGGTAGTAAGAGTCGACGAGAGTGCGAATATGCTGCCCTGCGATATTGTATACACGGAGGACGACTCTGCCAGGATTCAACATCGAGAAGCTAATATTCGTGCAAGAGTGAGATATGGTCGGTTGTACAGCAAACCAGACACCCTCCGTTGAAGGTTTGGGGAACTCTCGAGGATCGAACACGTCTACGTAGTCTGTCCCGCTGAACGGCAGGCATGCCACATATCCTGTGATGGTCGCTGCCACATCATGGCCGAACGGTAGGGCGAGACTCACTTTAGCCCTGTCAAACTTGACCATAAGATCGGGATGTCCATCAGCATCATAGTCCCCTATTTCCCAGTTGGATTCTTCTGGCTTGGCTTTACCATTCAACCTGACAGAAGCGATATCAATGTCGGCAACCGTATAGGCTCGGGAATCCAGAAGCTCAATGTAGCAAGTGACCCACCGACCCTGGCCCTTAAGGTTCAGAATTTCAGGGACAAGATCTACAGTGGCTTGTACAAGCGGCCTTGGTCCTGGGATCTCGATAGCACCTGCGTCAAGCACAGACCCAAGCGCATCAATACGCGTCCCGTAGATGTCACTCCATGATCCACTCCTGAGGTCGGTCCACGTACAAAGATAATTTGCCGCGCCGAAGACTACCGCAGAATAAGTCTGATTGCTGTACGCTTGTGAAATGCCAATGTCGTAAGGAACAAGAACGGTTCCCGAACTGCTTACCCGAGCTCCGTATATGTCGGAGCCCGAACCACCGTCCGTATCAGTCCACGTCGCGAGGAAATTCGTGCCGTCTGATGCCACAGCTGGCTCCATCTGTATACTACTCCTTGTCGAGATTGGTATGCCGCCAGGGTCAAGAACGATTCCGGAGGTACTCACGCGTGCGCCATAGATGTCACTGCTTGACGCTATGAAATTGCGCAGGTCGGTCCAGACCACCAAGTAGACCGTACCGTTGAATGCTATGGCGGGCGTATATTGGCTGCCGTTACTTCCCGAGATTACTATGCTGCTCGGGTCAAGCACCAACCCAGAGGTGTCCACGCGTGCACCGCAGATATCGGCCCCGCTTGGGGGAGCACCTCGGTCCTCCGTCCACGCCACCAAATAGTCAGTTCCGCCGAAGGAAACAACGGGGTTGCCCTGGTTAAGCGCTCCCGTCGCAATCGGGATGCCATCAGGGTCACGGACTGTACCGGCAGCGTTCACGCGTGCACCATAAATGTCCGGCGTTGAGATATTCCGCCAATCGTGCCACACTACTAGATAGTTTCCTCCGCCGGAAGCGACATCAAGACTAACCTGATCACCCGTCGCGGTTGATATTGCTATCCCATCTGGATCAAGCACTTCCCCTGAGACGTTCACTCGAGCACCGTAGACATCCCAGTTGCCATTGCGCCGATCTATCCAGACAACAAGGTAGTTAGTGCCGCTGAACGTTACGCGAGGACGACGTTCGTCTTTCTTCCTCGCCGAGAGGGCGATGCCACAAGGGTCGAGCACCTCTCCGGATGCATCCACTCGAGCCCCATACACGTCACTACTATGCCCATAGCCAAACCCCACGTTTTCCCACACTACGAAATAGTTCTCGCCGTCGAAGGCTACATCGGAATAGAAATCTTGACCATCTGGCAGCCAGGAATTCTCGATGGGAGACCACAGACTGTGTCCACCGATTGGCTCAGGTAGTGTATGTGTATCCGTCCCTGGGGTAGCTTCTTCCCAATTTTTCCGGACCTGCCTCACAACATCCATTCGATCAATTCCCCAGGGTAGACGGGTGCTTTCGCCCATATCACTGTTAAGTACGGACTGCCTCTCAGATTCATAAGACATAGGAAGCCGTCTTTCAACCTCTCCTGCCCCCGCAACCGATGCTGCCATCAAGGACACAAGCAGCAGTGCCAGCGAAATAGCGAAAGCTCTTTTCATTTCAACATCCCCTTACATATGCGGGTACCGAGACTAGCAGCAGAGTACGAACGACACCTGCGAGAATCGATTTCAGATAGATGGATTTCTGCGAGTACCAAGAAAGGCGCACTTCCCTCAGGGGAACGGGCCCATGACCTTCACAACTCATTGCTGTACCGCATATCTGACATGCCGAAATACTATCCGCCAATCCTTATTATACTCTTCTGAGAACATAGGGGCAAGCGGTGAACACTGGGCATGGCCTATCATCGGGGAAGACCGATCATTTCGATCCTCGGACTAATAACACCACGCTCCTCCTCCACACTCTCCTCAGTGTCGGTACGGAGACAATACGGACCTCCGGCATGGCGAATCTGTTGCCCGCTCCAGAGAGCCCGGGGGAGGCCTGCGTGTCTCAAGACTATCGCACGTTCAGCGAACCCAAGGGAGGCTATCTAAGTCAACGTTTCCTCCCGAGAGTATGATCCCGATTCTCTTTCCCAAGAACTTTCCGCGATTGGTCAGTACTGCCCCCAGAGGCACGGCAGCTGAAGGTTCTACCACTATTTTCATTCGCTCCCAGATGTAGCGCATTCCGGCGATTATTGATTCCTCACTCACCGTCACAATGTCACTAACGTGGTCGCGTATGATGGGAAAGGTCAGGGAACCTAAGGAAGTTCGGAGTCCATCTGCAATGGTGTCGGGATTTTCAACGGGGATGAGTTTTTTCGCGTAGAAGGAACAGTATGCGTCGTCCGCTCGTTCTGGTTCGGCAGCAACGACGAGAGAGCTGGGTGGTCGGGACCTAAAAACTGCGATGATCGTACAAGATAGTCCCAAACGAAGAGAATCTACCACAACGGGAGGGAAAACGCACGTGGCGCTTCGGCCCCACACTTGGGTATGCATCAAACGCTTGACACCAGTTGGATTTCCTTATTGACTCGAGCGACGCGGCGTGATATCGTATTGTAGTAGTGGAACATACCGAACCGGTTGTGCATGCAACCCGTTAGATTCGGCAACACGTTTCGCGGGAAGGGAATGTGTGTTCCGTTTGCTCCGGAGCTTGTGCTACACGGAAAATGAGTCTGGGGCCTCATTGCAAACCAGTGAGGTCTTTTTTGGTTCTGTGTGGATAACGAGTCTGTAGAAAAAGTCCTGTTGAAGCTGTTTTTCCGCTCCGTAACTATTCGATTTTACTGACAGCAAGTCTGCGAAAGGCGACTTTTCCTACGGAATCAACAAGTAAAGAGACGTTGGTCCAATAGAGACTGGACGCTAAGGAAGGAGCTATCGATTTTGTCGTTCCGCCATTTCAAGATCACATTTTTCTGCGTGTTTTTGCTAGGGGTTTTCCTGGAGCCCGGAGTAATGGCTCTGGCTGGTCCGATGACAGACAAATCTACACTGGATAAGCTGGCGAGCTTTTACAGCAGCAAGTTTCAAACTCGCAGGGGTCCCCTTTACAAGAAGCTTCTTCGCAGCGTGGAGCCTGCGCAGAAGGCCCTGAATGAGGATCCCGACATCGAGCTCATGTACGTTGACGAGCGCGGGAGACCCATGTACTACCAGATCCTCAACTTGACTGCGGCCAAAACCCTGAGCACGAACAAGGTGTGGTCTGGCGGGGGGCACGGGTATTCCCTTACGGGTTCCAGCACATTGCTCGGAGAGTTGGGTATATGGGACGGGGGCGGGGTGCGAACCACCCATCAGGAGTTGACTGGTCGAGCCACGCAAATCGACAGTCCCGATAGTACCAATAGGCACTCAACTCACGTGGCTGGCACTATGATTGCCGGTGGAGTGGTGGCCAGCGCCAAGGGGATGTCTTATGAGGGAAGGCTGGCTTGTTATGACTGGAAAGACGATGACTCGGAAATGGCTACGGCAGCAGGAAATGGGATGAAAGCCTCGAACCATTCCTACGACTACATAACTGGCTGGTACTACAATTCTGGCAACGCAAAATGGTACTGGTATGGTGACACGGGCATAAGTGAGACGGAGGATTACTATTTTGGTTTCTACGACTCCGAATCCCAAGATTGGGATGAGATTGCCTACAGCGCCCCGTATTACACAATCGTTGTGTCGGCCGGAAATGACCGCGGCGACGCAGGGCCCGGGCCGGGTGGTGGTCACTACGTGCAGGACAGTCTTGGCAATTGGTTCTGGAGTACAACTACGCGCGACCCAGACGGGGGTTCTGACGGCTACGACTGCCTCGATCACATGGCAATCGCAAAGAATGTGATTTCGGTGGGATCAGTTAACGACATCCCGAACGGTTACTCTGCCCCTTCGGACGTGGTTATGACCAGCTATAGCAGTTGGGGGCCCGCCGATGATGGCCGCATCAAGCCTGACCTTGTCGCGAATGGTCAAAGCCTCTACTCATGCTCCAATACTTCTAATACCGCTTACGTAACGGCGAGTGGGACATCAATGGCATCGCCGAATTTCTCGGGCTCCCTCAATCTTCTGATTCATCACTACGAGGCTACGCACAGTGGCACGACGCCTCTTTCATCCACGATGAGAGCCGTTCTCATTCAGACGGCAGACGAAGCGGGCGTCAATCCCGGGCCTGACTACGTCTTTGGGTGGGGTCTCATGAATACGCTCAAGGCCGCGGATCTCATGGCTAATGACGGGACTAATCCGTTCTTTATACGTGAGGATTTCCTTTCAAACGGGCAGAGAGACACTCTCTACCTCTCCAGCAACGGCACAAACCACATTCGTGTCACGCTGGCGTGGGCCGATCCGGCTGCTACGCCTCCGTCGCCTTCGCTTAACCCGACTACGCTGATGCTGGTCAACGATCTGGACCTTCGTTTGAAGCACATGGAGAGCTCAACAACGTACTCGCCTTATGTCCTCAATCCCAGTAGCCCGTCAAGTCCGGCCACAACCGGTGATAACGTTCGGGACAACGCCGAGCAGATACATTTGGCTTCCCCTTCTGCCGGACACTATATGGTTACCGTGAGTCACAAAGGGACTTTGTCGGCGAATCAATGGTACTCCATAGCAGCCTCTGAGAGGTTGACCACAACCGCTCCTGACACGACACCGCCGCAGGTAACAGTGGTAAGACCGAATGGGGGCGAGGTCTTCTATGTTGGGGCTCAGGACACCATCAAGTGGATCGCCACGGATAATGTCGGTGTCGACACGGTGAGCATTTATTACTCCGTCGATGGTGGGGGCACCTATCCTTACACAGTGGCCACCGGTGAACCGAACGACAGCACGTATGTCTGGACCATACCCTCTACGTTGTCCGATAGCTGCAAGGTGAAGGTTGTTGCCTACGATGTTTTTTCGAATGAGGGAAGTGACACAAGCGATTCTCGCTTCACGATAGCTCCTCCTCCTGACGTGACACCGCCGCAGGTAACGGTTGTCAGGCCGAACGGAGGCGAGATCTTCTATGCAGGTTCGCAGGACACCATCAAGTGGATCGCCACTGATAACGTCGGCGTTGATTCCGTGAACCTGTATTACTCCACAGACGGTGGGAGCACTTTTCCTTACACAATTGCGACCAGTGAGCCGAACGACAGCACGTGCATCTGGACGATACCTGGCACGTTGTCCGATAGTTGCAGGGTGAAGGTTGTTGCCTACGACGCTGCCTTGAACCAAGGGAGCGATGCGAGCGACAACAACTTCACTATAGATTCTCCTCCTGACGTGACACCACCGCAGGTAACGGTTGTTCGGCCGAATGGGGGCGAGATCTTCTACGTAGGTTCTCAGGACACCATCAAGTGGGGGGCAACGGACAATGTCGGGGTAGACTCGGTGAACATATACTATTCGATTGACGGGGGAGCGACTTTCCCATACACGGTTGCGACCAGTGAGCCAAATGATTCTGTGTATGTATGGACAATTCCCGATACGCTTTCAGATGAGTGTATTGTGAAGATAGTGGCCTACGACCCTTCCCTGAACACTGGGGAAGATACCAGCGACGCTCTCTTCAGCATACATACCCAGATAGGCACGAGACCTGTCCCCGAGGTTGCCTCGTTTGGCTTGATGCAGAACTATCCTAATCCTTTCAACCCCATGACGCGGATAGAGTTCAGCTTGGACGAAAGAGGTCTAATCTCCGTCAGGATATATGACATATCGGGGAAACTCATAAGGATCCTGGTGCAGGAGACTATGTCTGCGGGCAGGCACAGTGTCCTTTGGAATGGGCAGGACGAGCACGGAGGCCCTGTGGCCTCAGGCGTCTACGTTTGCAGGTTCGAGACAAAGGACAAAGAGGCAATGCGCAAGGTCGTGTTATTGCGTTAGCCCTTGTCTTTCTGAGGTCAAATCCGTCTAAGGTCTAATCCGTGTGCTTCTGAGATCTATCTTAGCCAATAGGTTTTGGATACGAGTGAGGGGCCAGCCATGCGCTGGCCCCTCATTGCGATCTCTGCGGCGTTTCTGGGGCCGCTCCGCACAGCCTCTGCGTCGTTCTCGTCCCTCATTGCGATCTCTAAGGCGTTCTGGGCCCGCTCGCAAATCGCGTTGAACCCTCCCATCGAATCCGCTAGACTTAGGTTTCTAGTTAGGCTCTTCCGAAAAGGGTGGTAGTAAATTGTCTTATTACTCTACGAGATCAGTTCTATTTGGCAGTCCCACCGCCTCGGTAACTACCAGGTTAATAATCATCAACGTTGTTGTCTTTGTCCTTCAAATGCTCTTTCTCAATCGCTTCATTGGTTATCTCGGTCTTGTCCCGGCGTCCGCCGTTGGAAAGCTCTGGCTGTGGCAATTTGTAACCTATATGTTCCTCCACGGTGGCTTTTTCCATCTATTCTTTAACATGCTCATCCTCTGGATGTTCGGCGGCGAAATCGAGAACTATTGGGGTTCGTCTGAATTCCTGAAGTACTATTTCGTAACGGGCATCGGCGCGGGAATCACAAATTGCGTTTTCATGTTCTCTTCGCGTGTGCCTACAATTGGAGCATCTGGCGCAATATTCGGTCTTCTCCTTGCGTATGGCATGGCATACCCCGACAGGTACATTTACCTGTACTTCTTGATTCCGGTAAAGGCGAAGTACCTTGTCCTTGTACTGGGAGCAATCGAACTATTGGCCATCGCTTCTCCCGGAGGCGACGGCATCGCCAGATTTGCGCACCTGGGAGGTCTGTTGTTTGGCTACGTTTATCTCAAGAAAGAGAGACTTGTTTACGAAGTCCGCCGCGTATTGAATCGCAGCACCCAGCAGAGGAAGTCAAAGGTACTGAGGTTTCGCGAAAAAGAGGAGGCAGAGGAAAGAGAAAGAGTAGACGCCATACTTGACAAGATAAGCAGGGAAGGCATTGGTAGTCTCACCGATGAAGAAAGACACATTCTGAGAAGGGCTGGGCAAAGAAGACGATCGCCTTGACCGCACCCAGCCTGTGTGATAAAAGCCAAGAGTAACCGACCCGGGAGAATTTAGGAGGAATCAGATGGCTTCCAAGAAACGCGCACGCAGTATCAAAAAGGGCAAAAAGGTGAAGAGCGGGAGACGCACGAAAGCGAAGACTATTGAGAAGATTATGACGAAGGGCAAAGTTGCCAAGAAGGGAAAGACACCGAGAATGGCCGGTTTCAAGAAGGTTGTCAGGAGCACGAAGGCTGCGAAAACAGTCAGGGCCGCCCAGACAGCGAAGAGAGGGAAGGCAGTCGTCCCGACGAAAACACCACGCCCCGGCGGAAGCATGAGGGTTCCGAAAAGGCAATACGCGCTTCCGGTCGAAGAGATGCCGAGAAAGTGGTACAACATTCTTGCTGATCTACCCGATCCACTTCCGCCACCAATTGATCCCGAGCAGGGGGAATCAAGACTGAAGGCGCTTCCTGAAATGCTTCTCGGAGAATGCCTGAAGCAGGAGATGTCAACCGAGCGCTGGATCGATATCCCGGAGGAGCTACTTTCGCTGTATGCTCAGGCTGGAAGACCAAGACAACTTTTCAGAGCGCTTTCGCTCGAGAAGCATCTTGGTACGCCCGCCCGTCTTTACTACAAGGCAGAATTTTACAGCCCAACAGGAAGCCACAAGGTCAACACGGCTCTGGCCCAAGCATTCTACGCAAGGGAAGCGGGCTATGAGCGGCTCACTACAGAGACAGGCGCCGGTCAGTGGGGAACAGCGCTTGCGTATGCGGCGAGCCTCGCCGATCTGCGCTGCACCGTCTACTGGGTAAGAGCGGTCTACAGTTGGAAAAGTGCGAGAAAGAATCTCATGCAGATTATGGGTGCGGACATCTACGCCTCTCCCAGCGACAAGACCGAGACTGGGAGGAAGCTGTTTGAAAAGGACACGAATCACCCAGGTTCTCTTGGCATAGCAATATCGGAAGGGCTTGAGGACGCCAGGCGCGACAAGAAAGCCATATACTGTCTCGGCTCGGTGCTGAATCACGTTCTACTTCATCAGACAGTGATTGGACTTGAGACGCAGAGACAATTCGAGATGGCGAAGGATTACCCCGACGTCGTCATATCTTGTATCGGCGGTGGGAGCAACTTCGGCGGATTTGCGTTTCCATTTGTTGGGGACGTTCTCAAAAGGGGAAAGAAAATCCGCTTTATCGCAGCTCAGAGCGAGGCCGCGCCTAACCTCCAAGGCGAGTACAAATACGATTTCGCTGACCATGCCGAGATGACGCCGCTTCTCAAGATGTACACGCTTGGACACAAGATTAGCATGCGGCCGATAAGGGGCGACGGGCTTCGCTATCACGGCTGCTCTCCGATAGTCAGCTATCTTAGAAACAAGGGTCTCATAGACACGATTGCGTATCCTGTTGACGAGAAACACGTCTTTGACAGAGCTAGAACCTTCATTAGGCATGAGGGTTTCCTGCCTGCCCCTGAGTCAGCGTACAGCATCGCATGCGCTATTGACGAGGCCATCAAGTGCAAAGAGACCGGTGATGAGAAAGTCATAGCGTTTAACGTCAGCGGGCACGGCTTCATGGACATGGAAGGTTACGCAGCGGTTCTTGGCCTGTGAGCGCATTTTTTGTGAGCGCCTCATTAGCGTTTTCATAGTGACGAGAGGCGTACTCAAGTTTGAGGACGGCCCGGGCTTTCTGTGCCGTCGTGATCTTCTGTGCCGTCTTGATCTTAAGAGGCGTGCGTGAAGAGAGATTTGTTCGAGAGACTCAAGAGTGGGATTGTAATCATTGCAGATGGTGCGATGGGGACGTTGCTTTATGCTCGAGGAGTGCCTAAAGGACATTGCTATGATGAATTGAACCTGTCCAACCCCTCGGTGATAAAGGCGATCCACCAGGAGTATGCCGAGGCAGGCGCGGAGCTGATCGAAACAAATACATTTGGCGCGAACAGGTTTGTTCTCTCAAAATACTATGATCTGGGTGCCAAGGCATTCGACATCAATCTAGCTGGTGCTCGAATCGCCCGAGAAGCATGCCCACACTGCTTCATCGCGGGTTCTGTCGGTCCAGTGTCGCGCCCCCTCGAGACCGCAGAGGCTCTCACAAAAGAAGAACTCGCTGCAATCTACGGAGAACAAATCAGCGCACTCGTTGAAGGTGGAGTAGACCTTGTCGTTCTCGAAACGATGTCTGATTTGGAGGAGGCCAAGATTGCGCTGGGGCAAGCCCTCAAGGTTGGAAAGGTTCCCGTTGTTGTTCAGATGTCTTTTGTGGAGGACGATAGAACAATAACGGGAACTTCGGCTGCCCAGGCCGTTGTCGAGCTAGCTGACGTGGATGCACCTGTGGTGGGCGCCAACTGTGGTCAGGGGCCTCAAGCGACGATTGAAGTCGTTGGCAAGATGGCGGGAAGGAGGGACGTTTTCATTTCCGCAATGCCTAACGCCGGTCTTGCAAGATACAGCCTCGGAAGATTCTCGTACCCGCACAACCCGGAGTATTTTGCCAGTTGTGGCGAAGAGCTCCTCAAGCTCGGTGTGGGAATCATAGGCGGTTGCTGTGGCACAACTCCGGAACACATTGCGGCGCTCTCATCGCGGATAGCACGAAAGAAAGTCGTTGCCCACAGGCGGGAAGCAGTCAAGCTCGAGAAGACCGCGAGGATCGCCCCGCCTCCGGCTATCACGACGCCGCTTAAGGAGATGGTCTCGCAGAAATTTACGATCGTCGTTGAACTGTCTCCGCCCAAGGGCACGGAGCTTTCAAACGACATTTCCTCAGCGAAAGAACTCATGCGGGCGGGGGCGGACGCCGTTTCAATCTCAGAAAGCCCGATGGCGAGGATACGCATGAGCCCGGTGGCGTTGGGACACAGAATAAAGTCTGAGCTTGGGATGGACGTGATTCTCCACTTCACCTGCAGGGACAGGAATATCCTTGGGCTTCAGGCAGATCTTCTCAGCGTCTATGCGCTGGGCCTCGTGAACATACTTGCCCTCACAGGAGATCCTCCGAGCGTCGGCGATTACCCTTTTGCCACCGGTGTATATGAAGTGAATTCGCGAGGGCTTGTCGAAATCATCAGCAAGCTCAATAGCGGTGTTGACTACCTTGGCAACAAGCTCTCGTCAGCGGCCGGTTTTTGGATAGGAGTTGCGGCAAGCCCCGGGAGCGAGGACACCGAGGGGGAGATCAAAAGACTGGGCGAAAAAGTCAAATCCGGCGCCAATTTTATTGTGACACAGCCGGTTTTTGATGTGGACAACTTTTACGGCTTCCTGAAGAAAGCCGACCTCGGTACGGTACCGATTTTTGCAGGACTTCTTCCGCTCGTGAGTTCAAAGCAAGCAGATTTTCTCCATTACGAGGTACCCGGGATAACAATCCCCGAGTCCATAAGACAGAGCATGAGGAGCGCGGGGGAAGGTGAATCCAGGAACCTAGGGATCTCCATCGCGACCAGACTCATGGAAGAGCTTTCTCAAGCTGCGGCGGGCGTTTGCATAATGGCGCCGCTCAGAAGATATGATGTCGCTGCAGAAGTGATCGGTAAGGCAAGAATCTCACGGACAAGGAGAACCACTAACTAAATGAAGCCATTTTTAGAAGCTTTGAAAGACGAGATTATTGTCTGCGACGGAGCCGTAGGAACTTTTCTCATGGCGCAGGGGCTTTCGCACGGAACCCCTTCTGAGGAATGGAATCTTTCTCATCCGCAAAAAGTGGAAGAGATGCACAAACTCTATCTTGAAGCTGGAGCGAGGATCATCACAACGAATTCTTTCAACGCAAACCGGGCGAGACTCGCGCAATGGAAACTGGATTTGCAGAGAGTAAACCGGAGAGCCGTCGAGCTTGCTCTCAGAGCTTCAGAGGGAAGGGCGTGGGTCTTTGGGTCAATCGGCCCGCTGGGCGAGTTCCTAATACCTCTTGGCAGGTTGAGTTTCGAAGAGGCCCAGAGCATCTTCAAGGAGCAGATAGTCTGTCTTGTTGAGGCTGGTGTACACGGGCTCGTTCTCGAAACCTTCTCTGACATGAAGGAATTGAAGGCACTCCTCACCGTGGTGCGTGAAGTCTGTGATTTGCCCGTCATTGCACAGATGTCCTTCGGTTCTGACGGGAGGAGCGTCACGGGAAGCCCTCCTGAGGCGGCCTGCATTTGTATTTCTGCCCTCCGTGCGGATGTGATAGGTGCTAATTGTGGCACGGGGCCCGAGGATATGGTGACGGTGATCAAGAGACTTGCACCGCTCACTTCTCGACCCCTCATCGCTCAGCCCAACGCAGGAATCCCTGAACTCAAGAACGGCAGCGCCTTCTACTCTGCGTTCCCTCAACATATGGCGGAATGCGCGGTCAAACTGGTTGAAGCGGGAGCGTCGATAGTTGGTAGCTGCTGTGGTTCGACCCCGGACCATACAAGGGCCATCTCGAATGCAGTCTCCGGGATGAAACCCCGAGTGAGAATTGCCGAGAAAGGAGTGAGGATTTCTTCACGGACAAATTGGGTTATTGCGGGTCCGTCGAGACCTTTCGTAATGATAGGAGAGCGTATCAATCCGAGCCGGAGGCCGGAACTTTCGAGCGAGCTTAAGCAGGGTGTCACGAGATTTCTTCGCGACGAAGCCGTGCTTCAGGCTGAAAAGGGGGCACGGTGTCTCGACGTCAATGTCTCGATCGCTCAGACGGACGAAGTAGCGCTCATGGCGGCGGTCGCCGAAGCTATCGATAGAACATCGGACCTTCCCATTTTTGTTGACAGCTCTAACCCAGATGCCGTTGAAGAAGCTCTGAAGAGGCTTCCTGGTAGATGCGTCATCAATTCCGTTTCAGAGGAGAGACGGAAAATGAGCGTCCTTCTTCCCATGGCGCGAAATTACGGCTGCGCGATCGTTGCGCTCGCTGTGGGAGAGAAGGGCGTGGCTGAAGACTGTCGAAGCAAAATCGAGGTTCTGGAAAACATACTCGGCGAAGCAGAAAAGTTCGGCCTCACCAAAGAGGATATATTGTTCGACCCCGCCGTTGTGACTCTTGCAGCCAGTGGAGAGGATATCCGGGAGACTCTGGAAGCCGTGCGGATCATTCATGAGAGAGGTTGGGCAACCGTACTCGGCGTGAGCAACGTCTCCCACGGCATGCCGGAGAGAAGCCTTCTCAACGCCTCCTTTCTTGCGATGGCCATGGAAGCCGGCCTTGACGCGGCGTTCTTGAATCCGTTGGATGAGAGAATTCGAGAAACAATCCTTGCCTCTTCCGCCCTTGTGCGTGACGACAAACTTGGAAGGAAATTCGCAACAAGTTTCGCCTATCGTCCTAAAGATGTGAGTCTGAACACACCGGCTGGCCTCTCACATCCCGAAGAGCAGAGTCGCGGGCAGATCTGCGAGCAGAGCGGCCGCAGGGAGTATGAGCACGATGTGACGACTAGCACAGGAACTCCTGAGCCTGCTGGTGGGCGGGGCGGCCCGCAGAGTAGCTCGAGAGGGATGCCGACCGCCGAGGAGGCTCTCAAGCGCAGTCTCGTGGAGGGCGAGAGGGATGAAGCGCTAGAAGCTGCCGAGCGTGTCCTTGCCGAAGGCAAAACTGTGACCCAACTCATTGAGAACATTGTTGTCCCCGCGATGCGAGAGATCGGAGAGAAATTCGAGAGGGGGGAGCTCTTCCTTCCGCATCTTGTTCTTGCAGGTGAAGCAGCTCAGGGCATATTCACCGCTTTGAGCTCGCGCCAGCAGGTCTCGCGTAGCTTTCGCGGAAAGATAGTGATCGCGACCGTTGAGGGAGATGTCCACGATATCGGGAAAAATCTTGTCTCGATGATGCTCAGAACGCACGGCTACGAAGTGATTGACCTAGGAAAGAGTGTGCCTTGCGAAGAAGTTGCTGCCAAGGCTCAGGAACTTAAGGCAGACATCGTGGCAATGAGCGCTCTTCTTACAACAACCATGCCCAGAATGGAAGACGTTGCGCAGCTCCTCGTTCAAAAGGGAATCAGGGCGAGAACACTTGTTGGCGGCGCTCCTGTCAATGAGGCTTTTGCCAAGACAATAGGTGCGGGCTATGCGCCTAATGCAGTTGAGGCCGTCAGAAAAGCCGATGAGCTTATGGCCCTGTGAGTTCATTAGATCATAAAACAGTAATCAAGCGCGCTACGTCTCTTGAACGGAGAGCACGAAGTCTCTCGCCCGCGCGCGTTTTGTCACCTGGTCCGTCACGTATTGGTCGACTATGTAAAGGTCAAAGCAAATGAGAGAACGAGTTCCAGTCGTCGCAACGATCGCCCTTGTGGCCATAGGACTCTTTCTGATGCTTTACGGCATGATGAGTCCTGAAATGTACAGAACCGTTGGACCTTCGAAAACAATCAACTATGTCTTCGTTCCGGACTATGATGAGCCCACCGGCCAGAAGCACTTCGTGGAAGGAAGCTTTTGGAGTACGCGTGGAGATTCTCTGAAAGTGATTACCTTCTACAGGAGGCCCGGCAAAAGTTACGCGGAAGGAAGGCTTCAGCACGTCCTGGAGAGCAACAAGTTTTCTTTTCCCATGCCATCTCTGGGAATGGGGGAGAGGTTCTTCTATTTTCTGAGAGTCGAAGACTCTCAGGGCAACACGGTTGACATAAGGCCTAAGCGAAACTTCATGGACAGTGTGTTCGCCGGCGGCAGGGAGAAGCTATTCTACGTTACGTACGAAGGCAGACCTTACAGGCCGCTTCTGCTTCTTCACATAAGCCTTATCATCGGCGCGATGCTTCTCATGGTTCATGGTCTTCGCTTCTCTTTATCGTACGTATTCTCAGGTCGTGGACTCTCGGCAGCATACTGGAGCCTGTTCGCCGGCTGGGTGCTTTTCACGGTCACGGTGCTTCCGCTCGGGATTTCTATTGCCAAAAGCACGTTCGGTGTCGGTTGGACGGGATTCCCCTTGGGGACCGACATTACTGATAACAAGTCCCTTGTGATCGTTCTCTATTGGCTGATTCTTCTACTGATCGGATGGAAACCTCAGAGAGGGGAATACGCTCCGCGCACCGGAAGGATTTCCGGGATCGTTTTTGTGGGTCTCAGCCTGATAGGAATCTTTTTGACGATCGTAGCACACGCTATTCCTCACAGCGTCTTCGTCCAGTAGCGGGACTACGTGCCGAAATCTGGCTCGAGTCCTTGCTATTCCTTTTTTGGTCCCCTCCTCGCAAGCTGTGCCTTCAGCGTGATTGATTCGCCGTCTCTGATGACGACTACTTCCACTTCGTCACCCGGTTTCTTTTCCTTGAGAACGAAGCTAAGGTCGTAGAGACCCGTTATTGTCTTTCCGGCGAATTTGACGATGACATCACCGGGCTTGAGTCCCGCTTTCTCGGCGGGGCTTCCTTCGCTCGTTCCTGAAATCTTCGCGCCCTTGTCAGGCTCTCCCCCGAAATCCGGCACGATTCCAAAGTAGGCTCCGTGGCCGGCGCCGTATCCCTCACCGCCGGGGGGACCCGCTGTGTCCGCAGCGGCACGTGTGAATGGAACTGGTGTCTCAGCGAAAACGAGCTGCGACAGAGCGTGCACCGACAGTTTGACGACGGAAGCGACGCCTTCGACGTTGATCTTGTCCCAAGTATCACTGACCTTGTGGTAATCCCCATGAACGCCGGTGAAGAAGAAAAGAACGGGGACATTGTGGGCGTAGAACGTGAAATGGTCGCTCGGACCAAAGCCGCCTTCCGAGCTCTCGACCGCCAGCGCCAGCTTCTCATTCGCCTTGGCAATGAGCTCCTTGAAGATAGGAGAGCTTCCCGTTCCCGCGGCGTATACTTTGCGGTCTTTCATTCGCCCAATACTGTCTAGGTTTAGCATCAGTACTGTCTTGTTGAGTGGTACAACGGGGTTGCTCACATAGAAAGTCGAGCCCAAAACGCCAAGCTCTTCTCCAGTGAAGCTCACAAATAGTATTCCTCTTTTGAGAGAATCCCTCTTCGTCGCAAATATCCTGGCAAGTTCTAGCATCGCTGCGACACCCGAAGCGTTGTCATCCGCCCCGTGATGGATACCCTCAGCTCTTGTAAGAGAAAACTGCCCTCCTTTTCCAAGGTGGTCATAGTGGGCACCAACGACTACATATTCAAAGACACCACCACGAGGAGGTTCGAGAACGCCGACAACATTTGTGACTTTCCTCTTCTCCTTCAAGAGATCTACCTGCAGCGAGACGGACACCGAAGGCATTTCCACGGTGACTGGCACAAGCGAGCTGTCAATCTTGCGCTGAAGCTCTTCTAAGTTAAGCCCTCCCGCACGCAGCATTGCCTCTGCGACCTTCCGTTTGACCTGAATTGCCGGGATTCCGCAGTCTCCGAGCCCTTCAAGCGATTGAAGAGGAATAAGCTCGTCCTCTTCCTCGGGATGATTCAGCGGATCTGCCGTGACGATCATGGCAGTAGCACCGTGTTCTCTCGCATTAGTGGCTTTGTACCGGAGATCAGAGTAATGAGTGAGCTGCTTTCCGGCAAAGACGCTCTTCTCGTCCTGCTCCTGGGGCTCGTGTCTCATCACGAGGACGATCTTTCCCTGAGGGTTCACCTTTGCGTAGTCATCGTAGCCGTAGTGCTCGGAGCTGATACCGTATCCGGCAAAGATGACAGAGCCGGACGCGGTCCCCACCCTCGAAAAACTGAAAGGAATGAAGTCCTTCTCGAGCTCATACGCACCCGTGTCAAGAGAGGTCGCTTCGAACAAATTGTCTTTCCCCATGCTCACGCCGATCGTCGCGTCGAAAGACTGAAAATAACCTCCCAGGTCGCCCTCGGGCTTGAGTCCTATCTTCTTAAACTCATCGGCTATGAAGCTTGCCGCAAGCTCTCCGCCTCTCTGCCCGGTCCCTCGGCCTTCCAGTTTGTCACTCGCAAGGTACTTTATGTCCGACAGAATCTGCGACGTGTCCGGATGGGAGTGAGACTGTTCGAGCGATGCGCCCTTACCCCTTGTGGCTGATGGCTCGCAAGAATACGCGCGCCCAGGCCAGGAGGTTGAAAACGCGAGTAACAGTACGAGAATACCAATAATCAAGCTGAGGGCGCGGAGACGGCGACTGGGCCGTATGAGTTTCACCCGGTTCTTCATTCAGTTCCTCCTATTTGGCTGAACAGGTTCCGATTTGACTACACAAGCTCCAACCAGACCGGACAAGAGCGAGTACACCTTATTCCAGGAATGCGTGCTACACGAATTCACATTATACATCATCATGCATCATCATACATTGTTTGACAGCTCACGTCCGCTGCAATAGAATCGCGATCCCAGTCTCTGCCGTGACAGTCGTTGGGGCGAAGGGGGCGTACTAAGACGTTACCGTGGCTTTGTCCGGGTCTGGGATTCGTAGTCTTCGGTGAAGAGAATGAACGTGGATAAAGATGACGAAAAGCTGGAGCCGACGCGTAGCGCTGCCTCGGCAGACGGAACCCTCTCGAAATCAGGAGAGTCCACGCCCACATTGTCAACCCGGTCCGAAGACTTAGTCCCCTACGTGGCTGCCTCGCGCAACGTCCCGGAGTTCACCTTGAGAGCGATGGTCCTAGGCATAATCATCGGGATTGTGTTCGGGGCGGCGAATTCCTTTCTAGGATTGAAGACCGGCCTCACCGTGACCGCGTCCATCCCGGCAGCAGTGATGTCAATGGCGATACTGCGAGGCGTTTTCAAGACAGGCTCGATACTCGAGAACAACATAGTTCAAACGCTGGGTTCGACGGGCGAATCTCTTGCCGCGGGTGTGATATTTACAATTCCCGCCCTCGTGTTCTTGGGTATGGAGCTTTCCAAATTCGACATTTTCCTGATGGCTGTCATGGGGAGCATGCTCGGTATCCTACTCATGATTCCCCTCAGGCAATACCTCATGGTCAGGGAGCACAAAACCCTGCCTTTTCCAGAAGGAACCGCGTGCGCGAATGTCCTCATCGTCGGAGAAGAAGGCGGTGTGAAAGCGCGGCATGTATTCTACGGGATCATTGTTGGGGGGCTTTACAGGTTCGCCATGGTTGGGTTGAAGCTCTGGCGAGATGTACCCGGTTGGAGTTTTGTCAAGCTTCACAAAGCCGCAATATCTTTCGAACTTTCTCCGATACTCCTCGGTGTCGGGTATTTGATCGGGCCAAGGATAGCTGCAACGATGCTCTCCGGGGGCCTCCTTGGTTGGTTTGTGCTCATTCCTCTGTTTGATCTGATTGGTGGAAGGTCAAGTTCGATCCTGTATCCGGGAACGATACCGATTGGGCAGATGAGTTCCGATGATATTTGGAACTACTACATCAGGTATATTGGCGCGGGTGGAGTAGCGGTAGGGGGCTTGATAAGTCTAGTGACAGCCATTCCGACCGTCGTCTCGTCGGCCCGGCTCAGCCTGTCTGGTCTTTCACAGACCGGATTCAAAACCAGGGCTCTCAGAACCGAACAGGACATGCCTCTCGCCACTGTGGCGGCGCTCTCGCTGATCACCATCGGTCTCATCTTCTTCTTGCCACAATTCGGTATAGGCGGCATCGGAACTATTATCGCAGTGGTCATGTCTTTCTTTTTCGTCACCGTGTCTTCGAGGATGGTCGGACTTATAGGCTCAACTTCGCAGCCAGTTTCCGGAATGACAATCACTGCGCTGCTCTTTACAAGTCTCGTGTTCGCTGCGATGGGTAGGACAGGTACGTCGGGCATGGCGGCCGCGGTTACGGTCGGGGCGATCGTCTGCATAGCCATATGTCTCTCCGGTGATATGTCGCAGGACCTCAAGACTGGCGCGCTGGTCGGTGCAACTCCAAGGAAACAGCAGTGGGCGGAGATAATCGGGATGCTGCCCACCGCCATCTTCACGGGCTGGGTTCTCGCACTGCTTCACAAGGCTTACGGGTTGGGCTCGAAGGAACTTTCCGCGCCTCAAGCTCGGCTCATGGCAGATCTTGTGCAAGGTGTCATGGGTGGACAGCTACCTTGGGGACTTCTCATGATGGGAGCTTCGATCGGTGTCGTGGTGGAGCTCCTAGGTGTGCCCGCCTTGCCCTTTGCCATCGGCTTGTATCTTCCGATTTCAACCTCTTCGCCGATCATCTTTGGCGGAATCATCGCCTTCGCTGTCTCCAGGTTCAGCAGGGGAGAGATTCTGCGACGGAGACAAGAAATAGGAATGCTCTACAGTTCGGGTTTGATTGCGGGCGATGCGCTGATGGGTATCGTGATAGCAGCCCTTACCGTGATTCCTGTGACACTTGCAAGCGGAGAGAAGATCCCTCTAATTGCGCGACTTGCGCTTAGAAGACCCGAGGCGGCGGGTGGAGTGGGAGAAGATATCGTCTCCGTTGCCATCTTTGGCCTTCTCTGCGCCCTCCTGTCGGTCACAATCTTTAGAACAAGAGAGAAGGCACAGGCGTAAAAACACGACAGGCGCGGACTCTCCCGAATTTTGCGTATTGACAATTTTGGGCCCCGTAATAAGATGACCCTGGGGGCAAAAAGTTGTGCCGATTGCGAGCACAGAGGCCGGGGTTCAAAAGGGTGATCCCGCAGGGACGAGCTGCGGTAAAGGAACGCAGGCGAGGCTTCCGTTCGACCTCCATCGTCGCCGTTTCTGAAGGTTGCCCTTCCCTGGCCCCCATTTTTTATGCCCAAACTCTGAATGTTACGTCACGTTTCTATCTGAGGACTACTATGAAAAAACTCCTTCTACTCCTGGAAGAACTGAGAGCTCCTTTCTTTACGGCTTCAGTCGTACCCATACTCCTTGGTGCTGCAGTAGCCTGGTCGAACACTGGTCATTTCGAGTTTCTTGCCTTTTTCCTTACGCTGATTGCAGGCGTCTGCCTTCACGCCGGCACGAATGTAGCGAATGATTACTTTGATCACAAAAGTGGCAATGACGAAATAAACGTGGAATTCATACGCCCGTTCACTGGAGGAAGCCGTCTCATTCAGAAAGGGCTTCTAAGTCCAAGGACCGTCCTGACGGAGGCCATCGTGCTGTTTGCCATTGGGGGCGTGGTTGGAATCTACTTCGCGGTGACGAAGGGCCCCGCCATTCTTGTGCTCGGCGCAGTGGGCGCTTTCTGCGGTTTTTTCTACACTGCCCCCCCTGTAAACATAGCGGCAAGAGGCATTGGGGAATTAGTGGTCGGCGTCAATTTTGGAATCCTCATGACTCTTGGTTCGTACTACGTTCAGGCGCGTCAATTTTCTGCAAGTGCCTTTCTCGCTTCACTGCCCGTTGCAATACTGATCGCCGATGTTCTCTACATAAACGAATTCCCCGACCTGGCCGCTGACAAAGCAGTGGGTAAGAATCATATTGTAGCAAGACTGGGAAAGGAAAAAGCAGTCTGGGGTTATCTCATCCTGACACTTGCCGCTTATCTTTCTATTCTGGTTCCGGTGGTCACTCGCTCCATCCCGCCGTATTGCCTTCTAGGTCTCGTTACTCTTCCCCTGGCCATGAGGGCCATAAACGTTGCCGTTATCAATTACTCCGACTCTCCAAAGTTGGCTCCCGCCAACGCTGCCACAATTCTAATCCACGCACTCACCGGAATATTGGTTGCAGTCGGTTTTATACTTGATAGAATTATATAGCTGTCATTTGAGAATCTGATTTCCGTGGTCAGGTAACAACGGAGGTGCGCAAGGTGAGAAGTTGCACAACATCCAGTGTTAGAGAGCGCGCACGTACAGAGCGCGGACGCGGTGTCTTTCGAATCAGAAGTGCCGGACACGCACCGAAGTTCCTGCTCTGCGTCACGTTGCTGTTTTCTCTTGCGGTGCCGTTTCTCGTGATTCTTCCCGGCGTCTGTGCAGGTGAGATTGACTGGTCTTTGAACACGGACATGGGAAAGAAACCTACTCGGTCCGGGCTTTCTCCGCTTGAGAGTGGAAGCGCAAATGAGCTCTGGGCTGAAGTTCTTGCCAGCTCATATAACGTGACAGTGGATTTCGTCAATTCGCTTTACGAAAAACGATTTGATTTCGGTGACATCGCCTTGATGCTGGACATTGCCCGGGCGTCAAAGAAGGATCCTTCCGAAATTGCGTTGCTCAGGGGGAAAGGGTTGGGTTGGGGGGCGATTGCCAAACGAGTGGGGATTCATCCTGCGGAAATGGAAAGAGCAAAAGGCAAGGATTCGCTTTTTGGAAGATATGTGCTTGCCCGATGTCTCGCTGGCTACTACGGGATTCCTGACAGCGAGGTTTTGGTTCTTCTTAGCGAAAAGGGCTACGGCTTCGACGAGATTGCGATTGCGGTAAATGTTTGCGCTCACTCTAGGGCTCCACTCCGCGATGTCATTGCGGCCCGCGCGAGCGGAGCAAAGTGGAAGATCGTAGCCGGAAAGTTCAAGATGTCTCCGGCACAGTTGGGGAAGCCTCCGGCCGAGTATCCAGGTGGGAAAGCCAAGAACAAAGGCTCAGGCAAACCAACGCAGGGTGCGGGCGGGAAAAAGGCGCGGAGCGCCGACTGCTCCAAGACCTGTCCGAGGAAGTGCTACTAAACCAGTCGTCTGAATGACACCCCGTAACGTTCCCGCCAGGGACTGCTCTTGATAGGCCCAACAAGCACGACGCCATCAATATCGTGCGCTCGGTCGCGTACCCCAAATGCTACGCTGCCAGCCTGCGCCTCGAGAAGAGGATCATACCGACCATAAATAGAATGAACGTGAGCGTAGCCTGCCACGCCACGTACCACAGTACCTCGTGAACACTCTTGCCAAATGTCAATATGCCCGTTAGCGCCTTCGCAGCGTGAGTCCAAGGCGAAAGCTCCATGAGCCCGAAGGGTTTTCCTAAAAAGTTCTTTACGATGACCACGTCGCCGATGGGGAAGAAGGCCCCACTCAAGAAACTCACGGGCACAGAAATAAGCGTCGATACTGCAGAAGCCTGCTTTTCGTTCTTTGCAATACTGGCGATGATGAGAGCCAAAGAGATCGAGGACAGACTTGTGAGCACCACGATTCCTATTGCACTCAAAATGTTCCCTTTGCCGTGATACCCGAGTAGCCTTCCTGCCCCGAAAAGAAGAAAGAGCTGCACAATGGAAAGTGCTGCCCAAGGCAGCATGTTGCCCGCGAAGTAATCGAATACGCTCATTCTTGTCAGTCTAAGTCTTTCCAGATGGCCGTGCACCGAATCTGAGGCGAAAGTGACCGCGATCAGCGCCACCAGCATCAAGAGAGCAAATACTATTATCCCCGGGACCTGGTAGTCGAAGACGGTCCTGCTGCGCACCGCTATGTTAGAGCTCTTGAGCGATACAAGGTCCTCGGGAGCGGCGATCTCGAGCGGAGAAAAGTCCCGCGCTTTCTTGAGGCTTGTTTCGGAGACCTTCTTGAGAAATTGTTCGAGCACGCTGTTCAGAATCCCGGATGCCATCGAGAAACTCAAGCTCGAGGGGTCTCCCGCAATCACGAGAGTCACAGGCGGTGCCTTTCTCGACGGAAGAGAGAGCGAGCTTATGGACACGCCTGCCTTTCCTGTCCCTCTCTGTTTCTTTTCGATTTTTCTTGAGACGTCGTCGATCATTTTCTGAATGTCTGACACTGTGGGTTTCTGGCTAAAAACTCCAGAGTTCGCGCTTGAGAACTTGTCCACCGCACCAGACAACATTTTCTCCATCACGTTTTGCATGGCCATTGCCATGGTGGCCTTTGAAAAACCAGGAGGGATTACGAGTACTGCATCCAGGTCGCCCGAGGATACCTTCTTGATTGCACCTTCTTCTGTCAGACTGTCAACGACACTGAAAATGGCATTTTCGGTGCTCCGCTTGGGTGCAGAGGTCTTTTTCGAAACCCGGAGCGAATCGGGAGTGAGAAGAGGCGTCACCGAGGAATCGGGGCGCAACCAGTCAGAAGAAGGGGAGTAGGACAGCGATTCCAGGACATCAAGGAGTGTGGCGCCGAGACGTATCGTATCGGGGCCGGCTCCGAAATCGGCCACGACTCCTTCGTCTCTGTTTATGACGGCAATATCAAGTCTCTGGTTCTTTAGTGGCCCGCTCCTTCCAAACGCCGCTGCAAAAATGAAAAGGAAAAATGCGGGGAAGATTATCGCAAAGAAAAGAGTAAGAAAATCCCTCGTCATTCTTCTGAAAATCGTGGTTGCAAGGGATATCGCTCTCATTCGTCTCTCAATGACCTTCCCGTCAGCTTCAGAAATACGTCTTCAAGCGTGTTGGGTCGGAGTCTTGTGTTTCTCAGAGCCAACCCGTGGGACGAGAAGATCTCGATTATCCTCGGAAATTTCTCCATTACGTTTAGCGCCCGTATCGTGAGAGTGTTCTCATGTAGGGTCACTTCCTTTGCTCCAGTGGATTGTTTTATGGAAGCCACCAGCGTCTCCGAGGGCCGGGTCTCCATCTCGATGACGAGCGCGTCGCCTTCGCCGATGCTTTTCTTGAGATTTTCCGGAGTGTCGAGCACGAGCATCTTGCCGTGGTCCAGGATTCCGACGCGATCGCTCAATCGGTCGGCTTCTTCCATGGAGTGAGTAGTGAGAACAATGGTCTTCTGCCTGTTCTTCGAGAGTTCAGCAATGAGTTCCCAAAGGAGCGCCCGTGATTGAGGGTCAAGACCCGCAGACGGTTCGTCAAGCAGCACTACGTCAGGGTCGTGAATGAGGGCCAGGGCAAGATTGAGCCTCCGCTTGAGTCCGCCCGAGAGTTTTCTTGCCTGTTGATTTCGCTTTTCCTCGAGACCGAGGCCCTTTATCAGATTGTCTGCGCTACTGCGAACCTTTCGCGAGTCCATATCATACATCTTTCCGATGAACTGAAGATGCTCGGCAACGGTCAATTCTGGCCAGAGGACCGTTTCCTGCGGGCAAACGCCAAGCCTCGCCTTTATCTTCTGCCTGCCTGTCGAAATCTGCTCGCCGTGCACAAAGGCCTGGCCTGAGGTCGGTTTGAGGAGCCCGAGAAGCATTCTTATAGTGGTGGTTTTCCCCGCGCCGTTTGGCCCGAGCAGGCCGAAAATCTCACCGGTCCTTATCCAGATATTGAGAGAATCAACGGCCAGAGTCCACTGGTCGTAACCCTTTGAGAGATTTCGTGTTACTATCGCAAAATCCATACAATGACCGGGGAGTGCTTTTTACCCGCACCCAGGAAGGCTATCCCATCATCTTTCCGTCTTTTATTATCACTTTCCCGTCAAGAGAGAGTGTCGGCTTGCACAAGATGGCGTCCAGATGAAGTGGGACGGAAACGTTGCCACCCATGGAGCGATTGTCGCCAATAGCAATGTGCACGGTGCCTATTGCCTTTTCATCTTCGAGCACATTTCCGACAATGCGTGCCTTTACGTTTGTCCCTATTCCAAGCTCCGCGATGTTGCACCCGAGTTTTCCCACTTGGGCCGCTAGCTTGCGGATCGTGTCGGCGTCCTTGCCACCCTCGAACTTCACAACGTAGCCGTTCTTCACGTGCATCGTGAAGGGTCGCTTTACGAGGCCCACGCCCGCCATCGAGCCGTCTACGACTATCCGGCCGTTGGTCGTGCCCTCGATAGGGGCTATGTATGCCTCTCCCGCGGGCAGATTCGTGAAATCCCCACCTTTGTGAGCTACTCCCGTGTCCGCTTCACCCTCCCTGCCCTTGAGTGACATAGTAATGTCAGTACCCGCCGGTGTCACAACGTGCGCATGAGAAGAGCCGGAGAGTAGCTTTGCGAGCTTCTCGGTTGGGCCTTTGATTTTCGCCTTGTAGTCAACCGCAAGCGTTCTTCTCATCGAATCAGGTGTGATGCCTGGAAGCGTGGCTATGCGCACTCCCTTCGCGCAGGCAGCGCGCCTCGCATTGGTGTGTGAGAGAGATTTGTTGGTGGGTGCGATCACTATGTCCACGTTCGCCATGAGCCGTGCTATTGCATCAGGCGGCTCGCTACCGTGCGTTTCTCTCTCGATTATTTCCGCGAGTATTGTCTCGAGACCAAGTCGTCTTCCGGCCTCCCAGAATGCATAGCCAATTTTTCTCAGGGGTTCATCCACTATTACAAGGATAACTTCTCCTTTGGCAACTCCCATGCAGTCTTTTAGGGCCGTTCGTGCAGCTTTCAGAAGCTCCGGGTCCATTTTGCCTCCCTTCAGAGTGTCCCTTCCAGTCATGAAGAACATAGAATAGTCCGAAAAAGGTCTTAAGAAGGTTGAAAAGGTCACTGGCCAAGCCGCCCTGGCGATTTATGTTTCGACGCAGTATATTGATCTTGCCGGGATTTGTCAATCGCCCGCATTGACGCAACATCGCCCGCTCTGACACAACAGATCGCCGCTTTGGCTCAACACCGCCGGCTTTGACGCAACGGGTCGCCCTCGTGTCAACTGTTCCTCAGAGCTGATGTCAATTGAGATGACCAACACGAAATGTCCAAGTACTGGTAGAAGGCCGGGGAAGGCCCGGGCTCAAACTGCCCTGACTTACACTGATTATTAAGCGGACACTCTCAGAATTTTCTTCTCAAAACTCCGTTTTCCTTATATAATTTCTCGGTTTTGCTTAGGACACTCGTTACCGTGGTCTGAGGCCGTTTAACATCAGGCGTTCGGACAATTCCATCATCTCCCTCAGGAGGTAGTCATGGCCGAGAAGAAAGTTGTGATCGGAGCCATCCGCGCTCTGGAGGAAGTCGGCGCAAAGGCACAGGTTTTCGTCAGCATGCCGGTTGTGAAAGGCATCACCCCCAGGGTCTTCGTCAATTCTGCGGCCTCAGAGGGAGTAAAAACTGAGGAGCCTTTTACTCGCCTCCACGGCGTATTCGGTTTGGACGAAGTGGGCCTCTCATTCCTGGACCACGCCGCTCTTTACGGCGATGCATGTTTTGAGGGGATTCTAATCAGGAATGGAATC
>Ga0315291_10000320_pt1 | contig 62401 bp, 36 predicted proteins | sample YL17G12_20_MG_FD_203070 | JGI IMG/M metagenome (GOLD analysis project Ga0315291, IMG submission 203070) | Sediment microbial communities from Yellowstone Lake, YNP, Wyoming, USA - YL17G12_20 | ecosystem: Environmental > Aquatic > Freshwater > Lake > Sediment | place: USA: Wyoming | collected... | reverse complement strand
TCAGCTGCACCTTCTACGGGAACAGCGCCACAGCCAACGGCGGCGTTGGTTACTATCTCAGCCTTGCAGGCGCCTGGAACGCGAAGAACTGCATATTCTGGGGAAATACAGCAACTAACCCGCTATTCTATGGCGGAGCTTCCTATTTCACCGTTAAATATTCCGACATCTCGCCGGACGGCTGGGCTTCCTGCACAAAAACATCCTGTATATCTCTTGAGCCTCAATTCATTTCAACCTCTGAGCCGTATGACTTTAGGCTTAAATCCACGTCGCCTTGCGTAAATACCGGCACATTCGAAGGCGCTCCGAGCGACGACCTGGACGGCAACTCAAGGCCGGTTCCCGATGACGGCATTTCATACGACATGGGCGCTTACGAGTATGTCGGACCGGCTGTCACGGTCATTTATCCGAACGGAGGCGAGAAGATCAAGGGAGGGAGCGCCGTCAGCATTATGTGGACGGCGACAGATGACACAACATTATCGGAAAACCTGGTTATAAAGATCTATTGTACCAGCGGAGAAGCTTGGAATTATATCGCGACAACAACAGAAGACGCTTCGGGGGTTGGGACTTATGAATGGACATCCCCTTCCGCGTGGAGCTCAACAGAGTGCAAGGTAAAAGTGACCGCTTCAAATGAAGCGGGCCTGGAAAGCGGCGACACAAGCAACGCCAAGTTCACGATAGACAGTTCCGCGCCGTCGATAACGGTGAACTCACCGAACGGAGGAGAGAGCTGGAAAATAAATTCTCTCCACAGCATCACCTGGTCGGCTTCGGACACTCCGGCCGGTATTGATTATGTAAATATATATTACACTACCAATGAAGGCTCTTCCTGGACGATCATCGCAATAGAAGAACCAAACGACGGCACATACCCGAACTGGACATCAAGCGTTCCCGGGAACCAGTATAAAATAAGGATACAGGCGCTGGACCTTGTGGGAAATATCGCGACCGATGAATCGAATTCGGATTTCACTTTCTTTGTGCCCTCCTCCGAAGTCTGGGTATCGACCACCGGCAGCGACGAGTCTCCGGACGGGGACGGGACTCTGTCATTGCCGTTCAGGACGATACAAAAGGGACTTGATGCGGTCACGGCAGACGGAACCGTTTACGCGTTCGGCGGAACTTACAACGAATATAACATCACATGGCCGGATACTGACAAGATAACCCTTAAATCCTCTCTCGAAACCACGCCTGCAACCATAGACGCGGACAGCGTAAGCGGCAGAAGATGCATCAGCGTTGCCAGCACGGTTAATTTGACATTAGAGAGTATAACTCTCCAAAACGGCAGGATAAGCGCGGATGGCGCGGGCATTTACATATCATCCGTCAACACGAACCTCTGGCTGGATAAGGTCATGATCCATGGTTGTACCGTTGAAGGAAGTGGCCATGATGGAGCCGCCGTTTTCTGTGTTGATGATACCGTCAAGATATTTGCCGATAACTGCGTTTTTGAACAAAACTGGGTTTGGGATTCGGGAGGGGTGGTTTACCATGGCACCTGGATGGCGACCAACTGTATTTTCCGAAATAATCACAGCGATAATTCTGCAGGCGTGTCCTGGTCCGGCACCATTACGGCGACCAACTGCGTGTTCAGCGGTAACAGCGCCAAGAATGGAGGAGTGTCGGTGTATACCAACTATAAAGTAACGAACTGCACTTTCTACAAAAACAGTGCCACCACCGACGGGGGCGTGGGATATAATGACGTCCTCGGCACATGGAGAGGAAAGAACTCCATCTTCTGGGGGAATACGGGAGGTTCTTCCCCCGTAAATTATGATACCGGCACTCGAACTACCCTTGAATATTCGGATATCCAGGCGAACGGATATAAAGCAGGTACGGGGAACATATCAGTTGAACCTAAATTCGTTTCAACCACCGAACCTTATGACCTGAGGCTAACATCCGGGTCGCCGTGCATAGACACAGCAACATTTGAAGGCGCGCCGAGCGATGACCTTGACGGCAACTCAAGGCCGATCCCCGATGACGGCCTTTCGTACGACATGGGCGCCTATGAGTTCCAGCCAGCCGCGGACACAACTCCTCCCGTTGTGACAGTGGAAGCCCCCGACGGCGGAGAAAACTGGGAAGTGAATTCCACGCATAATATTACCTGGACAGCCACTGACGAGACAGGTGTCGATCATGTCAATATTTATTACACTACCAACGAAGGTTCATCGTGGACATCAATAACCACCGAATCTACGGCCGGAAGCCCGTACAGCTGGACAACGAACGAAGTTGGCGATAAATACAAAATAAGGATAGAGGCCGTTGATGCGGCGGGAAATATAGCCACAGACGAATCGGATTCAACGTTCACTTTCTACAAGAAAGGCAACGCTTCCGGCTGTATCTTATGGAACAGGATGGACTCGGCCGCGTCGGTCGAGAGCAGCCCCATCGGCCCTAACGGCACCACTACTGAAGGCATTGATTACGATTCCGTCAAGTTCAATAACGGCGCGCAGGCTGACGCTAATGATGAAGGCATAAATTTTGGCGATGCCGATGATTTGCTTAATAAGGCGGAAGGCTGTATCGAATTCTGGTTGAAGCCTCAATTCGAGCTTTCAGGCGCGCATACTTCGGATAGTGCGCACCATCAGTTTGTTTATTGCCGTCCATGCACAACGCCTGCCATTGAAATTGGAGCATGGGATACGCTTGGTCTGATCTTTAATTATTACTGGGATACGCAATACATATCGTGTGGTTCAGACATATCCTGGGCATCTGGCGATATTATGCATATAGCATGCGTATGGTCTGCCTCAAATGGAATAGGCGGCAAAAGTCTTGCTATTTATGTCAACGGAAATAAGGTTAAAGATTTTTCAGGCGCTCTGACAACAACATTTTCTCTGAATAATTTCTTTGTTTGCAACTCTCCTCAAGCTCCTTTTCCCAGTAAAGCTTTCATCGATAATATCAAGGTCTGGAATTATGCCAAAACCGACTTCTCCGACAGGTTTTATGAGGGATTTGAGTCAAACCCGCCCACGGTAAATCTGATCTCGCCCGATGCCGCGGGGATATCCCTTGAGGGCAACTCATCTTATGATATCAAATGGACTGCGACGGATGAGTCAGGAATAAAGTACGTTTATCTCAGATACTCCACTGATGAAGGCGTTGAATGGCTGGACATTGCGACAAATGAGGCGAATGACGGAACTTATACGTGGTCTGTGCCGAACATCACTTCATTTACATACAGGGTCAGTTTAGAAGTGGCTGATATTATGGGGCTAAAAAGTTACGACATGAGCGCGAATAATTTTACTGTCATAGCTCAAGCTGTCAATCCGCCTCCTCTCGTTACAGTAGAATCTCCGATTGGCGAGGAAAACTGGGAAATAAATTCCCTTCATAACATCACCTGGACCGCCACGGACGAAACAGGGGTCGATCATGTAAATATTTACTACACGACCAACGAAGGATCCTCCTGGACACCCATCACCACGGAGGCATCGAACACCAGTCCTTATACGGACTGGACATCAAGCATCCCGGAGGACAGATACAAGATAAGGATAGAAGCGGTTGATGCGGCGGGGAATATCTCAACGGATGAATCTGATTCCACGTTCACTTTCTATAAGAAAGGAAATGCGTTGGGCTGCGTGCTCTGGAACAAGATGGGCTCATTATCCGAGGCTCAAAACAGCGAGATGGGGCCAAATGGGATCGAAACGGCGACAGTAACCTATGAACCGGCAAAATTCGGCAACGGCGCAAGATCGGATGTAGATCGTTATGGCGGTTATGTCACATTTGAAAGCCTGGGGCTGCAGAACAAGGGTTGCATCGATCTCTGGATCAGGCCGAAATCTGCAAGTGATGTCGGGACCAGCCTTGACAGCCTCTTCGGACTGTATTATGGCGATAACGACAGGATACTGTTAATACTGAATTATAACTATAATGCTATTTCATATCCAAGCGTTTGGATCTATCTTGCCTCGACAAATGGCACCTTAATATCTCTAACATATCCCGTAACATGGAGTGCCGGGGAAAAAATGCATCTCGCCCTTTCATGGGATAATGATCTGATACCCGGAACTTCTTTAAGATCGGCTTTATATGTTAATGGAACCAGAGTTTTGGAATCAACGAATAATGTTAACTTTGCGGACATATTAAACCAGAACGGCGCTCTCTCTCTTTATTCCGGCGGTGGTGTTTATTTAGATTTCCATTCAGATCAAACATTAGTCGATAACGTGAAAATATTTAATTATGCCAAAACCGACTTCTCCGACAGGTTCTATGAGGAATTTGAGACTAATCCCCCAACGGTTGAAGTGCTTACCCCGAGCGCAACGGGAATAACCCTTGATGCGGGAACAACTTATGAGGTTACCTGGACGGCGACGGATGAATCAGGGATCTCGAACATATGGATAAGATATTCAACGGGAGAAAGTTATTCGTGGATCGATATTTCAACAAATGAGGCAAATGATGGATATTACATCTGGACTGTTCCCACGGTTGAATCCACATCATGCAAGATAAGCATTGAAGCGACTGACACAACGGGCCTGAAAAGTTCCGACGTCAGCAATAATAATTTTGAGATCAAGGCCCCAGCTGTTTCTTCAATTAAATATGTTTCTTCCACAACCGGCTCGGATGAAACTGGCGACGGAACAGCCGGAAATCCTTACAAAACTATCGCCTGGACACTTACAAAAGTGGCCACAGAGGGAACAGTTTACGCGTTCGGCGGAACTTACAATGAATACAATATCATCTGGCCGAATAAAAATAACATTACCCTTAAAGCTTCCCTTGAATCATCAGTGGTAACTATAAACGCGGGTGGATCGGGAAGATGCATAAGCGTTGAATCCGCGGTCAGCTTAACGATCGAAGGATTTACATTGCGGAACGGGAAAGTAAGCGGCTACGGCGGTGGAATTTATTTGGATGGCGGCTCATCGCTCTGGTTGGATCAGGTCATTATTACGGATTGTACGGCTGAGGGAGACAATGGATATGGCGGCGCGGTTTATTCCAATAATTCAAATGTTTTTGCAAATAACTGCGATTTTATCAGGAACAGCGCGGTTAGCGGGGGAAATGGCGGAGTAGCTTATGCTGAGGGAGGCACCTGGGAGGCGGTTAACTGCAAGTTTATCGGCAACAGCGCGCCGGGAGAGTGGGGCTGTTACGGGGTTTCCGACGGAGGCGACTGGAACGCGGTTAACTGCATATTTGCTGATAACAGCGCGAATTACGACGGCGGCGTAGGGTATGTCAATGCATGGAATGATGTCAACTGCGTTTTCTATAACAACAGCGCTGGTAATGACGGAGGGGTCGCGTGTTACACTGAAACATGGACAAGCACCAACTCTATTTTCTGGGGGAACAAAGCGCTCCTCGCTGGTCAGGTGTTTTTTGGAATCAATCCGGCTGTTTCATATTCTGACCTTCAGCCGGACAGCTGGGTTATACCCGGGTACACGCTCACCATCAATAACAGCATTTCATCCGAGCCGGAATTTATTTCTATAGTCGAAGGTGATCCCGATTTCCTGCGCCCGGGAGCCAGTTCCCCATGCATAGACACGGGAACATCCGAAGGAGCTCCGGCAGATGATATTGACGGAGATCCAAGGCCTTATGACGCGACTGCGGTTGACATGGGCGCTTACGAATTCCAGGGAGGATTTTCAGTATGTGTAAAGTCGCCGAACGGAGGGGAGTTTTTCAGTTCCGGAGATAATATAACGATAACCTGGACGGCTTCGGATGACACCTATGGATTCGGGCCGAAACCTATCGTGATCAGATACTCCAGCAACGAAGGGGCAAGCTGGGGCCTGATAACAAATGAGGCAAACACCGGCATTTACACCTGGGAAGCTCCGTCCGCCATATCTGATCTGTATCTTATATCAATTGAGGCGACAAACACGAATTCAGATTCCAAGCATGACACCAGCAATTCGACATTTTCTATCGGGGGGCCAGCAATTTATATTTCTGCCGGGGGAAGCGATGATTCCGGCGACGGCACAGCTAACAATCCGTTCAGGACGGTCCAAAAAGGCTTGAACTGTGTTGCCGCGGGCGGAGAGGTTCTGATGTTTTCCGGAACATACAGTGAAACCGGCGATCATGATATCAACTGGCCGGACAGGCAGGATATAACCCTTAAAGCATCCACAGAAACTTCGGTCTGCACTATTGACGCGCAAGCTCAGGGAAGGATCGTCAATGTTGGAACCGCGGTCAACCTGACAATAGAAGGGATCACAATAACGAATGGAAATGTAAGTGGATTCGGCGGAGGGATCTATTTGATGAGCGGTTCATCGCTTTGTCTGGATCGGGTTATTATCAGTAACTGTACTCCCGGAGGATATAATGGCGGCGCGATCTATTCGGATGGCGCGAGTGTCAATGTTAAAAACAGCGCGTTTTGCGGGAATAGGGCTTACCGTGGAGGAGCAGGTTATGGTGGCACATGGACAGTGACAAATTGCACATTTTATGGGAATAGCGCTTCTAATGTGGGAGGAGTAACTTATGGCGGCGCATGGACAGCTATTAATTCCATTTTCTGGAATAATGGTTCATCAAATATATTTTATAATCCTCTTTCTTTAACTATTACATATTCAGACATTCAGCCCTATACCGGCTGGCCTGCCGGCACCGGGAATATAAGCGCCGAGCCAGGATTTGTTTCGACAATATCAACAGAGGCCGGCTTCCTGCAACTTGGCGCGGACTCTCCATGTATAGATTCAGCTTCAAGCGAAGCTCCATCGCCTGATCTTGCCGGAAATGCCCGGCCTCACGGCTTTGGCAACGACATGGGCGCTTACGAATACCAGGGACCGCCCGTTACGGTCATCAAGCCGAACGGCAGTGAAAGGGCCGGCATAGATAACCCATACAATGTGATATGGGATGTTTGCCCTGACGCGGATGACATATATGTCCGGCTTTCAACTAATGAAGGCGCTACCTGGGACACGCTGCTGACACATGAAACCTGGACGCATGCCGGCATATGCACGTATGAATGGACGCCATTGGCAGACCTTATTTCAACAGAATGCCTGATATCGGTAGAGGCCATACGCAATGGCATATCAATGTTTGACAATAGCGATAATAACTTCTCCATCGTTTTCAAGGAAGTTTATGTCTCGCTCACGGGATCGGATGAAACAGGTGACGGTACTGTCGGAAATCCGTACCTTACCATCCAGACAGGCCTGGATAACGCGCCGGAAGGCGGAAGCGTGATGGTTTTCGGCGGAACATACACCGCGACAGGCGACTATAATATTTCCTGGCCGAATACGAACAATGTAACCCTTAAAGCATCCCTTGAAACCTCTCCCGTGACCCTGGATGCCGGAGGTATTGCCGGGAGATATTTAATTTGGGTTGAACACACGGTCAATTTAACCTTAGAAAGCATTACTTTACAAAATGGCACGCTTATTGAATCGTGGGGCGCTGGCATCGGCTTAACAGTAAGCAATATAAAACTCTGGTTAAAAGATGTAACAATTAAAGATTGTAAAATTTATGGCCAGAGTTATAAAGGGGGCGCGGTTTATGCGGAAAAACAGGATATATATATATTTGCGGACAATTGTACCTTCCAGGGAAATTATGCTAATAGAGGCGGGGTAGCATTCTCAGGCATATGGAGGGCTACCAACTGTATATTCAATAATAATCATGCCCCTATTGATTCTGGCTATTATGGCTGGGGAGGAGTAGCAAATACGGGCGTTTGGTATCCGGTTAATTGTATATTCTATTCAAACAGCGCCGTAAATGGCGGGGTTATGGAAGATGGCACAATGGTGGCAACAAACTGCGCTTTCGTTAATAATTCCGCTTCCACAGGCGGAGGTGGCGGGGTAATAAGCGATCAGTTGTCCCGTTTTAAAGCTTTTAACTGCATTTTCTGGAATAACAGCTCAGACAATGGCAAGGTATTCTCCAGTACAAGTCCAACACTGAGGTACTGCGATCTCCAGCCTGACGGATCGACAGTCGGGAATTCCGGCAACGGGTACGGGACAATAACATCGGTTGAATGCATCTCTTCTGATCCGTCATTTGTAACAACCGAAGCAACAAATCCCAACTTCCTTCATTTAAGTCGCGGTTCTCCCTGCATAGACAGCGGAACCTCCGAAGGAGCGCCGTCAACCGATATGGACGGGTTCTCAAGGCCCCGCGGCTTTGGCTATGACATAGGCCCTCATGAATTCACCGGGCCATCGGTAAGGGTAACTTATCCGAACGGCGGGGAGGAATTCGCGTATAATACACATGTCTGGATAACCTGGACAGCTTCGGATGAAATTTCCGGCATTTCTTCCATCGAGATAAATTATTCTTATAACGGAGGCGTTTCATGGAGCAACGTCGCCACGAGCCTGCCGAACATTCCATCATCGTTTGAGTGGACTGCTCCGGAAATCGCATCAGATCAATATTTGATATCGATCGAAGCTATCAATGGGAGTTCCGAATCAAATTACGATGTTTCCGACAGTACCTTCACCATTCCGCTGGAAATTGTTTACATCTCCCCCGAGGGCAGCGACATAACCGGAACAGGAAAGATAAACGCGCCTCTCAGGACCGTAAGAAAAGGATTGGGCGCCGTGGCCTCGAACGGAGAGGTCAGGATGTTCTCCGGAACATACACGCAGGAAGCTTCCGAATTCGTTAACGGCAGCATGGCAATATGGCCGAACAGGACGGGCATCACACTTAAACCTTCTGATGAATCTTGCGTCTGTACCATTGATGCGCAGGGATTGGGCAGGTGTATTTCATTTACCCATAATGTTGGAGCAACTATAGAAGGTATCACCATGCAGAACGGAAGCATCGAAGGAAAAAGCGGCGGAGCGATCTACTGTTCCAACGAGGCCGGAACGGCAACTCCTCCAAATATAATGATCATAAACTGCGCTTTCCTGAATAACTACTGCAATTCAAATCCCGGCGGCGGAAATTCCGGGTGGGGCGGCGGAGGCATATTCTGCACTGACTACAACCTCTGGCTGACCGGATGTTCCTTTATCGGGAATTCCACCTCAGGACGCTATGACGGCATTGGAGGAGCCCTATTGCTTGGCACCAAGCAGGTCCTTGGCGGATCCGCTGTTGAAGAGGCGCACTTTACAAATTGTCTTTTTTATGACAACTATGGATGCTTTGGCGGCGGCGCCTGCATTTATGACGTCAAATATTCCATAGTGGAAAATTGCACTTTTGTTTCAAACGAAGTAAATCCCAACAGCGGCCCCGGTTATTGGCCTTATGGCGGTGGTTTATATACCGGCTGCAGTGCCGGAAACACACAACTGGTCAGGAATTGTATCTTCTGGGGAAACGTTGCTGCTCTCGGCGGCTCACAGATAATGGATGATGCCCTTGGAGCTACAGTGGAGGTAAGCTATTCTGATGTTCAAGATGGTCTTTCGGGAGTAAGCGGCTGGGTTGCCCTTGTTGAAGGTTCAATTGAAGCGGATCCCCTGTTTGTCTCAATAACACAACCGGACCTGCGCTTGAGCGGGGGCTCTCCGTGCATAGACAAGGGAACATCATCAGGAGCCCCATCAAGTGATCTTGCGGGCAATTCAAGACCGCACGGACTTGGCTTCGACATGGGCGTTTACGAGTTCCAGGGCCCGTCTGTCCTGGTTATTAAGCCGAACGGCGGCGAAAAAGCGTCCGCGGGAAAAATATACAAGATAACATATAAAGTAAGCCCCGACGCGGACAATATATATGTAAGGCTTTCAACGGACGAAGGCACAAGCTGGATCGAGCCCCCTATCACGCAGGAAACATGGACCCACACGGGACTTTGCACATATGAGTGGACCCCCGCCATTGACTTTGTTTCCACGGAATGCCTGATATCAGTGGAAGCCAGACATAACAGCATTTGGAACATTGATAAAAGCGACGCCGCTTTTGAGGTGCTTATCGACACAACCCCTCCAGTTGTCACTGTTGAAGCCCCGAACGGTGGAGAAACTTTATACTTCGGGCAAAAGACCGATATCAAGTGGCAGGCCACTGATAATGTAGAGTTTAAGTCGGATCCTATCACTTTATGGTATTCAACGGATGAAGGATCCTCATGGATAAAGATCGCATCGAATGAAGCAAATGACGGAATATACAGATGGACGGTCCCATTGATCATCTCCAGCGAATATCTGGTATCAGTGGAAGCGGAAGATACCTCTTCTAATGTTGGGTGCGACACAAGCAATTCAACTTTTGAGGTTCAGCAGGCATCGATAGTTTATGTGTCTCCATCCGGAAGCGATGAAATAGGAACAGGAACAATTGAGGCTCCGTTCAAGACCGTACAGAAAGGACTCGATTCTGTTGCCGCAAGCGGGAAAGTGTACACCATGCCGGGGGTTTACACGATAGAAGCAGGCTCTTACGTAAAAAGAAGCATGGTCAGCTGGCCGAACAAAGCCAACATATCCCTTTTGCTTACCACGGAAGCCAACGGGACCGCGGGACAGGCCACGATAGACGCTCAGGCCCTTGGAAGATTCATTACATTGGAAGCTGCCGTTAATTTGACGATAGAAGGCATAACTATACGGAATGGGACAGCAGAGGGAACTACGGGGGGCGGATGCATATTTTTCCCGGCACTCGCAAAACTCTGGCTGAAAGATGTTGTGATCAGGAACTGCACCGGTGAGGGCGGGGCCACTGGTAAAGGCGGAGTGTTCTCTTCGTTTGGGATAAACATGTATACCGTGAACGCCCAGAACTGCTCATTTATCGGAAACAGAGCTTCCGGCTTTGGCGGCGTGGCCAGCAGAGGGACATTTGAAGTCACCAGTTGCACTTTTGAGAGCAACAGTGCCGGAACTAGCGGAGGAGTTTTTGCAACCAGCAATGTATACCCGAATAACTGCACATTCAAAAATAATGACGCGAGCAGTGGCGGCGTAGCTTATGCCGGGGCAGCTACAAGTGTGTTCAATGGCATCGATTGTTCATTTACAAACAACACGGCTACAAATGGCGCCGTTGCAAACGCCGGCAATGCTTCTTACACATGGACAGTTACCAACTGCGCTTTTAGCAGCAATAATGCTAGAAGTATCGGCGGCGTGGCATATTCTGGAACATGGAGAGTGTATAACTGCACTTTTTATAATAACAGCGCTGCACTTTTTGGCGGCGTGTCAAATACTGGCACCTGGTATGTATACAACTCCACTTTTAATAAAAACAGTGCCAACCAGGGCGGGGTCGCGTTCGGGGGAACATGGTCAAAGATCATTAACTCGATCTTCTCAGAGAATACCGCCTCCACTTCCCCGGTTTTCTCTGGTATCACGGCCGTCACTTCGATCATCTATTCAGATATCCAGCCCTATTCCGGCTGGCCTTTTTCGGGGAACGGGAACATATCAGCAGAACCCAGCTTCAGTTCAACCAGTGAGTCAGATGCCTTAAAGTTCCTTCGCCTTGGAGCAGGTTCTCCGTGCATTGACTCGGCATCATCCGAGATCGCCTCCGGCAGCGACAAAGGCGGCAATATCCGTCCTCGCGGCTTTGGCAACGACATAGGCGCTTATGAATTCCAGGGTCCTTCGATATCCGTTGAGTATCCAAATGGCGGGGAAATGTTCACGCCGGGTGATCCGCTGCAAATAAAATGGCTGATATCCGGGGAAGGGCTTAGCGGTGATGTATATGTGATGCTTTCATCCAATAACGGCGCTTCCTGGATAGAAATAACTCATGAGGCGGCGGTCGCCGGAAAAATGACGTATGACTGGCTTGTGCCGGGGATCGGCTCATCGCATTGCCTGATATCAGTTGAGGCGGCAGCGAACGGGGTAGGCAATTACGACATTAGCAACGCCACATTTTATATTTTAAGTTCAGTTATATATGTAGCCCCATGGGGAAGCGACGAATACCCGGATGGGGACGGATCTTTTGATAAACCTTTCAGGACGGTTGGCAAGGGTTTGGATGCGGTAGCTTCGGGCGGCGAAGTCAGGCTTATGGACGGCATATTCACCACTGAGGCGGGATCGTTCATCAATAATAGCATGGCCATCTGGCCGAACAGGCCGGACATTACATTGATCGCGTCTCCGGGAGCCACGGATGTTACGATCGATGCGCAGGGATGGGGCCGGTGCATATCGCTTGAATCCGCCGTTAATTTGACAATAGAAGGCATAACGATACAGAACGGATCAATAGAAGGCCAGGGCGGCGCGATTTACTTACAGAGCGGCTCCGATCTGTGGCTTAACGATGTTGTAGTTCAGTGCTGTTCCGCAGAAGGCGCAACTATCGGCTTAGGAGGCGCAGTTTATTCTCCTGATACAAGCACAAATATATTTGCGCAGGATTGTATTTTCAAGGGCAATCACGCTTATGCCGGCGGCGTGGCTTATTCCGGCACCTGGGAAGCGGCTCGATGCAAATTCATAAACAACAAGTCTACGGCCATGGCTGGGGTGGCCCGTTTGTCAGATTTTACGGCGGAGAATTGTGAATTCAGCAGAAATTATGCGCCAAACGGCGGAGTGTTCAACCAATGCAATCCGGCGACACTGAGAGACTGCACAGTTTATAATAATAATGCGACAAACGGAGGAGTTTTCTATGGCAATGCGGGGTATCCCTCCAACTGTATCAATACCATCGTCTGGAATAACAGCTCCGTTTATTATTTTGGGAATAACACCGCCTACTATTGCGACATTCAGAAGAATAGCTGGATACCAGGCACAGGGAACATATCGATCGAGCCGAATTTTGTTTCAACCGATGAAACGGACGATATCAATTACCTCCGGCTTAACGGAGGCTCTCCGTGTATTGATGCCGGGTCACCGGAAGCTCCTTCCCTGGACCTTGACATGAAAACCCGTCCTTACGGCTTTGGAAACGACATGGGCGCTTATGAATTCCAGGGGCCGTCGGTGAGGGTGATCCAGCCGAATGGAGGGGAGATTGTAACAGCTGAAGCTCTGTACAATATTATCTTCAATGTAAGCCCCGAAGCTGATGATATTAATATCAGAGTATCAACTGATGAAGGAAATACATGGAATTTAATAACAGACGAAGGGACATATTCGGGCATAAGCACATATGAGTGGAAGCCTTCGTCGATCCTTGTTTCAACTGAATGCCTGATCTCGATAGAGGCCCGTGATCCGATATCCGGTATCTGGAACTATGACACTAGCGACGCAAAATTCAGGATAGTTGATCTAACCCCTCCGTCTGTAACACTTGAAGCGCCGATAGGCGGAGAAATTATTAAGGGTGGAGACATATTCGACATAGTCTGGTCCGCTATTGACAACTCGACTTTAAACGAGGATCTGATCGTCAGTATTTATTTCACAAGCGGGGAAGTGTGGGAATTAATAGCGACCACAAATGAGAACTCATCAGGCGTTGGAACTTTTGAGTGGACGACACCGTCTGCATGGAGTTCCAATGAAGTCAGAGTAAAAATTGAAGTATCTGATGAAGCAGGCAATATTGGAACCGCGGAGAGCGGCTTATTTACGATCGATAGCTTTGCCCCGCAAGTTACTGTGACAGCTCCGAAAACGGGCGGCATTATCACGAAAGCCGCGCCTTACACGATCACATGGGCGGCGACTGATGAGATAATGCTGACGCCCGAAGCTTTCACGATATGGTATTCAACTGACGAAGGGGCTAACTGGGAATTAATAACAAGCGAAGTAAGCAGCTTAGAATCCTCATATCAATGGAATGTTCCGGATATACTGACGGACGAGGCAATGGTCTCTATCGAGGCGAAAGACGGAGCGGGACACTTTGGTTACGGGATATCCGGGAAATTCGCGATATCATATCCCCAGCTTCTTTCATCCGAAGTCTGGGTTTCCTGGACAACGGGAAGCAATACACTAGGGGCGGGAACAGTTGATAAGCCATATAAGACGATCTCTTTTGCCATGACGAAGGTGGCAACAGACGGAGCTATATACGCTTTTGGGGACACTTACTATGAAAAAGGGATCGTCTGGTCTGCCTATGATAACGTTACACTTAAATCTTCCATGGAAACCACGGTCTGTACCATAGACGCCCAGCTTGCCGGAAGATGCATAAGCGTTGAAGCGGCGGTCCACCTTACAATAGAAGGATTTACCTTAAAGAGAGGCAGGGCTCCGATTGGAAAAGATGGCGGTGGCATTTACCTTGCCAGCGGCTCCGCACTTCATTTAATAAATGATACTTTTGTTTCCTGCGAGGCTTCTTCCGGAGGCAATGGCGGAGCTATCATGTCCGATGGATCCACAGTTCGTGCGGAAGACTGCAGGTTCATTTCAAACGCCGCTATCGGTGGTGGTGTTTCCTATTACGGCATTTGGAATACGATAAATTGTATTTTTAGCGGGAATTCAGGTAGTACTGCTGGTGGCGGCGTAGCAGAAGGCGGCACATGGGAATCAACAAATTGCGTGTTCATTAAAAATAGTGGAGGGTCTTCGGGCGGCGTCGAAAATGGTACAAGTTCATGGAAAAGCAGTAACTCCATATATTGGTATAACACGGCCACAAATAACAAAGTATTCGGCAGTTCAAGCAGAGATGTAAAGTATTCGGATATCCAGAATGACGGCTGGCCCGCAAGCGGCCTCACCAACTGCCTATCCATTGAGCCGAGGTTCGTCTCAACGGATGAATATTCATCAGGCTTTGTCCGTCTTGATTCGGGCTCGCCGTGCATTGATACTGCTTCAACCGAAGCACCTTCTCCCGACCTTGCGGGCAATCCAAGGCCTCATGGCTTCGGCAATGACATGGGAGCTTACGAGTTCCAGGGGCCTTCAATATCGGTTGAATCTCCGAACGGCGGGGAATCCCTGACCGCAGAGGCATACTGGCCCATCAAGTGGATTATTTCCGGGGAAGTCACCGGCGATGTAGTGGTAAGGCTGTCAATTGACAACGGGATCACCTGGCCGATCGAGATCACCAGGGAAACTGCCGTATCAGGCAAAAGCACATACAGCTGGCTTGTGCCGTCCATAGCGGCACATCCTTGCAGGATATCGGTTGAAGCTCAGTTCAATGAATTATCCGGCATTGATATCAGCAATAATCCTTTCTACATATATCTGCCGGTTGTTTACATCTCCGGTTCTTCAGGCGACGACTATAATGGGACAGGAACGGAAGAAGCTCCGTTTGAGACTATCAACCAGGGATTAGCATGGGTAATACCTGGTGGAACCATTAAAGTTGATTCCGCTGTGTATAATGAACGTCTTACCTGGCCAAAGAAAAACAATTTAACTCTCACTAAATGGCATGCGGCAGATGTCCCTACACTGGATGCAGGATTGTTCGATAGAAACATAGCTGTATCTTCGCCGCTTAATATAACAATTGAAGGATTTACGATACAAAGAGGATGCGCTTATGATAAAGAGGGTTCCGTTATTTCACTGGAAGCAGGCTCAAAATTATACTTAATAAATACAAATATAACAAAGTGTCTCGCGTATATGGGAAGTGCAGGAGGGGCTATTCGGGCCGAAGGTTCTTCCGTTTATGCTCTGAATTGTATTTTCTCAAGTAACGAAGGGGCTAATAGTGCCGTAGCCCTGTATGGATCATGGGAAGCGATAAATTGTATTTTTTACGACAATAATGCTGGTACAGGTGCTCCAGCAGTAGCAAAAAACGCTGATTTTATAGCTAAAAACTGTGTCTTTTACGGGAACAAGGCAAGTGCCTGCACTGTGTTTTGGAATGGCGGTGGGGATCCGAATGTCTGGATAACTACAAATTGCATCTTTTGGGGGAATATAGCTACCAGCGGATTCTCATCCGTAGAATATGGCGGGACATTTATTCCAACAAACTGCCTTATTCAGCCGGATGACTTTACTCCCGGTACCGGCAATATTTCTTCGGAACCGAGATTCGTTGATGTTGCAGACAGAAATTTCCATTTAAACATGGGATCGCCGTGCATAGATTCCGGGACATCAGCAGGGGTCTATTCCTCGGATCTGGACGGCAATACGCGGCCGCACGGATTTGAAAGCGACATGGGCGCTTATGAATTTCAGGGGCCGTCAATAAGGGTGATCTGGCCGAATGGCGGGGAGCAATTAACTGCAGAAGCTTCTAATCAGTTGATATGGGAGATAAGCGGAGAAGGATCTGTGTCTGACGTTCATGTATGGCTTTCAACGAACGAAGGCCTTACCTGGGATACACCGATCACGGATGAGCCGAGACAGATGGGCGTAACCACGACCGAGTGGAAGTGCACTTCCGGCATGATATCAACCGAGTGCCTGATATCTATCGAAGTGAGCGACGGCAGTGGAATATGGAACTACGACATAAGCGACGCGATATTCGAGATAAAGGATATGACAGTCCCAATTGTTACGATTGAAGCTCCAGTTACGGGAGAGATAATCGCCGGCGGAAGCACATACAGTATCATATGGACGGCCACAGATGATATCACATCCAACGAAGCGCTGGTTATAAATATATATTATACAAGCGGCGAAGGATGGGCATCAATTATTACGACTTTTGAAAGCTCAACAGGCATAGGCACATACGAGTGGGAGGTCCCGTCAGCATGGAGCTCAAGCGAGGTAAAGATAAAGATCGAGGCGGTAGACGCAACGGGGAATGTGGGTACAGCCGAAAGCGGCAAATTCACTATCGATAGTTTTGCCCCGCAGGTCACAGTGATCGATCCAAAAGCAGGCGAATTTGTCATAAAAGCAATGCCGTACACGATCACATGGGCGGCTACCGATGAGATAATGCTGACGCCGGAAGCCTTCACGATCTGGTACAGTTCAGATGAGGGGATAAGCTGGAATCTTATTATAAGCGGGATAAGCAGCCTGGAAATTTCATATTCATGGAATGTTCCGGATATTGTAACGGATGAGGCAATGATATCGATAGAGGCGAAGGATAAAGCCGGTCATGACGGTTACGGAATATCCGGTATATTTTCAATTGAAAATCCGCCCATTGTGACTGTTGAAGCTCCAAACGGGGGAGAGATAATCCCTGCAGGTTCAACATATCAAGTCATGTGGGATGTAAGCCCCAAGGCGGAAGAGGTCTATGTCTGGCTTTCTACGAATGAAGGAGTGACCTGGGATACTCTTGTGACCACCGAGTCATGGCCGCACACGGGACTCTGCACATATGAATGGACCCCGACCGCTGATCTCGCGTCAACAGAATGCCTCATATCAGTTGAGGCAAAGCTTGACGGCGTACAGGCCGATGACACAAGTACCGCGACATTTGAGATATGGGACACGATCGCTAATCCTCTTATAGTGACAGTGGAAGCACCGAACGGCGGGGAGAAGATCACGGCTGATGCCACGACAAAAGTCATGTGGGATGTAAGCCCCAAGGCGGAATATATCCAGGTTTGGCTTTCGACGAATGAAGGAGTGACCTGGGATACTATTGTGACACAGGAATCGTGGATGCACACGGGGCTCTGCACATATGAATGGACTCCGACCGCTGATCTTGTATCAAAAGAATGCCTTATATCAGTTGAGGCAAAGCTTGACGGCGTATTGGCTGATGACACAAGCTACGCGACGTTCGAAATAATGTCCGCCTTTATCGGTTCGGTTTACGATATCATGATATCCCGCCAGGATGATGCCCCGGGAAGCATCATAAATCTTCAGTGGAAAACGACACCGGACGCACTTTCTGTCGATATATATACCATGACGGGAACATTTGAGACAGATGCCGTGGCATGGACGCTATCACCCGCATTTACAGATGTATCTGCTCACCAGATATTTGATGGCGGTCAGGTGCGTAATGGAATAAATAAGTGGTACAAGATAGTGCCTCATGACGTAGCATTAACAGATGATATGCTGACCCAGGAGGTATTGGGGAAGTTCGATCTTGTTTTGCCGGAGGGCTTAAATCTGGTATCATTACCATTAATGTCAGGAACGGGCAGCATCCAGGACATAATTGGCGCCAGCCTGCACGGTGAGGATGAGACCGAGCAATACCCGGATTTCTCAGATATCGTGTCGGTATGGGACGCGAGCACCGGAACATTTACGAGCGCCTATCTTAACATGGAGGCAGGGAGTCCGTTATACGGCAAGTGGTGCGATGTCATGTCAGGATACTGGGGGACTCCGGTGGAGTCAACGATCCAGATAAGCTCCAGTGAGGGATTCTGGATACAGGTTCAGCCTGGTCACGGGACGCAGAATGTGACGATCGCCGGCAAGATCCCCTCATCTGATCAGAGGATCAGCATAAGTGCCACTGCGCTTAACTTGATCGGGAGCAATTATCCTGTGAGGGTTAGCCTGCAGGACAGCGGATTGAACTTATACGCTCACGGTGAGGATGAGACCGAGCAATACCCGGATTTTTCAGATATCGTGTCGGTATGGGATGCGAGCACCGGAACATTTACGAGCGCCTATCTTAACATGGAGGCAGGGAGCCCGTTATACGGCAAGTGGTGCGATCTCATGTCAGGATACTGGGGGACTCCGGTGGAGTCAACGATAGTGTTTGAGCCTGGAAAAGGATTTTGGATCCAAACAGTGGACGGCGGATATGAATGGGTATATCCGAAGCCTTACTGAGAATTTAATTAAGGGAGAAACGATGCCGATTAAAAAAATATCAGGATTAGGCAGGATGGTGTGGCTTGTATTGTTCATGCTGGCGTTCATGCTGGTATTGCAGTCGTTTGCATGGGTCGCGTTTTTCAAGCACACATACATCATAACTCAGCCTAACACAGGTGTAGTTGATACATTCTCGGGGACATGGGAAGTTTCGGGATGCTCAGTTGAAGTAATGTATGTTAACGGGAACAACCAGTACGATCCGCCAGGCGGCGATGACGTAATAGTGGGTGCAGGTAAAATATCCGCATTAGGGGGCAGGTTTACAGTAACCGGTGAGGTAACCACTGGTTGGCCGGTTTATATAAGGGTATGGAACGCGAATAATACCAAGTACGGCACGTCAGAAATAACTACTGTTCCGATACAACAAGTAGTACCCCAATATGGTTATGATGTTGGGCCGGGAGGGCTCTGGACGAGCGGTACTACTACCTCTGGGGCAAACGTTCCGGCGTTGTATGTTAACCAGACTATTTCTACTTTATTGCCGACCATTGTAACGGTCAAACCTGCCACAGTGGAACTGGGGGATATTATAACTATTGAGGGCTCTAATTTTGGCAGTGGGTCGGGGGGTCTTGTAACGATCGAAGGAATAACAATAACAAAAGAGTCATGTTTATCATGGTCTTCAAATACTATCGAAGTACGTGTGACCGCGGATATGACCGCTAACAGCGGTGTCGCGGTAAGTGTTTTTGCTGACGGACAGACAAGCAATACAAAAACCTTAGATATCGATCCATATATCACTACAGTTGTGCCCTCCACGGAGCTTGTGAGCGGCGTTACAAGCCTTACTATCACAGGAGGCGGATTCGGATCAGGCACTGTGACGGTCAACTACAACGGAGCAAGCGGAATCGGGACAGGCAGTGTGGGCGGAGACACTGTTACCACTACGGTTCCCAAAGGAGGAACAAGCGGGCCTGTGAGCGGGAACTTGACCGTATCCTTGAACAGCAGGACCAGCGATGCATACGCATATACCATGGCAACTCCGGAAATCGCGAGCATCGATCCACTCGAGGGGAATATAGGCGATACCGCCACTATCTACGGTACAAAATTCGGCACGGTTGACGCGGGCAGCAGAAGCACCAGCGTAAATCATGTCAACCTGGGAGACAACAAGCTTACAGATGGGGAGATAGTCTCATGGGAGACTTCATTCATCAAGATAAATGTAACATCGATCGCCACGGCAGGGGTGTATGCTGTCACGGTTGAGGCCGGAGGCAACAGCAGCAGCGATGCCGTTACATACACTGTCACGCCTGAGATAACGAGGGTGAGCAGCAGCGACGGATCCTTCTACATCGGGCATACTAATGTGACCATTGAGGGAACTGCATTCGGAGGCGCAAAGGGATTATCCACGGCACTGGTTGGAGGGATAACTATTGAAGCTCCTGTGACGTGGAGCCCGACAAAGATAACAGGAATTATTTCGTCTCTGGAGGCCGCGGGCACGCAGGAAGTAATGGTATCGGTGGAAAGCGGCGGAGTTTACTATCCGGCCAACATCGTCCAGATAATCTGCAAGCCGTACATAACTACCCTTACTCCAAGTTTCGGGACGGCGGAGGTCACGTGGGTGATCATAAACGGGTACGGGTTTGGCACTACCGGAGAAGTTAAATTCAACGGGACTGCCGTAACTTCATATCATAACTGGGCCAACACATCGATCGAAGCGCTGGTACCGTTCGGGGCGACGACAGGGCCTGTGACGGTGGAAGTGAACGGGCAGAAGAGCAACGGGAAACTGTTCATAGTCAACGATGTTCCTGTAATCGCTTCTCTTGATCCGAATAGCGGCTCCACTAAGACGAGGGTAACGATCGGCGGGAGCGGCTTTAATGGTTACCTAACAGGTTCAACGGTAACATTCAACGGGGTTAGTGCCAGTATCGAGAGCTGGACCTCTACCGCGATAACGGTGGAAGCGCCGGCAGGAGGGACCACGGGCCCAGTAGTTGTTAATTTAAACAGCACCCCACCAAAAATAAGCAATAATAATAAGATCTTCACATACGTCACTCCGGAAGTGGTAAGCATCACGCCACCTCAGGGTAACATAAGCGATGAGGCGCTTATCACGGGAACGAAATTCGGTACTGTCGAGGCAGGCAAGAGAAGCAGCTTAGTGAACAATGTTACATTAGGGGGCAACAAGCTTACAGATGGGGAGATAGTCTCATGGGAGACAACATTCATCAAGATAAAGGTGACTTCAATAGCAACGGCAGGAGTATATGCTGTTACGATCGAAGCGGCCGATAACATCACGAGCGACGCCATTACATACACTGTCACGCCTGAGATAACAAAGGTAAGCAGCAGCGATGGCTTCTTCTACATCGGGCATACTAATGTGACCATTGAAGGAACGGCATTCGGAGGCGCAAAGGGATTGTCCTCAGCTATTATCGGAGGGTTGAGTATCGAAGCTCCGGTTACGTGGAGCCCGACAAAGATAACAGGAATACTTTCGTCTCTGGAGGCCGCGGGCACACAGGAAGTGATGGTGACAGTGGAAAGCGGCGGCGTTTACTATCCAACCAACATTATTAAGGTGGTGTGCAAGCCGTACATAACTACCCTTACTCCAAGTTTCGGGACACCGGAGGCTACGTGGGTGATCATAAACGGGTACGGATTCGGCACGACCGGAGAAGTCACATTCAACGGGACTTCCGTAACTTCATACCATAACTGGGCCAACACTTCTATTGAGGCAAAGGTACCGTTCGGTGCGACGACAGGGCCTGTGACGGTGGAAGTGAACGGGCAGAAGAGCAACGGGAAGCCGTTCACGGTCAGCATTGTTCCTGTAATTGCTACCATAACTCCTGAGAGCGGATCAACAAAGACAACGGTGGTAATAACCGGCATTAATTTTGGTCCATCAGGAACGGTTTCATTTGAAAGCGGTGTAACAGCCGGCAATATTCAATGGAGTTCAACCGTAATAACGGTGGAAGCTCCGGCTGGAGGGAAAACGGGCAATGTATACGTTCGTCAGGGCGCAAATGTCAGCAACGGCGTACTCTTCACATATCTCACGCCGGAAGTTGTGACCATCGATCCGCCTGAAGGCAATGTGGGCGATACTGCCACAATTAACGGAAGTAAATTCGGAACAGTTGATGCTGTTGGCAATAACAGGAGCAGCTCCGTAAATAATATTACATTGAGCGGCATTCAGCTCGCGACTTCCGAAGTTATCAGCTGGGAGACAACATTCATCAAGATAAAGGTGCTGACATCAATAGCAACAGCAGGGGTGTATGCTGTCACGATCGAGGCGGCCGATAACATCACGAGCGACGCCATTACATACACAGTCACTCCTGAGATAACAAAGGTGAGCAGCAGCGACGGATACTTCTACATCGGGCATACAAATGTGACCATTGAGGGAACGGCATTCGGAGGCGCAAAGGGATTATCCACGGCAATGGTTGGAGGGATAACTATTGAAGCTCCTGTGACGTGGAGCCCGACAAAGATAACGGGAATGCTTTCGTCTCTGGAGACCGCGGGCACACAGGAAGTGATGGTATCAATTGAAAGCGGCGGTGTATATTATCCGACCAACATCGTCCAGATAGTATGCAAGCCGTACATAACTACCCTTACTCCAAGTTTCGGGACAGCGGAGGTCACCTCGGTGATCATAAACGGGTATGGGTTCGGCACTACCGGAGAAGTCACGTTTAACGGTATCAAGGTGAAAACATACAGCAACTGGGCCAACACTTCAATTGAAGCAAAGGTCCCTGGAGGAGCATTGACCGGGCCTGTGACGGTGGAGGTGAACGGGCAGAAGAGCAACGGGAAGCTGTTCACGGTCAACATGGTTCCTGTAATCGCTTCTCTTGATCCTGACAGTGGCTCTACTAAGACGACGGTAACGGTCGGCGGGACCGGCTTTGGTAGTTACCTAACAGGTTCAACGGTAAAATTCAACGGAGTTGTCGCCACTATTGATGGGTGGAGCGATACGGCGATAACGGTAGAAGCGCCGGTAGGGGGGACCACGGGTCCTGTAGTTGTTACTTTAAACAGCATTCCAGTCAAAACAAGCAATAATAATTATATCTTTACATACGTCACGCCGGAAGTCGTAGGCATCGATCCACCTCAGGGGAATATAAGCGATGAGGCGATCATCACTGGAACGAAGTTCGGCACGGTTGACGCGGGCAGCAGAAGCACCAACGTAAATCATGTCAACCTGGGCAACAACAAGCTTACAGATGGAGAGATAGTCTCATGGGAGACAACATTCATCAAGATAAAGGTGACTTCAATAGCCACGGCAGGTGTGTACGCTGTCACAATTGAGGCCGGCGGGAACAGCAGCAGCGACGCTGTAACATACACTGTCACGCCTGAGATAACAAAGGTAAGCAGCAGCGACGGATCCTTCTACATCGGGCATACGAATGTGACCATTGAGGGAACTGCATTCGGAGGCGCCAAAGGACTGTCTTCAGCTATTATTGGAGGGTTGAGTATCGAAGCTCCGGTTACGTGGAGTCCGACAAAGATAACAGGGATACTTTCGTCTCTGGAGGCCGCGGGCACGCAGGAAGTAATGGTATCGGTGGAAAGCGGCGGTGTTTACTATCCGGCCAACATCGTTCAGATAATCTGCAAGCCGTACATAACTACCCTTACTCCAAGTTTCGGAACAGCGGAGGTCACCTCGGTTATCATAAATGGCTATGGGTTCGGCACGACCGGAGAAGTCACGTTTAACGGTATCAAGGTGAAACAATACAGCAACTGGGCCAACACTTCTATTGAGGCAAAGGTTCCGTTCGGTGCGACGACCGGGCCTGTGACGGTGGAGGTGAACGGGCAAAAGAGCAACGGAATGCTGTTCACGGTCAACATTGTTCCTGTAATTGATACCATAACGCCTGAGAGCGGCTCAACAAAGACACAGGTGGTAATAACCGGCATTAATTTTGGTCCATCCGGAACGGTTTCATTTGAAAGCGGCGTAACAGCCGGCAATATTCAGTGGAGTCCAACCGTAATAACGGTGGAAGCTCCGGCTGGAGGGAAAACAGGGAAAGTATATGTATACAACAATAGCGGCAATGGGAGCAACGGCGGACTCTTCACATATCTCACACCGGAAGTCGTAACCATCGATCCGTCCACGGGAAATGTGGGCGATACCGCCACCATTAACGGAAGTAAATTCGGAACAGTTGATGCTGTTGGCAATAACAGGAGCAGCTCCGTAAATAATATTACATTGAGCGGCATACAACTCGCGACTTCCGAAGTTATCAGCTGGGAGTCAACATTCATCAAGATAAAAGTGCTGACATCGATAGCCACTGCAGGGGTGTACGCGGTCACGGTTGAAGCAGGCGGGAACAGCAGCAGCGATGCCGTAACATACACTGTCACGCCTGAGATAACAAAGGTGAGCAGCAGCGACGGCTTCTTCTACATCGGGCATACTAATGTGACCATTGAGGGAACTGCATTCGGAGGCGCCAAAGGACTGTCCTCAGCTATTATTGGAGGGTTGAGTATCGAAGCTCCGGTTACGTGGAGCCCGACAAAGATAACAGGGATACTTTCGTCTCTGGAGACTGCGGGCACGCAGGAAGTGATGGTGACCGTGGAAAGCGGCGGCGTTTACTATCCGGCCAATATCGTCCAGATAGTTTGCAAGCCGTACATAACTACCCTTACTCCAGGTTTCGGGACACCGGAGGCTACGTCTGTGATCATAAACGGCTACGGATTCGGCACTACCGGAGAGGTCACATTCAACGGGACTGCCGTAACTTCATACGACAGTTGGGCCAACACTTCAATTGAAGCAAAGGTTCCGTTAGGAGCAACAACCGGGCCTGTGACGGTGGAAGTGAACGGGCAGAAGAGCAACGGGAAGCCGTTCATGGTCAGCATTGTTCCTGTAATTACTTCCATAACTCCTGAGAGCGGATCCACAAAGACAAAAGTAACGATAGTCGGCAGGGACTTTGGAACCGGTACAGGAACGGTTTCATTTGAAAGCGTAACAGCCGGCAATATTCAGTGGAGTCCAACAGTAATAACGGTGGAGGCGCCTGCCGGAGGGAAAACAGGCAACGTGTACGTCCGTCAGGGCGCGGATGTCAGCAACGGCGTACTCTTTACATACGTCACGCCGGAAGTTGTAAGCATCGATCCACCTCAGGGGAATATAAGCGATGAGGCAATGATCACTGGAACGAAGTTCGGCACGGTTGACGCGGGCAGCAGAAGCACCGGGATAAACAATGTCCAATTGGGCGGCATCAAGCTTACAGATGGAGAGATAGTCTCATGGGAGACGACATTCATCAAGATAAAGGTATTGACATCAATCGCCACGGCAGGGGTGTACGCTGTCACAATCGAGGCGGCCGATAACATCACGAGCGACGCCGTTACATACAAGATCACGCCCGAGATAACGAGTGTGACCGGGAGCGACAGTCCAACCACATTCTATATCGGGCATACGAATGTGACCATTGAGGGAACGGCATTCGGAGGCGCCAAAGGACTGTCCTCAGCTATTGTTGGAGGGCTGACCATTGAAGCTCCTGTGACGTGGAGTCCGACAAAGATAACAGGAATACTGCCTTCCACATTGACCGCGGGCACGCAGGAAGTAATGGTGACAGTGGAAAGCGGCGGCGTTGACTATCCGGCCAATAGCGTCCAGATAGTGTGTAAGCCATATATAACATTACTGACCACATCGGAAGGGCCTGTTGGAACTCTTGTAACGCTTGAAGGATTCGGATTCGGCACGACCGGAGAAGTCACATTCAGCGGGACTAAAGCGACCTGGCTCAACTGGATCAGCAGCAGTACTGTGGAAGTGAAAGTTCCATCAGGGGGATCCACGGGGCTGGTAACGGTGGAAGCAAGAGTGAACGGCCAGAAGAGCGACGGGAAGCAGTTCAATGTCCTTACATTCCCGTATATCGGCAGTATTACTCCGGAGAGCGGGTCAACGAAGACAATTGTAACTATAATCGGAGATAATTTCCAGACAAAGGGAATTGGAGACTATGTCTCATTTGAAGGCGCGGTAGTTGTTGATCCCGCCGGTTATCTGGGATGGACCAACAATTTAATAACAGTGGAAGCCCCCGCGGGAGGGATAACAGGAAAGGTGTATGTTTTCAAGACCACGTTCAGCAATCCGGGATACTTTACATACGTTACGCCGGAAGTTACAGGGATCATCCCGAGCTCAGGATATGTAAGCGATGAGGCAATGATCACGGGAACGAAATTTGGCACTGTTGACGCAGGCAGCAGAAGCACTTGGGTAAATAATGTTAAATTGGGCGGCATACAGCTTGCCGATGGAGATATAGTCTCGTGGGAGACTTCATTCATCAAGATAAAGGTGCCGACATCAATAGCCACGGCAGGGGTATACGCGGTCACAGTTGAGGCAGGAGGCAACAGCAGCAGCGACGCCGTTATATACACTGTATCGCCTGAGATAACCTCAACCCCCGCTACCTATTATATCGGTAACAACATGACCATCAGCGGCTGGTCGTTCGGACCAACCAGGGGAACATCATATGTGAAGCTTGTGAACGACGGCAATACATATATTCTTACGCCTCAAGCGAGTAAGTGGAGCGCAACATCAATAACCCTTAGCACGCCGGAAGGGCTGCCGATTACACTGGAAGCGGGAGCCTCCAATACCACAATTGAGGTGGTGGTGGTGAACGGCGGCACGTTCATATCCAACGTTTCCGCGGCGATAACCTGCGAACCAAACGCGATAAAGGTAACACCGTATCAAGGATATCCTTCGCAGCTGGTGACCATAGAGGGATTTGGATTCGATACGACGGGGATCGTCACTTTTGGGGCCAAAACAGCGGCCACAAGCAAGTGGACCAACACATCCATAGAAGTGTTCGTACCCTCGCTGACAGCTAATCCGATAACACCATATCTTATAACGGTAGAAGTTAACGGACAGCTAAGCCAGCCTCTCCAGTTCTGGGTAACTACCACGCCTGTTCCTCTTATCACTTCCGTGATACCGGGGACGGTCCATCTTGGAGATATTATTACCATAGAAGGCGTAAACTTTAGTGATAGTCCTTCGGATGGCGATCATGTTACTGTGAACGGCACGGAATTTTACTGGGACAATCTTGCAATAAAGTACTGGAGCGATACGATCATAAGACTTACCGTGACCGCTTCCATGACAGCCGGCTCGAGCGTGGAGGTTAGAGTGACTTCGTGGGGATATCCCAGCACTCCCTACAACAAACTGAACATCGATCCATGGATCACGACACTTGTGCCCTCCACGGAGCTTGTCAGTGGTATTACAAATCTCATTATCACAGGCGGCGGGTTCGGATCGGGCACTGTTCCGATCGCTTATACCGGAGCAAGCGGAAGCGGGCCCGCAAGTAATGGAGGATCAACCATTACTACCACGGTTCCCAAGGGAGGCGCAAGCGGGCCAGTGAGCGGGAACTTGACCGTTACCGTGAACAGCAGGACCAGCGAGACATATGCATATACCATGGCAACACCTGAAATTACAGGGATCACGCCACCTGAGGGCAACATAAGCGATGAGGCAACTATCACTGGAACGAAGTTTGGCACAGTTGACGCGGGCAGCAGAAGTACCGCTTTCAATAATGTCAATCTTGGCGGCATACAGCTTACCGATGCGGAGATAGTCTCATGGGAGACGACACTCATCAAGATAAATGTAACATCAATAGCCACGGCAGGGATGTACGCTGTCACTGTTGAGGCCGGCGGGAACATCAGCAGTGATGCTATAACATACACTGTCACGCCCGAGATAACTCTTGTCACGGGAAGCGACGGATCCTTCTATATCGGGCATACGAATGTTACCATTGAGGGTACGGCATTCGGAGCAGGCATAGGATTATCAACAGCAATGGTTGGAGGAGTAAATATCACTCCTCTGACGTGGGATTCGTCAAAAGTAACAGGGATGCTGCCTGATACATTAACCGCAGGCACTCAGGAAGTGATGGTGACAGTGGAAAGCGGCGGCATTTCCTATCCGGCCAACATCGTCCAGATAGTTTGCAGGCCGTACATAACATTGCTTACCACAACGGAAGGCATAGCCGGAGATGTGGTCACGCTCGAAGGCTTCGGATTCGGCACGACCGGAGAGGTCACGTTCAATGGAACGCCGGCAACAGCCAACTGGATAAGCAGTATGACTGTGGAGGCTGTAGTTCCTTCTGGAGCCACCAACGGTCCTGTTACCATAAAAGTGAACGGGCAGGAAAGCAACGGAAGGCTGTTTACAATTACAGCTGCTGACATAATATTCTGCGCGCCGGCATTGTACCGGGGCGATACCGATACTTATGTCACGGTGGAAGGATTACATACCAACTTTACAGGGACCGTGGTCGCGAACATTAATCCTGCTTCGGGAATAACAGTTGGCACTGTTGACGCGACAGACGCGAATCATGCCACGGTCTTTATCACCACAATAGAAACAAATGCGGCGGTCGGGACAAGGGATATCACGCTCACCTGGGCAGGCGGAATAGCTACCGGAGAAGGCCTGTTCGTCATAAAAGCTCCAACATTGGAATCTATTGTCCCGAACAGCGGCGTTACCGGAGAGGTGATGATCGCTACGATCGAAGGTAAAGGGACGCACTTCAATCCGGGCACGATCCTGACGTTCAGCGCGACAGGGGTTACCGGAGAGGTTTTGAGCGTGATCGGACCCACTACCGCCACCGTTAGAATTTACACATCATCCGATGCTTCAGGCGGAACCAGAAATGTAATAATGACCACCGATCTGGGCGGACCTGTTGGCACGGAAGAAGTCACGGGCCCGGGCATGTTCACCGTTATTGGCCCGTCACACGACACCGAAGGCCCATCAATAGAGGCGGTTTCAGTAAATGGCAGGAGATTTATACCGAGATACAACGATATACTGGTTCCAACGTTCACATTGACAGCCAATGTAATAGATATGCCTATTGTCGGAGGCGTTGGTGTGGATACAATAGAAGTGATCATTGATGAATATTCCTCTGTTGCGTTACATTTATCCCCCGAATATCTTAATTACATTATGACGGTGCAAGTAACCATACCGGAGGAGCTCAGGAACATAACGTCCCATCTCATAACTATAAAGGCAAAAGATAAAGCCGGGAATGAAACGACCTATAGGGGAATGGGCGTTTTGATAAAAGGTGAAGTCCAGATCATAGGCTCTGTTTACAATTTCCCGAATCCTTTCAAGCCGCTGTCGGCCGATCCTCAATCAAATACCACGGTCATCCAGTATACTCTGTCCACCGACTCGCCTGTAATAGTTGTGATCTACGACATATCCGGCCATGAGGTGCAGAGGGTCGTATCACCGGCAGGGGCGAACGGTGGAAGGGCTGGATTGAACTCGGTTTCATGGCATGGAAGGAACCTCTTTGGTGAGGTTGTCGGCAACGGCATGTACATATGCAAGATCATATCAAGGGGCAGGGTAATAGGGACAGGAAAGCTTGTAATTATGGATTAAACCGGTAAACCGACGCGGCCGATCTTGCGGCGTCGTAGACGGCTTTTAGAGGGACACCTTTCCTTTTGGAAATCCTTGCGCAATCCTCGTATTCGGGGGATATGTTCTTTATCGAACTGCCTATCTTGCCTATCTTCACAAGTACCCGGCCGTACCTGGTGCTGACCTTTTTTGTGGTCCTTTCCAGTTTTTCTCTCTTGACCAGGCACGTTCTCACGCCGAGCGTTGTTGTTTCATTGAATATTTCATTGAGGATCTTTTCCTTTTTAGCCGGATCGGATAATACAGTCAGCTCAACGCCCGGCCGCTTCTTCTTCATCCGGACCGGGGTAATATAAGCATCAAGCGCGCCGGATTTTATGAGCGTGCTTATCACATGATCATAAAGCTCAGGGTTCATATTATCGATATTGGTCTTGATCTCCAGTACAAGATCATTACCATAGTTCACCTGAGTTTCGCCGATGAATAATCTAAGGATGTTGGATTCGCGAAAATCATGGGTTCCCGCGCCAAGGCCTGTTCTTTCAAGCTTCAGTTTTGGCATATCAATAAAGCTTTTTGTTATCGACGTTATTATTGCCGCGCCGGTCGGCGTGACAAGCTCGCCTTTAATGTTCTTTTTGTATGTTGCAACGCCTTTTAAAAGTTCAATGGTTGCCGGGGCGGGGTTGGGCAATGTACCGTGCGCGCTTTTGATGGGACCGTAGCCATAGGGGAGGGGGGAACAATACACTTCCCTGATCCCCAGCTTATCCAGTCCGATAGCAGTCCCGACGATATCGATAATGGCGTCAGTGGCTCCGGCTTCGTGAAGGTGAGCCCTTTTTGTTCCATGCGCCTTTGACTCGGCGATATAAAGCCTTTCGAATATCTTCCTGCCCAGCGTTTTAACGCTTTTCTTAAGGGAGCTTCCGTCTATTACATAATAAATATCCCTTATTGTGCGCCTGCCTTCCTTTCCGGCTATATATATATGTAAGTGTTTTGCCCTGAAACCGGCCTTTGACACCTCCGAGAGCTCCAGCGCATATCCCTTTGTTTTCAGCTTTTTCAGCTCTTTTTTAAGATAATTGACGCTCAAGCCGGCGTCGATCAGCGCGGCAAGGACCATGTTGCCCGAGATCCCGGTGGGGCAGTCAAAGTAAGCGATTTTCATAGAAACAGACCGAAGACCCCACATTGAAATGTGGGGAATTCAGAAGTTTTTCTCCCTTCTATTCCCCATAATTTATTATGGGGTATTACCACTTTTGTTAATGACCGATGCCATTACTCCGGCCCCGAAGCCGTTATCGATGTTCACTACTGCAACTCCGGGAGCGCATGAATTGAGCATCGCAAGGAGCGCGGCCAATCCCTTGAAAGATGCGCCGTATCCTATCGATGTCGGCACGGCTATCACCGGGACATCAGTAATTCCGCCGACGACCGACGCCAGGGCTCCTTCCATTCCGGCAACAACAATGATGACCCTGGCATCCTTGAACTTCGCCATATTGCCGAGTAACCGGTGGATCCCCGCGACGCCGACATCATAAAGCTTCTCAATTCGATTGCCCAGGAATTCAGCTGTTACAGCGGCTTCCTCCGCCACCGGCATATCAGCGGTCCCCGCGGTAATGATAAGAACTTTACTTTTGCCTTTTTCACCGTTACCGACAGTGACGATCCTGGCCATCCCGTGATATTCGGCTTTTGAAACAACTGATCTTATCGCTTTAAATGCTTTGACATCAGCCCTGGTAGCCATGATATTGCTATGGTTAGCTGTTAACTTCTTTACGATCTCTTTGATCTGAGGGATCGACTTGCCCTGGCAGTAGATGACTTCGGGGAAGCCTTTTCTCATCGCGCGGTGGCTGTCAAGTTTCGCGAACCCGAGGTCCTCATAAGGCAGGTGCTTAAGCTTGGAATATGCCTCTTCGATCGTGATTTTTTTCGATCTTACGTCTTTAAGTAGTTTTTTGATCTTTTCCGTGTCCATAGAGCTCCTCTAATCTTTTCTTTATCTTTGCCTCAAATCCTCTGTCGGTGGGCTCGTAATAGCTTTTCTTCTTTGGTATATAATCCTGTTTGACAAATCCGCCCTCGTGATCGTGCGCGTACTTGTAGCCTATCCCGTGCCCGAGCTTTTCAGCGCCTTTATATCCGGTGCCCTTCAGGTGGTCCGGCACTTTCATTGTTTCCTCAGCCTTTATGTCAGACAAAGCTTTCTCGATACCCATATATGCCGCGTTGCTTTTTGGAGCGGCGGCCACATAGACAGTGGCCTGGGCAAGCGGAATGCGCGCTTCCGGCATCCCCACGAATTCAGCCACCTGCATGGCAGAGTTGGCCACGACCAGAGCAAGAGGATCGGCATTGCCCACATCTTCGGCCGCGCAGATAACTATGCGCCTGGCAATGAACCTCGGGTCTTCTCCCGCGTATATCATTTTGGCCAGGTAGTAGAGCGCGGCATCGGGATCGGAGCCTCTCATGCTTTTTATGAAAGCCGATATCGTGTCATAGTGGGCATCACCCGCCTTGTCGTAAACCACGGCCTTTTTCTGGATGGATTCTTCCGCCACCTTTTTGTCGAACTTGATAATACCTTTTTTGTTCGGCTTTGTGGTAAGAACCCCGATCTCGATGGAATTGAGCGCTTTTCTGGCGTCGCCGTCAGAGACCTTTGCCAGATGTTCAAGTGCTTCTTCATCGATATCAACATTGAAGTTGCCAAGGCCTCTTTCTTTGTCAGAAAGCGCTCGCTTCATAATTGTTTTGATATTATCGGATGTTAAAGGTTTAAGCTCGAATATCTGCGACCTTGAAACAAGCGCGGAATTCACGTAAAAGAAAGGATTTTCCACCGTTGAGCCGATCAGCGTTATGGAGCCGTCTTCCACATGCGGCAGAAGCACGTCCTGCTGGAGCTTGTTGAACCTGTGGATCTCATCAAGGAAAAGCGTGGTCTTTTTGCCGATCACCTTCTTGAGTTCTTTTGCCTCGGCTATCGCGCGCTTCAGGTCCTCAACCCTTGCGACGGTCGCGTTAAGAGATTTGAATTCCGCCTTTGTCGTGTTCGCGACCACCTTGGCAAGCGCGGTCTTTCCTGTTCCCGGAGGGCCGTAGAGAATGAGAGATGATATCCTGTCCGCTTCTATGGCGCGCCGCAGCAGTTTTCCCTCGCCGATCATGTGTTCCTGGCCCACAAATTCATCAAGAGACCTCGGGCTCATCCTGTAGGCTAGGGGAGCGGTTGAGTCAAGCTCATGCGGTCCTGCCTCGCCGGCAGGCAGGTCGGGAGATTCAAAGAGTTTCATAGAGGGATATTATAACATAAAGCGGACAGCCCTGCCTTGCCGGCAGGCAGGCACAAGGGCTGTCCCTACATTGTGGTTTGGATAATAGCCGTGTAGGGAAAGGGCTTGTCCCTTTCCGTGACTTCCTATTTCTTCCTGATCAGCGCCATTAAATTGGGTATGCCGATCGTGTCGATCGAGATCAGCAAGCAGAGTATCACCCAATCAAACCTGGTATCAACCAATCCGGAAAGCCTGAGTATGATGAATATGATCGAGGCCATTTTCTAACCCCCCTTCATTTCTTTGCTGTGGTCCACCACCAGTAAACCAGTGCAGCGACTATGATAACGATGAGAATCCATCCCCATGTTGACATAAACTCGCCTCCTTATTAACCTTGTCTGAATTATATCACCCAATCACTTCAGGGCAAGTAATTTCATGAGTTTTTCATAAGGCAGCGTGTTAAGCACGTTCTTGGCTTCCAGCCAGCCGCGCTTAGCCGTAAGTATGCCGTATTTCATGAGCTCAAGCTGCGAGCTCGCGTGCGAATCGGTGGTTATGACTATCAGTATGCCCATCTCCTTTGCCTTGCGGCAGTGGATATCGTCCAGGTCAAGTCTTATCGGATTCGCGTTGAGCTCGATAAATGTGCCCGTGTCCTTTGCGGCCTTAAGCACTTCATTAAGGTCAACTTCGTAGGCATCACGCTGGCCTATCAGCCGGCCTGTGGGATGAGAAAGCACGCGGACATATTTGTTCTTCATGGCAGTTATTATCCTCTTTGTCATTTCCGTCCGGCTCATCTTGAAATTTGAATGTACCGATGCGAAAACAATGTCGATCTCCTTAAGCACGCTGTCCGGGTAATCGAGCCTGCCGTCAGGCAGTATGTCCACTTCCATTCCGCGGATCAATTTTATACCGCTCACTTTTTTGTTCGCCGCGTCTATCTTCTTGAGATGGGCAAGCGCTTCCTTTTCGGTCAGGCCGCCAGCGACCCTGGTTGATTTGGTATGATCAGTAATTGCTATGTATTCGTAACCAAGCTTTTTTGCGGCTGCAGCCATCTCTTCAATTGTGTTGCTGCCATCCGTGGCTTTCGTGTGCATGTGTAAGTCGCCTTTGATATCTTTTAGCTCGATCAAGTGTGGAAGCTTATCAGCCTTCGCTGCCTCTATTTCCCCCTGTGCTTCTCTTATCTCGGGAGGAATGTATTTAAGCCCCATGATCCTGAAGATGTCATTTTCATCTTCTCCGCCAAGCTTCTTACTGCCCTTGTATATGCCGTATTCATTTATCTTTAATCCTTTTTTGACGGCCATTTCCCTGATCTGGATATTGTGAGCCTTGGAGCCGGTGAAATAATAAACCGCAGCGCCAAAGCTCGAGGGATCCACCACCCGCACATCAGCCTGCATGCCGTTCTTAAGCATCACTGATGTTTTTGTCCCGCCCTTTGCGATGACCTTCACCACCTGCGGAAGATGAACAAAAGCATCCATCACCTTTTCCGGCTTTTTGGATGTTATCAGGATGTCGATGTCGCCGATGGTTTCCTTGGCCCTTCGAAGACTTCCGCAGGGGAGGATCTTGTCGACTTCTTTCAGCTTTGACAGTTTTTCAACTATCGCTTCCGCATAGGGGAGTGCGGTCCCGATCGAAAATCTGCCGATGCTTTTCTTTTTCAGCTCTATGCCGGCGAGGATATTGGCTATCTTCTTCGCCCTGATCCCTGGCAGTTTCTCAAGGGTTCCATCATGAGCTGCTTTTTCAAGCTTTTCGATGGTATCGATCTTCAGCTTTTTATGGAGCAGGATGGCGGTTTTTGGCCCTATTCCGGGCACAGCAACTATTTCGAGCAGACTCTTAGGGAATTTTTTGAGGAGGTCTTCACGGGTTTTCAGTTTTCCCGTCCTGATCAATTCCTCGATATGTTCGGCTATGCTTTTCCCGATGCCGGGGACGTCCTCCAATGCCTTGATGCCGCCCTGTTTATAGATCGACTCTATGTTCTCAGAAAGGTTCTCGATATTTGACGCGGCTTTCTGGTACGCGCGGATGCGGAATGTATTCTCCTCTGCCAGCTCAAGGAGCTCGGCAACCTCGAAAAATATCTTCGCAAAATCCTGATTTTCCATAAGCGAGCATTATGTAGGGACAGCCTTTATGGCTGTCCGAAAATCGGACAGGGACAAGCCCTGTCCCTACATCTCCTTTACCAAAACCTTTGCTAACGCTTCACCGAATGCTTTTGCTGACCTCGGGCCGTCCGCGGTCACGATATTTCCGTCGACGGTCACTCCGGCTCCTGTATAGATCGCTCCTCCGGCCTTTACCATGTCGGCAACCCCGGAAAAACTTGTGGCTTTCTTGCCTTTCAGGACCCCCGCATTAGCTATTGTTCCAACAGCGGCACAGATAGCGCCAAGCACTTTACCAGGTTTTGTCCCATACTTTGCCAGTTCATGGGCTTTAGCATCACCATGGTACTGATAAGAACCCGCTCCGCCGATGAAAACGATCGCATCGTAATCCGAGGCCTTCAGATCCTTAAAAAGGATATCAGCTTTAACTGACGCTCCTTCGGCACCTTTGGCAACGGATGCGGTGCAAGTTGTTATCACTTTATATCCCGCGGCTTCAAGAACTTTCTTCGGCTCAAAATATTCCGGGTCCCTGAAAGGATCCTCAGCAAGCACCATCAATACTTTTTTTGGCATGACTATCTTCCCTATTCCCCCAGGTCCGTCTTTACTTCAAAAAGCCTCATGATGTCCCTTTGCGAGATTATCCCCAGAAGCTTGCTGTCCGTGGTCACAAGAAGCCTTCCAACGCCGTTGCTCGCCATCTGCGTTAGCGCCTCGAACACATCAGTATAAGGGGTCACAAGAAGTTCCCCTACGATAGGCATCATTGCCTGGCTTACCTTGGTCGTGCCCCATAAGTCGCGCGGCACATCCTTTACCGCGTGGATCGTTATCAATCCCCTTATGTCTCCTTCGCTGGATATCACGGGGAAGGATGTGAACCTGAGCTTGAAAAAATAATCATCCACAAGGGAAGCAAGCGTAAGATCTTCCGGAACGGTCACCACATTGCGCGACATTATGTTCTGCACGCTTACACCGGTGAGCGACCTTTTCATCACCACCTGCTGGTAGCTGGTGGAAGCCGCTTCCTGAAGGAAGAACCCGATGAAGATGAGCCACATCCCTGATAGGATCGCTCCGTAGAAAAAGTAGAAAAATCCCATGCCCATCAATAAATACGCGAATAATTTTCCAAGCGTGCTGGCGATCTGTGTCGCCCTTTTGATATCACCGAATATGCTCCAGAGAGCCGCCCGCAGTATCCTTCCGCCGTCGAGAGGGAATCCCGGTATAAGATTGAATATCCCGACTATGAGATTGATCATCGAGAGGTAGTCGGTAATTACAATAATAGCCATCGGGAGCCTGAGATTATAAAAAAGCTGCGTGAGGACGAAGAAAATAAAGGAAAGCCCAAAGCTGCAGAGCGGGCCGGCAACTGCCATCTTAAATTCTACTCCAGGGGTTTGGGGTTCCTTGGACATGTGGGCAACACCGCCAAAGACAAAAAGCGTTATACCCCTTATCGGAAGATTGTTTTTTATTGCCACGTAACTGTGCGAAAGCTCGTGAGCAAGCAGCGTGATGAACAAGAGTACCGCCGCTATTATGCTGATGGCCCAGTACACGATATTCGGGGCATGGGGAAGGGCGATCGGGAAATATCCCCTTGCCAGAGTCCACGTAACAAGGAAAAAAACGATGAACCAGGTATAGTTTATCTCGATCGGTATCCCGAGTATTGTGATCAAATGAATGGACCTGTTCATGTGAGCTTCCTTACATATCTCTGGGCTGAATACGCGTCAATAATGTTCATTATCCATATTATCGGATAAAGGATCACGGATACGGCAAAGACCATAAGGAACAGGTACGCGTTAAGCAAAAGAGTGCCGATGATGATTATCGGGATCCCGAGGTAGAACCAGAGCATAATTTTTAATCCCTTTTTCCCGTCGCCTTTTATTGTCTGACCCAGCCCGGCAACGAGAGCCGAAAGGACCGCCGGGACATAGTATTTTTTCCGCTTCGTTGCCACGGATAAATTATATCACCTGGAGAGGCTGTTTTCTATGGACTGCCTCCAGTCGCTGCATAGCACTATCGTGAAATCCGACTGCATGTCCCCCGTGCTGGAGATAATGACGTCCTTTATGCCCAGGATGCTGCCGAGCTTTTTGGCTCCCGCCTCATCGCCCTTCTGCGCGATGATCTGGGTCCTTGTAATGCCGGGTTTCTTAGAAGTGGACACATTGAGTATGGCGTATTCTTTTTTGTAGAGCAATTTCATCATCTGGCGTATGCTTTCAAAGTCCCCGGCATTGTCGATTATCGTCACTGCTGAGGAGGGAATATGCCTTGCTTCAAGCTTGGCAAGGAACTTCCTTGAGAAATATTTTTTGACTATTTCATGAAGGGCATCCATGTCGGCCGCCCAAATGCTGGCGTTCGACTCCCCGATGGAGAAGCTGCCGGGCACCATTACCATGTTCAGGTCCTCTTTCCTGAGTCCCCTTGCGAAGTTCAGGGAATAAAGGATATCCTTCAATGAGAGGTCCGTTTTTATGTTTTCGAAAGCTATGGCAAGCACCCACGGCGCCTTCATGAGTACGGAAGGAGTGGCAAGCCGGCGCATTACAAGCCGCATGAATTCCTGCTGCCTCTGAACCCTGCTCACATCGCCAAAAGGGTCCTGCCGGAACCTTATGAATCCGACGGCCTGATCGCCGTTCAGCTTTTGCCATCCCTGCTTAAGGTTTATCTTCAGCCCGCCCCAGTTATCCACGTAGTACATATCCTTGTCTACATAAACCCTGATCCCTCCCATAAGGTCGATCAGCTTGATCAATCCTCTGGGATTCATGACAATATAATTGTTAACAGGGACACCAAGGAATTTTTCCACTGTTTCCTTGGCAAGCGCGGGACCGCCAAGGAAATAAGCTGCGTTGACCTTTTGCCAGCCGTATCCCGGTATTTCCACGAGCGTGTCGCGGGGGATAGATAACAGGTTCACCTTAAAGCTGCTTGTGTTCAAATTGACCAGGATCATCGCATCCGTGTGACCCGTGTCTGATATGGGCACATGCTTTGTCTTGTCATAAGTAATATCAAGCCCCATTACGAGCACGTTCATGCTCCTCGGGAGCGGCCCAAGGCGCAGGAAATACGGTATTGATCTTGGCGATAGAAGCGTGAAATAGAAATATATCACACTGGATATCAGGATCAGGAGCGCGAATAACCTGAGCAGGTCCAGTCTTTTTGCCATAAGGTATATTTTATCACACCTGCCTACGCTCTTCGAGCTACGGCGGGCAGGTCCTTGAGCTCTAAAAAATACGGTGCTATGATTAACAGGTTGTGAGAAAGATAATCGTCTTTTTAGTGCTTGTCCTCCTGCTCGGCAGCCTGACATCCGCTATACAACTCCTGGATATCGGTTCACTTGCCGATAAGCTAAAGGAAATAAGAAAAGCAAATCTTGAGCTTATGGAAGCTAAGTACTGGACCAGCCTTGAAGGCCTGCCTGCCGGCAGGCAGGGCAAAACGGTCCAGTGCCAGCTTTGCCCCAATTTCTGCGTGCTGCAGAACGGCAAAAAGGGCAGGTGCGGGTCCAGGATAAATGTCGAAGGGAAATTGTATACCATGGTGTACGCAAGGCCTGTGGCAGTTCATATCGATCCAATAGAGAAGAAACCATTCACTCACTTTCTGCCCAGGACACAGTCTTTCTCAATAGCAACGGCCGGATGCAACCTTGGATGCATCTTCTGCCAGAACTGGCAGATATCACAGTCTAGGCCCGAGGACGCGCAATCCATGATACTTTCCCCGGCTGACGTTGTCCGGTCGGCCAAGGAGAATAAATGCGCGACTATAGCTTATACATACACAGAACCCACTATCTTCTATGAATATATGCTTGATACAGCGAAACTCGCGGAAATAGCTGGTGTCAGGAACGTGATGCACACATGCGGCTACATAAATCCGAAGCCGCTCAAGGAATTGCTGAAGTATATGGACGCGGTCAACGTTGACCTCAAAGGTTTTTCTGAGGAATATTATGTGCAGATGTGTTCAGGGCAGCTGGATCCTGTTCTTGAAACCATAAGAACAGTGAAGAAGTCCGGCGTCTGGCTCGAGATAACCAACCTGGTGATCCCCGGGAAAAATGATGACCCGAAGATGATCAGGGCGATGTGCGTCTGGATAAAAAAGAACGTTGGAGCCGATACGCCGGTCTATTTTTCAGCCTTCACTCCGCAGTATAAGCTTACAAGCCTGCCGCCGACGCCCGTAAAGACACTTGAGGACGCGGCAAAGATAGCGAAGAGCGCCGGCTTACGTTATGTGTATATCGGCAATGTCTATGGCCACGTGGGCGAATCCACCTATTGTCCGCATTGTGGCAAGCTGATTGTAAAAAGGATGGGATTTGATACACTCGAGATCGATCTCGTTGACGGAAAATGCAAGTATTGCGGCTATAAGATAGCAGGAGTATGGGAATGAGGCAAAACATCCAACATCCAAATTCAAACATCCAAATAAGGCCAAAATCCCGGATCCCAACATTTGGGATTTGTAAATTGGTAATTGTGATTTGTTTGGGATTTGGATGTTTGATGTTTGGATTTCCCGCGCAAGCGGGCGTGGCTGGTCAATTCTATCCCGCCGACAAAGCAAAGCTTTCAAAGGACATTGACAGTTACCTGAAGGGCTACAAGGTCATCGGCGGCGAAGGCGAGCTGATCGCGATCATTGTCCCTCACGCCGGTTATGAATATTCCGGCAGGATCGCGGGCTATGCTTACAAGCAGCTGACGAACAAGAGCTTTGACACCGTGATAGTGATGGGGCCGAGCCATTACGTGCAATTTGACGGCGTATCGATCATGCCAAAGGGCGAATACGGAACTCCTCTTGGAAAAATAAGGATAGATGAGGAGATGTCCGCAAAGATAATGTCATACAACCCAAAGATTAAATATGTAAAGGAAGCATGGGAGAAAGAGCACTCCGTGGATGTGCAGGTCCCGTTCCTTCAGAAGACCATGAGGAACTTTAAGATCGTTCCAATGGTCTTCGGCTATCAATCAATGGAGAATTGTTACATGCTGGCGAACGCAATAAAAAAATCGATAGGGAATAAAAAAGTGCTGCTTGTGGCAAGCAGCGACATGTCGCATTACCACACTGCAGAGGTTGCGTCAACAATGGACGCTTCCGCAATAGACGCGATCTCAAAAGGGGATGTCAATCTGCTGGCGGAAAGATTATCAACGGGGGAGTGCGAGATGTGCGGATACGGGCCGGTGATAACAGCCATGATAGTTGCCGAGAACCTGGGCGCGAACAGCTATGAGATACTTAAATACGGGGACACAGGGGACGTGACGGGCGACAAGACCGCGGTGGTAGGGTACATGTCGGCAGCGATATATAAAAGGCCGCTTGTGCTTGATGAAAGCGAAAGGACAACACTGCTGGGTATAGCGCGGAAAACCCTTGATGCGTACATTAAAGAGGGAAGAAAGCCTGACGTACTTGTTTATGAAAAAAACCTGCAGCAGAAATCAGGAGTTTTTGTCACGCTGAAAAAAGGGGATGAGCTCAAGGGCTGCATCGGCTACATTCAGCCTGTAAAACCGCTCTATGTAGCGGTACAGGACATGACGATAGCTGCCTCTACGCAGGACCCCAGGTTCCCGGCGGTGACAAGCGAAGAAGTCAATGACATAAACATCGAGATATCCGTCATGTCACAGCTAAGAAGGATACAAAGCACACAAGAGGTAGTTGTAGGTGAGCATGGTTTGTATATCGACAACGGCATGAACAGCGGCATTCTTCTGCCACAAGTTGCCACGGAAAATAAGTGGGACAGGTCTCAGTTCCTTGAAAATGTCTGTTTAAAGGCAGGCCTTCCCGCATCAGCGCTTAATGATCCCTCCACCCAGCTTTATGTCTTTACAGCGGACGTTTTTCATGAAGAGGAAAAATAAGTATAAGGGACGCCATATCCAGAACCAGGGCTAACGCGCAGGTCCCGATTATCCCGAAAACCGGCAAAAACCAGATGCTTGTAAGCATTGCCGCAATGGACCCGCCAAAAAGGTCGGACGCGTACAGAATCCCCGCTTTGTTCTCCAGGCTTTTTGCCTGATACGACCTGGCCGCAACGGGAAAAACCGCCCCAACAAGCATCGCGAAGAGGAAGGAAAAAGCCGGGATCAGATACTGCGAAAGCTGATAGGGGAGCTTTGGCGTCAGGATGAGGTAGGTCATGAAGATAGCGATCAATGTCAGCAATGACGCGATCACGGCGCTGATATTGATGTCTGGATATTTTTTGTTAGTTAAATAGCTCCCAAAGGCAAGCCCTCCCATGAAGATCGCGATAAGAAGGCCGATCTCGGAATAGATGTTGCCGTACAATGCCTGGAAGGAATAAATAACAAGAAGCTGCAATATCATTGCGCAGAACCCGATCAGGCAAACGACAAGCGGCAGGATCGAGCTCTTTATGGGGCCGGACCTTGTGCTCGCGAACTTGTATGTCAGTGACAGGGCAAGTGACCAAAAAACAAGGGCCGCGAACTTGATATCCAGCAATTTTTGCAGCTGCATTGAAATGATCCCCGGGAAATAACTTAACCACACAAGCAGGCCGTAAAGATAAGATATGGGATGGAAGTCTGTATTCACTTTTGTACTTGTGTCAAAATGGATGGCATCCAGCATATATTTGAGCTTGAATGACTGCATAATATGAGGGATGGAAAGCTCGTTAAAATAACTTGTCGGAACTTTCATTTCTTCCCATCTTTTCATCATTTCGCTCGCATTATCAGTGAGAATTCCTTTACTATCGGTCGCGTAAAAATAATTGTAATTTCCGGGAATGACGATCGTATGAGGGAATACAAGGTTCAGTGTTTTGTATACGGAAGAATTCAATTCCTTAAGTTCCTTTCTCATGAATGCCTCGGATGCGGAAAGCTTTAATGCAAGCACACCGCCGCGCGCCAATCTTATCCTGCAGGACAGCATGAATTCATAAGTGTAGAACCTGTTCAAAGAAGCATTTGTTGGATCGCCGACATTTATTATGATAAGGTCGTAGTTCTGTTTTGAGCTTTTGATAAAGTGCCTGCCGTCGGTGATGATGGACTGGAATAAGGGGTTTGCGAGCGCCGCCAGCTTCGGGTCGAACTCCACATAATCGAACTTCTTCAGGTCATATTTCAGGATTTCCTGGTTCACGCCGCCGAGCCCCCCTCCGATGAGCAGAACGCTCTTGGGCGACCTTGCTTCGATGAAAGAAAGGTGGACAAGCTCCTCGTTCTCCGCGATCGATGCTGTGGAGAACATAAGGCTTCCGCTTTCGAAATAACTATAGCTACCATGGTCTTCAATGACCGAGATCCTTCCGTACACTGAATCAATAGAATTCACAAGGTTAAGACCTTTCCACTGGATCCTTGATGAATACCTGTCGATCCTCTGCCCTATGGGATGGACAAGTATCAGATTAACGGCCAGAACAAAGGAGAAAATTATCATTACGGGTATTTTTGCGCGAATATCCTTCCTGACAAAGTATTTATAGATGTGCAATGCGGAAAACGAAAGTATAAAGCCCGTTACGCCGGCGATCTGGAACGGATCCAAAAAGTATATCAATAAGAAGGTGAATGCGGCCCCGCCGATCACCGCTCCCAGGCTTTCGATAATATACATGCTGCCGATGTCCTTTAGCGCCTTGCTGCCGAGCGTGAATAAATAGGCAAAAAGAAAAGAGAGCGGGAAGATCGTGAGCAATGATATCAAGAATATGGAATTAAGGTCAGGTATGGCGCCTACGGGGATGCCGAAAAATGGCTTTGACAGCCTTGCAAAAAACAGCTCAGCCGGAACAATAAGGGAGATCGCAAGCTCCGTCATTATCAACGCCTGAAAGGGGCTTTTAATTCTGGCTGCGGACTTGCCGGCAATAAAACTTCCAAGGCTTCCGGACAGCAGCCAGATCATCAGGGAGATCCCGTAAGTCAGCTCATTGCCGTTAAAGGCCGTGACCAGTTCCCTTAAGAGCAGTATCTGGACAATGATCGAAGAAAATCCGATAGCTATAAGCGCAGTTGCCATTTTCATCTCCCGGTTGTATTATACAATGCGTATGGACATGGGCAAAATATTATATATTCTTTTCCAGGGCTTCTTACTTGGATACGGCCCGTGCCTTGTGACCTGCGTCCCCATACTTCTGCCGTATACCCTCACAAAAAAGCACTGGAGGCAGGGATTTGAAGCGACCCTTACCTTCTCACTTTCCAGGCTCGCCGTATATGTGGTCCTCGGCGGTGTTGCCGGATATATCGGCGCTTTCCTGATGGGATTCTTCTATGAAACGATGGTCCATTTTTACATTCAGGGGATCATGGCGTTCATGCTTTTATTGATCGGCATACTTGTGCTTTTTGGCAAGGATACGGGGATAAAATTCTGCCAGGTCAAGGAAGGGAACATGGTGATACTTGGCGTACTTGTTGGGCTTTCCCCGTGCCTGCCGCTGATAGGTATATTGCTGGAGATCGCGCTGCTGTCCGACAGTTTTGTCAGCGGAATGATCTACAGCTTCACATTCGGGATAGGCACTGTGCTGTCCCCGCTGCTGCTCATCGGGACGATAGCTCCTTTGATAGGGAAAAGGCTCAGCGAAAGGCTTCAGCGCGCATTTGTTTACCTTTGCGGCGTATTCCTGATACTAATGGGGCTTTATATTTTCAGCAATCTGGTAGGAATGTTCAAGATATAGCCCTTCGACAGGCTCAGGATAAAGGGAGGGGCCCCACCTTAGAGGTGAATGGGTGAGGCCCGAAAGATCATTTCTTCCCCTTTGAAGCTTTTTCCTCGATCTCCAGCTCTTCTTCTGTCTCTTCCCCTTCGGTTTTGTCCGAGGATTTGAAGAACTTTGAATCCAGCATCTGCATGTTGCTTGCGACAACTTCGGTAAAATAGCGGTTCTCGCCGTTCTTTTCGTACTTGTTCACTCGAAGCCTGCCCTCGATCGCGACCGGTTTTCCCTTTTTAAGGTATTCGCCGCAGATCTTTGCGAGGCCTCTCCATGCCACTATGTTAATGAAATCCACTTCCTTTTCACCGTTCTTTGTGGGGCGTCCCACCGCCAGCGCGAACTTGGCGACGGGGATCTCATTCGTGGTGTAGCGGACCTCCGGATCCTGCGCGAGTCTTCCGACAAGTATTGTCCTGTTTAACGTCATCATCTTATATCACCTCCTTTTTGATAAAATCCGAACATCCAATATCAAACATCCAATTCGTTAAAATCCAAACTTCCAATATCAAACATCCAAATAAACCACAAAACATAAATCTCATATACCAAATCAAAAAAACTAATAACGGAACTTATAGCCGGAATTTCTCAGTATCGCGCTTAAAATACTGATTATTTCTTCTGATTCTTTAATGTCCGCTTTAATTTCATCATTATTGATATAGGTATCGTTGATGGCCATAAGCCAGTATTTAGTTTCTTTTGCCTCTTTCCTTGCTATTCCTGTTTTATTAATAAAGTCTTTCTTGGTCAATGCCCCGTCAGCTTCTTCAAAATTGGCTCCAATAGAAGTTCCCGCATTTGAAAGCTGCCTGCGGATCCCGTCGCATTCCGGGATTTTTGGCAGTCTTCTGCATAGTTGTAAGATCCTTTTTGAAAATACCATCAATCTTTCCCTTAGATCGTATGTTTTTGCTTTTTCTTGTGATTTTTGAATTGGCGCTTGGGATTTACTTTGGATTTGGAAGTTTGAAGTTTGAGGTTTAGTTAAGTCAGCATTATTTTCGATATTTTTGGCAGTCGTTTGAATTAAGTTTTCCATTATTACCTTTGCCTCCCGCAATGGGTAATAGCAATTATTGTGCCAGGAACCCCCTCTTTATCTCCCCCTTACTAAGGGGGAGATGTGCGGAGCACAAAGGGGGTTACTGTAGTTAATATCGACACTTGATGCTGATTTCGACAGCAGAGGACCTACGCCAAGGCTTCGGCAGGTGCGTTAAATGTTCTTGAGCTCTTTTATCAGTTTGTCGTAATGCGTTCCCTGCCAGTATGCTTTTTTGCATTTCGGGCAGTAAGAGAATTTGTCCATGTTCTCATAGACGAACTTCGGGATGATGTTTTTGACCTTTTCCTTGCTAGTTTCCTCAACCGGCGTATTGCATTCGGGGCACCTTGAAAAAGAGGTCCTGCTGTCAAATCTTATTCCCGTGAGGTGTGAAAATTCATGAAGCTGCTTATCCAGATCAGTTGAATTGATCAATAAAACCTTTGCGCCGCGGACTTTCGCGATACCGGTATCCCTGGTGACTATCAACCTGCCCTCAAGCTTTGAGATCCTCAGTAGATCGCGGTCTTCAAGTGAGGGGTCAAAACAAGTGTCAAGTCCCAGAAGTCTTAACCTCCTGGCGAGTTTGCCGAGCATTGAATCAACTATCAGCTTCATACGGTCTGCCTGTGCTTGTAGATCACTATCTCCGGGTCTATCTCTTCGCAATCAATTTCCGGATACGGATAGAACTTTCCGGACCTTGTTTCCTTTATGCCCAGCTCAGTCAGCTCAACTTCCAGGTTTATGTCAGCGGGGATTATCCTGAAGTCGTGATTCACTAGCTGGGGCTCCATAGGCTGGGCCCACAGCTCGATTATCCTGCTGATCGTTTGTCTTCTGCCGCGGAATTCCTCGCCGAACTCCGTTAGTATGGCAAGCAGGGATTTCCCAAGCCGCGCTTCCTTTAAGAGATTGATGCATCCGCAGAGGCCGAGATGGGAATGTAGGAGCTTCCCTTCTTCCTTTTCAATGGAGCCGATATTGAGCAGGAGCAGCTGTACGTCCTGATACTGGTTCCCGAGGTATGTCTCGTACCGGGTGTCACCGGTTATGCCGATCTTGAGCGGATGGTGCTTGTAAGAAATATTGGTCTCAAGCGTCACGCCCACGGCCGATTCCTGGTTCGTCCAGAGTTCCGGGTGGTAAGCCTGGTTCACCACAAGGTTGAAGCCGTATTTCTCCATAGTTGACTCTCCGTCAATCTGCATTATCTTGTTGCCGGGTATCATCAGGTGAAAGTTTATCTCGTTATTGCCTTCCTTGTCGGTCTTGCTGAAGACCCCCTGGTACTTCAGCATCACGCCGGGTGAGCCGAATATGTCGATCACCTTTGACTGTCCGGAAAGCCTGTAATCGTTATATTTCGCTATCAGGCTGAGGATCCCTTCTATCGCCTCGGAATGGTCGTCGTGGTCATGTGTTATGATTATCGCGTCGATGTCAATGACCCCCAGGTTCTGCTCCCTGAATATCTCAAGGAAATTGTATCCCGGATCGATGACTATGCCTTTCAGCTCTTTCCTGTGGTTAAGAAGTGTGAGGTAATAACCGCCGCCCTGGCTGCCGGACTGCGAATAAAGAGGGGAGGATGAATTCCATTTTCTTATTATCTTGAGCTTGTTCGCGCCCATTATATCTTCCGCCATCCTTGGCATATTGAGGTCCCTTATAAGCCTGTCCTGGTTCTTTTTTATGGTCTCGCGCGTCGGGAAGAGGACCTCATCCATGTACCTTATCGCCCCGTAGGTAAGGCTTCCCTTGTCATAAAAATGCGGATCGTTCTTCCTCGCGAGCTTGAAGTCCTCATAAGCGTCCTTGTATCTTCCCTGGAGGAACCTTGCTATGCCGCGGTTATAGAGCGCGAGTGTTGTGTCCTCCTTCATTTCCTCCAGTTTCTTGAAGACGATGTCGTATATGTGCTCGGCTTCCGCGTAAAGATTATCGTTTATGCAGATGAACCCTATGGCGTCCCAGGGCATTTTATGGTTATCAGAAGCTATAGTAAGGAGGGCTTTTTTGTCGGAAAGGAGTTTTTTGAGCGACGAAACTACCGTGCTGATGTGCTTATGTATCCATTCCTTGCGCAAATAAAGGGGGAACTTGAGCAGATTATGCCACGTGTGATGCTGCTCAGCATTAAGCTCGATATTCAGCATCTGGTACATGATAATGATATTTTATCATATCCGGGGGAGGTAAAAAAGTTTTATTCGGATAAGGTCAGATCACGATATGCCGAGTTCTTTTAATGCTTCCTCTATAGCCTGGTCAAAATTGGCAATCATTAGAGACCTGGATGCCTTGGCCAGGACATCCTGTGCTGTTTGCGAAGCATCTTCTGGTTCCGGCCGGTTCCTTACAATTTTTTCCACATCGACAAGCTTTATCCTTTGGTCACTTTCGCTGTATATTTGTTTTGACCATGGTTTTACGTAAAGCTCCATCCATTTTTCAGGGGTGCCGTAAAATATATGGATCTGCATGGCGACATGTAATGGCAATCTCTCTTTTTGTGAAAAATCCGATGCTTTAATAGCTACCTTTAAGGCTTCCGTAATAGCGACCTTTTTGCCTCTTAGCGCACTCGCATCAACAAGGCGCTGTGCGCAGGTGATCAATGGAGTTATCCACAAAAGCGGATTCGCTCCTTTCGGCACCAGAGGTTCTATCACTTTCAGGTCTATATTCATGCTCCTGCATAGACGTCCAAATTGTATTCGGGCCGGTCCTAAAACATCTGTTTGCTGCATAGCGCCTAGGCCCGGTCCCGTTCCTCTTGCGCCGCCTTTAAAAAAATTGCTAATTTCCCCATATCCTGTTTTCCGTCTTGTCCCAAACGATCTATTTTCCATATTTACCCCTCCTGATATTTTCTGATCATCAACCGTATTATTATCGATAGAACCCTAAAAAAATTTCACTTTATGGTATAATTCATTTGAGGTGATCTTATGGCAGAAGAGAAGAAACAGCAGCTCCAGATAGAGGTTGATGACGCGGTCGCGAAAGGGGTCTATTCCAATGTGGCGGTGATATTCCATAGTGAGAACGAATTCATAATCGATTTCGCCTTCATCCACCCGCCCAAGGCAAAAGTGGTTTCCAGGGTGATCACGAATCCCAGCCACGCAAAGAGCTTTATGAAAGCATTGGAGCATAATGTGGCCCAATATGAGAAGCAGTTCGGCCTCATTAAGGAGACAAAAGGCCCTGAAGAAAGCATGGGTATCAAGCTCTCGCAGAACTGATCATGGGCAACAAAGAACGGGCCTTGAGGATCATCAAGCTTCTGCAAAAGGAATACCCGGAAGCTAAGACCGCGCTGAACTTCAGGACACCGCTTGAGATGATGGTGGCAACTCAGCTTTCCGCGCAATGCACGGATAAAAGAGTGAACATAGTTACCCCGACGCTTTTCAAAAAGTACCGGACCGCTAAGGATTACGCTAATGCCGACATCAAGACATTCGAGCAGGAGATCAGATCGACCGGATTTTATCACAACAAGGCAAAGAACCTAATAAACATGGCAAAAATGCTTGTATCGGATTTCAAAGGCAATATTCCCGATACAATGGAGGAGCTCATCAAATTGCCCGGTGTGGCAAGAAAGACCGCGAATGTGGTGCTAAACAACGCTTTCCATAAATCTGAAGGCATCGCAGTTGATACGCATGTCCTCAGGTTGTCTGAAAGGCTAGGGCTATCCAAGCACGGTAAAGACGCGGTCAAGGTGGAGCATGACCTTATGGATCTGATACCGCGAAAATTATGGGGCATGGTTACATATTATCTGGTCGACCACGGCCGGGCGATATGCGATGCAAAGAAGCCGAATTGTCCTCAGTGCGTGATATCCAAGCTTTGCCCATCAAGAGAGTATTTTCTGAAAAAATTCTACAAGAAATGAAATACATCATCCATAAACACCATGCCTCTCACCTCCACTGGGACCTTCGTCTGGAGTATAAGGGCGTCCTCAAATCCTGGGCGATACCGAAAGAGCCATCAGACGATCCATCTGTGAAGCGTTTAGCCGTTGAAGTGGAAGATCATGAGCTTGATTATGCCAATTTTGAGGGAACGATACCGGAAGGGGAGTACGGGGCGGGGAAAGTGGAGATATGGGACAGCGGGACCTTTGATGCGATCGAGTTCAACGATTCAAAGGTAGATATGGCCATACACGGCAAGAAACTTAAAGGGCATTTTCATTTGATAAGGTTCAAGAAGGCGGGGCCGAAGAACTGGCTGTTCTTTAAGTCGAAAGATTCCTAGTAGCTATCACGTCCACTTCCAGCCCAAGGATGTTCTCGATGAGCTTATCCCCGCACTTTACGGGGGCCCGGGCTTTGAACTTTTGTATCTCCTTCATGCAGTCGGATAGCTTGTCTTTGGGAATGACATTCGATGTCCTCACGGGAAGCCTTGAGATCGCGGCGCCTTCTATTGCCACGGTTGAAGTAAGCACTCTCATAGGCATTGTGAACTCTTCCCGGGCGTATTTATCGCCTTTCTTGCACTTGTTGCCAAGTACTTCAATTATATTGCCGCCTGGATCGGATTTTACGATGACCGCACATCCGATCGGACAGATTATACAGATGAACTTTTTTTCATTTACAGGGCCTGGCACCTATTTTAAACTCCTTTAACTTTTTAATTTTCTCAAGCTGTTCCTTGTTCAGTTTTATCTCTATCATTTCACTTGGCTTTACGATCGGTTTTTTTATGTTCACGATAAGGTCGGTGGATGTGACCTCCACGTTAACCATCGGCATCGTCACCCTCATGTAAAGAGTGACGGAGTCCGATCTTGTTATGTAATTAGGCACGACAAAGCGGGTGTTGCAGCCGGGTACGACCCGCACCCTTGTGGATATGTTAAGCGCATCATTGATGTAATTGGCTGCTGATGCTCCAGCCAGCTCGCCTTCCGTGCTGGCGTAATCCGCAAGATCGTTAACAAATGCCGCATTCCCGCAAATGAACACGCCTTCCCTGCTGGTCTGATAATTGTCATCAATGAACGGGCCGCCGGTCAAAGGGCTTAGTTCAAGCGGGATCATGCGCGACAACTCGTTTTCCGGAATAAGCCCTACCGAGAAAAGCAGAGTGTCACAGTCTACCTTAAAGCTTTCATTAGTGGGAGCTCCCTGCTCATCAAGCTGGTCGATCTTAACCCCGGTCACCCTTTCCCTGCCGTATATTTCCACCACCGCGTGCTTCAGGTAAAGCGGGATATTGTAATCATTAAGGCACTGGGCAACGTTCCTTGTCAAACCTCCGGGATAGGGGAGGATTTCCGTTACAGCGTGGACCTTTGCGCCTTCAAGCGTCATCCTTCGCGCCATTATCATCCCGATGTCTCCCGATCCCACAACAACCACTTCTTTGCCCGGGATGAAGCCCTCGATGTTCATGAACCTCTGGGCGACCCCCGCGGTGAAGATTCCCGAAGGCCTTGTGCCAGGGATCGATACCTGCTGGCGCGTGCGCTCCCTGCAGCCCATCGCAAGGATTATAGCTTTCGGCGTCACCTCTACAAGGCCGTCCTTGCCGTTCGCTATCAGCACTTTACCGTCCCTTGTTATCTCAACTGCCATGGTGTGCAGCATGAGCTTTATGTTGGTCCTGCTGAGTTTATATATGTAATGGTTGGCGAACTCAGGTCCCGTAAGGTCTCTCTTGAACTTCTGGAGGCCGAAGCCGTTGTGGATGCACTGCTGCAGTATCCCTCCGGGCTCATGCAGGCGGTCGATCATAAGGATGTTCTTTATCCCCATCCTGCCGGCCTTGAGAGCAGCCGCCATTCCGGCAGGGCCGGCGCCTATCACGATCAGATCAGTGAATATTTTTTTCATCTTTTTCCCTTGACGACCAGCGAGGCACCCCCGCGTTTTGTAATGGTCTCCTCGGGTAAATTAAGCTCCCTTGAAAGGATCCTCATCACGTGGTGAAGGCAGAATCCGCCCTGGCACCTTCCCATGCCGGCGCGCGTCCTCAGTTTTATCCCGTCGGTCGTTTTTGCCCCGATCTTTATGGCGGCGACAACTTCCGCTTCCGTCACTTCCTCGCATCTGCAGATGATGTTGCCGTAAGATGGATTAAGCTTGATCAGCAGCTCTTTTTCCTTGTTCGTGGCAAGGGAGAACCTCCTGTGCGGCTTATCGTATTTCTTGAACTCCTTTTTCTGCTCAAGCTTCATTCCTTTTTGTCTCAGAATGTTGGCAACCATCAGGGCGATCGCAGGCGCGGCGGTAAGCCCCGGTGATTGTATCCCCGCCACATTTATGAACCGATGGACATTCCTCGATTCCTCGATGATGAAGTCGTTGCTGTCCGCTATCGGCCGGATCCCGGCAAATGAAGCTATTATGTCCTTTCTCGGTATGTCGTGTATCATTGTGCGGACGAAATCCAGGACTTTTTTGAGCCCGGCATCGCTCGTAGACGTGTCCTCTTTATCGTTGATGTCTTCTGCCGTCGGCCCTATCATTGTTGACCCCTCTATTGTCTTGATGATGAGGATGCCTTTTGACTTGGGATTGGGTGTCGGGAATATGATGTGGTTATTGATATCATCCAGTCTCTTGTCCAGTATATATTCCTCGCCCTTCCTAGGCTTTATGCGGAAGTTGTCAGCCCCCACAAAACGCGCCACTTCATCAGCGTAAACTCCCGCCGCGTTGATCACATAGTCAGTTTTTATTTCCGAGCTGCCGGCGGTTATCACGAAACTTTTCCCGTCCCTCACGATCTTCGTTACCTTTGAATCAAGAAGGTACTCCACACCGTTCTGCATAGCATTTTCATATAGCGCGTAAGTCATCTCATAGGGCGGGATCACTCCGGCGGAAGGCACGAGGAGAGCCGTGTTTATTTCGGGATTAAGGTTGGGCTCAAGCTCACGCAATCTTCCTCCTTCAACCATCTCAGCGGGAATATTGATCTTTCTTGCGTTATCAAACATATCTTTCAGCACCTGAAGGTCTTCTTTGTTTCTGGCGACGATGATCTCCCCGACCTTTTCAAAGGGTATGCGGAGCTCCTGTGACAGCTTCCCCCATAGTGCATTCCCCTGCAGGCAGAGCCTGCCTTTGAGTGTCTGCATGTCGTCATGGACAGCGGAGTGGATGATGCCGGAGTTCGCCTTGGATACACCGAAAGAGACCTCTATCTCTTTTTCAATGAGGATTACCGTAAGCTCGTAGCGGGAGAGTTCCCTGGCTATCGCATTGCCGACTATTCCTCCGCCGATGATGGCGATGTTGTAGTTGGATGGCATTTGGGGGAATTATAGCATTGTTGCTGCCTGGCTCAAACCGGGTATCGTTAAAGAGCGCGATTATAAACTTATTTTAGTGCGCGGTTTTTAATGCGTCCTCAATCTTCGCCTTTAATTCAGGAGGAATATTGGATCCAGCAAGATACCCTAGAACACGAGCCGCTTCATATTGAACAGCCTTATTTCTATCTTGTAATGCTTCAATAAGAGTATCAATTATCTTTAACTTTAAATCCGGAGAAATATTGGATCCAGCAAGTCCCACTAAAGCAACGGCTGCGCTATCTGGAATCATCACAACTCCACTCCTAAATGCTTTAATAAGCGGATCGATCATCTTTGACTTTAAATCCACAGAAATATTGGATTCAGTAAGAAGCGCTAAAGCAGATTCTGCCCTACATTTAACAAATGGATTTTTATCCTCCAATGCTTTAATAAGAAGATTGACTATCTTTGACTTTAAATCCGCAGAAATATTGGAACAAGTAAGGTGCATTAGAGCACCTTCTGCGATTACTCCACTAGGGTCCCAAATATGCCAATCTTTTTTATCCTCTAATGCGTTAATAAGAGGAGTGACCATCTTTGCCTTTAAATCCGGAGAAATATCGGAACAAGCAAGCAATCCTAAAGCATCTGTTACACTATGTCGAACATCATATCCTCCCCAAGATGCAACATCCAATTTTTCATCCTCCAGTGCACCAATAAGAGGATCGACCATCTTTGCCTTTAAATCCGGAGAAATATCAGAGTTAGCAAGTTTCCCTAAAGCACTTGCCGCGTCCCTTCGAACACCCCAATCTTTTTTATCCCTTAATGCTTTGATAAGAGGATCGACCATCTTTGCCTTTAACTCAGCAGATATATTGGATTCAGCAAGAGCTCTTAAAGCACTGGCTGCCTGCTCTCGGACATAATTATTTTCATCTCCCAATGCGTTAATAAGAGGAGTGACCATCTTTGCCTTTAAATCCGGAGATATATTGGATTCAGCAAGATATCTTAAAGAATCTACCTTGTGCATTCGCTTATCGCTATTTTTATCTCCTAACGCCTTAATGCAATCTTCTATAATACTTTCCGTTGCCTTTGCATTGGATGTAACAAGGTTTTCTCTCAACTGGATGGATGCATATCCGGATTGTTCAAGGTATTGCAGGAACTTGGCATAGTTTGAGGGATTTTCTTTGCAGTATTTTGCAGCGGCAGTTCTTGCCTCTTCATCTGTATCTATTTCGCCATTATAACCATTTGTTCCATCGTGCGCGTCCCCCATCCTTAAATATCTTCTGTACTCACTTGGTGCTGACTCTAAATTAATATCCGCCATTTTAACCGCCTCCTATTAGACTTATCAAATTGACCTCAACCGTATTATTATCGGAATATTTTATGTAAAATTTCACTTTTGAGGGAAAATCGTTAGGAATGTATCAGGACACTGTTTTTATGCTAAAATATCTTCATGGCTCGGTACAGCTTAAAGGTCATACCACATTCAAAGCAGAACAAGCTTATTGAAGAGCCCGGCCGCCTTAAAATATACCTCACTGCCCCGCCAGTGGAAGGAAAAGCCAATAAAGCGCTTATAGAATTTTTGGCGGAGCATTTCCATGTGAAAAAAGGTAAAATATCCATCGTTAAAGGCATGACCTCAAGGGAAAAGGAGGTGATCATAGGATGAAAAAAATATTTCTGTTCATCATTGTTCTGTTGATATTCTGCCCATCAGCCTTTGCAGGCTACCTCTCACCTGATGCCGGCGGCTTTATCACTGTAGTGACAGTGCCAATGGCGGTAACGGAATCACCGGACGCAAAGCTCAAGTCGGCAGAGGGCTCATATTTCAGTTTCTTACAGCCGCTGAGCATAATACCGGGAATGGGACTTCTCAATCTCTGGGTCTTCAGCATCGGGGACGCGAGCATAGAGAACATTGCCAAGAAAGCGGATATCAAGACGATCCATCATGTGGATGAGAGGACAAACAGCTTCACTTTTCTCTGGCAATGGTTCAAGATGAAATCATACAGAGTATACGGCACATAAATTAATAAGGAGGAAATTCAATGATAAAGAAAATAGTCATCGCATCTGTTCTGTTGTTGGTTTTAACATGCGCGGTTTTTGCTGAGCCGATCGGACTTCTTTTTACGGCGATAAGCGCACCTGTGGCGGCAACGTCACTCACAGGTTATGAGAAAAAGGGCGAATCCACTTCATTCGGAATATTGGGTATGGTGGCTTTTGGGGATGCAGGGATCGAGGCTGCATCAAAGAAGTCCCAGATAACCGCTATCCAACATGTTGACAAATCTTGCCTCTATATACTGTGCGGTCTGTTCATGATGGAGACCACGAAGGTTTACGGAAAATAAGACAAAGGTAAATTGAACGTAAGAGCTTGAGCTGCTGCTCAGATAGCTGTAGAATAACAGCTCATGTTAAAACTTCTTAAGTTCGGCGGCATAATAATCTATTTTGCCGTAGTGCTCTCTGCTGCCGCATACCCTGCCACATGGCAGGATGTTGCGGCTTTATCCAGGAATAATGATGACTATGTAAGCGCCAAAAAACAGCTGGATTCGGCGGAGTGGACCTATAAAAAAGCATACAGTGCCTTCCTTCCGCAGCTTTCCGCATCTGCCGGATATTCGGAAACTCTTCCGCCGTTCGACCTTGAAAAATCCTATTCGCTGGGACTTAGCGCAACACAATCGATCTTTAACGGGATGAAGAACTATTATGGGCTTAAATCCGCTTTTGCAAGCTATCAATATTATCTGGAGAACCTGAAAAAGACCGGATCGGATGTCCACTATAATATACGCGTTGCTTTTATAGAGCTTTACATTGCTCAGGAAAACCTTGATCTTTCTAATCAGATACTTGCCAGGATTAAAGAGAATGCCAGGATGATAAGGCTGCGCTATGATTCCGGGCGTGAAGACAAAGGAAATCTGCTCACAACAGTTGCTTCGCAAAAGGATGCCGAATACGGCGTGGCTTCGGCAAAAAGGGAGCTGGATCTGTCCCGGCTAAAGATCTTCCAGCTTGTGAGCAGCGAGATCCGTGCCACAGATGGCACTATCGACATTTCAATGGAAACGGATCCCGATTTCAATTCGCTGATTGAAAATTCACCGTCCTATAAAATGGCGGAATATCAGCTTGAATCATCGGATATCGCGGCACAGAACACGATAGGGGGATTCCTTCCATCTGTATCGCTTTCCGCAAGTGACAGGAAGACAGGCGAAGAATGGCCGCCGGACACGCTAAGCAGCAAATCCTGGAGCCTTAATTTCTCTTATTCTTTTTTCCCGGGCGGCTCAAATATCGCTGAAAAGTTCATAAATGACCTCAACCTGGACAAGGCAAAACGGGATTTTGAATCAAGCAAAAAAAGCCTTAGATTTAGCATAGAGGATGCCTTCAGGAGCGCGAAGAATGCGATCGATTCCCTGGGTGTAAAGAGAGCACAGCTTGATGCGGCAGCGGAAAGGGCGAAGATAGCCGACGCGAAATATCAGAACGGCCTCACCACATTTGATGAGTGGAACAGGATAACCAACGACAATATCACGGCGCAAAGAAGCTTTTTGCAAGCCAAGAAGGTCGCGTTCGAATCTGTCGCAGCCTGGAAAAATTCATATGGAGGGAGAGAAGAATGAAAAAGTTAAAAGTTATAAGTAAGAAGTATGGGAGGATCATTTTACTGTTGGCTTCAATTGTTCTGATATCGTCATGTGCAAGCAAGAGTACCAAGCCGCTTGAAACGGCAACTGTGACCAGAGGAACGATACTTGCCCAGATACCTACCACGGGCGATGTGGAACCGCGCAACAGGCTGGAGATAAAGCCCCCGGTCTCCGGGAGGATAGAGACGATTCTCGTGCAAGAAGGGGACAATGTGAAGAAAGGTGATGTGCTCGCCATGATGAGCTCTTCCGATCGGGCCGCCCTGCTTGACGCGGCAAGGGCGAAAGGAACGGCGGAATATAAACGCTGGGCCGATGTTTACAGGCCGGCGCCGATAGTCGCGCCGCTTGACGGCTTTATAATCCTGAAAAACATCGAGCCGGGGCAGACCGTCACGGTGGCTGACGCGGTGCTGGTAATGGCCGACAAGCTCATCGTAAAGGCACAGGTGGATGAGACAGATATAGGCAACATCAAACTCGGCCAGGCCGTGAATATAGAACTTGACGCTTATCCCGGCCAGGCCATCAAGGGGAAAGTGGAACATATCGCGTATGAATCACAGGTCATCAATAATGTCACCATATATGAAGTGGACATACTTCCTGATTCAGTGCCAGCATACTTTCGCTCAGGCATGAGCGCCACGATAAACTTCATCAGCGAAGAGAAAAAGGATGTGCTGATGCTGCCATTAAAAGCCATAAAAAAGATCACTGACAGATCTTATATATTCCAGACAGATAAGGCAACTAACAAAACTAATCCCATCCAGATAAAAACGGGGCTTGAGAACACAAGCCATGTCGAGATCATTTCCGGATTAAAGGCAGGGGATAAAGTGGTGATACCTGACAAAAAGATGATATCAGACCTCGAAGCGAAGTTCTCCCACGGTCCCCACGCCCCAATGAACCCGTTCCAGAGAAGGAACTAATGAGCCTCATTGAGTTAAAAGGGATACACAAGACCTACTATATCGGAGGCACGATCCCCGTTCTTGCGTTAAAGGGAGTGGACCTTAAGATAGAGGCGGGCGAATTTGTGGCGATCATGGGGCCCTCGGGTTCCGGAAAATCCACTCTTCTGGCAGTGCTCGGGCTGCTGGATAAGGCTGAGAAGGGAAGTTACACGCTGCTTGGAAAAGACATATCGGGAATGGACGATAATCAATACGCCTCCTTAAGGAACCGCTTTTTCGGTTTTGTTTTCCAGACCTTCAACCTTCTGCCAAAGCTCACAGCCACCGAAAATGCGATGCTCCCTTTCATTTATTCCGGAACGGTGGCAAAAGAAAAAAAGGATAAAGTAGTAGAGACGCTGAAAAATATTGGGCTGGGCGATCGGTTGAAGCACAGGCCTAATGAACTTTCCGGCGGACAGCAGCAGCGCGTGGCACTTGGCCGCGCACTTGCAAACGAGCCCCTTGTAATGCTCGCCGATGAACCAACAGGCAACCTTGATTCAGCGTCATCAAAGGAGATCATGGAGATATTCAAGAAATTGAACCAGGAAGGCAAGACCATAATAATGGTCACCCATGAACCGGACATCGCCGCTTATGCATCAAGGGTACTTGTCATAAAGGACGGGTTGATAGTTTCGGACAAGATACAGGCTGAAACGCAGAAAAAAGAAGCGCCTGTTATGCCCGAGGAAAAAGCAAGATGGTGTTTCTTCTGCCTTGCCGAATTCAGGAATTATTTTTATGAGGCGATGAACTCCATTGTTAATAATAAATTAAGGTCATTCCTTTCCATACTCGGGGTCATGATCGGAGTTGCCGCGGTCATTACGATGCTTGCTTTGGGGACCGGTGCCAAAAGAAGCATGGAACAGACGCTTTCTTCGCTTGGTACCAACCTGCTTTCCGTGAGGATACAGAGAAGCCAGGGAGGCATATCGCTGGGATCGGAATCGCCAACGCGCTTCAGCTTTGAGGACCAGACAGCGCTTTCCAAACTGGATACCTTATCGAATGTTGTTCCTTATGTTTCCGGCCGGGCTCAGTCGGTATACCAGGACAAGAACTGGAACACCCAGGTGATCGGAACATCTTCTGATTACCCGGCGCTTCGCAACCAGACAATGATGATGGGCAGGTTCTTTACGGATGCGGAAACTAACAGCAGGGCAAAAGTCGCGGTCCTGGGGCCTACGGTCGTGGATAACCTATTTGGGAACGAAAATCCAATAGGCGAAACAGTGAAGATAAACAGGGTGAACTTCAGCGTAATAGGCGTAATGGCCAAACAGGGCGGGGGAGGGTTCCAGAACCCGGATGACAGGATATTCATACCCGTAAAGACGGCCATGTACAGGCTTTTGGGGACAGATTATATAAATTATTTTGACGTGAAAGTAAGGGACAAGGATGAGATACCCGCTGCACAGGACCAGATAATAGCCGAGATCATGCGTGTCCACCGGCTTACGGAAGACCAGAAGCAGAGCATAAACATATTCAACATGGCGGATATCCAGGCGGCAGCGAATTCAGTCATCACTACGCTTGCTATCCTGCTTGGCGCCGTGGCGGCGGTCAGTTTATTGGTAGGTGGTATCGGCATAATGAATATAATGCTTGTCATGGTGATGGAGCGCACTCATGAAATAGGTCTTCGCAAAGCTCTTGGGGCCAAAAGGAGCGACATACTTATCCAGTTCCTTGTTGAAGCTGTGCTGATATGTTTCCTTGGCGGGATCATTGGGATACTGTTTGGCGCGTTCATATCTTTCCTGTTATCCACTTTTGCGCGATGGACCATATTTATTTCCACCGGTTCAATAATACTTGCATTCACGTTCTCGGTGCTGGTGGGAATAATCTTTGGATTGTGGCCGGCTATGAGGGCCTCCAAGATGCTGCCGATCGAAGCGCTTAGATACGAGTAATAACCGTTAAGCTTTCCTGATGCAGGCGTTGAAACGTTTTATCATCTCACGGAAAGCCTTGTTCTTAATTGCCAGAACATTAAATATCTTTTCTGGTGACATTTTGTGATAATAATCTTCCGGAGTTTTCTTTTTGCCGATAGGAAAGTTGAAAGTTATTGCAGGGCAAACTTGAGCCTCCTTATCAGCGCTAAAATCCGGATTACCGCCGCGGCTCACAGGATGCACCAATAATGTTGCCTGGATATTAAAAATCGCTCCAGACCTTGATGGGTCATGATTAAGCGTGACGCTCATTAAGTATTCGGTATTACCTGACCAGGCCGCACCTGCTATCATCCTGACAGTACCTGGAAACGTTGCTATGAATGGATGATGTCCCGTATAATCCGATATGCCGTTATCCAGTTTGTAAGCGACATTTCCCATACGTGTTGCAGGATGAACATGCTCCCTCATTGATCCATATATACGGACTTTACTTAAAAATGTATTAACAAAAGAACATTTTGCGACCATTATGAAACCTCCTTTTGTTATGATAGTACAGAATTTTATCGAAAGATTTAACCGAAAATTTCAGTTATTTTGAATTATTTGGGAAGGATCAAGCTATTTCGATACCCAGTCCTTATCTTTATAAACAGAGCGGATCCTCTTTGAGAGGGAGAAGTACAAGAGCCAGACTACCGGCGCGATCATAGCGATCAAGTCAAGCGGAATGCTCTGCGGAGAAAGTGAAATGTCCAAGGGCAGAAGGATCAATGAAAAGACTATCTGGGAAAGAAGGATGATCCTCAAGTAGTTCACGTATTTCCAGTCACGGAAGCGCTTTAAGATGAGCATCATTGAAACGATGAACTGGCCGATCAAAAGCAGGTCGTTGGGTACGGCCGTAACAATAAAAAGCAGATATCTTCCGCTGTCGCTCCAGCAGGAGGGGTTAAATAGCTGCAGGGCGGGTATGGTGAGCGCAAGCCACATGAAAGCGCTCAACACCACGGAAATAAAATAGAATAAGAGCCATCCGCCGATCTCAAACTTGCGCCTCATGAAGCAGACCAGGGAAATGATCAATAGCAATACGATCCTCGAGATGTCCATAGTGCTCATTATATTTTGCTCCTTACTGCTGTGCCTTTATAACAGCTTTTCTCCAGCCATCATACAACTTATTCCTGATCTTTTCATTCATTTTTGCCGAGAATGACCTGTCTATCTTCCAGAGCTTCTTGAGCTCCGCCTGATCTTTCCAGAATCCGACCCCGAGGCCGGCCAGATACGCGGCGCCCAGTGCCGTGGTATCGATTATCTCCGGCCTGATCACTTTAGCCGGCAGAATGTCCGCCTGGAACTGCATCAGGAAGTTGTTTTCTGTGGCTTTGCCGTCAACCTTCATCGACTTGATCTTCAGCTTTGAATCCTTCTGCATGCAGAGAAGAACGTCTTTTGTCTGGTAGGCCAGCGACTCAAGTGTCGCGCGGACGATATGAGCCTTTGTTGTCCCGCGGGTAATGCCGGTTATCGTTCCTCTGGCATACATGTTCCAGTATGGAGCGCCAAGGCCAACGAACGCGGGCACGAAATATACTCCTCCGGTATCAGGGACGGATTTAGCGATAGCTTCAGATTCAGCCGCTTTCTTTATTATGCCAAGCCCATCGCGTATCCATTGAATTGCAGCCCCCGCGATGAACACAGAACCTTCAAGTGCGTAATAAACTTTTCCGCCGATTCCCCATGCTATGGTTGTGAGAAGTCCAGTCCTCGATCTCACAGCTTTAGTCCCGGTATTCACAAGCATGAAACATCCTGTTCCGTAAGTGTTCTTTATGTCGCCTGGAGCATAACAGCCTTGCCCAAAAAGTGCCGCCTGTTGATCGCCGGCAATTCCTGCGATTGGAATGCCATCAGGCAATACGCCGATGCCTTTTGTGTATCCGACAACTCCGGAAGACGGTTTGACGCTCGGAAGTATCGATCTCGGGATATTGAGGATTTTCAATAACTTTAAATCCCAATCAAGCTTGCGGATATTGAATATCATCGTTCTAGAGGCATTGGAGTAATCCGTCACATGACTTTTGCCGTCAGTAAGGTTCCATGTGATCCACGTATCCACTGTCCCAAACGCCAAGTCTTGAGTCTTAAGTCGCAGTCTTGAGTCTTGACCTTTGAGCTTTGAGTTTTCCAAGATCCACTTTATCTTCGTCCCGCTGAAATAGGCATCAATTTTCAGTCCCGTCGCCTGCTGGACATAAGGCTCAAGGCCTTTTTTCTTAAGCCAGTCGCATATTGGAGCGGTCCGCCTGCACTGCCAGACTATCGCATTGTAAACAGGCTTGCTTGTCTTCTTGTCCCATATGATGGTGGTTTCACGCTGATTCGTGATGCCGATCGCGGCTATCTCGGAACCCTTGATCTGCTTGGACCTGAGGGCATCAGCTATCGTCAATTTCACTGACTGCCAGATCTTGAGAGGGTCATGCTCAACCCAGCCCGGTTTCGGATAAATTTGCGGGAATTCGCGGTAAGCTCTTGCGACTATCTGGCCCTGTTTGTTGAAGATGATAATGGTTGAACCTGTTGTGCCCTGATCGATGGCGAGGATGTATTTCTTCATGAATGCTTATTTATCCAGGTTATCATGTCCCTAAAAACCTTTTCCCTATCCTTATCCACGTATAGGGCATGGTACATTTCGGGATACCATTTCAGCTCCTTGTCCTTTGATCTTATCTTCTTGAAATAAGCCGCGGCAGCTTCAGCGGAGATCATCTTGTCCTGGCCCGCGAGCAACATAAGAACTGGCAATTTGATCGTTCTCGGCTTCATGTTCACATATATGATCGCCTTTAGTATCGAGAGGTAGAATTTTGCAGTAAAATTCCTTACTTCAAGCGGATCCATGTCGATACGCTTTGCCACGACAGGGTCGCGTGTGAATAGGCTGGAGGAAAATCCCGCCGGGAAAAATCCTATCGGCTCGAATATAGCTGCCTTTAATATCTCCGCCCTGGTCTTGAGGGTCATCGGCAGCTTGTCCTTGACCGCAGGGGACATGAGAATGATCCCGTTTATCAATTCCTGGTGGTGAATAGCGAAGTCAAGCGTTATGAGGCCTCCCATTGATTCGCCGAAGATGAATATTTTCTTTCCGGCATGCTGTGACTTTGCATGCCCAACAAGCGACTTAAGATCAGATGTATAGAGCTTGAAATTGCATATATGGCCTTTTATCGACGGGGATTCTCCGTGGCCTTTCTGCTCGATCGCGTAGACCTGAAAGCCCGCCTTGGCAAGATAAGGACCGAACTCAAAGAACCTTCCGGAATAACCGCCCATTCCATGCACAAGAATGATCACGGCCTTAGGCGTTACACAGTTCCATTCCCGGTAAAAAACCCTTCCGTCGAATGATTTAAGCACGGAAGGATTATAGCTTAAGAGATATGGACTCTCAAGTTTATATGTTATAAAATAATCTCGTGAAGAAAGTATTGTTTTTCATCACAATTGTCCTCTTGATATCGACTGCCTCCTATTGTGTAAAGATCGACGGAAGATTCTGGGACTGGACAGACATCGGCGATTTCCATAAATGCAGATCGAGGGCGCTGTCGCGCGACAGGTCCGGGCTTGATATGGATACCGTAAAGCTTCATCTCACAGGTAAGTTCCTGTATATATATGTTGAGGGCAGGAGCGTGAAAGGGAAAAAACCGGATGACGGCTCGGCCGTGAAGGGATCTAGCATACGCGTTTCTTTCAGCTCCTCGCAGAGCCCTCTTAACCGGGTAA
>Ga0315291_10000319_pt1 | contig 62429 bp, 86 predicted proteins | sample YL17G12_20_MG_FD_203070 | JGI IMG/M metagenome (GOLD analysis project Ga0315291, IMG submission 203070) | Sediment microbial communities from Yellowstone Lake, YNP, Wyoming, USA - YL17G12_20 | ecosystem: Environmental > Aquatic > Freshwater > Lake > Sediment | place: USA: Wyoming | collected... | reverse complement strand
TACGGTTTAGAGTTTCTGGCTTTTTGCAATTTGCACATACACCGTTTTGAGCCACCAACATCTTTTCATAATCATTTAGATTTAGGTTATATTTTTTCAGCATTCTCCGTTCTCGATCTTTTAGGCTATCCACCCAACAAGCCTTGCAATCCGCTCGGCGTGGTTTGCCCTTACCCTGACGGCGAAAACATTCTAAGCTTTTCTCTTCCCCACATTTTTTGCATTTTTTAAGCATATGCCCCTAATTAAAAAGGGAGGCTGCCCTCCCTACTTTTTAATCCACTAGACTTTAAGGTTACCCGCCGACTTTACGTTTAGCTTTTTCAAAGCGGTTATAGAGTCCTGCTCTTTTCAGGGCATCACTCCATGTACCAAAGCGGTTCTCCACGGTTGTTTTAGAGATAGTGCCTAGGTCTTCATAGGCGCGTCTCGTATAAGGTTTGTTCGCATTTACTTTGAACACTCGTTTGAGTTCGTTCACGATTTCCTTGTCCGTGTACTTCTTCTGCATAATCTCTCCTTAATTAATATTTAAGATTGAGCCAGACGATCTGTCTCTTGATCTTTAGTTTTAGGTGTTGGATCGTTACCTTTTAAATTATCGACAACCAACTCTAGTTCACGCTTTAGTTTAAACAAGTAATCGGCAGCTTCTGGACCATTACTCTCTTTTTCTAATTTAGAAATCTCTACCTCTAAATTTTTCAAAATAAGCGTGGCACTATCTGCCGTATCGCTAGGATTGATATCCATCGCAATAAAATCCTGCATGAGGGTATCCACCCATGCGTTTTGCTTATTCACATCTTGAGTCTTAAGACCCTGGAGTTCAGCACTCTTTGAGTCGTGCCACCTTACAGCATCTACCACGTCAGCTTGTATGGTAGATGCCGCACTGGCGGCAAGGCGGGTCGGCTCATTATGGATCACCCCCTTAGGTATGAGCCCCCGTTCTTGCATCTTTTCTAACTGTTGATTAATCGCTGAAGCGCTGACTAAATCCTCTATCTCCTGACGAGTCAGGGACGGAAGTTGTAGGACATTAGAACCCCTTTTTCCTAAGGAGGTCTTGCCTTGCACTTTTGTTGGTACTTGTTTAAGCATTGTACGAAATCCTTCTAACTAGTTATTTACTAGTTAAATAATCTGCAACTAGGTGTTTGGCTTCTTTTCTTAGCCTACTAAAGGCTAAAATGGATTGCAAGAAGAAAATTACTGGAAAGTATTAATCACCAGAAAGAGCAATGCTAGCAAGTGATCTAGCCTTAGCCTCAGCATTGAGACCAATAACCTGGGCTAATAGCTCCGTAGCTCTTCTGTAGTTTTCATCGAATTTTTTGCCAATGCCCATGGCGGCACTTTGGATATGCTCTTCTTGTTTTGCAGGCGTGTTGGCGACGTTAGTGGTTAAAAACCTAAACTCTGTCATCATATCTGAAATCATATTCCGAATAATTGGCTGCACCACCTTCTGAATGATGACCTTGTAAACGTCCTCTTTATCCTTTAGGGCATGAATTTCAGTGATTGTCTTGGTGACAGAATCAATGATCCCGGTAACTGCGGAAGCATTCCTAAAATTAGGATCGTTCCTGTAGGTAGCATCTGCTAAAGGCACTAAGGCATGCAGGCGCATAAGATTGGTTTGCAACATGTTCTCAGGACTGCCAGGATCGGTAGTCTCCTCTAACAAGATTGCAATCTGACCCTCTTCGTAGCCTAACGCAGCCGCAATTTGGTGCGTGGTAAACCCGTCCTTAGTCATCTTATCCACAGTATTTCTTACATCCGGCATCGTCGTAATATCGACACGCTTGACAATACTGCTATTTTTTATAATCTTCTTCTCCGAAGCCTTTACTAAAAGATCCGTAATCCTAGCGTCAATGTCCTCTTCTTCACTTTTTTTCGCCACGACGCTCCTTTTCCTTCATATCCTTTGCACGCTCTTCCGCGTCCCGACGCATCCAGTAAATGCCAGGAGGATTACCCCAAGGAACAAGATCTTCAGTGTTTTCCATCTGCTTTTTGTCTAAATCTAAACGCTTCTGGATCGCATCCTTGTCCACTACATCGTAGACTTTTCTTACCCGGTGAACAAAACTCTCCGGATCTGCAATAATTTTCTGCGATTTAATCATAAGATTTGTGCTTAGCCGGAAGCCTGCCACGTTCTAGATAGTCCCCAGTCTCCTCAGGACCACGATCACTAGGTATGGGCTTGCGACCCCTTATATAGCTTAAAACCCACTTAAGCACGAGCATGAGCGGTACGCTCTCTAACACTGGTTTAAGCAAATTCTTAAGAGCAATAAGGAAATTCTTCACATCCCAAATCTTTTTGAACCCCTGCTGGATAGCAAGCTGTACAAACTTCTCCGTAGGCATCCTGAATTGACCCCCACGATTGGTCTTGTAAATAACCTCCTTGTTCGTGGGGATCACCTTCACAACATCAATAATGGAATTACCCGCTCTTAAACGCAAACCAGGAAGGACTTCTTGAATACGCAGCTTAGTCGTAGGGAAAATAGAAGCCGTGACTTCACCCCTAACCGCATTCTTAGCAAACGCAATAGGAGAAAACTCCGACATGCCAATAACACGGAGATGAGCCTCGGCTAATACCAAGGCTTCCCCTACAGTTTGTGGTTGATGTTGGAGTTTGTACATGTATATTAATCTAGCGTGAATAAAAATTTAGTTTTTCCACAATCATACACACGCACTAACCCATCCCGTAGAGCATGTTCGTGTTCTGTCATATCTGTATGTGTATTTACTAATTTCTTCTGTCTGGATTGTTTTGATATTACAATTTTTTTATTCTTATCGTAGTACCAGTAGGTAGGCTTAACTTTTCCAATCTCGGTAAATCCTGCGTTCCTATAAGAATCCCCAGAAGAAAGACGATCGTGTACATAGCTAATAAAAGGTCCGTGTAGTTTGAAAACATAGGAGCAGAGTTTTGATATACCCCCAACAACTTGGACACCTTTTTTAGATGCAAGACGAGACAAATGCGGCTCCGGTGTCATACGTTGACGGTGAGGTTTTGAGAAAGCCGTCGCCATCAAAAGCTCATCACCTATATACAAACCGTAGCAATATAGTGTTCGGAAAGGAGCGCCTTGAAGATGAAAAGCATTAAAGAAGTCCTTAGAATCTTCCTTAGAAACTTCCTTAATAGTGAGCTTGCGTGCAAAATATCTACGTTCTGTTTTTCCTAATCTTAGCGAGATGAAATCTTTAACCACTTCTTGTTTTTGCAGCCATTCAGTCTCAAATATATGAATTATCTGGATGCCTTTTTCTTTAGCTCGTTTTGATTTCAAATAGTGGTAGTCCCGAGGTTTTTGCGCTTCAGAATGCCAATAGTCGCCATTGTACTCAAAGGCTAGGTTCAATTCTGAAATATAGATGTCTAATTCATACGAAGGATTTCCTCCGATATACCACTTTTGGGTTTTTAGACCTAAGGATTCGATATACTCTTTAAGTTCTAGCTCGCCTTTAGATGCGAACTTAACTTCGGACAGTTGAAAAGTATTGGTAATGCCGTAGCGATCTAGATTGGTTTGTTTTACTTTAGCTTTAACTTCGTCAATTTTAGATGGATTGTCTACTCCATAACGGTCTTGAAGAGTCTGCTTAAATTTATCTTTAAACATATCCAATTTAAAAGGTTGCTCTACGCCGTATCTATCTAGCATTGTTGTACGTCTTTTAGACTTTATGCATTCTGCCTGGGACGCATTCTCTACGCCGTAACGCTCTAGATTGGTTGTCTTGGATTTATCTGCAATTTCTTTTGACTTAAGTGAAACATCCACACCGTAACGTTCAATATTAGTTGCTTTTATTTTAGCCTTAACTTCCTCAGCCTGAAATGAATGTTCCACACCATAGCGAGCTAGATTCGCTTTTTTTACTTTCTCTTTAGCTAAAGATCCTTGTGCAGGATTTTCTGCACCGTACCGTTCAAGATTAGTCGTTTTAGTCTTTTCTAAGAAACTCTGAGATTGCAAAGGACGCTCTACACCGTAACGTTCAATATTTGTAGCTAGCGCTTTTTTCAAAACTACAGATGCTTGCATTGGATGTTCAACACCGAACTTTTCAAGGCAAGTTTGCTTACGGTTCTCCTTTGTTCTTAAAGGATGATTACCTGAACCTTTAAATACAGCCTTTAAAGTAGTGGAGTACTTTCCGTATTGAACATCAATCAACTCTACCTGATCTTTTAAGGAGTTAAAATCTTCTGTCTCCAATTTCAAATACGGAGGAAGCCTCTCCTGAATCTCTTTGAATGTTAGCTTTTTCGCCATCCGGAAATTATAGCATAAAAAAGTAAGAAGAGCGGAGAAATTTCTCCGCCCTTCTAGTGTAGAATCAACAGCAATTATTCAATAAAGCTAACTAGCTTAGCTAGGTCTTCTTCGGAATACCCATACGCTTTTCGGTAGTAGTCCTTAATGGCTTCCAGATTCATCTCCATGCCTTTTTCAGCCGCTTGTACAAGACCATGCAACGCTTCAATAGCAACGGTCGCCTGCTCGCCACGAGCAAAGCAAATTTGTGCTCCACCTGTAGTCAAGCCTACAATTTTGCCTACACGCATTTTACCATTGTAAGCACATTTTACTTTATCGTTGATGGAATAAAGAGGTTTTGAAGTAGAAGCAGAGATGCGATTCAATGTAAGGGAATTGAACTTTGCATGTGCGTGAGTACGGAAAGCTTTACCCTTAGCGCGTTCACGAAGAATGGTATCGATATCATCATCTTCCAGACGTTCGATGAATACATGACCCTCAGCACTCTTGCCTACGTTCCACACATCTTCCATGTTTTCACCTAGGAAGGATGTACCGGCAACGATGGTTTGCATTTTGTAGCGTTTAACATCCGTGATAGGACGACGCAGCACTGGTACCGAAGCCGTACAGGTAAGCGCATCATACCTAGGGAAGTAGCGCACACTGTTTGGATCGATGATGACGCGAGGACGATTGTCCGAAGCTTTGAAAAGCTCCATCATCGTTTGAGCAATTAGCTCCTTGCTTGGCGTATCATAGAAATCTTTGTCATACTGGATAAGGATTTCAGCCGTTTTCTTGTCATCGTCAAGCACGCGGAAATCAGCTAATACAAAATCCGTTCTAAAAGGCGTGGTCTTAGCGATTTTTTTTGAGAGCCTGTCAATGATCTTGTCCGTCATCTTAGTTACCATTTGTATCTCCTATTATTTTATACTGTAATTACGAGGTTCATTTAATCTTAATATCTAATGCTAGCCAATTTGTTGAAATTGTTAACACTCTTGTTAAGACCTAAAAGCCAAGATTTGAGCGCCTTAAATCCAGCCTTAACCTTCTCAATAAGTCCAGGGATATTGATAGCCACGACCTCGACACTAGCCGTGGTTTTCTGCTTAGCTAGCGAATCATTGAGTTTAGCAAGCAGTTCTTTCTGCTTATCTAAGTCCTTCATATCCAAAATCATTTCTAGGATATTGCTTAAATTTTCTTGAGCCTTCTGTTCGTAAGCGACAGTGGTTAGCGGTGCATGGTTGTAGTTGTCCACGGCTTCGGTAAATCCAGTCTCCGCCTGTTGAAACTTACTTTTAGTCTCATCTAACTGAGAGACCACGGCTTCAAGCATGACATTCCATTTAGGAATACGTTCTTTGAGTTTATGCGGCTTGCCACCTTTGGTGGTTTCTTTTTCTCCGCCTTCACTATAGTCAGCAATTTTCTTTTTAAGAGCATCAGCTTCGTTTTCTAAGAAAGCGATATACTTCCTAACATCTGAGAAGCCTTTTTTAGCGGATGCGAGATTTGCTTTGGTTTGTAGCGCTTCGGCTTTCCAATCTTCAGGTGTCTCGCCGTCTTTAGGAATAGCTAGGGCGGGAGTGCCTTCAGGCGCAGGTAGAATACTAACGACTTTTTTAGCTGCGGCTATCTGCGCAGGAGAAAGATCTTGCTGCTCTTGAAACCAAACACCAAATTCAACCCCACCAAAGACATTCTTCTTGATGGAAGCTCCACCGATTTTTACCGCTGCACCCCAATTTACGCGAGTACCAGGATACTTGTTTAAAACCTTTACCCATTGCATGTGGATTTTATCAGCAAGATCTTTTCTGCCGACAGCTTCACATTGTTTGATCATGCTGGCGAGGTTGGCAGGTGGCATTGTCTCACTAGGCACGCTGCTTACTACAATATATTTCATCCTTACTAATTTACTAAAGTTATATAATGCGTACATATTAATCCTTTAAAATATTGATTTTAAGTCTCCGTTGTCTTCAAATATAACAAAATAAAAAACATAGCCTAATTGTTCACAAGCTTTGCGTTTCATCAAATTAATCTCGTAGTTTGCTTTCAACGTATATTGACTTTTTACTTCATAGATGGTGTTGGTTTTCTCAATAAAAAAATCTGGTATATACACCTTAGAAGCATAAGGGATACGAGGTCTATTTTTAAAACCTTCAAGTAGTTCCTCTTCCGTATATCCTAAGGATAGTAAATAGGTGACGGCGTAAGGCTCATAGCCTTGTAGCATCAAAATTTCCTTAGTGCGGGGTAGCTCAAAACTCTTTAGCTTGAAACAAGCCTGTCTCTGTCTATCTACGCCTTCAGGCGTTTGCATTGGCGATGCTACGCCATATCTTTCCAAGCATGTTTTCTTAATTTTATCTTTTATACCCTGATTTGCAAATACGTTTTCATAGCCATACCTGTTAAGACAAGTACTTTTTACCTTTTCTTTGATCTCAATGGATTTTAAGGGATTATCGACTCCGTACTTTTCAATACATGTGGTGTGTATTTTGGCTCTTATTTCCGAAGATCCTAAAGGACTATCCGCACCATACTTAGCTAGACACGTTTTCTTTATTTTATCGGCAATATTTTTGTTAGAGCTTGGAGCCTTCCCGCCGAATTTTTTAAGGCAAGTATCCTCCGTTTTCTGACGTATTGCTTTGTTTTGTGCCGGATGTTCTACTCCAAATTTACCTAAACAGGTTAATTTTCTTCTGTTTACTGCTCCATGTGGATGGGACTGCCCGCTCATGACCGCTCTAGGTCGCATATTACAAATACCATAAACCTTATGTATGAAGGTACAATTCGTCATGGTGCCCACATAATCCTCTCCAATAGTCATCGTACCTAAACCGTGGAACGCATCTACTCGTTCTTGTGCCTGTTTTCTTGTTAATTTTTTCAAATCTCTTCTTCCTCTTCTTGCGGATCTACTAATTCGTCCCCCTCTAAAGCACCAGAATCCTCATCCAAATTAAAAGGAGGTCGCATGCCACCTAATTGATTAATAGGTAGAGGCTTTGGAACAATGGTGTATTTAGCTAGTACTTGTTTAAGGAACATGTATAGAATCTAAAGTCGCATAGCAGAGTTACCTAATACCCACTCGATCAACTGGCGTACAAATTTAGCTCGTCCTTGATAGCTTTCATGTTCCATAGCTCCGACAAACTCTAAGAAGTCTAGGTCCATATTTTTCTCTATGAGAAGAATGGGTGGGGGTTTCATTTGAAAGCATCCATAGGAGCAATATCCCCAGCCTGCGGGTAGGACGCTTTTTAAAATAAATAATTCGTCGCACTCGGTTCCACATACACAACATTGCCTATAAGGCACGGGGTCTAGTTGTTGTTTTTTAAGAGCTACGGATACGTCTTCAGCAAAGACAGAGAAAAGGGATACATAAAATTCACTGTTAACTTTAGCCACTTCTTCTATAGGAATATCAAAAAACTGTGCTGCTACTTTGTTTTTCTTATCTTGTGAGAAGTTATTAAAATCGAACTCTCCTTTTATAAGGTTTGCTCTAGTACGCACCTCTGCGGTGTAGTTTAAAAAACATCTATTGTAAGTGTTGGAAGCCGGGTTGTCGTCTAGGTTATAAGAACAACTGGAAACAGAGCAGGGGCGATGTAAACGCATTTTACTATAAGGACAGGTAAAGTCGGATTGCTTCATTTGGTATAAGACTCTTCTTTTTCGGGGTTGCATGATTGTTCCGCTAAAAATTGTTTACGTAACCTACGTTCCTGTAAGCTCTTGATATCATGGCAAAATTTACAAATTGGCTTTAGATTATCCTTAGTGCAGAAGAGTCTTTCTATGAATTTATCCCAAGAGGTGAATGTCTCATTTACTGGTATCACTGGTGAAACATGATCTACCTGCACTTTGGTACTGCCTACCCATTCAGTACATATGTTACATTTATATTGGACAGCAGGTTTTAAGCACAAACTCCCATCTTTACGATATTTAGGAATTTCCCTGCGGTGTTCTAAAAGAACTTCTCGAACAATAGGGGAGCGGGAGAAGGCACGCCTAAGAGCGCCTCTGATGGCGGCGTTTTGATTATACTTGGGTCTCTTCTTTTTAGCTTTTGACATTAGTATTTATACTACAGCATTTCCAGTATCAAGCAATCCTAAAGATTAAATGAAAACCTACGGGGGATATACAATATATGACCACTATCACTATTTCCGTTGATCCTACATATCCAGCATTTGCCGCATTGGATTCTTTGTCTTTCACAAAAGTATCAGTAGGCATTGGACCACATGGGCTCAACGTTGCTTACCTCAGCTACAGTCCCTATGCCTTAAACTTCGGTTCTACGGGTGATGGTGGTGTTAACCCTTGCTCCTGGGCGGTGACGGCTAGGCGTCCTTTAACCTTTTCTAGAGATGCTTTTGGGGTGTTTGGAAACGTGGTGACCTCGGATTTCACCGCAGGAAGAATGGCGGCGATCTTGTCGAATTATGTAGCAAGAGGCGTACTGGTTGTTACGGACGATGCGACTGCTACGCCCTTGACAGCGGATCAGGTGCTTACGTTTACTCCTTAAAATTTCTCCTCAAGGAATTTACCAAGCCTTTTACCCCAGAAGATAAATTCTTCTATGGTGAGATCTCTTTTCGCAATATTACAGATTTTGCAGCAGGAAACGCTATTTTCAACAGTATAACCTAATGCGTTATCTGCACGATCTATACCATTTATTTTTATAATGCTTTTTTCGGCTTGTTCTTGACTCATTTTTACAGTGTTTAACATTACCGCTCCATTTTTGGAGAGATATGGACTGAAAGAATTTGAGGGTTCACAACCACAATAATAACAATTGGTACCAATGATGGAGAAGAATTGTGAATCAGTCAATTCCCAACAGCGTGTGTTTTTTCTAGCATTGCATTTATAGATTCTTAGGATTGATTTGCGGCTAGTTTCTTGTGGATCGGCATAGGCTCGTCGTATATCTCTGAAACAGCCGCAACTGCTAGTACGATTAGTCCTAAGACTTTTTCCAGAAACCACCGCCTCTTTACCACAATCACAAAGGCATAACCAATAAGCATTTCGCCGATGCATATGAGAAAAGTTTTTAACTATCAATTTACCGAATCTAGTACCTTTTGGTACTTTTTGACATTGGGGTGAAAATTCATAATCAATCTTTCTATATTTAGAGTATCTGAAGATTAATTATAACACAGATCTAAAATGAGGTAGAACTTGTCTTTAAGAGATCCTCGCACCAAGAGTGCAATTACTGGTCAAGCAAGGAACCCCGACCCTTCTTTAAGTAGAAGTCCAGGAGATCCTTCCGACGCTGGTATTGATGCCTTTAGCCAAATAGTTCGTGAACAACTCATACCTCAGATAAGTAACCGAACTCGCAACTCTATTTCCGTCGATGGACGCCATGTCTTATTATACCAGCGCTTGCGCAGCGGCAGGCGTTGCACTTGTTGGCAGGGTGTGGATTCTACGCCGACTTCGGAGTGTCCTATTTGTCTAGCTACTGGCTTTAGTGGTGGTTTTTTAAAATGGGGTACGGATCTTTATTTAATGGACCCTTCTAGGGAGTGGCGCGGGATCAATGTGTTGCTTAATCCTTTAATAGGTGTACCTCCGTGGTTTACTTTAGAAGCGGGTGCTGTATCTGGTTATGTAGAGTGGTACGAGGACTTACTAAAGACTTCCTATTTTGGCTTAGATGTTTCTAGGTTTGAGTATCGGCGTAATCGTGGCAGTATTGAATTACAATTAAAATTAGAAGGATCGGATCCAAGCTATGTTCCATTTACGGAGAATGCTTTAAAGCAGCGCGTATTATTAGCTAATGGGGGACGGATATTCTTTCGTGTTTATATGAAGAGGGCGGTAGCTAGTGATCCTTCTCCGATGTTCTTATATTTCATGTTTAGGACGTTGGTCCGTAGTACGGAACAGCCTATTTTACTAGTGGATATTCCACGGCGTAATGAGTCTGTGGTGTTGCAGGAATTTGGGATATTAGAATCTTTAAATCAAGTGAATATGGTATTTTCTGATGTGGTGAAAAGGATCAATGTAGAGGATGCGGTAATACGGCTTTTTGATATGACTCGCTGGAAAGTTATCGAGAGCAGTCCAAATGATCCTAAAAACCTTTTAACGTCTCACGATGTCAATGTAAGAAAAGTGTATGAGGATGAAGGTATAAATAGAATTATCCTATAAGGGGGCTCTGTTGAAAGGTGCATACATTCTCCTCGAAAAAAACGATGTTTTGATAAGAACCCAGTATATTGGCGATAAAGATAAAGTGCGGTGGATGGAAGGGGATGTGACGGTATCCAGTCTCCTCGCGGAGGGATACGAAATTCTGAAAGAAAATATGCTTACAAAGGGATTACAAGAGCTAGAAAAGCTAAGAGACTGTTTGTGTTATGGACATAAAGTATCTAATAAAGACTTATTAGATGTCATTAACTTGCTAAGGGAATATTAATGCGTTTTTTGAAGAAAGTAGTTTTGGCGATTGAAGAGGAAGAAGAGGCGGACGGCGACATTGGTTCCGGTGCATCTGGACCGGATAAAACTGGGCGCGATGGTTACAGACGTATTACGGAAGTGGATTTCGATGGAAATAATCAGCCGGTTAAGGAGTTAGAACCTTACCGCGAATATCCTTGGAGTCCTAAGAGCAAAGACTCCTACCCTTTAGACACTCCTGAATTGCCGCTGATCACGGATCAGAGTTTTCCCTTTAATGGACCTTTACTAAAAAGAATACCTTTTAAGAGATCTGAGGAGCGCGTGAATAAGAATCCAGACACGAAGCAAACTTTCGTTAAAAGAGCCATGGAAGTAACGCAGGCTCGCCGCGAATTAGAAAAGTTAATCCAAGCCGCTGAGGAGGAAGACGATGAGGATGCGGGTATTCCGAAGGAAGGTCCTCAAGCCCCCCCTAAAGTTCCGGGACAAGACGATGCAAAAAAGGAGATGTTTTTTCCTGAATTCTTGACAAAAGTTAAGCAGGCTTTCCCTACGATAAAAGAGACATTCACTAAGCCTCCTACTTATGTATGGAACCCTAAAGAGGGTGCGGATGCGAAGATAGATATACCTAAAATAAAAAACCTTCTTAGGATGAAATTTCCAGACATTGTGTGGGCTTCTAACTACGACGGCAATGAAACTTCTAGTTTGGAATTTCCAGACAACACTTATGCAAATTTAGCTATCGGGCAGGATGCTAACCATTTAACGATTACTTATCACGTTGGAGGAGAATAGGAGGGGTAGATGCTGAAGGTTGTATCGTTTCATAAGGAAATAAAACTTTTGGAGGATTTAATTTCAGAAACAATATGCCTAATTCATCATACTAAAGTGGTAAATGCGATAAAAAAACTAGTCGATGCTCATGATATTTTGGATTTAACTCTTAGGATAGAGCAAAATTATATTGAGTATAATCACCAGCCTCCATGGGATACTTCTACGTCTAAAGAATTAGACTTCATACGTTGTGACCTCATCGCACATCATGCGGATGCATTTAAACCTGAAATACTTTTGCCTCGTTACTACCATAAAGTTGGTAGTTTTTTAAATACTATGTCGCTGAGGGTCAAGTAGATTTTATGAAACTATATGGGTGTTAGGGAGGAAGCTAAGTGGTAGAGTGGCATTCGTATAGCCTAAAGAAACCGCACCGTAGGCACATAAAGTAGATTTACTATTTTTAGGGGAGTGAAAAATGACCGTCCGTTTACGCAATATATCTACTCAAACACAAACTATTACAATTGTGTTACCGTCACAAACATATAGTAAAGTGGTGTACGTTCTTAACTACTTATATCTAACTGATGATGAGTATGCGGGTATTACGCCTCCTCTAATGACAGGTGTGTGGGAAATAAATTTAAATCCCTCACCAATCACTCCGCCCATTCCCACACCGCCTTTACCTCCAGGTATTACAACTACAGATCAACTTCCTGAGGGGCATACTAATCTGTACTTTACAGGCACTAGAGCAATAGATGCTATTACTTTAGATAATGTAGGAGCAGGCATAGGTGTATTTAAAGATCTCAACGCAGGCACGTTCGAGTTTCATAGTTTACAAGCCGGATCCGGAGTAACACTCACGCTTGTAGGAGATAGTATTCGCATTGCGGCAGGACCTCAAGGATCTACCGGGCAGCAAGGACCCACTGGACATCAAGGACCTGCCGGACCTCAAGGTGTTGGTACCGGACCACAAGGCGCTACAGGATCTCAAGGTGCTGTAGGACAAAAAGGTGCGACTGGCTCAACAGGCGCAGCAGGCGTTACAGGTGTAACAGGTTCTACAGGCTCTACAGGTGCAGCAGGCGTAACAGGTGAAACAGGTGCAGCAGGCGCTACAGGTGTAACAGGTTCCACAGGTTCCACAGGCGCAGCAGGCGTAACTGGTGAAACAGGTTCCACAGGCGCAGCAGGAGCTACAGGTGAAACAGGTTCCACAGGTTCCACAGGTTCCACAGGTTCAACAGGCGCAGCAGGCGTTACAGGTGAAACAGGCTCGACAGGTTCTACAGGCGCAGCAGGCTCGACAGGTGAAACAGGTTCAACAGGTGCAGCAGGCGTTACAGGTGAAACAGGTTCAACAGGCGCAGCAGGCGTTACAGGTGAAACAGGTTCCACAGGTTCTACAGGCGCAGCAGGCGTAACTGGTGAAACAGGTTCCACAGGCGCAGCAGGCGTAACTGGTGAAACAGGTTCCACAGGCGCAGCAGGCGTAACTGGTGAAACAGGTTCTACAGGCACTACAGGTCCTACTGGACAGCAGGGTCCGACAGGTCCTCAAGGTGTTGGCGCAGGTCCAACAGGTGCGACAGGATCACAAGGTTCTACAGGACATCAGGGTGCAGGAGGACCGCAGGGGGCTACTGGACAGCAGGGAAGAAAAGGTTCACGCGGCTCGCAAGGTATACACGGTGCCGGAGGCACAACAGGTGCAACAGGTACTCAAGGTGGTGTTGGACCTCAAGGTCCTCAAGGTCCTCAAGGTCCTATAGGTATACACGGAGTGCAAGGATTTCGCGGAGTGCAAGGCTTTAGAGGCGCTACAGGCGCTACAGGTTCTACAGGTTCTACAGGACAGCAGGGTCCGACAGGTCCTCAAGGTGTTGGCGCAGGTCCAACAGGCGCTACAGGTTCTACAGGACAGCAGGGTCCAACAGGTCCTCAAGGTGTTGGCGCAGGTCCAACAGGTGCGACAGGATCACAAGGTTCTACAGGACAGCAGGGTCCAACAGGTCCTCAAGGTGTTGGCGCAGGTCCAACAGGTGCGACAGGATCACAAGGTTCTACAGGACAGCAGGGTCCGACAGGTGTACGCGGAGCGCAAGGATTTCGCGGAGTGCAAGGTCTTAGAGGTGTTACCGGGGCTACAGGAGCAACGGGAGCTATTGGTATTCAAGGAGATCAAGGATCTCAAGGTGCTACAGGTTCTAAGGGGCAGCAAGGTCCGACAGGACCTCAAGGACCTGATGGCTTCCAAGGTGATGTCGGACCTCAAGGTGCTACTGGACATCGAGGTACTACTGGGCAGCAAGGAGCAACAGGTCCGCAAGGTGTTGGTAAAGGACCAACAGGTGCAACAGGTTCCGCAGGTGTAACAGGTTCTACAGGACAACAAGGCGCAACAGGTCCTCAGGGTGTGGGTGCAGGAGCAACAGGTGCAACAGGTTCAGCGGGCGTAACTGGTGAAACAGGTTCAGCAGGCGTAACTGGTGAAACAGGTTCCGCAGGTTCCGCAGGTACAGCAGGCGTAACAGGTGAAACAGGTTTGCGCGGAGCGCAAGGACTGAGAGGTGCGCAAGGACTGAGAGGTACGGCAGGTGCAACAGGTTCTACAGGTGAAACAGGTGCAGCAGGCGTAACAGGTGAAACAGGTTCAACAGGTGCAGCAGGCGTAACTGGTGAAACAGGTTCGACAGGTTCCGCAGGTGCAGCAGGCGTAACTGGTGAAACAGGTTCAACAGGCGCTCAAGGTGCTACGGGTCCAACCCTTCACTGGGTAGTTAAAATCTCTACTGCCACGCTTAGTGCCGGAGATCGCATTTTAGCAGACACTAGTGCCGGTGGTTTTATCTTATATCTTCCGCCTTCTCCAAGCGTAGGGGATGCTGTAATGATTGCAGACGCCAAAGGGACTTTCGCGACTAACAACTTAACAGTTGACGGTAACGGAAAAGACATTAATGGGTCGGCTACTCCTTTCCTATTTAACACTAATGGTGGTTGGGCGGATTTTATACTTGTATCTACCTTATATGGATGGACAATTAGGACTTGATGCTTAAATTAAAAATTTAAATTTTTAACAGGGAGGGTAATTTTACCCTCCCCTTTTTCTAGGAGGCACACTGGAAATTCTACCACAGGAATTTGTAGACAAAGTAGAGGAGTTAAAATCTTATATTGAAAAACTAGAAAAAAGGATAAGATTACTGGAACTAGATAAGCAGCGAGAGAAACGATTAACTCAATTAGGTTATAAGAAGAAGGAAAAGTATTACAAATGAGTGATTTTAATCCTCTAAAACTCATAGAGGATGCGGTAAAGAGCGGATATGATCCAGCAACAGTGTCCGATGTAGACGAGAGATCTTTACCGTGGGCAAAGAATGTTTGCTCCTGGCTTATGGATACAGAATTTTTAAATATAAAATCCGTATTTCCCCATCAGCTTCAACTCAGTTTACGCCTCTTTGGTGATGTATGCGCTTATTGCTCCGATTGGGAGTATTATCAGAAAGATTGGGAAGTAGATGAAAACGTAGGAAACATCCTATCCCGAATTCAATTATTAGATGATGGCAAATGTCCTAAGTGTAAGAAGTCGCGGTTAGACCAGTACCACGATAAATTATACCATTTCCCTAATGAAATCGATATGTTAGCAGGTATGCGTAGTGGAAAGTCTGCTCTATGTGGCGGCATGATTGGTTCTTATGTTTTACACCGTTTTCTTAAGCTTCCTGATCCTGCGGCATATTTTGGTGAGCTTCCTGGTACAGAGCTTTACATGCGTTTTGTGGCGATGACCCTTAGGCAGGCGAAGCAAACCAACTGGATGCATTTTACGAGTACGGTAAGGCGTTGTGACTGGTTCAATCAGTATCACGATTTTATGGCGTATTACAGCCGTAAGAAAAGTATTGAATTAGTAAGATGGGTTTTAGAAGGTTTTGCTTATGTGCATAAAGGGATTGTCGGTTATGTAGTAGGGTCGGGTAATTATGATGTAGAGCGTGGTCGTACAGCTTTATTTACTAGCATCGACGAAATAGGACTTTTTGATGGAGATATTGAATCGACGCAATTTAATCCGTTAGAAACCTATAACACCTATGAGAAGTCCTCCACTACGATTCGCAATGCGGCGATGACAAAATTTATGGCGGGTGAATACAATACTCCCACGGCATGGATGGCTGTCCACTCTTCTACGAAGTCTAAATCAGATTTCATCATGCGCCTTATCAAACTAGGCAAAACCGATACTACCAAGGTTACGTCCCATAAAGCTTCTTGGGAAGTTAACCCTAAACTAGATATTACGTTTCTAGAAAACGAAAAAAGAAAGGATCCTAGAAGTTTTGACAGGGATTACGGTTCTATCCCTCCCTTTTCTGATGATCCTTTTATTGATAACTATGACTTAGTAATGAAGACGGCGGTATTAGAACAAAAATACTGGAATGTAAAAAAAGAGACGGTATCACGAGGCTGCTACTTAAATGCTAGAGGCATAGATGTATCCAAGAATATCCCATACCTATTAGCCATTGATATGGGGAGATCGGAATGTGGGTATGCATTAAGCTTATTAAAGCTAAAGGAAGAAGATTTTTCCGTAGTCCAAGTAGAGGCTCTTTGGGGGCTTTATGTACTAAAGCCACAGATTGTGGACTTTGACAATATGTTTAATGAGTTCGTTTTACCTTTGTGCGAGAAGATAAATATAAAAATGGTTTTATATGATCAGTGGCAAAGTATGTCGCATATAGATGCTCTTGTGAATAAGGGTATAGAGGCTCAGCAGTATTCTATGACGTATAAGGACTTCATTCAATTTAGAAGCAATCTGTATCAGGGAAAACTAGAAACTCTTATCCCCGAGTCTACTTTTGACGAAGTGGAGCGCTCGGCACGTCCGGTAGAGGAATTATTATACGAGCGTCCTGCTCTTCATCTTTTGTGGCAGATGCTTTCGGTTTCGGAAGTGGGTACAAAGCTCACCAAAGGCAGAGGACAAGATGATATTTTTAGAGCCGTGACCTTAGGCTGTACCATGCTGTGGGATGCAAAAATACGTAAAGGGTTTGAATATAAAGGTGGTGTTCCTATACATAAAGGACGAGTTGGTGATGGATTAGTCATCGCGGGCGGTTCTAGAGGTAACGGACAGATGTATATGCAGGGATTTAGTCGGCAGCAGGGTAGCCATGTTAATGTGGTAAGCGTAGGAAATAATGCACTTGGCAGTTTTGTAGGACGTACTAAAAAATGATAACAGATTAGATATTATGTCACCACATACCGCCTATATTGTATGCAAGGATTATCCTGATATTTTCATGGAGATTGAGCGCGTTTTCCTTTCGGAGGAAGCTGCTCATAACTACATTGTAGATCGCTATCCGTATTATAAATACTACTCGAAAGAGGACTTTTACGCGATGCCGGATTTATCGGAAGAGGATCTTAAAACAGAAGAGCGGTATTTGATTATGGAACGCCCGATATCGGAGTAGTAGTGCAAACATTTAGGCAACAAGTAGAGGCTAAGTACAATATTGTAGAAGTAGTTAAGACTACGATCAAGAAGGTGACAAAGAAGGTTCTTCAAACTGCACTTGGGCTAGGGATATTGAGTAGTACAGCCTTAGGATTAGATTTTAATCAAAACAAGACTAACAATTTAGTAAAGACGGTTAATAAGGAAATAGCTGACATACCCGGTCTTAAATTTGGTGCAAAGTTTGAAGGTACCCACTCCAAGTGGAAGGTGCATATGGAATTCAAGGGTGAGGATGGATCTACTTACCATATACACATCGTCCATGTAGAAACCGTATCTGGCGGTAAATTTGAAACCATTAAAGCCGGTGGTAAAGGGGACGACGAGACAGTTCAAGAATTAGGTAAAGATATGGCGCATCTCTTTAGCGAAAAGCTAAAAAAAGAAGGCGAAGAATCCGTGAAAAAACTTAGAGACGAAAATCAAAAAACAATTGAAGACTTTAGGCGAGATCAAGAAAACTTTTTTAAATAGACAATTGCACTGGGCATGATATAATCGGTGTAATTTAATGGGAAAAGGAAAAGTTTTGAAATCTTGTCTTGTAATTGCGGACATTGCTGGTCAGTTTGATGCGCTTACTCGTTTGGTAGCTAAGGTACCCAAGAGTACGATCAAACTCTCTCTAGGTGATATGTGCGACAGAGGTCCTAGATCGAAGGAAGTCTTTGAGTATTTCATGGATGGTTACGGCAAGGACAAGTTTGCTCTTATGGGTAATCATGAGCATCTTATGGTAAATACCTTGCTCGGTAGCAGTTACCGCTGCTACAGTTGGCAAGATTGGCCATGCAACGGTGGCAATGCTACTTTGGATTCTTATCCAAATAAGGAAGTGCCCAAAGAGGTTTTGACTTGGATTAATGCCCTGCCCCTTACTATGGAGTTTGAAGGGGCAGAAGGGATGCCTAAGATGCTAGCATCCCATGCACCACTTTACCATCCGATAAAAGATTTGCCGGTAGAGCCGTCTACAGATCAAATTTGCGAGATAACCTGGAATAGGTATCCACCAATTTATCGAGAGGGCTACTTTCAAATATTCGGACATAATTCACATTGGGGACTTAGGCAGTTTTTAGAGGACGGTCAAACAAATCCCTTTGCGTTATGTATAGATCAATCGCGCAAACAAATCTTAACAGGCTACCTCTTCCCCGAAGGCGAAATCCTCGAAGTGCCATACACAGATTAAGTATATCCCTACAAACTTAATTCTGTGCCATTATTTAGGTTAAAACTAAAGTGATGGAGGTAACTGTGGATGGATATCTATTACATCTTAATAGAGTCTGTTGGATGGCTAGCTACTGCGATTTTCGTAGCTTCCTTCTTAGTTAAGGATAGATCCTTATTGCATCTTCTAGGATTTATTGCGTGCATTTTTAAGATGTTTTACAGCTATCATTACCATGTGTACCCGCTGTTTGCAAACTGGGTAATTTTATTTTTCATTGAAATCTATCAGTGGAAAACTTACAAAAAACCAGACTTAGTGGATAAAATGATTCAAGAATAGGTTGGGCGCATTGAGTAGATTAATTATTGGCTAGCTGGTCAATAATTTAAGAAAGGGCTATTCAATGCGTTATCTTCTATGTTCTGCGTTCCTTCTCTTCTCTCCTTGTGTATCGGCTCATGAGTCTTTTATGCCGGAAAATGATTTGAATTTAGTGGATTCGTTTGATTTTAGCGGAGGTCTAAATGAGGCGCAATTCAATGCCGTTATTGACCGTGCGGAAGCGGTTTATAAGCCAATTTTCAGCCCTTTTGGTGGTGAATTAACGGTAGAGCGCCGTTGGAATGATTCTACGGTTAATGCCTATGCGAATCAGAGTGGATCTGCTTGGGAAGTGCATATGTTTGGCGGACTAGCAAGACGTGCAGAAGTGACAGAAGATGGATTTTCTCTAGTTTTAGGGCATGAGCTTGGGCATCATATTAGTGGGTTTCCTTTCGTACAAGACTGGGCAGCCAATGAAGGTCAATCTGATATGTATGCTTCCGGAGCATTTGCCTATAAAATGTTCGGAGTTAATCTAGAATTAGCGGCTAAGGCAGAGGCGGACATCCCCCCAGAAATGAAAACTAAATGTGATGGTTCCTACAAAGGAACTTATGACAGGGAAATCTGCTATAGAACGTTAGCTGCTGGAAAATCTCTAGCCGATCTCCTAGCTTCTTTAGAAAGAAGGAAAGTAGCTTTTAATACTCCGGATAAGAGAGTTGCCAGAGTAACAGATAATGCACACCCTAAAGCTCAATGCCGCCTAGACACCTATGTAGCCTCGGCGCTTTGTGGAAACAAGAAATGGGATTACGGTTTAATTCCAGGCAAAGCTCTTGACCATGATAGTGTAGAGGCACAAAATGAAGCCTATGCTCATAGCTGCCCTGATGGCGAAGGTTCTAGACCTAAGTGCTGGTTTGCGGCACTTAAGGATTAAAACTTAATTTTATCTCTAAGCAGTTCATAGTTCCAGGGGAACTGCTTAGAGAACATGAGTTCAATTTGCTTATACATTGCATCATTTTTTGACAAGTATTTCAAAGCAAATGCTCGGTAGAATCTTGGCAGGGTTATTTTAGAATCCATAAACGCGAGTAGGTAGCCCCCTACTTGGGATTCTATGAGGAACCCTGCCCCTATTCCCACATTTAAAAAATGCACTAGCCAAGCTATCTCTTCGTCATTGTAAGCGAGGGCATCTAATCCTGCATCTGAAAATCGGTGTTCGGAGCAGACGAAATCCCTGAAGGCAAAAAATATATAAGCAATGGGGCGGCGCAGTGGATTTGTTTTAGGATTTCCTATATGCTTTTTGAACGCATCGTAGGCGTCCTGTATTTTGCGGAAATCTTCTGGATTACCTCCCCGATCGGGATGGTGCTTGAGGACAGCTAGTCGGTAAGCTCTCTTAACAGCTTTAGCTAATTGTTCAGGGTTTTTATCTGAAGGATCGACACCAAAAAACATTAAGACCTCGTTAATTACAAACTAGATATATATTCGGAAATACTCGGGAGGAGTTATATAATGTGCGTTAGTAGTAGTGTAGCATTATTTGCTGGAACTAAAGGTTATATCGGCAGTGTGACTCATCCGAAACATGGATTTATTCATGTACTAGGATATCAAAACAAAGTGCTGAACTTGCATACGAGTCCTAATGCGATGATCCTTCCCTTCCCTACTTCTAACGAAATGGGTGCGGAAAATATCATAGAGTTAGGTCTCTACAAGAACATCTTAAATCAGATGGTGGAGATGTTTAACCCTAGACCTAGAACCTTTATGACTAAAGGGATATCGCTTTCTAATTCTGCTTCTTATGTTAAGGTATTTCAATCTGGTATTTATCATGTAATATTAGCCTCTAATCCTTCGCTCGTACTTGCTGCTTTAGAGCAGGTACCTGAGGAAAAGCGTCCCACTATAAAACCGGAGCTTATGGAGTGGTATACTTGGCAATACCCTGAACATGCTATAGCGATATGCTGTTTTAATAACAAAGAGCAAGCGGAGGCAGATCCTCTATTCTGGTGGTACACACCTAAGCATAAAGATGCTCCTTTGTTTTTCCCTGCTGTAGACAGTCACTCCGGCAAGCTGCCTAATCTGTTATCGCAGGTATATGTAGATCATGCTTTAGTCTTAGGGCTTGAGGATTCGCCAAGCGGCACTACCAACCCTTTTAAGCAAACCCCAGTAATAGGGGAATTCTTAAATAGTCGCCTGCGCGGATTTCAATTTAAAGGGGAGCTACCTAATGGGGATTTTTTCGTTCTTAATGGTAGTTTGCAGAGGCATGTCAATCTAGAAGCGCCATTTAAAAAAGGCACACCCTTGGATCTAACCCCTCAGCCATAGCCCGGCGAGGTGGGCAAAGACCCTTTGAATCCTGCTGCCATTGACACTCGTGAGCCCTTGAGCACTCGTAGGTCAATGGCTTTCTCTTGTGAAATTTCGGCGTCGTTCCTAATTGAAATGTCTTACCAAACTCTTTAACTTCCTCGACTTGCGCATGCGCAAACATGCCGCCATCGCACGTTTTCTTATTAAAAAAACCACACGATTGCCCATGGCAATGCGTGTTAAACTCCTTTGTCCAGGGTGAGCCATTAGGCGCAATCAGTGGACACATGGTTGCAGGACAAAAAGTGTCTAGCTCATGTGCAGGATCGTTTGGCACTCTGATGCACAATTTATCAGACGCCGCGATAAGCTCTTCAGGAGTTAGCATTAATAATCCTCAGAATAATTAGACTCAGTAATCTGCAAGGCGCAGGTCGGCTATCCAAGCCAAATAAATGTATTGTTATCTAATCCCCTGTATTAGTCAAGGTTTAAAAAATCGAATTTAAGGTGCGCTTGCTGCTCAATATCGGCAATAGTCGCTGTGTATTTAACCCAGTCCTGTGTACTTTTTTGCGGTCCAAGCATCACATGCTTAGAATCTGCACAAGCTTGTACATGATCTTGCACAGGATTTGTCCCCTTTGAGGTGACGTTAGGCATGATCACCGATAGCAGCACTTTACCTGAGGCATCGGCAATAACCTTAAAATTCTTTGTTGGGACAGCAATATCTGCATGAGGACCTATGCGGTCTAATGGCAGAGTATCAGAGAATATGGGACCTGCAAAAATAAATACCGTCTGCTCTCTAGCTAATTCCCTCTCATGGTTTTCTAAGTGCTCCCATATTATACGATTTAAATAGGCTGTCTGCGGGATCATATTTGACATGTAAAACGTATTACTATTATGCGCGGCGGTATCTGTTCTATCCGCCGAAGGCGTTTGATGCCCCCTGTCAAAACAACTGCCTTTATACTCAGACGGCAATACCGCACTCGGTACTACTTTTTCTAAGTCAGGATCCTCCGCAAAATTATTGCTCCTTTTAGTATGTCCTAAATCACCAGGCGTCACCTGCCATGCCGACCAGTTTAATCCCCTATGCTCTGCATTCCAAGAAATCAAATATTCCTCTCTTGAGATCAATACCTCTGGCTGAGAGGTTTTAGGATAGCCAATAGTGGCATTACGATTTTGATTTAAGGAAGTACCACCTACAACAACAGTGAGGGGGACCTCTTTTAGTAGGGAGGTATGCTGACGATCAGAACAACCCGTAGAACAACCTGTTAGGAACACACTAAGTAGCAAAAAATTAAATCGCATAGTCTCCTATTTTAAATTTGTACCGTCCCTAAAACCCGCCTTGACTAAAGGAGTCTCTATATCCTTAAGGATACCCTTGTCTGATACAAACTGTATATACTCAGTAGTTAAACATTTATGGCAATGCCTTTGCTGCATAATACCAGTACCGTAGTACTGGTCATCTTTAAACGCCGCATCCTCTAGGTGCCACTCGTGATCAGTTCTGTCACAACTATACGATCGGAACAAACTATTCCTCCTCGTCAAATTCCTCTTCACCATCTTCATCTAGAGGATCAAAAGCCTCTTCATCTATATGAAGTTCGGTACCTTCGTACTCATCATCCTCGTCGATCTCATCTACTTCTTCCACATCATCGTCTTCATCCTCATCATCTTCATCATCTTCGAGATCTTCTGGATCATCAAAAATGTCCTCAAAAAATTCTTCCGCTTCGTCCTCTTCTACGTATTTTTTCTTTTTAGCCATGTTTCCTTCCTAAAGGGTTTAAAATAGTTAAACTATTCACCGTGGAAAGTTACAAAATCTAAAGCCTTTGGCGGCTTCTTTGGTGCTTCAGATTTTTTCCATGTGTTCTCCTTTTCGTTTTCTAGCTTAGCGAGCAGATCGTCAAGAGATTTTCTGCGACCGTCCCACTTTTCTAGTGCTCCATATTTTAATCCTATTTCAAATTCCATCTGAATTTCTACAGGTAAAGAGCAATTCCAATGTGTTTCAATATATTTACTCATATCTTTAACAAAGCACTGCGTCATTACCCTTAAAACCTCTTTAGCATCCTCCCACGGAGCCTGCACTAGGCAGGAGTCATGCACGACATTTTCTACGAGCCATCTTTCTTCTAAATTATGGTCAAACACATATTGCATAAAGGTGAACATGCCTATACCACCGGCATCCGACGATTGTCCTTGGATGCTTGTGTTCATAGCTTTACGCTCCCCCTCACTCAGATGCTTCCACGAATCTGCAAGTTTACCCATCTCTAAGAAATGCTTTAAACGACGCCTGCGACCCATGAATGTCTCTACATAACCCTTCTGCTTAGCAATCTCAGGAATACGCTTTAACCACCTTTCTAGCTCGGGAAAGGCTGAGAAATAGCGTCTAAGCTTGTCTTCAGCCTCCTCTAATGTCCAGCCATTGTTTTCCGCTAAAGTATTAACCGCCATTCCAAATAATAAAGCAAAAGTTATCGTTTTCGCATTCTGTCTTTGTGATTCTGTAACCTCACTAGCGGGCATACCAAACATAAGAGATGCCGTGCGTCTATGTAAATCCGCCATCAAATTAGCTGTTTTGAAATCTTCATCAGATATGCTGTCATCGTTTAAAGCCTGCTCTACTAAACGAGAAGATTCCTGGAAAATTTCTATCAGATTGCTATCCTTAGAGAATAGAGCTGCCCATCTTACTTCAGCAGTTTTATAATCCCCCTGGATTAAAATTGTCCCGTTAGGAAAAGCCGCGCTAGGGGGCTCTGCCTGGAACATATTCTTAACCACTTTCGCTACCTTACCCCTTCCTGGGAATTGTTGTAGATTCGGTTTTTGTGAGGAATTATGCAGGGTTATCTCGTTTCCAATGAAATTATGGAAATCCTTTACTTCCAGATCATAGACATCTACCTCTTCGTCTAACCACTCTACTTCGACGACAGAATGGTTGCGTTCTCCTGGTTGAAAGCGAGTACTAAAATCCTTTGGTCCTTGGAACGGCTCAATCCCATAGTAGGCGCAAAGGTCTCTATATCTGTAATGATTCAATCCAAGGGACAACGCACATTTTGTTGAGTGAAGTTTACAAGCACGCAAAACATCACCACGCGAAATATATTTTCCCCCAACATTGTATCTCATTTTTACAGCATCAATATCAATACCACGTTCAACACATTTTCTTTTAAAAGAATTGAAGTCTGAATAAAGGTTTTTACACTTAGTTAACTTACACCCATTCTTGGCAATTTCTTTTAGCAATGAAAATTTGCTGCAATACTTTTCCCGGTTTTGCACCATTCTCTCCATACTTTCTGGAGAATGATAGGTAATGTGCTCTTGCCTATGTGTAACACTATCAATAACTTCTAAATTTTGAGGCAAATTGTTAAGTTTATTGTGATCGATATGATGAATTTCTAATCCTCGTTTAAGAGGAACATCCATAACTTTTTCTGTCAAGAAACGATGTTCAAATGTTTTAAATTTTTTACCCATAAGCCACACATGACCGCACGTTCCCACGTAACGAGCAAGAGCTAGCAATCGATCTTTTGGCTTTAGCGTTGCAGCCTCCACGTAACTACCATCTAAAAGACGTACTCGATGATCTGGTGTCACATCGACATAGCCACACCTACCACCTCTTTTGATTGTCCAGTGTATTCTAACTACTTTTTTGGTGCCTGTTTTACCTATCCATTTAACGGGTCTGACAGCAAGGTTACATTTATCGTCGTAGCAATAAACTAAATCGCCTGGTTTAATATCTTCAATGTTAATACCTTTGGGGTAAAGGGAAAAATCCCGTATGGCGTCTACTTTTGTACCCTTTGCTACACAAAGCCTTCCGGTGTCCGTACCATGAGCACTATAAGAAGCTCTTACTCTACTATCAGTGCAGTCTCCGTGTGGGTCTCTTAGAAATCCTTCTAAGCCATCTAGGTAGGTGGTGCCTAACTTTTTAAGCTTGCGGTATTCCCCTTCTAACAGCAGGGGATTTTCATTATAGATGGGTGTCCCGTCTTTTTCGTCTCGTCCTAGCTCTACACTATAATACTCAGAGAAGGCTTCTTTGATTTTAAATCCGTCTCTATACACTGCTGGCTTACTATAGTGTTCTAAAAATCTCGCATTTAAAGTTGGCTCTCCGGTTTTCTTAGAAAACTTAAGCGGCGATAGTCTTAGATAGTCTAAGTAGAATAGTCTTTGCACGTCCTGTTTATTGAGATCTAAAAGGGGTAACTCATCCCCCGGCATATCCCAAAGATTGCCTTCAAACAGCGAAGCGTTCTTTATTTTACCGCCTATCTTATCTTTATAGAGGTTTCTAAAGTTTAATACTTCTGGTAAGTTTTGCAATTTATGTTCAATCTCACCCATCCTGTTCCATACTGGTGAATCCTCGCTTTGTAGGTAGGACAGGTGATCACTCTTGACATAGATACCATTACACTCCAGGACTGCTAAAGATACTGAGGTGGGGAAGTAGTAATGTTTTACGAATTTCTTAAGTGCTAAATCCCCTTTATTAGGTTCTTGTGGAGCTAACACTTTGATCTGGTGAAAGGCGATAGCTCTGGTTAAGACGGAATCTGTCCCGCCGTAAGTGTAGAGTTGATCTAAAGTAAGTTCTTCTAATGCCCCGTCACCGCGCCTATCTAAGGCTTCTTCTTCAAAGTAGAAGTTAAAGAACTCTACGCCGAATGTTTTAAGGGAGAACGGAGATCCTGATAGAAAACCCTTAAGACCTTTTCTATTTTCATCTAACCAGTGTGCGGCAAGCATAGTACACCACCAAGGAATATTAACCCTTGGGTCTCTAGGGATTATTTTGTGCAGCCCCCATAGTACCGATAAATCGAATTTTATGTTATGCCCGACAAACCAATTGATATTCGTCTCTTTAGAAGTGGCGTTGAGCAACCCTTGCATTTTTTGCACAAGTTGAGCTAGAAGCTTTGGATCCGCAAATAATGGCTTATCCCTATGGTGAATAGGGAAAGCGACACCCACCCCTTCAGCATGCGAAAATTGCCAAGTTAAAAACGCATTGTTATATTTTCTATTTAAGTTTCTAGTCTCAGTATCAAAAGCAATTACTGACGGCTCTTTAAGTCCATACCTTAAGAAGTCTAGATACTCGAAAACATCTTTAACAGTTTCTAGTTTGTCTATGCGCTCTACTTTGAAATTAGCTTTCTTAGAAACTTCACTTCCGGTCAAGAAAAATTCGGAAATCGTTTGAGCATCTTCTTTGAAGAGCTTATAGAGCGCGGGTGTAATCATGACAGAGCCGGGACTATGCGTGATTAGCACTTTGACTTTTATATCGTCTTCAAAATGAAACTCAAAAAACCTACCCCTAAGGGTATTGATCTTGTGGTCCTCTTTAGAGGGAAGGTCGGCTTTATTGATCGCTTGAGCGTATAGCGTATTAAATACACCTATGCCTAAAGCAACCACAAGCTGTGGCTCATGTTCTTTTAACTCTTTAAGGAAATGAGAAAAGCATAACTTGCTCTCAAATATTTTAGGCTGCTTATCTCCAATGTAAGCACGAAACAGTTTCGTAATAAGATAGGGTATTTTCTTCTGGGTTAATACATGGGAGATCATTGCCTCTCTAAGGAGCCTACCCGCAGGCTGCACCGCAGGCATGCGTAGATCCGCCTCATCCTCAGAGGTGGTGTCCGTAGCAAAGAATACCTTAGCTCTTTTAGAGGCAAAAAACATGCCCTGCGAAGGCACCATTTCGCAACGGCTAAAGCGGGGACATTCCTCAAATAAACAATGTATCTTGCGAATCTCCTGATTTTTAGTCAGGCGTTCCGCATACTGCTCAGTCTTCCAGTGTGCCACTAGCGTATCCTCGCAAAAAGATATCATCTACGATAATTAGCTTTACGGCAAGTATAGCATCGTACAGCAGATGCACTGAAACGCCGGTCTGCTCAAAAAGAAATTGGACCTGCCTAATATTGGCAGGTTTCGTATCCTGGTAGATTATTCGGCGCAAGTTTTTCATACGCGCAGGGTACACCATCCTTCAAAATTTTCCACCTGAAAAATATTTCTGGTTGCTTTTTTACTTCCAGCGGCTTAAAATTTCTCCAGATCAATTTTTTACTTTATTTATAAAGAGGTTTCGTGATGGGTGCTACCGTTGTGCGTACTGCTGAACTTCGTGCTGACGATCCTTACCTCCCACCGGCTACGTCGCCTACGTCTCGTTATTACAAGCGCTCTTACTCAAGAGAGGAGGGTTATGATATCCTCGCGGGACAAGACATTACCGATAAGCAGTATCGGACCACGCGCTACATGCTCTTGTATAACCCTACTTTAAAAGGGGAGAAGCGTTCGGTTATCTTAACGGCTCCAGGGAAAAATCCCAGGGGTTGGATCTTGTATGCAGAGGGTAAAACAATAGATATGCTTCAAATGTTCGAGCGTCTAGACGGTAAGCCGCAAGACATCTATCATGGCTAAGGTTTCATGAAAATATTCACACCAATTCCTAATTTGTTTCCTGTGAAAGCGATTAAGCAATCTCTTTTTGAGATGAAACCAAAATCTCTAGATGAGGCTGTTATAATTGCGGAAAACACATTAAAGGAATTGGTGCCTGCCGCTACACCTAAAATATCTTTGTACACTAGAGATAACTTAGTCGGTAAGATTTCTTTTGATTACAAAAGACCTGCGGACGATAAAGTTGTCAACTGTTCTTTAACCATTTTTCTATAGGAAAAAATGCACCTTTACGAAGAATTAAAAGCGCAATTTCAAGCACAACAATTAGCGAAGAATGCGGAGAGTATAAGGACGCACCACCCCGAGTATAGGCGTCACCAAAGGGCTATTGCGGAGGAGGTAAAAGTAGTGGAAGCTATTTTCCATGACACCCTTCAGGATGAACATATTGCTACTCTGATAGAGACGATGTTTCATTTCCAGGCATTAGGGCATCCCACTAACGTATATGAGTTTCCGAAGAAATGGAGTGATGATGAGCAAAAATTGGGATACGAAATTCACCGAAAGCCTGAAACGTCTGCTCAGCGAGAAGCACGTATCAGAAGGTTTGAAGAAATGGAAAGAGCTAAAAACCCACCACCCGAGGATGACGAAGATGACAACTGATATTTTGACGCTTTTAAAAGAACGCCTAGCACTTTTAAAAGAAAAAGCAGAGGCGTTAAAAGCTACGCTCAACCGTAAAGAGCGCCGTGCCGCCGAAGCTAAAGCGCAAAAAATTCGTAAGAAGAAAACGAAGAAATCACTTAAGAAGTCGGAGACACTGTGAGTGTAGTGCATGTATTTGGTCCTTCCGGGTCTAAACCCTCAAGTGGGTTAGTGGTAGACCTTACTGTTACGGGGAAAGATGAGTTTCGTTTTTTCTCCCCTTCGCTCCTAGAGCCAGTGGGTGGGCAAGCAAAGAATGTCGAAAACCTTTGGCAGTTTTCTCAACTCTATAAAGAGTATGCGGACCTTGCCGGATCTCCAACCACTGCCTACTATACTTGGCGAGATGCAGGCTTTAATAACAGCCTAGGGGATAGGGCTCCTCTAGGGGATAAAAAGCCTCTATGTGCAGTATGGCATGGAGAGAAGCTAGATCCAATCTCTGCAAGAAGGAAAATCCTTGTTCCGCAGTACACTTCGGCGGTGTTAGCGCATTGTTCAGGGCAACTACAGAAGCTAAAGCAAATGGCTGAGATCTATAAAGACATCCATCTTTACTCGGACGATGCCTATGATCACCTAGCTTATGACATGACCCTAGCAGAAGTCGCACGCAATACAGAGCGCCCACTTAGTCATGCTTTTATTGTGGCTGGGTTAATTACAGGAGAACCAATTTTTTAGGGGGGATCGTATGCAAATTATTGAATTAAAAGAAATGCCTGCCAGCATAGTTGAAGCCATTGCACAAGAGAAAGCGGATTTTGAGAAACGTACACCTGAGGAAGTGCGTTCCTTAGCTGTCAGCATTTTAGGTCATAACGGGATGATGATCTCAGGTTCTAAATCTGGGTATAGTGATAGACATAAAAAGCATATCCCGGTCTTCAATGCTAATATATGCACTAAGGATTTGGGAAAGATTTGGCATGGTGATATCGATATCACCCTTAGTAGTTCTAAACTAGAAGAGCTGGCTAAAGCGCTTAATCAAACTGTTTATGTATTGTACGAAATGGATGCACGATTTAATAACGAAACAGCTCCTCGATTTGATAATGCCGTGTGGTGGACAGATGGTGTAACAGCCCAAGTCACTTATCCTGAGTATTATAAGCTGAACCGAAAGAAGCAATGGGTCAGAAAAGATTAGTCACCTAACACCTTAGGCTTTTCGCAATGCCATTAGATAAATGGGATCACTGGTTTCCTCACAAAGAATTTAGAACGCACCAACAAGAAACTTTATGTAAAATTGTAGATGCATTTGAGCGTGTGCCCGTTGTCATTGTGCGGGCTCCTTGTGGGTCTGGTAAGTCGCCAATTGCTTTAGCCATTGCTAGATATTACCGCTCTGCTTATCTTAGTACCGTCGAAAAACAACTTCAGGATCAAATCTTCAGGGATTTTTCTGCGCATCTCGCTTTACTAAAGGGTAAGGGTAATTACACTTGTGCTAAAGACTTCAGGGATGATGGTAAGCGTAAGATCCTTTACACCTGCGACACGGCTCCTTGCGGTCTAAACATCCCTTCTAAGAAAGAAGTGTCTAAAGCTTGCGAAACCGAGGGTATTTGCCCCTATATCAATGCTCGCAACGAAGCTCTAAAATTCTCTCCTATAACGCTGATGAACTATTCTAATATGCTTCTTTTCTCGCTTCAAGGAATAGCGAAAAGAGAAATTATTATCTATGATGAATGCCATAGGCTTCTTCAGCAATTAGATAGCTTTGCTGAAATACCTCTTACTCCTAAAGTCTTTTCTCATGTGAAGAATTTATTAGACGAGGAGGAAGATGAGTTATTAGAGTTTGGATTTCCAAATATAGAGTCTGTTAAGACCTTTTGTACTAATTTAATCCCACGTATAGAAAAAAAATTAGAGCGCGGAGCAATAGGAGATAAAGAAGAAGTAGAATTTGTTAAGCTGCAAGCGCAAGTAGATAAGATGAATGCTTTGCTCCAGCATATACATGAATGTCTTCCTTTCGTTATCAAAAAGGAAACTAGGGGTTCTATCATTGCTCCATTGTTTGTTGAGCACATAGCACCTATAGCTTTTAAATTAGGTAAAAGAGCCTTGCTCATGTCTGCCACTATTTCTGATGCAGATAAACTTGCGAAGAATTTGGGAATCAAAGAGTATGAGTTTATAGATGTCCCGAGCGTCTTTCCGCCAGAGAACAATACCATCATTGCAATCCCTGTAGGCAGTATGTCTTTTGCTAAACAGGAAGCTACAATGCCTAGTATGGTTAAATACATAAAAGCCATATTAAATAAGCATCCGAATGAAAAAGGGATTATTCAAACTTACAATTATGCTATATCTGAAAAGCTAAAAAAGCATCTAGGAAACAACCCAAGGTATTTGTTTCATACCAAGGATAACGATAAGCGTGGGCTTCTAGCTGAGCATTTTGAAAGTTTAGAGCCTACTGTATTGATAGGACCCGGTTTTAAAGAGGGGGTGGATTTAAAGGATGCGTTCGCCCGCTTCTCTATTCTTATGAAGATGCCGTGCGCAGATCTAAAAGATCCTTTGATTTCGCAAAGAGCTAAGCTAGACCCAGAACAGTATGACATGGATACACTAGATTCCATCTTTCAGATGCTAGGGCGGGTTATTCGTTCAGAAAAAGATTACGCTGTCCAATACATTTTGGACTCCTATTTTATTTTCCTATACAGGAAATATAAGGGACGTTTCCCTAAGGAAACAAGAGAATCCATTTTGATCGGCGATGCAGCTTGACAGTAGCCTAGGGTTTCCTGTTGTATACATCTCCCCTAAGGAGATGTCGATGAAATCTGATGATGTTGCTTCCGTTGTATCCTACACACCTAATAATCGTATCTGCCCAGATTGTTTTAAACGGTATAACGTGGCTGATAAACCACCGGATACCGTTGAAGTTTTGATTCTGCCCTGCGACGATTGCAGTACGAAGAAAAACTTTCGCCCCTGCTGAGGTTAAAAATTAGACTACTAGTCAATACCGACGTTTGGGTACAAGTCTCTTCTAATAGTCTGGCTCTCGCCATTAAACTAGATTGTTGCGAACGCGCCCAGTGCTTACTTGACACATTTTTGGCAAGTAGGTCGCCTCTTGCGAGGAGCATTAGCTTTGAACTTTTAGAGACTTTTAGATAACTGAGGAAAAAGCTTGAAAGAAGATCATATGTTTTTCAATAGCTATGTTGGCGGTTTTTGCTGCTATCATTGTGGGGATAGTTTTAAATGCCTCCCCGCTTCGCTTCCTATGCTAGGCGTCATAGGAAAACAGTTCAAAAAAGAGCATAAGAAATGTCGCAAGACCGCTGCCGGGGAAGCCTTAGAGGCAGAAAATATAGCCAAGCACCAAGCTGAAAATCAGAGTAGTGTGGGTATACTTGGACCGAAACCCGGCTGTTCGATGGGCGAAAAAATTGCTTTCCAGTTAGAAATGGAAACTCTGTCTAAGTCACTAGACGGCGATATACCAAAAGAATTGGCTAAGGACTCAGAGTACGTCAAAGCCATTAAAAATCTTAAAGAAAGCGGTTTTACCCTGGAAAAGGTGAAAACCACCTAACCTCAATGAATACCCTCAATCCTATATAGTTTCTTCATATCACTATACACGGTTAAAGCAAGCATGAAAGCTTTAAGCTGTGCTTCTACTATTTTCTTATCCTCAAGTAAATGAAAACAGTTTTCGTCTTCCACTACGGACAAGTCCTGCTCTGCCTTAGCAAGACGGCATTCCAGCGTCTCCACGGCGGCGTTAATTACTTTAACGTAAGCATCCTGCTCACTGTCCTTTTCCTTATACCGCTCTTCAATAGCTTTCAGAACCTTTTGCGGAACGATATGCATGGAGGTCTCCAGGATTTGGGTTTCCAGAAAAATTAGCATGCCGAAAAAGATTTGTCTACGGCTTGACTGGATTTTTTTAGCGGAGTAGTGTCCTGGACACACCTACAGAGATTCAAAAAATGCACGCCGCACTTTGCAGCATAAGTTTACTCTATCCAACGTTCGCCACCCTTACGAGCCATCTTTTTGATGCAAACGCGGCTCCACGAACTTGGCTTATGGATTATTATCTCAGTGCTCGAAGACTAGACATCAAAGGCTCTACACCCCTAAAAGAACTCTTCCCAACCCTCCCCGACGATATGAAAATGACACTAGCAAAGCTCCTAGTCTTCACACCCTTTGCTCGACTTGGTTTCTTTGGTCAATTGCCAGAGGCAGAACTTCTTATAGATCTGCAAATCATCGCAAACAGACTTCAAAAAGAAGAATGCGTTTGCCCCTTCAACTTTGCCACGGCATTGACCCCGCTGGCAAAAAAAGAATATATGAAACCGCTTTTCAATTACTCATCTCGCAAAAGTAATAAAAGCATTCTTAAAAAGGCTGAAGCCATTATCGCAGGTAATGACTACTGCGCCTTCTCCGTAAATAACGATGCAATCCGTCTTGGAAAAGTTACAAAACTTCTTTTAGACATTGCCCAGTACACAGCGCCTATGGGTCGTTTTCCTAAGGTGGGGTACCACACGCACCTGTTCAAGAATGCCTTTTTGACGGCGGAAATCGCCATTCCTAGCGATCTTCTCGAAGATGTGAGGGAGAGCTACCTCTTCTACCGAAACTTCATCCCTACGTGTGTATTTTACTCGCTTGCCTACCAGACATCCCTAGGCAAGCATCTAGTGCCTAGTGTCGAGAAGATGGGGTTTGTCCTCGGCTTTCGCGGTCCCCACTCTGCTCGATATTCCTACATTCGCTCCTTTGGAGATACCTTAGGCTCACACATAAGTGCGAAGTACAATTTACGCTACGACCGTGTATGCGACATAGTGTTCCACGGTAAAAACACCAATGAAGCGTTTACCATAGCGGATCAAAGAAGTGAGATTGTCGATATTAGGGATCTCCCTAAAAGGGATAATCCCTATAGCAAGTCTTTTGTAGAAGGTGAAGGGGACGTGCTAGGTAAGTCTAGAGGCACCTACATCCTAGATCATAACTGTGTAGATTACGAAACAAGAATATCCAACATGGATCATTCTTACCAGTTTCCATATGAGGTAAGGTTTCTTACCACTCGTTCAAGAATGACACGCTCTTTAAAGAGTAGTGCATTTACTAGATCTCAACATCAAATCAAAGCTTTCTGCTCCATAGTAGATGTTAACGATATTACAAAACCAGATCTAACAAAAAGACCTAGTGTAAAAGATAAACGTTGGCTACCTATATTTGATGAATACCTAGCTTCTGATTTCACCATTAAGTCTTTAGCGGATATCCTTAAGAGGGATGATGTCTATTTCAAAAAAATTCAAGCTAAACTACGCAAGCTAGCACAGGCTTTAAAAGGCAAATCTCTAAAAGATGCGGACAATCTTTGTACGATTGGTTATGAGGGACTTGCTTTTTCTAGTGTTATTGATCAGCCATATGATGTAACCGATATAGATGAACGTTACCAGATGCGGCTGTATAAAGATATGTTGGATTTATGGGTTCAGGAATCTAAAACACCTATCTTACCCAATCCTGTTATAGTGACTATACGAAAATTAGATAACGAAAAAGGGCGGACAGTATGTCGACAGCCGATTGTCATATCTATATTTGAGAGTTTCGCTAATCGTATATGGCAAGTGATCTACCAAAAGATCAATCGTGAGATGGATTACTCGGTGTCTAATTACTTGCCGGGACTAGCCGTACCTCTTTACTCAATGGAACGGTTAGCTAAAAACATTAACAGGCAAGATTTCGCCATGTGTAATATGGATGTAAAATCCTGCTTTGATAATATAAACCTTCTACATCCTAATTTCTTATCTGCATTAGAGGATGGCTTAAGGAGTGTGCGAAACAAGGTAGGTAGCGGTCCTGCACAGTTCCTATCTACAATGTTTAAGGATTATCTTTATACCAACACTAAACTTGGAAATTTCCAATTTCAAAGATCTAAAAAATGTCCAGAAGTAAAAATCCCCGAGGTGGGAGCTTTGCCTACTGGATTTGTGTTGAGTCCTGCGTTATGGTTGACTCTAGCTCTACCCGCTATCCTAGAAACGCATAGGAGAGTTAAGGATAAGACATTATTCGGGTTTGATCTGTGCGGAGACGACCTCATTGCCCTAGCGCCAAGGGGAATCTCAGAAAAGCAGAAGGCTAAAGTGTGTGCGCCTTGGTTTGATTTAGCCGCTAAGTTGGATTTAAAATACCATTTCTTTAAGAACTATAAAGATGGACGAGTTAATTTTAATCCTAAATGGAAATACCTTTTTGATGGACCTTGGGTCGATAGATTCCCTGCGTATAGTATTCCAGTGTTTCATGCAGGTACTATCTTAGCTGATAAGAAACATGTTGAAACAGTAACCGCGTTAGATCCAGATAAAGCAGAGGGTAAACTCTACTCCGCTTTAAGTAAAAGAGTTAGAGATAAAGGAGCGAACTTTCTGCCGTTCATGATTATGAATGAAATATCGAAACATCCAAATCTTAATAATCGCTTAGAGGCTTACGCCCCACCTAAGCGCTTGGGAGACCGAGGAGATGAGGATCAAGAGAGAAAAGCATTCATTACTGGACCTCAGGCAAGCGTCATCCCTTTTTTCTATAGAGGTAACAATCACGGAGGGACGGGGGATGCCATCTCTAAAAACAGGGGATGGTTCCTCCAAATCCCAACTAATTTAAAAAAGGAGTGCTTTATAAGTAGTAATCAAAAACCTATAAAAGATAATGTGTCCCCTGGTTTCTTAGATCACAAAATCAGTGAGAAGAATTACGCGATACTAGCCGGTATGGGCATGTCCTCTAGCGAGGAGTGTTGGATAGAACCTAGTGGTCAGGACAATCCGCTCTTCGAGACGGTGGCTCCTAAATGGACACGCCTCAAGCCGCTCACCGACACAGGCGGCTAGCACCCGAGCCGGACCCCCCGGCACCCCGTATACGTATTCTTTAAAGGGACAAGTCATGACATGTTTTTAGATGAGTGTGGTAGACTCGCCGGATGCAACAGAAGAAGCACTTACGGGATTTAGTTATTAGGAATCTCACCAGGATTGGTGGGATATATTCTGATAATTACATCATGATCTTGTGTCCATGGCATATGGATACCCATCCTAGTTTGAAGGTGAGTTTAGAGAAGCCAGGACTTTTCAAGTGCTTTGCTTGTCAAGAAGGTAGAGGCAACTGGAATAAACTTGCTAAGAAACTTGGACTCGAAGTCTATGATGGGATGGAAGAGGAAGATGAAACCCAGAGGTTAAAGCCTTTACTAGAGGGGGAAATCTTACCCGTTAAGACGGCTCCTAAAGAGGGGGTAGGGATTGTTACAGAGGAGCCGTGGGCATGGGACAAGTGGGGATACAGAGAGATCAGACCGGACACGTTGATGTCGCCTCAGTCTTACGTCCACAACACGTTTAAACCGGCTGTGGTGCGGCTGTGGCTTGGCAGGAGGGGTAGGTATAGGCAGGAAAGATTCTCTCGGCTGTGCCTGCACTACGGCGACCACAGCGTATTTGCTCGCCTCTGCTCAGAGCAGGAGATCAAGTACTACAATTCCACAGGACTTGACCTAGCAAATCCGAACCTGCACCCTTTTGGATTGGCATCTTTTAAACTACCAGAGAAACAAGCTGGACTTATCTTAGTAGAGGGTCCTTATGATTTGATGCGTACCATCCAGAATTTACAGGATTTAGGTATCAAGGATTCTTTCACGGTGATCTGTTTACTAGGGGTATCTCATTGGGGAAGTTTTTTTAAAAAGCTAGAACTGCGTCTTTTACATCAGATGGATGATACGCCGATCATATTCTTTTTTGACAATGATAAAGCCGGTAAGGAATTGACGCGGCAGGCAAGAAGTGATTGCCGGACAAAACTACTGATGCCTAGTAACAAACTCCTAGATGTAAAATACCCAGCTACTAAGGGATTAAAAGATCCGGGGATGTTCGATAAGAAAATGTTCAAAGAGGTTTTGATTGAGCTAGGATATTAGTAGATTCAGTGCATGAGTTTCTTAAAAGCCATCAAAGATAAATATATTTTAGTTGAATCCGGACTGTCTCCTATATTATACCACTGGACTAGTATATGGAACGCGGAGAGTATTTTAAAAAGCGATAAATTTCAACTTGCCACACATGCCGGTACAAGTTCGGACGAAAGTGCTAAAAACAGAAAGAAATTTTACTACTTAAGCACAAGTAGGTTAGCGCGTGGTGGGTACACTAAACCTTACGGGGTAATTTTAGAGCTAGACGGAGTTAAGCTTCAGCACAATTATGCAGGTCTTCCTTTTGATTATTGGGGGCATGCGTATAAAAAAATATCCAATGAAGATAATCGGCGGGTGTTAGAGGAGCTTGAAGACCGGGTAGTTTCAGATAAAGCTGCTATACCACATGCAAGTAAATACATAAAGTCCGTGCATGTCATGTTAACTGCTGACTGGCAGGAAGATGATTCTAGGGGTAACCATATAAGGAAACAACTTAGATCACTTTTGTACAAAGCAAAGCTTAAGAAGCTACCCATTTTTTTCTATCAAGATAGGAATGCTTTCCTAGGTCTTAGAAAAGAGAAGGCGATAAAACCGCCATTTGAGGAGTGGAAACATGATCCAGAAAAAATCGATAAAGAGGGCGGGAGCGACCGCAGCGCTAAATTTGAAAAATGGATTGAGCTGTATTATAATGTAGATCCAGACAAACTTTCTAAAAAGGCTTTAGACACGTATAAGAATCTTCGGTATTCCGATGCTGCGGATTCTTTAAAGGCGGATATTCACAATGAGAGAACTACTGGTTCTTCGGAAAAGCTTTTAAAGCTTTGGCGTAAAATTGGAGTTAATAACGCCAACGAATTTATTGAAGCGCTGCGTAAAAAGCACGCCCCTGCTCAAAAAGCTTTAGATGAAAGCTGGAGATCGGGATATAAAAAAGGCGAAGAAGCTAAAAACCATGGCGAAGAGAAATTATTTGAGGATCTAGCGGAGATGCTCAAGGAGCATGGTAAGTCGGGGGTGAATGAACCTAAACTAGCTAAGACTTTTATTAAAGAGTGGTTAAAGCCTCGTAAACCTAAAATGTCCACGGAAGAGATCTTTAATACGCCTTCGGATGAACTAGATAAGATGTCGGCGGAAGAAGATAAAAAGGTAGAAAAGCTATACCAGGACTTTAAGAAGTTTAAAGGTTAAGGTTCTTTCCACCCTCGGCGAAGCCCCCGCTAAACCTTGCGGTTATAGCGGGGAGGATGTCACGACTAGAATTGATCCTTAACCATTGCCGGGACGCCACCTATAGGACCGCCAGTCTTTTTGACTTCTTTTGCGGTGGAGGCTTTTACTAGGACAAGGCTTTGCTCGTAGGCGTAGTACAGAATCGGTAGTTTATCGGAGCCTTCTCTGAATTTGGTTTGCACACCGTACCTTACGCAGCCATTAAGAAATTCGGTACAGGAGGTTATGACGCCTTTTATCCCTGTAAGGGTTTCTTCTACTTCATCTTTGAAATTAAAGGCTGGGGTAGTAGTAAAGGATCGACGTTTTTCGCTTTCCTCCACCATCTCTAATTGGGGTTCATCGAAAGATACAGGATCCGGTACTTTGCCTTCTTTGTTAACTGGTGCTTGTAAGGCGTAGCGTCTAACACTTCCGAGGTCATCAATGATGCAGGTGACGACACCTTCATAGCCCGTAACCGTATCCCTTAACTTGTCGTAAAAACAAAACATGTGTCAACTCCTTGTTGAAAGGTACCGGCTACCCTAGCCTCCTTAGGACTTGCAGACAAGAGGCATTTTTGTTATCGTCATTTTATGAAATTTTCAAAATATATTGAAGCACCGGAAGTTGATCTTTATGCACCACGCCCTTGGTTATTCTTAGCGGGGGGCATTAGTGGTGTGGAGGATTGGCAGACAGAGGCTAAAAATAGACTTTTAATGTCTAATGATTTTATACCACCTTTTCAAGAATCGGTAGTGCATGGTCTTACCTTTGATTTTGGCGGTACGATTTTTAATCCTCGTAGGTCCACCTTTGATATGGCGGACACTAGTATTGCGGAAAAGCAAATCACTTGGGAATTTAATCATCTTAAGGAGGCGGATGCTATCTTGTTTTGGTTTCAATACGAGACGCTTCAGCCTATTGTACTCTTTGAGCTAGGGCGTTGGTCTTACACGGATAAGCCACTGTTTATTGGGGTGCATCCTGACTATCCACGCAAATATGACGTAGAGGTGCAAATGAAGCTTGCGCGTCCCCTCACCCCGATTTATGATTCCCTCACACAATTATGCTATGCAGTTAATAGATCACCGTAGAGGGGCAAGCCATGAGCGAGGTAGTTGGTTATCCTGCTGTTTTGAAAATGCTGAACACCAAGCATAAAGTAGCCAAAGTAAGAGAGCCAGAGAGTGAAGTAGTCGGGGAGCTTGAGAGTTACCCTATGGTGGATTCACCTCTTGTGTTTTACAGTGAGGGGTTAGAGGACACAGACAAGGTGCGTCAAATCACTACGTCTGATGTTACGAAAATTGATTGGCAGGAAGATGGGTTCGAGGTGGAGACGAAATTCTCCACGTATAAGATCACCATGCAGCCTGAGGTTATCGAGCAGTTGAAAGCATCGCTTAACTAGGCAGTCCTCCTTCGCAAAGATTATGTGTATACCCCCCCTTGCGAAGGAGGACCTTCATTGAGCAATGATACGATTCTGTCTAAGATGCTCGAATATCTTGAGCGTGCAAAAAAGGTTCTTGAGGAAGACGGGTATCTCCAGCCCACAGTGTTTGCCTACACTAACCTAGCCTCTGAAAATTCCATTTTAGTCTTACCTGTCTTGCAAGAAGACGAGACACCTCCAGATCTAGCCTTAAACGTAATCAGTAAAGTACTTAACGCCTACAATGTATCCGATTATTTCGTGGTATCTGAATCCTATATTATTGCCGACGATACGCCACAAGACTGCATTAACATCGTCTATGTGGGGACATATACCAGAAGACTTTTAAGTCTCCCCTTTAAGCATGTGACTACCTCTAAGGAAGTATTCTTCGGTGAATCCGTAGAAATTGATCCGGATAATATCGAAGGATCCGTTTTAGAACTTTTCCAGTTAAAAAGCCGTACCCGTAAGCTGACAGAAAAAGATAAATCCGAAATAAGGTTACTGTTCCCTGCACACGGCAGTGAGGATTCTCACGAAAATACTTTGCACTAACCCTTGACAAGTGGAAACTCCTTTTTACCTTAAGTATAAGGTAAATAATTTTCCAGAAAGGAGTATGTATGTTGCAAGAGCATTTTTTGTCACCGACTGTGAAAGACACCAAAGAAGCCTGGTTAATCGAAATGGACATGCCGGGTGTAGAAAAAGAGAAAGTAGAGGTGCAGGCTTTAGGTCGTCTTTTAGAGGTGCGCGGGGAACGCCAACGAGGAGAAGGTACGGTTACCTACAAAGAGCGGTTCCGGTTGCCAGACCACCTCCGCTCCGTTGAGAATGTTAGCGCAGCGCTAAATTTAGGGGTGCTCACCATCACTATACCTAAACAAGCGGCACTACCAATTCCAGTCAACTAAAAAAATTGACAGCGCACCAGCTTCCGCCTTAAGATATTTGGCGGAAGCTTTTTAATTTTCAGGAGGAAAAATGTCATTATTTCCTAGCAAAAAAGAAGAAGTCAAAGAAGACATACGTATCTGGTACGAGAAGAAATCGAAAGGTTCACCGAAACGTACAGGACGCACCGTCGTCGTGATTAAAGATCAAGATTACATTGCAGTCGGACTTAGCAGGTGTAGCAAGCACGATCCTTTCTGTCGGAAAATCGGCAGGTCGATTGCTTTAGGACGTGCTCGGTTGGCTCTTGAGGAGTTTAAAACGCATTTTGGATGTGCCGACATGCTAGTCCCTAGTCATGCTTCTAGGGAGCCAATGGCTTTTGTTGTTAAAAAGGACGTGCAAGATATACTTACCATAGATGCAGGCAGTGAAGATATTGAATATGCATTTATGGCTAAGCGCAGATTTAGAGAATTGCCAGAGTGGCTTTTAGAGGATCGTCGTATTTAAAAAGGAGTGTTGCATGTTTACATTTATTGTTAGTGTTGGTACCTTTGTACTTGGTTATTTTGCTGGTGTATACCGTCAAAATATTTGGAACGTGAAAACTCGGATTGAAGATGTCATCAAAGATGAATTTAAAAAATAAGGAGTTTTATGAAAAGTTTTTTACCGGCGTGCTTAGGTATGTGCCTTTCTAGTGTTGCTTTGTCTTCACCATTGACTACCCTATCGCTAGGGGAGCAGCAGCTTAGTCATGGAGAAAAGACTACGGTCCTAACTCAAGTAGGAGTATCGGAGTATATAAAAGTTACCCATGCCTCTGCTGGTTTTCAAGCAGGACTAGACGTAGGACTTGCACTTGCTAGCGGCGGTGGGTGGACAGATTCCGAATATTTCGGTGGTGTGGTTGCCGGATATAAATTTCTGTCCGGCACAGAAGTAGGTGCTGCGGCGAATGCTTCCGTGCTGTACACCACATATAAGGGTAGAAATTCTAATCATGGTGGTGTGCAGTATGCACTTTATGTTACTCAAGATTTCTCACCTAACTGGGCAGGTAAGGTGGAGTTAAAGAGCACTGATTATGCTCCTTACAGTGAGTATGCTTTTAAGACCACGGAGCTATTACTTGGGGCGGTATATAACCTGTGACCAAGAAGAAGAAGAAGCCAAGAACCTTAGAATCTGACTACCGCCAAATTATAATCACTCTGCTAGAGATGTCTCTTCAGAGTGATTTAGAGATGGTGAACATGGGGGATTGGTCTGGCAAAACATATGCTAATCATACCTATGATAAAAGATGGGCATTAGACCACCTTCAAAAGGGTGGGAAATTGGCAGACATTGCTCCAGAGGTTATGGCGGACGCTTTTTACACCTTTAAACTTTGGTACAGGATGTATAAAGAATTTTGAAAAAATTCTCCTTAATCATTCCGACGATTAAAGCAACACAGTTGGTAGCTGATTGTATTGCGCTGATTAGAAAATTTGAGCATCGAGATGACTTTGAGATTTTAGTTGTCGATGATGGCTCGGAAGAGTTTGTCCAAGGGTGGCTAAAGGATTTTTGCGCTAAGAGTAACGTCCGTCTTTTTCTAGAGAAAACTAATCGAGGTTTTTCTCATTCTGTCAATATTGGTTTAAAGAATGCGACCGGCGAATATCTGATATTAGTTAATAACGATGTGCTTTGGGTGAAAGCTATTTTAGAGCAGATCGAGAAAACTTTCTTGAGGGATTCGGAAATAGGTGTAGTAGGTGCAAAATTATTATACCCAGACAAGAGCATCCAGCATGCAGGGGTAGGTAGGGTTCCAGGAACAACGTCGTTTGCACATTTTGATAAGTTTGCTCCTGCCGAATCACCTATCGTTAATAGGAGCGATTATTTTTTAGCGGTTACGGGCGCTTTATTTGCAATCAAAAGGTCTACTTATGAAAAAGTAGGGGGATTCAACGAGAATTACTTCCTTGCTTATGAAGACTGTGAATATTGTTTGCGTATGTGGAAACATGGTTTTCGAGTGTTTTACGCACACGAGGTTGAGGCGATACACATTGAGGGGTTCACTCGTGGCAATGATGAGGAGAGTAAGTTGGCACGCGGCTCCGAATGGATCCTTAAGGAGAAGGCATCGCTGGCTAATTTCCTCAACGATCTAAAGCTCTATAACATAGATCAATACGAAATAAAAATTGATAAGCTTAACCTAGATTTAAAAAGATGGTAAAGCCAATCTTTATTGTATGTGCGCCAAGCTACGACGCAACCAGCGGTGGTAATGTGGTCTTGTATAAACTTGCCGCAAAAATTAAAAGTTTTGGATACCAGTGTTATTGCTGTACACAAGGGCATCCAGTCCGGGATATCCCGTACCCTGTGGAAGTAGTAGAGACAATTGAAGAATCACTAGATGATAATTTCATCGTAATCTACCCAGAAATAACCGAAGGGAACCCTTTAGGGGCGAAACATGTAGTTCGCTGGCTGCTTTACACTGCTAACAGTTTGGCGTGCGGAGACGACTCCACTTGGGCATCCAGTGATCTGGTTTTTAAATGGTGTGAATTATATACGACTAGACGCCAAGAGTTAGTAAAGGGTTTGCTAAGTGTTTTAACTTTTGACGAGGATTTAACCTTATTTAAGGATCTTTCTCTTCCAAGATCAGGTCAGTGCTATATCGTCAGAAAAGGCTCCTATAAAGAACAAAATAAGCATGACCCTTCTGCAAAGAAGATAACTGGTAAAGAAACAAAAGAGGAATTGCAAAAGATTTTTAATGAAGTAGAAGAATTCATATCCTACGACTATTCAACATACTATTCAGTGTTGGCATCCTTATCCGGATGTCGGTCTATAGTAATACCAGAAGAAAGTATAGACAAAGATAGTTGGAAGAAGTATGCTCCAATGTATAGTCATGGTATTGCGTATGGGTTTGATGATATTGAACATGCCGAAAAAACCAAACCTCTTTTGCATGAATACTTACAGTCTTTACAAAAGACTCAAGATGATGGTGTATTAAAATTTATAGAAGTATGCATCCAAGAATTCTACGGGCGAACCTAGATGATAAAAAAATCAGCAGGAGTCTTCTTATTAAGAGAAGAGCGTGGCGAAATTTTCGTACTTGCTCTTGTCGGACGTAACTCTTGGGATCTCCCTAAGGGCGGCATAAGGGAAAAAGAAAGCCCCTTTCAAGCCGCGAAGCGCGAGCTTTTAGAAGAGACCGGGATCTCAGAGGTAGTGTGGGGGTTTGGGGATAAAGAGATCGCACCTTTTAAAGTAACCTATACCTTGCGCAATAAAACTAATAAAGAAGTAACATTCTTTGTTGCGACTACGAAGAAACATAAAGTGTGCGTTAGTAACGAGCACTTGTCCTATAAGTGGCTGTCGCTTCCGCAAGCTAAGGAATCCCTTCCGGGGAGATTTCATGGCTTGGTAGACTTTTTTCGGGAGCTAATCTTTAGCGGTTGACTTAGGTGACCTCATAGGGTGTAATTAGGGACATTCTTAATGGGGGTGTAAAGGTTTCGACAGGGAAGCAGAAGAGTATAAGGCATGTCCCGGTGGCTACTACCAGGGTTATCCCAAAGTGGCATTTTTTAATTGGCAACGAAAACGTTGTTCACGTTGACTTCAGTGCTCGTAAGAGTGCTGTAGCTTTCGCTCGCGCGGCCTAATTTAAGCCAAGCGTCTAGGTCGTTAGACACCTAGGGGATTAAATAAGTCTAGCCCTTTCATTGCGGTATAGTGGTTGGTGGTCAAATCCGTGTTCCGCAAACAAGCTTTTGCAGTTGAGCTTATCAACGCTGGTGGAGGCGGTAAAAGCGAAAGCCAAGCCGCTCCTCCTGGTCCGGGAGCCGAAAGGCAAAGGACTGAACATGCTGAACAACTTATGCTAAGAAGCTTCTCTGGACGCGAGTTCGATTCTCGCCACCTCCACCATTTCTCCCTCGTTTGTCACTCCTAGCCCTCCATCGTTTAATCCTGTTAACAGGATTAAACCAACGTAGGCGAAGCACAATGCCCCCACCCTCTGATTTGGGGGCATACTCTACGCATAACCACATCAACCATTTATTCCTCTTTCGATACTTACAACGCACATCGTTACGGACCAGCGCCCATAGATTAACAATGGACACCCCCACAATCTCCTCGATTTTCCAACCTGCGCTCATTTATTGCTCACTTTCGCAATCTCCTCAATGCTTGGCAGCCTGTTGCTGACAAATACATACCGGATTTTCTCCAGCCTCGAAAAAGGTCAGCACACCACCTGAAATGCTGCACATTTTGGTGCATGTCTCCATCTTTTCTTTTGTAGAGGTACAGGAAACTAATAGGAATGCCAGTGCTAGTAGTCGCAATTATTTAGCTCCTTCTGTTTTTTCTGCGTCCAGTTCGTCTAATTCCATTTCTATCTCTTCTTCAAAATCCGGCATATAAAACCCTTGCTCGGTTACGATATTGAACTTAACGGCTTCTTCTACACCGAAGATCCAATCGTTTTCTTTTGCTGCTTTCACTTTTTTCTTAATCATAGACTGAGTTAGTTTAGTCCTCTTCTTAATAAGATCGAACAGGATCTGCGTTTCTTTCTCTAGTTCTAAAGCTGTACTTTTATAGCCTTCGGCATGTTTTCTTTTGCTCTCCTCTACAGAGACCTCATGGATTAAGAAGGTAGTGTATGAGGTAGCATATCGCTGATCTCCAGCAAGGAAAAGTACTACTGCGGCTGAGTACACTTCGTCGAATGCCTGCGTGATAATCTCAATGCCTTTTTCATCGGATAAAACTCGTAGGATGTCATAAAAAGCTAATGCGCTTCTAGTGCATCCGCCAATCGAATTGATGTAAAGGAAGAGGACATCACCGGCAAACTCTTCGTGTAGAAAATGCACGAATCTCTTTAGAGTTAGGTGACTTATGAAGCTGCCCACATAAAACATCATGCGCTTTTTTCCTTTCTGGATATGTTTCAGCTTGACACGCAAAAGGCTATATTGCAAGCTGAGTTTAGCAATTACCAGAAAGTTTAAACTTTGGAAAAGTTCGTTTGTTTAAAATGCAAACATGAGTTCACGCATTTTAATGGTGCTCCGGGAGCTTGCCCTGCTTGCGCACATGTTTATGTGCGCTGGATCTCCTACAAGGAGCATAAGCATTTAGAACCGCATACGGCTACGATGTCCACGGCACAAGCGTTCAGGCAGTTTGGGTAGATTAATTTTTCATTTTGAAAGGGTACATCGTGGCTAATTTAGAAAACATCGAAGATGATCTCCAGTTACGCCTCGATCATTTTTTTGACCGCTTAACAATTCAATTCAATAAGGAAATTAAGCTTTTAAAAGAAGTGGATGTGCGAAAAGTTTGCGTTGATTATCCCCAAGAGGAAGCGAGCGTTGTCCAGGGTATTTATAAACGTTTAGTTAAAGATAGCTTTGAACCAGAAAACCTTAAGTACTACTTAGATAAGTGGCTTAAGTCTCTCCTAGATCTATCTGTTTAAATCCCACAAGGAGTGTCTATATTATGAGCAAGACAGCTTACCGCGTTAAGGTCACGGCGGTACAGACCGGCTATCTTTTCGTCTATGCTCTTAATGCCGAACAGGCAGCCGCTTTGGCTGAAGAGCAGTGTACACGCAGGTCTTATGACGACATACTGCTTACAGATGTGGAAGATTGGGAAGTGATCGGAGAGCCGGAGGAGGCAGAGGCGGATTAAAAGTAGACAGCAGCTTCAGCTTCTTGTAAATTTGCTTTTCTAGCGGAGAATAAACCCTGGTGGGCTTGAGTGTCTCATAAGCATTCTGCGGATAGTTCGATTCTATCCTCCGCTACCAACACTTGACGATCGAGGATATGGTGTTTGATGTCAATAAGCTTTTAGATATCGCTACCAACGAAAATTTAACGTCTTATGAGCGCTTAGAAGCTAAGCGAATACTCCGCGCAAATGGGTATTCGGAGATTTTAGATAAAAGAGTGGCAGAACATATCACTGGATTGAAAGATCAATTACGCGCCGAGTTGCTAGCCAGAGACCCTACTAATGGGGAAGCTAATTTCGATATGGCGGCTTTAGCCATAGGAGAGGCTTTAAGCGAGTTTAAAGATCTCTTAGGTACCCCGTATTAATGGTTTTAATTCCTCCTACACCCACCGAGCCAGCTACAGACGAAGAGATCCAACTGGCTTTTAATATGGTGCATATGCTTGATGGTTGGTGCGGCGATGCGCCAAGCCGGAAGGAAACGGCACGTCTCATAGAGCGCCTGCGGGTTGTCTTAGGCGCATCCTAAAGGATGGCGATGTTACGGGAAGTCAAATAGTTTTTTATCATGCCTATGATCTCCTCATTGCCCTTAAGGCAATCCTGCCAAGGTGATACATTAGGGTAGTTTCCTGGATTTTTTGTTAGCAATTCCCTTTTTAGGAAGGGGAATTCAAAATCCCGCAAAAGTACTTCCCACATGTCTACAGTAGGATTCGCCCAAGTGGTATCCCTTTTTACTTGTGTGCTGATGAAATCATTTGGGGTTGCGTAGGAAGTGAGAAACTTCTGCCTTACAGGATCTAAAGGGTATAATGGTTCCGCCGTATATCCCCTACTCGTAAAGTATTCTACAATACGTAATTCAAATTTAAATATAATATCCTCCTTTTTTATTGGAATATCTTGTTTCCAAAAATCTTTGAAGTCTTCACTCTTAAACACCTCTTTTTTAAAATATAAAAAATAGGATTGAAAATGATATGCAAATTGAAGGCTCTGAGTTAAACCCAGCAGAGAACATTTCGATTCGTCGATCCTAGCAAACAAGTTATCTAAGGGTCTAAAGGGTCCAAAAACACTGTCGTTGGCTAAAAGTATCTCATCATAGTGGGATAAGTCGAGTGTCCTTATGGCATACTGCCAAGATCCAAAATCCATTCCTATATTTTCCCGGTGAATAATGGCATGGCAAATGTCTTTTACAGTTTCAATTGATCTCTCTAGTAAACCAGGACTAGTGGTTATAACCACAATATCTAAACCTACTTTCTTAAGTGAATTAAGGTAATGAACTACTACAGGATCAATATGACATCCCAAGTCAAAATGAGAAAATAAACATACACGATTACTGTTTGGACTTTTATTAAAAACTAACATCCTACCCTTTCAAAAATTGAGACACTTCTTCCACTACGGTATGCACTTCCGCACTACTCATATGATCATATAGCGGTAGCCGAACAAGGCAAGAAGCGGCATTCACCGTTACAGGAAGATCTCCTACGGATCTAGTATGTAGCTTTCCAGCCACAGAATTGTGCAAAGGTACATAATGTGTTACCGCGCTAATACCCCTACTCTTAAGATGGGATATCAAGTCGTCGCGTAATTTATTGCTTGGAAGCATTAAATAGAATATATGTGCATTGTGCTCACAGTATTCTGGAATACTAGGCAATCTAACTCCATACTGTTCTGAAAGTAAATTAAACCCCTCTTCATATTGCTTATAGATTTTAAGCCTGTTGTCCGTCGTTTCTTGTGCTTGCTTAAGCTGTGCGTATAAGAAGGCAGCAAGGATGTCTGATAGGACAAAAGAGGATCCTATGTCGCGCCATGAATATTTATCTACTTCTCCGCGAATAAATTTACTGCGATCGGTCCCCTTCTCCCTCAATATTTCTGCACGTTCAACGTACTTTGTGTCGCTAACAAAGAGGACTCCACCCTCACCACACCCGATGTTTTTAGTATGGTGGAAACTCACCATACCCAAATCACCGATAGTCCCAAGTGCCTTGCCTTTATACTTCGCTCCGTAACAGTGCGCGGCATCCTCTAAGACAAACAGATCCCGATCTGTAGCAAACGACATGATGGTATCCATCTCGCAGGACACACCTGCGTAGTGAACCGGGAGTATTCCCCGCGTTTTCTTGGTAAAGGCTTTTTCTAGAGCTTGTTCATCCAAATTAAGTGTGTCCGGTCTAATGTCCACAAACACCGGAGTTGCACCCCTAAGGAGGACTGCGTTCGCTGTTGAAACAAATGTGAACGACGGCATGATTACTTCGTCGCCGGGTTTAAGATCAAAAAGTAATGCCGCCAACTCTAACGCTGCTGTTCCAGAACAGGTGAGTAAGGCTTTATGTGTTTTGAACTTTTGCTCTAGAAATTTTTCACATTGCTTACCGAAAGAACCATCCACATGAGTGTCGAGGAATACCTGCTCGATATACTCTATCTCATGTCCAGTTAATTTTACCTTATGGAAGGGTAGCATCGGAAAAAGATAACCTCTTTATTTAAATAGCGTTTTAATATACTGGAATTTTATCGTATGTCGATTAAAAAAGCATTAAAAACTAATGTGGAGTAATAACAACAGGTTATAGCCCTTCGGCTAAAGTGTGCGGAAAAGATGCCGATACGTTCTTTAGGTGACGGAATTAACCATCACTACTAAGGAGGTTTCTATGCTTTACCGTTTTATCAGTGTTATCAGTATGTTAGTGTTTTTGGGGTGCCGCGTGGCACCAGACTGTGCCGTGGGACAAAAGGCTGCGGCGGACGGTTCCTGCTCTGCCTCTTCCCCTGCGGCACTATCCTCGGGGACTACGACTACTGCGGCTCATAGCGGCGGGTATTTAATGGGGTATCTGGTTAGTGCTTTCAACGTCCGGGTCAATGGTGTCTCTTATACGAACTCTGAGGATTTCTACACTCAAGAGTTGACGGCGCTTAAGGAGCAAGTAGCCGCTGCGGGATATGGTGGTTACACCATGTCATTTAATGCGCAAATTGGGTTAAACGATCTTACCGTAGGTATGGACGTTTACGTTGAAGCCGAAGGTGGTTCCGGCTATGCGGGGAATACTACCACAGACAACAGTGGCAGGTTCATGCTAGCCATTCCTAAGCAGAATGCTGACGAGACGTTTCAAGTGCTAACTAATAAGCGCGTGTCGGTGTATTTAACAAGTCCTGATAAATCCGATAAAATCGCTTACTGCTATAACTTCTCTTCCATCCCTACCTCAGCGTCTCTAGATAATATGGCTCATATCTCGGACTACAAGACCACGTTGACTGCTTATAAATGCTCTAGCAATGGCAATAACGGGATGGAAATACCGGCTGTCGCCACACCTGCCGCACCCGCCACACCTGCCGCTTCTACGACGACACCTGCGGCTCCGGCTAAGGCACCTACTCCAATGCCTGCACCCGCTCCTGCTCCTGCTCCTGCTCCTGCACCGACTACGGCAAATGCTTCAGGCACGATTACACTCGACGGCACAACTCTAAATGCGTCCGGGACGGCGGTGAGCAAATGAGCGTTTATCAACTACTACACGCCAATGGTGCAGGCGCTTTACGTAGCACTCTTATGCCCAAGAAAACAGAAGCTATTCACCATAATTGCGACAATGGACATGTGTGGTTTGCTCTGATGTATCCGGTACCACATAAGCAAGAATGGGTGTATGTGAATCGCAAGCAAAGATGGTGTCCTGACTGCGGACAAATGCAGTGTGACGAAGAACCCATCATTTAACAAGGGAGCAAGTATGTCATTCACACCTGAGTTTTACCGTGAAGTTTTCCTCACCTACTGTGAGCATCTTGAGGCAAGAAAAAAGGCAGGCTTTACCATGCCGGGAAGCCGCGCCGTGGAAGACGCTGCTTATGAGATGGATGTATCTATCAAAGACGTGTGTGTCGCCCTTAGTTTGTGGGAGGGGAAATGAAAACCCTACTTGTGGTAGATGATGATCTAGATATGCTAGATTTCTACAAAGAGTTGTTGTCTCCGTCCTATCATGTAATAACGGCACTATCCGGCATTGAAGCCCTTGAGATTTTTAAGACAACAAACATAGACACTGTGTTAACCGATCATGTAATGCCTGCAATGAATGGCATTCAACTTAGCCAAGAGATAAAGATACTTAGTCCTAACTTACCCGTTGTTATAATATCCGGGCTTCCATACCTATCTGAGGAGTATGAAGGTTTTCTTCTTTTTAAACCTTTCAACGAAAACGAACTGCTAAGGCTTTTAGGGGAGATCACATGCCTGAAATCTTAAAACGAGCACAAGATATAGCTAAGGAAGCCGGACATCCAATCCTTCTTGTGGATTTCCAACGCACGAAAGATAGGGATGAATGTTTTCCTAACGGTGCTTGGGATCGTGCCGCAAGGAAACTCTTTGTTAAATGGTTAACGACGATGCCCCAGATCCCGTGGGAAAAATGTTTTCCCCCTCTGAGCGAGGACTATATTATGTGCCCATATACAGGCATGATTGCGATTCCGGTCTGCGAGCAAAACCATCCTGAAATGTATAAGCTAGTCGTTGAGGAATGGGAAAATCCGGATATGTCACCTAAGGTGGAAAATATCCGCTTATTCATCTTGAATAATTAAAAAAATTGATTTCCCTTCCGGTATTGTGCTATTGCTAAGGTTATATTATTTAGGGAAGGATATTAATAAACCGGAAAAACCACTTTGCCGTTGATCTTGATAGACGTTACCTCGCCTTTGATCTCCACGGCGCTGCCGTTTACGTCTACAATCATTTTATCGTTTTCAATCCGGCACTCTTGCATCTCTGCAAACGCATTTTTAATTTCCTCTGTTTGAAACAAACCGCTGAGATCTTTAAATGTATCGTTTAAACCCTCAAACGTTTTGTCAAACACCTTGCTAAACGAGGCACTGTATTTTTTTGAAGTCATTAAAAAATCTCCCCCCGGATTTTGAATCAAAACGGACGACGCCCAGCCGTTCTACTGTAGGCAATACCCATTATAGATTTTTCTTCTGCCAGTCCTTTTTATCCCAGCCGCCGATCTCAACAGGTTCCGATGAACTGTGTATTCCAATTTTTACTTTATCGTTTTCCCAAACATGAGCGCCAGTTTCAAGTAATGCGGTAGATTCTTTCTCCATCGCCTTTATTAGGGATTTAGCCGATTTATACGTGTCCAAGAATTCAGTTGATCCTGCCACGTTTATTTTCATCTGATCTTTTTTTCGCTTGATAGACAGGTACCAGATAATCATTTCGCGCCCATTTATTAAATAACTTTTTTAGGATTGCATCAAGCGTGCTGGATTGCCGATGTATACTCCTCCAGATTCATCTAGGTTTTTCACTACCACCGCACCCGCGCCAACCGTCACATTAGGAGCAATGAGAACTTTCTCTCTAATGGCTGCGCCTGTGCCAATTAGGCAACCCTCGCCTATTACAACATCTCCAGAAATGTTGCAGCCTGGGTTTATCGTAGTGTAGTCACCAATTACGGTATCGTGACCTACTGTGGAATTGATATTGATAGTCACATGTCTGCCTAGTGAAATATTGGTGGTGAGTACACATCCTGGAGTGATTATTACACCGCATTCTGGTAGAAGCCCTTTATCTAACCAGAGGCACCCGTATTCAACATTAGGACGAACACCGAGCAGATGAGCATATCTATCTTCCAAAACTTTCTTCGCTCTAGGATTCCCTACTGCGATTATAAAGTCAGAACCTTCCCACTCGGCGCTCAAATCAGAAATCAAACTAGCGTTAGGCGGCAACAAACACTTCTCACTACGAGCGCCTGTATCGTCGAGAAAGGCAACTCGCGAGTAATAGCCACCTACTAAATATAGCACAACCTCTCTAGCAAAACCGCCAGCACCTAAAATCACAAGTCTTCGCATCTTACTACCCCAAAACCACGCCATTCCGAGCGGGAAGAATTGTTAAACTCTAGGATCTCTAAGACCTGAATACACTACCTCGTGCTGCTCAAGAGAGCTAAAAGAGGGTCTTTGGTATATCAAACGAGGATGTACAGCATACACATTATGCGCAGAGTGAGACATAGCCATCAATACATCTGGGGGGGTGTTGTTAGAAGGACTAAATAAGTCTATCATAAAGTCAAAAAACCGGGAGTGTATGGCAAATGCATGTCCTGTATATCCACCAGTAACTTTATTTATATGTGGTCTAATGAGGATGGGGGGACGCACATGATTTATACCCCAGTAAAACATATCCCAAGTTTCAGTGCGGATAAACTCCGCAGCATATTCCGCGTAGGTAAGAAAATCATCCTCTAGTGCCGCATCATCCTCAAAGATCATAATAGATTCCAATTTATCCGCCTTAGCCTTCTCTAGGAGACTTAATGCGGTTAAACGTGCGTACTCCAGCGCCCTTGCACGATTGAATCCCGCTGACGCATCTGGCGGTTCTAAGGCTGTAAACACTTTAAAACTACAACCAACCTTAGCCATCTCCTCAGTAAATTCTATAAGACGGCTATTAGTTTTTACAGTAATTACGTAAACTTCAGAAAATAAAGTATTAAGAAGCATTAGTTCCTCGAAGATTATTCAGCACATAACTAATTTGAGATTTTTCCATCCCATAAGTAGGTAAACATAAACCATGTAAAGATAGAGTTTTAGCTCCAGGATCTATTTTCTCCGAAGAGAACAATTGTTGATAATACGGTCTAGTTTCTATACCCTTTTGTTCTAAACTCTTTGCAACTTCAAAGGCATTACTCTTACACTGTAGCCAAAATGCTTGCGGAGAATAGATATATGGGACGCCTTCATTTTCACAGAAATTTTGATAAGCATCCGCAGTCAAGGTTCTTTCAGCATATTCCTGCTCAAACACGGCATGATAGTAAGCTAGAATATAAGCAGCAGTTAGCTCAGACATTTTATGGTTAGAGCCTATAGACATTGATTTTTTTTCTAGATTTTCATCTAAATAAAAACCAAATACTATGTATTTTCTATACATATCATATAAATATTTATTATTAAAGACGGCGAAGCCACCTTCGCATCCTGTTAATATTTTAGTGGCGTGAAGGGAGCAAATGACCACATCGGCACCAGCTTCCAGCCATGCATTGACCTTGTTCATCGTGGGGCTAGTACCCCCCGCGTTGTCTACGATCCAAAAAGTAGTGTTTGGTCGCACATAATTTTCAGGCTTAGCCGCCCCGAAAGGAGCAGTTGTAATCGCATAGCTTTTATCCACGTCTTCTCGCACAGCAAACTCTGCAAACCCAAGACCTTCTTGCGTAAGAGTTGTGCTACTGAGTGTGTACGAGATTCTACACCCTAGGTTGGTTGCGGGGAAAGTAAAACTAGGTAGATAAGCCTTAGTACATACCTGACTTAAAATGTGATGTAAACCATCCAGAATTAAAGTGGCATTAGCTGTACATATTGTTTTCCGCCCAGTCAGTCCTTCTAGGATCTGCGTTAGCTCTTGTTCATTAGGTCCAAAATTAGTGAAGAATCCTTTTTCAATGCTCTTGCTGAAAAACTTATTAACAAGATCTAAAGGAGGACTTTTAATTTTTAGAAAATTAATCATGTTATTTTGTATATGCATAGGGTAGGTGCAGAAGCCTAAAAATCTCCCCCGGATCCAGAACTTCCACCTGAGTCAAATCCGCCACCACTTGAGCCGGAATCAAAACTAGAGCCGGAATCAAAACTTCCGCCACTAGATTTCAAGGAATCATCACTAGAATAGTCCCCGCCACCTCCACTAGGACTACCCCCCGAATCGCTATCAAAACTGCCACCGCTTGAATCGCTATCCAAATTTGAATAGACGGCAGACCTCTTTATTTCTTCTGTATCTATGCGCCTATTATCCCTCTCCCTATCCCTATGGTTATGGACAAGCACTTCGTCCATAAGAGCACCTACTAGTACACCTTCGGCAAAATGATTTGGGGTGTTGACAGCCGGTGCAGTTGTCGGAGTTGGTGCAGTTGTCGGAGTTGGTGCAGTTGTCGGAGTTGGTGCAGTTGTAGAGACGATAGGGGTAGTATCAGGAGCCTTACTTGTAGGCGGCACGGAAACGCCTGGTCCCGGTCCCGGATCGGGTTCTACAAGTGTGAGCTTGTTAAAGCTTTGCCACATTTTATAAATCCCTATGCCTACGGCGATTAAAACAACAAGCCACCAGAACCAATGTACCCCACCACTTTTCTTTTCCGGCACAAGAGGCACAACTGGTGACAATTTTATAGGCTCCGCAGCGACAGGCGCTACGCCTACAAGTCCTTGCGTATACTGTAAGGCAGATAGAAGTGTGTTATCAAAGTCATGCCTTTTAAATCCAGCTATAAGCATGTTCGCTATTTGTTGGCGTTGCGTGGCGGAGAAATGTGTAGAGTGGCGTAGAGCCACTTCTAGATGTCCAGGGTTTCTACTGATGACAATGTACATCCCATCCGCAGGCGCGTTTGACAGCGCCCACATAGCAAACTGCCTAGAAGGTGCTTCGGCAAAAACATCAATATTGATGTCTTCGTGCGTGACAGCCTCTATGGATTTAATCATCTCTGTCGCTTTGCGTGCGGCATTTTCCGAGAAAAGTGCCGCACGATCATGCAAAGATCCGGCAAAAGCAGGTGTTGAAAGTAATAAAAACAAGCACAATCGTTTCATTAGAGATCCCCCTCTTTAAAAACTGTACCACAGAACCTTTAGGCGTGCTAGGCTCCTTTCCATGCAAATTAAATTTAAAAGGAATTCCAGATGTTCGGTAAGCTCAAATACTTAATTTGGGAAGAAGAAACTCCGCAAAAGGTGCCTAATTCTGTGGCGCAACAAGTCACACCTATCGCGCCGTCCCCTATCGCGCCGTCCCCTATCGCGCCGTCCCCTATCCCGGAGACCCCTCAAAATTTTGAGTATGTCAAGGTGTTAAACGAAGCCCTAAGCGCGAAAGCTCTTAGGGAATATGATTACCTTAAGTATATGGCGAGCGTGGCGGACCTAGCCACTGTTGTAGCGGATGAGAAAACCCGTTTTAGTACGGCTTATCTTGCAGTAAAATCCTTAGGTGTCACCAAAGCAAAGCTTATTGAAACGTCCAACCATTACTTAGCTGTGGTTGAGGAGGAGCATAAAAGTTTTCTCGATACTGTAGCTGGACAACTTAAAGACAAAGTGGAAGTTAACGAAGCCTCCATTGCCACTTTAGAGGCTAAGCTAAAAGCTAAAGGGGATGAGATTGCTAAATTGCAAGAGGAGATTGCGTCCCTAAAGACGCAAAGAGACTCCCTTTCAGATAAAGTGCAGACCTGGCGCAGCAAGATTGAAACAACAAAAGCCGCCTTTGAGAGCGCTTGCCAACAAACAGTGGCTAACATCAAAGGAAATGTGGAAAAAATAAACCAGTATACTGCTTAGGACACGTTCTTGTTTAATGTTAAGAATCTGCTTGAAGCGCACATCGAGCACCCCTATCACATGTGCGAACTCCCTACGCTAGTTTTGGGGTGGTACGAAATCAGTGAGCCAGTATTAAATCAAGTTGCTCAAGTTCGCACTATTATTAGTTCGCATACTTTAATGAAGCCTCCAGCGCCAGTTAATAATTATTCATAGCGAGGTTCTTCACATTGCCTCAGATTGAAATTTCCGATGCAGATTTAAGTTTTCTTAGAAATCTTGCGCACGAGATCGAGTCGCAAGACAATGCTGGTACGGCTCACCCCTACTATATTGTCGTTCGTACTACTCGCCAAATTATTGTGCCTCAGGGGCATGGATCTGGAGAGACGGTATATCACGATGCATATGGTGACGACCCAAGCGCTTCTTTATACAACTCGCCAGAAGAGGCTGCCGAGGCTTTCAACCGCGAGGGCTGTGACGACATTCAAAAACGTTTGGATGCGCTCAACGAGTACGGAACCGAGGAGATTGAAGAAGACCACAATGTATTCTTCACTCGTCAAGGTTATGAAAAACATATGGATCTAAATGGACATAACTATGGAGGGTATCCATTTCAAAACCCGCATTCCTATACCCACCATGCTTTTCGCAATCCGGAAATAAAGACATTGCTTGAAATTGTCCGAAGGCTAGGCAATACTTTGACGACAGTTGAAGAAGAATATAAGAACTATTTGGGAATACGAATACGGAGTGTATAATGTCCGAAGTTAAATCGTTTTGGGAGCGTCCGGAAGGCAATGCCGGTAAAGTAGTCTTACTGCTAACCCTACTTGCAGGTATATACGGTGCCTACGTAGGTTTACCCTATCTAATTATCCTCCTTAGTAATACGCTCTATGCTGCATTTCTTTTAGGTGCCATTGTTCTACTGGCTTTCTTAATAAGCAGTACGCAAGTAAGAATGTTTGTCGGCGGCTGCTTTAAAGCTTTGATGCAGTTTCTATTTGCTTTAGATCCCATCATCGTTATTGAAGGGTATATTCAAACCATGAATAAGAACCTTTATAAGATGCAGGGGCAGATCACTAATTTGAAAAGGCAAATGGGCAGCTTAGAAAATGTAATGAAGACTAATGAAAAAGAGCGTGTTCATTCTTTACAGATAGCTAAGCAGTGCGCTCCGGGTGAGCCTGAGTTTAGACTTCAAACGGCTAATGCAGGAAGACTTCAAACGTCCAATGACGAGATCAAAAAAAGTTGGACACAGCTTGATATTGCTTACCGCACTTTGAATTCGATGAAAGAAAAAGCGGACATTCTAATCAAGGATTTTACGTCACAGGTAAGTATACAGAAACGGCAAAGAGAAGCATTAAGAGCTAGTAATGGAGCATTCCGCTCTGCTATGTTAGTGATCAAAGGTGACCCAGAACAAAAATATATCGCCGATCAAGCCATGGAAAATCTAGCTAACCAAATAGGAGAGCAGCTTGGTGAGATGGATCAGTTTATGGACATGTCCGTAACAATCTTGAGGAACGCGGAACTTCAAGATGCCGTGGATCAAGAAGCAGGGATGAAGATGCTGCAAGAGTGGAGCAAGAGTCCTAGCATACTCCTAGGTAGCCAAAAAGCGGTGCTACTATCCGAAGCACCAGGCGTCTCGCAAGCACCAGTTAAAAGTAACTACACAGACCTTTTTGGAAACTAATGCTCAGTGTTCGGCAAAAAATTTGTCTAGTTAGATCGCTTGCTCGACTGCGAATCCAGTTTTATACTTCTGGTATATGGCACGAAGTTGCGCCGAAAAGGTTACCGAAAAGGTTAGAAGAGTTTACAAGACATATTTACTTTCAAGTAAAAGAGGTTTACCCCAAATGCCAATTAAGAAGTCGTTCATCAAGTTTGTTTGTATCCTAGGAGGGGCGGGTGCCCTTGTATATGGTTACAATAAAGCCACTCAAACGGGGTTAATCCCCACCCCTGGTTTTATGAAGGCTCTTGTGCCCCAAAAAGCCGTCCTACCCGATCTTAAAGAGGCGAAGGTACAAGACGTAGCACCTGCTCCGTTGCCTGTAGTCGATTCTGCGGCGAATGTTTCCTCCACCTTAATCCGGGGAGCCATCTGGGAATGGAACGCACAGATGGGACTTTTATATGCTACAGGGGGAAGTAAAACCGCTAAAGGTTCTTTAATGGAGAAGCACGATGTCAACCTGCTTCTTTACCGTCAAGACGATACTAATAAAATGGCTGAGGAGCTTGTAGCTTGTGCTAAGGAACTCCACGATGGGGCTACGCAGTGTACGACAGGTGCTAACTTTGTCATCATCATGGGAGATGGAGCCGGGCAGTTTGCTGCCGGAGTTAACCCCCAACTTACGAAGCTAGGTCCTCAGTACGCGGTAACGGTGATTGGAGCGGTGGGCTATAGCCGTGGCGAGGATGCTTTCCTAGTCCCTCCTGAGGTCAAGGCGGATCCTTCTAAAGCTAAGGGTCTGCTTGTGTCAGGTGTCTTGCGCGATGGGGATTGGAATATCGCCATGAAATGGGCGGCGGACAACTCCATCAAGAATAATCCGGATGAAAAAACCTACGACCCTGAAGCTATCAATTGGGTAAATTCCCAGGATTATAATACCGCTGCTGCGGATTATGTAGCCGGTAAATGCGAAGAGCGCAAACTCGTTCAAGACGGCAAGCCAACTAAAGAGGTTAAAAATGTCTGCGTAAACGCTGTAGTGACGTGGACACCCGGAGATGTCACCGTAGTGCAAAAGAAGGGTGGGCTTGTTAAGGTGGTATCGTCCAAAGAATACCGCTCGCAAATGCCTTCGGTCATCTTAGGACCTAAAGCATTTTTTGAGGCGAACAGGAAAGAAGTGCTCGGTATGCTAGCGGCAATTTTTGAAGGTGGGGATCAAGTTAAAGCCTTTGATAAAGCGCTACGCAAGGCTTCCGAGATCTCAGCTAAAGTGTATGCGGATCAAGATGCAAACTATTGGTATAAGTATTTTAAAGGCGTCACCGAAACCGACAAGTTCGGCAATAAAGTGGAACTAGGTGGGTCCGCCGTTAATAACCTTGCGGATAACTTAATCCTCTTTGGCTTAGTACCGGGGGCTAACGATAACTTCCGCTCCACCTACACAACCTTTGCCGCGATAGCTACGCAGCAATATCCTGAGATCTTCAAAACCACACCTATCCCCGATGTCAAGGAGATCGAGGACAAATCGTTCATCACAGGTGCGCAAGCTTTAATGAGCGATGCAGGATCGGCTCCCGACCTACCTACCTTCGACACCACAAAAGCAACAACGACTGTTTCCAAACGCAATTACAGTATCAATTTTGATACAGGTAAAGCGACCCTGACCCCTGTTGGCGTTCAACAGCTTTATGCTCTCAAGGATTCTTTAGCGGTTACAGGTCTTGTGATCCAGGTGGATGGTTATACGGACAATACAGGGGACGAAGAAAAAACTAACTTGCCACTATCTCTTGCCCGTGCTAAAGCTATTAAATCCTTTCTACAACAAAAAGCACCTGAGACGTTTCCTAACAGCCGGTTCTTGGTAAATGGGTATGGATCAAAAGATCCCGTAGCATCAAATTCTTCTGCGCAAGGGCGTGCTTTAAATCGCCGGGTGCAGATTACCCTTAAAGGTGACTGATGTATGAGAATGGCAGCTTAGAAGCAAAGCTTAGGAAGCGGGAGAAAGACCGCTTCTTAGGTGGGGTTTTAGTGCTGCTATCTTTACTTTTTCTCACCGTTTCCGTGTCTTTATTTCTTTTGAATTGGTTGTGGTTATGCATTGCTGCGATGGTGATCGGAGTCGCCTGTAGTTGGACGGGCTCCGGACTACTTAAAAAAGTATGGAATGAGGAGTGGTGGGATGTACACTAATCCAATTTTTCAAGAAAATGGTCAATGGTATTTTTGGGACGAAAATGGTGACAAGCAGGGTCCGTTTGAGAGTCAGGAAATTGCTCTAGAGGAGCTTAAACGTTACTTTGAAGAGTTTCTTTGATCTTTGCCCCTAACACTGCCATCTCCAAATCTACCGCCACATTGCTTATAACGGTGCAGGCGGGTTTCCTGCTTTTGCTATGGATCTTCTCTCCTTTCGTTTTTTTCCCCTCGGCAAGTGAAACACTCCAGGCATTTATCAGTTTATGGAATGAGGGTTTAGCAACCGAGTTAGTGACGAGCCTCACTTTGAACTTAGAGGCTATAGGCGTAGCCACCATCATCTCACTGCTGATAGCCTACTCTTATACAATCCCTTTTTGCCGTCCCTTAGTCTCTTTTATTAGTAAGCTGCGATTTTTGTCCTTAGTAGGTTTAACCTTCTTTTTTACGTTAGCCACTAAAGACGGGCACATGTTAAAGTTAGACTTGCTCGCCTTCTCTATCATTGTCTTTTTTGTTACAAGTATGGTGGACGTAATAGCCAATATCCCGCAAAAGGAATTGGACTTAGCTAGAACCCTGCGCATGAAGCCGTGGCGGGTGGTTTTTGAGGTGGTCGTATTAGGTCAAGCAGATAAAGCATTCGACGTTTTAAGACAGAACAGCGCAATCGGGTGGATGGCTCTTACGATGGTCGAAGGGATGTCTAGATCAGAAGGGGGTATAGGAGCCTTACTGATGACACAGAACAAGCATTTTCACCTGTCGTCTGTTTTAGCTATCCAACTCACCATTATGCTCCTAGGATTAGCTCAAGACTATGGTATAGGCGTTATGCGTAATATGTTCTGCCCATATGCTAATTTAAAGAAAGTCTCATGAAAATAGATTGCTTATTAGAAATCACAGCACACTTCTTTTATCCTGGAGATAAAGTCACAGGTGAAGAGATTGAAGATATTATTTGCTGGGATAAAAAAGAGGACATTTTTGATCGCCTAAAGTATTTAGGCTCCATCTCTTCATTTCTCGGCGACTGGTACAAATATGAGTTCACCCATGAAGCTATTGGATTTACTTATACCTATGTTCGTGAAGGACGTAGCGATTACAATTATTGTGGCGGGGTTGAATATGAATGCAAAGAAGTGGGACAGGATTGGTTTTTAGGTTTCCGCGACAGGTGGGTTACGGAGTCTAATGCTGTTAAGAAAGAGATTTTAAAACCTGTGGTACCAGAAGGCATCCTTGTCCTAGAGGACAAAATAGAAAAGCCAGTTAGAGAACTACAGTGGCTTCAAGCGGCAGGCTATTACTCCAATTACGATTCTTATACAGAGGAATACGAGGCGGAGGTTATACTTTACGATCGTGTCCGCTTTGCTGATATTCAAAGGTGCTTAACATGCTAAGAATAGCTGTCATATGGACAAAAAAGAAGGTGCCTATTTATCCTAACAAGGCAGGGAGTCCTAAGCATGAAGCGTGGGTGTCCGAAGAAAAACTCCAGTATTTAGAAAATGGTGAGTGGAAAGAAGTCCCTCGTGTGGTCATTAAAGAACAAAAGGTTTAAAATGTGGACAGATGTAAAAAAGATCTCTAGTGCTAACGAGCATGTATTCAAATATGTTTTTGAAAAATCTAACGCAGTAGCGGAATCTGTCTTATATAAGTATCCGACTTTTGAAGTACGTACCGTGATCTGTTGTTCTACTATGAGTGGATGTCCTGTCGGCTGTAGGTTTTGCGGTGCTGGAGATAATTTTGTTCGCTCGCTGAATGCAGACGAAATCTTTAGCCAGCCGAAAAAACTTTTAGAAGAAACTCAAGTTAAAGTCGAAGATATAAATCGGTTGCAGATCATGTTTATGAGCATGGGGGAACCTCTGCTTAATATGCGGGAGCTAGCTAAGGCTTGTAAAATGCTACATGCGGCGTACCCCAAGGCTAAACTTTTAATATCCACCTCGGCTCCTAGTGGAGGTAATTATGCCTTATGCAATAAGATATCTCAGGAAATCGATCAAATAGGTTTACAGTTTTCCGTTCACGAAAGCACAGATGACGCACGCCAAAAACTTATACCCTCTGATACCCTTTCTTTAAAAGAAATGGCAGAAAGAGGTTATGAATGGTCTGTGATGACCAATCGAAAACCCTTTTTTAATTACTGTGTACATGAAAATAATAATACGGATGCCGACGCAGATAGGTTGCTGTCTTTATTTCAACCTGAGATCTGGAATGCTACTATCTCTGTTATATGTGAACGAGACGAGTACGTAGCTGCCGCCAATGAACGGCAGAAAGAACTAGCCGCTACGTTCATGGAAAAAATGCTGCGCAGAGGTTTTGATACGAGAATGTTTGATCCAGCAGGGCAAGACGATATCGGTGGCGGGTGCGGTCAGTTATGGTTTGTACAAGACTGGATGAAGAAACACCCTAACCTAACTAAACCATCCTTAGGGTTTGACTTACCTAAGGTTCATACGCCGCAGACAGGTGCATCTTGAATCGGTTACTTAGGGTGAACTTTTGAAAAGTATTAAAAGGCTAGTACAGGTTGATAACGTGAAAAGCGTTAAAAAGAAAATAATAGTTAGCCGCCACCTATACCTATCTATCCGCAGTAAGAAGTGGGTTAATTTTAGGCTACCTTTAGAGTTGATATGGGACCAAGTATGGATAGACACGAGAGGTTTGCTAATTGATAACCTACGGACAGACTCTCCTTCATATTGATAACGTAGGCGTTGATTACGATGGGAAGCCTATCCTTCGCAACGTCAATGCCGAAATTAAAAATATTACGCGCACAGAGGCTATTACGGGACAAGTTGTAGGATTTCTTGGGCTTAGTGGTACGGGTAAGACCACGCTTTTCCGTGTCATTGCAGGGCTAGAAAAGCCTACCTCTGGACACGTATACATTAATGGTTCCACTTCTCCGGTTGAAGCAGGAGAAGTCGGTGTGGTTGCTCAAAGCTACCCTTTGTTTGAGCATCGTACCGTCTTTGGTAATTTGCTAATCGCGGCTCAGCGAAAAGAAAAAGATTTAAAAATCGCTAAAGAGCGTGTGTGGGAGTTTTTAAAAGAGTTTGAGCTAGAAGATAAAAGCCATCTATACCCAGCACAGCTTTCAGGAGGTCAACGTCAAAGATGTGCTATCGGGCAGCAGATCTTGAACTCCGAGCACTTCCTCTTATTAGATGAGCCTTTTTCAGGTCTTGATGTTGTCATGGAAGAGAAAACCTGTAATCTTCTATATAGAATAGCCCATAGAGACGATTTAAATACGCTTATAGTCGTCACCCACGATATCACCGCCGCCGCA
>Ga0315291_10000318_pt1 | contig 62506 bp, 51 predicted proteins | sample YL17G12_20_MG_FD_203070 | JGI IMG/M metagenome (GOLD analysis project Ga0315291, IMG submission 203070) | Sediment microbial communities from Yellowstone Lake, YNP, Wyoming, USA - YL17G12_20 | ecosystem: Environmental > Aquatic > Freshwater > Lake > Sediment | place: USA: Wyoming | collected... | reverse complement strand
GTTGACAATCAGGCCATAGATCTTCTTGACGTCGGCACCCGGAGAGAAGTTGACTCCCTGGTTGCCAATGACCATCCCCTCGAAGTTTGTCTCCACCTCCGCCAGGCTTTCATTGATCATCCGGACAACGTCATCATCGATGGTGTTGTTCGCTGTTCGGAACTCCAGACAGACCACCCCATCTCCCATGTCCAGGAGACTGGCCCCGGCGTTAGAACGCACCACCTTCTGCCTCTCTTTGAGCGACGGCAGCAGGATGATTTGGGACTTCTCTTCGACATCGACATAGGCTGTTTTCGCAAAATCGTAGTAGGCCGTCCGACCGTCACGCCGCCTGTAGAACCGCTCCTTGCCTCCCGCCAGCATCTCCTCCACGTTTCGCGGTATCTTCTCCCCCTCCCCCTGCATCTTCTCCACGGACTTCCTGACGCCTATAGCATCCCAGGTCTCAAATGGGCCCAACTCCCAGTTGAATCCCCACCGCATCGCCTGGTCGATGGCCAGGATGTTGTCCGCTATCTCCGGTATCTTGGCCGCACAATAGAGCAGCATCTTCTTCAACGTCTTCCAGGCGAAGCGTCCCGCCCGGTCATCGGAATAGGCCAGCCGCTGCAGACTGGCACCAGGATCGGTCAGCCGCTTGAGCTCATCCAGCAGGGGCAACTCGGCTTTCCTCTGGGGCACGTAGTCCACGGTGTTGTAGTCCAAGGCATGGATCTTGGTGCCGGACAGGTCAGTCATCTTCTTATAGAAACCCTTCTGGGACTTGTCGCCCAGGAGTCCTGTTTCCACCATCTTGATCAGGAACGGCGGGACGCTGAAAGCCTCCTTTTCGGACGCGTCCTGGAGACTGTCGCGAACGTTGTGGGCCACCTTGGCCAAGACATCCAACCCCACCATGTCTGCCGTCCGGAACGAAGCGCTCTTCGGCCTGCCCATGGGAGGCCCAGTGATGGCGTCTACCTCCTCTATGGTGTAGCCCCCCTCCACCATCGTCCTCATGGCCACCAACAGGGTATAGACCCCGATCCTGTTGGCGATGAAGTTGGGGGAGTCTTTGGCATGGACAATGCTCTTGCCCAGCCGTTTCTCGCAGAAATCCGCCATGAAAGAGACCACCTTCGGGTCAGTGGTCTTTCCCGGAATGATCTCCAGGAGCTTCATGTGCCGCGGCGGGTTAAAGAAATGCGTCCCCAGGAAGTATGCCCTGGCCTCTCTTGACAGAGCCTCCGATATCTTGTCTATCGACAATCCAGAGGTGTTGGTGCTGATGATAGTGCCCGGTTTGATGACACCCTCGACTCTCTTCAGCAACTCCGACTTTATCTTCATATCCTCTGCCACCACCTCGATGACCCAGTCAGCGTCAGCCAGCCAAGCCAGGTTGTCCTCCAGGTTACCCAAGGTGATGAGCTTGGCATCCGCCGAGCTGAAGAAAGCCGGCGGGCTGGCCATGATGGCCCCATCTATGCCCGCCTTCGCCAGCTTGTTCCTGAATTCAGGAGATGCCCTGGTCAGCCCCTTCTTGGCATCCTTCTGGTCGAGATCCTTCGGCACGATGTCCAGGAGATAAGTCGGAATGTCCACTCCGGCCAGGAGGGCGGCAATCTTGCTGCCCATGACGCCGGCACCAAGCACGGCGGCCTTCCTAATCATCAGCTTTCCTTGTCTCATGACTCCTCCATAAGCATAGAATTGAACACCGAAACAGATGCAGCATGTGCAGAGAACAAAAGAAAAGAGGGATGCGTTGTGAGATCAACAATAAGCACTCTCACCATCCCCCCTTTGTGAGCGCCTCCGGTGGCCAGGACTCACCAGCCAGAAACGCATCCCCAGAATAGAAAGACTCTCGGACGCGTCCTACCAACCGTAATATACCACAGTCCGTCCAATTCCAGTAGTCCCACCACAGCCACCGGATGCACGGGCTGACCTGACTCTTGGGCAACCCCTGCACCAGGCTTACTGCCCAAGTTGGGTGTTTCTATCCACATTGAAGCCGTGGCCCCGGCCTCAAAACAGTACCCCATCGAAAGCTCCTGGGCGGGTTCCTCTAGGTCAAGGAGGACGACTGACCATCCAGGGCAGATTACGCAAGAGCAGGTCTTAACAGAGAAGACCTGCCGGCTTGCAGTGGTGCCACCATTGAACAGTCATTCACGGTTGGCTTTTCTCGAACGGGCACCTGCAGAGTGGGATCCTATTGCACCGTGATCCTGTAAGTAGACGGAGTAATGGCGGTCTCCCCCATTGCGCCTGTCACCTTGACGGTGAATTGGAAGGTCTGACCTGAGGCGCTGGATAAGGGCGTCCCCCTCACAACCCCTTTGGAAGCGTCGACCGATAGTCCGGGTGGTAGAGTTCCGGTGGCAAGGGACCATGTGTAGGGAGGTGTTCCCCCCATGACCCACAGGCTGGCTCCATAAGGAGATCCTGCTTTGGCGCCGGGGAGGAGGTTGCCGAAAGACGGACTTTGCTGGAACACTGCGTGGGGGCAACCGACACCAGGAATGCCACCTGCCCCGGACGAATTCGCCTGTTCTACGATCAGCGTGATGGTACCCGAGGCAGAACTCGTGCCGTCTGAGACGTCCATCTTGAAGGTATATGAACCGGGGGCAAGGGCGAATTTGCCGCCGGTCCCATTGAATACGCCGGTAAGAGACGAGACAGTTGTCCCCGAAGGGAAAGCGGAGAGGGAAGAGATAGTCCAAGTATACCCGGACAACGGGGCTCCGCCGAAGGCAATGAGGGTCTGCGGATTGACCACGCTGGTAGTGCCGGAATTCGTATCGAAGCAGGCGGTCATGGTCTGGCTCTCCATTATGGAGAGGGTGCTGCTGCCTCCGCCCCCACCAGGCGTGGTTGGAGGAAGCTTGACGGTGATGTCCAGGCTCCCTGAAACGGCTCCGCTTCCGGCGGTGATCGTGGCACTACCGGCACCTGTGCCGGTAACGAGTCCTGTCGGGCTCACCGTGGCGGCGGCCGGGTTACTGGTGCTCCAGTAGAAGAGAACGCCGCTCACCTCGCCACCGGTTGCGTCGGTGGCCACCGGGGTGAGTTGCATCGTGTAGCCGTTGCAGAGGCTGACCGAGCCCCCCTTAATGGTTATGGCGCTGACAGTGGAAGAGGGGATACCGTTGGCGTTGCGCAGCACCCAGGTATCGTTTGTAAACGTGCTGCCGCCTATATCCCCACCGAAGACGATCATCCGGTTCTTCCCGGTCCCGGTGTAGACCGCTGCGTGATTGACCCTGGCCGGCGGCTGCGGCGTACCGGTCAAGTATTCGGCCCAGGTCGGCGATGTATCTCCAGGGTCCACTACAATCCAGACATCTTTGCGCGCACAGTTCTCAGTACCCGCACCGGCAAAGACGACCATCCGATTGTTGGTGCTATCGAACACCGCACTGTGTCCGCCGCGTGCGGGCGGTGCAATGGTCGTAGTGAGTTGGCTCCAGGTCGGGATGCCGCTCCCGATGACGTTGGACAGTATCCAAGTATCGTCCACTCGTGCCAATGGATCGGGCGGTTTGGCCGTCGACGCATTGCCTCCAAAGATGAGCAAGCGGTTCTTTGCCGGATCGTAAACCGCCGACAGATTCGCCAGGGCGGGAGGTAGTGTGCCGGTTGGGTTGACCTTCTGCCATGTAGGGGCGGTGGTCACACTTTTGATCAGCCAGGTCTCGTTGTAGAGGGTGCAAGAAGTACTCGGACAGGCTCCGCCACCGAACAGGATGAGGGTGTCACTCGTTTCGTCATAGGCGCTTGCCATGGAGCCGCGGATGGAAGGGGCTGTGCCGGCGATCTGTACGGTGCTCCAGGTCGCCGCTGTCCCACCCACGCCATTGGCGTTACTGAGGAGCCACAGGTCCGTCTTGATCTGGCCGGTCGAGTCCGAACCGCCAAACAAGAGGAATTTGTTCTCCGCACTGTTATAGCCGAAAGCAGCGAGATAACGTTGCGGAGCCGTACCAGCGGTTGTCAGATGGTTCCATGTCGAATTCCCGGATACCCCCGAAGCGTTGGCAAGCACCCAGGTATCATCGAAGAACTGGCTGCCGTCCCGCCCGCCATGGATTATCAGCCGGTCATTGGCAGCATCGTAGGCAAATGCATGTTGACTTCGGGCAGCAGGTGGCGTTCCGGTCGGGGAGAGCTGCGTCCAGAGCGACGGCACCGTAGCAACAGCAGCGTAGTCCCTGCAACTATCGTCGCTTCCACCACCCCCGCCACCTCCGCCACCTGCGCAGGATACCAGCAGCAGGGCAACCGTGGTTGCCAGACCTAAGATCGACACTAGGAGAACGTTCCGTTTCACGGCAGGACGCCTTTGTCTGTACTTTCCGTTTGGACCTGGATTCTCCATATCAAACTGAGACTCAGAGATACTCCTATTAGGATGGTACGAGATGCCTGACAGAGTCCTAAACATGGAGGCCTGCTTCCTGAACATTTCCTAAAGCAATCCGACTGCAAGTGTCCTACCATTATACCAACCCTTGTCATTCGACACTGTCGGGCTTCCTATTGCCGGCAACCATCCCACTTGACTGGGCAGTCGCGCTGACGGAAGATGTATGCGAAGCCGATGCAGAAGTGAGAGACACGACTCAGGGCATCACCGAGGACAAGTGAGAAGGACTGGCCGGGTGACAGAGAACGAGGAGTTGGCACCATGAGCGGAGGGAAGATTGCGCTTCTAGTGATAGGGATCATCTTCCTGGTGGGTGCGCTGGTGCTAATGGCGGGCGGGGGAGGATTGATGTGGCTGGGCAAGAACCTGGAGAATGACAACGCTCTGTTCACTTCCCGGACAACCAGCCTGAAAGCTAATTCCTACGCTATCGTCTCAGAACCTTTTGACATAGACTGGTACGATGAGACTCACGAAGAGCGCTGGGGTCTGGGCGATTTCGTCAAAGTTAAAGTAGCAGCCGAGAGTAAGGATTCCTCAAAGGGCATCTTCGTAGGCATAGCCAGAGACACGGATGTTGACGACTACCTCAGCGGCGTGCGATACCACGAGATAACGGAGTGGACCAGCGATCCCTTCGATGACCCTGAGGTCCAACTCCGACTGCACGCCGGCAGCGAAACACCTTCAGCCCCAACCACCGTGGCATTCTGGGGGGTGTCCGTCCACGGTACCGGCCGGCAGAGCCTCGAGTGGAAGCCGAACATGGGCAGGTGGGTGCTCGTGATCATGAACGAGGATGGATCGGCAGGCATCGACATGAGTGGAGCAGTGGGTGCTGAGCTGCCCTGGCTGTTCTGGCTTGGATTCAGTCTCTTGCTTGTGGGGATTGTGGCGCTCATCGGTGGGGCTGTGATGGTCTACTTCGCGGCGCGGAGGCCGAGGCCACCTGTTACGACAGTGCAAGCTGCGATCTAGGTGGCCGAGTTGCTCCTGCCAATCCGCAACGTCCGCAGCGTCATCACGTACCTCTGCCCGTCTGGCATGCTTCGGCGCCGGCCAAAACTGACAGCACGCCGTTCTCCATCTTCATGACCCTGGTGGCATACGGCATGAGTTCCAAGCTGTGAGTCACCATCAGGACCGTTACGCCCGAACCGTGGATCTTCCGCAACAGAGCCATGATTTCCTGCTCAGTCTGCTCGTCAAGATCACTGGTCGGCTCATCTGCGAGCAACAACTCCGGTTGGTTCAGGAGCGACCGGGCGATCACTACTCTCTTTTGTTCCCCCGCTGAGAGCTGCCTTGGGAGAGCCTCCATTCTGTCCGAGAGCCCCATCAACTCCAGCAATTCAGCGGCCCGCTCACGGGCCTTACGCCTGCTCTTTCGAGGACCGAATGAAGCCGGCAAAGCCACGTTCTCCAGGGCAGTGAGTGACGGGAGCAGGCTGGGATACTGGAACATGAAACCCATCTTCTGGTTGCGAAACATGGAAAGCTGTCTATCCGAAATGGCCCACACGTCGAGATCCCCGATAAGGACTTCTCCCCGCGTGGGTTTGACCAGCCCCGCGGCCAGATTGAGCAGAGTCGTCTTGCCGGAGCCTGATCGCCCAACTACGATGATGAAGTCGCCTTGCGGAACGTTGAGGCTGACGTTGTCCACGGGCGTGATGGTGGTTTCATCGTCCAGGGCATACTCCTTTGTCACTCCGCGCAAAACGATCTTCATGACTATTCTCTCATGGCCAAAGCCGGCTCTTCTCTGCTGGCTCTGAGCGCCGGAATCAGCGCGGCGAGCGTAACTGTGGCTAGAGCCAGGGCTACGCCTCCGATGAAAAGAGTCATGAAGGAGGCAAGAGAAGGGAACAAGAAGGGTATTTCCATCGACGTGGCAATGAAGTCCCTGAGCAGGTAGATGACGACGGCTCCTATGGAAATCCCGAGGGCCGAAGCACCCAGCGCCAGCAGGCCGACTTCTGCCAGGAGAGACTGCAGCACGAATCCACGGGAGGCGCCGAGAGCGCGGAGCACCGACACCTCTCGCCGGCGCTCATTCACGGCCATGGAGAAGACCAGCCCGATAAGGGCCACGGAAAGACCCCAGCCAATGCCCAGCACGGCCAGGAAGCCCCAGAGCAGCCCTGTCATCTGATCCCGATAAGTCCCGAACAACTTCGGGCTTTCTATCGGTGTCACACCGAGGACATCCAACAGGATTTGGAGGGTCACTTTGTGAGCGTCAGTTTCTGGAAGCACCTGCACCATGACTGCTGATATGAGATCGGGATCAATCTCCAACCGTTGTTCCGCCTGAGTCCGCGAGGTCATGGCCATGGCCTGGGCAGTTTCCATGGTCATGAACATCGTCTGGTCCAGGCCGGTGCCCGTCGCTTGGAGGTTGCCTCGGAGGGTGAGGTGATGCCCATACAATCTGATGTACTTCTCGCCTGGCGGGGTGAAGACGTAGCTGCCGCCAATTACATCATTGAGGTTCAAGTCACCCCCAAGCTCCTTCTCCAGCCATGGCCGGATCGTGAAGTCAGTCTCAGGGTCAAAGATGACCAGAAACATCTCCGATACGGAGCAGCAAGGAGCATCGTACAGGGAGTTGAGATAAACCTGGGCAGATACCTGTGCCACCCCCGGTACACCAATCACTTCGGCGGCCTTCTCTTTGGGCATCCAGATCTGTGTGGGCTTCCCCATGAGAAGAGCAGTCTCAATCTTGCTTTCCGCTCCGGCAGGAACTACGACTATGTCCGCTCCCAGCCTTTCAAGTCCTGCGTCCAGGCTGTGTTCGGCGCCCCTGATGATCAGCGTTGTGGAAAGGAAGAAGCCCGCAACGCCCATCACGCAGAGGAAGATTATGAGGCTCCTGAAGCTGCTCCCCCTTATGTTCTTCAGGGCGAGGGTGATCACGTTCACGGCTGTTTTTCTTTGCTCAATTGAGAGACGACAAGGCCGATCAGGCTGGCCCCGATCACGACTGAGCCCAGTCCCAACATCGATGGCTTGAGCAAAGTAACGCACGAATTAGTCGGCATGGCACAGACCCCGATGATCTTGGTAGGCAGCAGTATAGCCAGCGCACCCAGAGTGATGCCCATAACGGCCAGGTTGCGCTTGCTTTCTTTGCGACGGCTGAAAACCATCATAGCTCCAACGGCAGCCAGTGGTGCCCCCACCACAATCTCTGCTCTGGCAGTCCAACTGCACTTCATCGGGATGGTCCTTCCGTTGGCCAGGGTAAGATACTTGCCATCCGAGGCACAGGTGCTGTATTGAGGCAGAATGGCTATGGTCAACGCTAGTAACAGAATCGCCACTCCCAATATCTTCACTCTCTTCTCCTTTCATTCTTCGACAATTCGACTTGCCTGCCACTCCTGTCTTTGTCTCACTGCACCGTCACATGTTCTCTTTTGAAACGTCCCAGAATGACGCTGACCACCGAGCCTGACCTGATGCCAGTCACCGTGTTGCTGAGCATGACGTATCCGATTTGTCCCTCTTCTACGGGATGCCCGATGAGTGGACCTACCGTCGGCATAGTGGGAATATCGCTGTACACCACGTCCGTAGCCTCTTCGATCACATAGACGCTGCCTTCCCACCAGTTCTGGGCTATCAGCGGCGGTGCCTTGAACTCCACCAGAATGTAGGCCCCTTCGGCGGCCAGACTGACTGCCAGCAACTCCCCGCCGTCTGGATCCGGTTCGGTTGTGGTTGGCTCAACATTGGTGTTCAAGATTGCAGTTGAATTGTCCGAAGAGCTTGGTTCCGTGGGTAGATAATCAATCGGCGGTGCCGTCTCCTCCGCGGCTGACTGACACCCTGGCGTCGTCGCCAACAGAAGAAAAGCCAGGAAAAGCACCACTGCCAAAGTGGATGCAGTGCACTTACCGGAAATCCCAGCCACTCTCTGCATCCTGTTCCTCGGCCGACTGGCAGATGCATATCCAAGGCAGCATGGCAGTGAGCGCCATAGAGAACGCTTGCCTGGCGCCCAGCCTGGTTTCACTGCTGGGCTCCTTCTCTAACCGTCATTATTCCCCGGAAGCAGTTATTGGTGCACTGGAACTGGAACTCTCCCGCTGTCTGCGGAGTGAAGTCCAGCACCTGCAGTGTCTTTTCCGGCCCCAGCTGCAGAGCTACGGTATTGTCGGGCTCGGCCGGGAAGATGCAGGTATTGCCGCAGCCCACCTCCCCCAGCGCACGGAAGTTGATCCTCACGGGGACCCCCGCTTGCACGGCGAAGCGCATGGGCGAATAGCCGCCCGGCGTTATGGTTAGATTGAGTTCCTGAACACCTTCCGCATTCAGCTTCACCTCAAATGGCGGTGGTGGTTCTACACCCTCGATCTTCGGTAGTTCAGTGACGAAAGAATAGACCTGGAGGTCAGAGGCCAGACCCAGGGTGTTGGCAGCCAGAACGAGCTGCTCGGGCGAAACGTCGGCACTCGCATTACTGAGGGAAACCCGGAGTTGTCCAACCAGAACCCAGACGACTTTCAGCCCGCCGCTTTGATGGAGGAGCCACCCCGTGCCCCACTTCGTCTCGATCGGGCTTGACCCGTGGAGTACTTCCAGGTCCGCATTTGCCGGAACCCACTGACTCAAGAAAATCGCGGAGCCATTATTCTTGCGATAGGCGAGAGCCACTGCCGGTTCACCACTCTGCCCGCTCTGATTGATGCTGACTTCGACGCCAGCCCGATTGAATCCCTTGGGGAGATAGGCCGGGATAAGAACCCCGAAGTGCTCCAGGTTTTCCTGGGCCTCCAGTATCTTGGCCGCCTCCGGAGGCTCGGACGGCCCGGACTCGTTGCTGCTTAGAACCACAACCAGGACAGTCGCCAAGACAGTCAAAACGATCGCCAGACCAAGCAGCCAGAACCATCGTCGCCCCAGGTTGCCGGAAGATGCGCGGTTCCGCCGCGGCTTTGCCGGTCGCGTTGTGACCTTCTCCAAAATTCTACTCCGTTGCTGAGAATCAGCCCCCACGTCTATCGGTTCTCGCTCGTCCTAGAGCACCAGCACCCTTGAATTCGAACGGGTCGGGGTGGCTTCAGGGCGTTTTCCCCGACAGTACCCCGACCCTTTCTCATTCAGAACCGATTGCTGCGAACCACTTTCACATTGCTACGAGAACACTCCCATGCTCACTCGCCCTAAGGGTCCAACCGTACCATGGTGAACTGACCGCCTGGGTAGACGCCGTTGTTCGTCGCTTTGTAGTCGTCGTGATTGTGGAACGGGAAGAACTGGTACTGGTCAAACCATGGCGTTCCTCCCAGGTTTGGTGCGACCGTGCTTGGCAGGCCCACAACTCCGCCAACTGCAAATCCTGCAACTCCTGCTGGTCCACCACCACGATATAGGTTGTTCGGTGGCAAGAGCAGTGGATCTGGTATCTGAGGGGACCCGGTAGCCGTGTTCAAGACGGGCGTCAACACCTTGCCACCCGTCCAGCGCGAATACGTGCCTGCCGGATACCAGGACTGGGCAGTCCGGTACTGGGCCGTGGCGTTGTGGGTGCTGAAGTAGAACATCAGCTCATAGGTCTCGCCCGATCCAACCGTAAAGGTGTTCTTCTCCAGCCCGAATCCGGGTGTTGCGCCGTTAGGTTGGGCCCAAGTCCATTGCCTCTGGTCGGAACCGATAATCTTCGGATGGAAACCGTGTACATGCATCGGCTGGGTTTCGAATCCGAGGTTGATCACCCGCAAGAGTAGTCTGGTACCGCCGGAGACGCTACCCGTCAGGAACGGGTCGTAGTTCGGGTGGGCCGCAATCCAGTTAGCCCAGACTAAGCCCAGTGTGTCGGCATGAATCGTGTTCGGGAACGACAGCCCGTTGATCAACCAGTATTGCGGCTGGTAGTTCACCGGGTTGAAGGCTGCCCCACCTCCCAGTCCGTTCTGCTCGGACAGGTGCTGGCGCACGTCGACTTCCGTGAGGAGCATGATGACGTCCCTGTCATAAGTAAAGCCCCACAGGTTGCCGCCAAAGCCTTTGCCAGGTCCGCCGTTGAGGTATGCCGGATCAGCCCGGTTGTAAACAACCAGGGCACCGTACATGCCCATCTGGACGTGGATGTCGGCCTCCTGATGGCAGTGGTACATGTATGTACCGGGTGTCTCGGCGTAGAAGTAGTAGGTTATGACGTTGCCTGCTCCTGGAAGCGCCGAGTTTGCGGGTATGCCTGCCGCGGATGTCTCCGGAACGCCGTCATTCGCTGCATCGCCGTCTATGCCGTGCAGGTGGATGGTATGCGGGTCGTTCGGCGCGTTCTTGTTGGACACCCCCAGGTTCTTGAAGTTGATCCGCACGATGTCGCCGACCGCGGCGAAAATCACGGGGCCGGGCACCTGCGCATTGCCCACCAGCGCTGCCTCACCTACCGCTACCGGACCTGCGGTCGGTGCTGGGGTAGGTGCGCCCGTCGCCACCAACGTCGACACGCCCTTCGCCGTCGTGCTCAGGTAGGTTAGGTTATCAGTGCTTCGGCCTCCAATGAAACCATATGTGTAGATGGTCGTTCCATCAGCCAGGTTCATATACCCGTCTGTGGCATAGATGTTGTAGGTCACATTTTCCGTGGGCCAAACGGCATTGTATGCCTCCACCGAGCTCTCCCTGTCTAGCGCGACGCCGATTGTCGCTCCGAGGAGCGACACTAAAGCCACGAAGGCTAGGAGCCAATTCCAATGTTTAGTCATCTTGTTTCCCTCCTTCTCTAGAGACCCTGGTCTCAGGATGCCACTTCAGAATCCGAGAACCCTGGAGTATCGACCGGCATTTGTAGAGGTAGTTTCTTGCTTTGCCACTCAGATTCATCTCCCAACATAACACGCATCGATGAGTTCGAATGCGTTGTCAAATCTTGACGTGCCCCAAAGCACCAAGTGAATCCACGTGACTGTCGATGGCGGAAACCACTCACTTGTGCCAAGCGGCCTGCAAACACCCCCACAGCTAACGACTAGAATCTATTCCAGTCAATGCGGAAAACCCTGGCACTGACCTGACCGCTCAATGAATCGTGCACTCATCCACAGGGAACTGGGATGTTTTTCGCGCGTGCTACAGAACTCGGAGACTCCAGCTCCCACCCCGGGTCTCTCTTGGCGGTGACCCACTCCAAAACCCCTGACCGTGCCCGTCTGGATAGTCCCTTGATACCACAGTATTGAACAAATGTCAATCCCACGGGAACATCCAAAATGGATGAGGTTCTCCTCGATGAAACCAAACCAGGTGGAGCGTCATGCTTCCCAGGTCTGAGGCCGCAACGCTTGCCTTTCGAGAGCCTATGAAGTCGGTGCAGAAACAGCAAGCCCAGGAGAGTTGGATCTCTGAGATACGAGGTGTTCCGGTCTCCGTCGGGTAGCGTCTCTACTGGTCGGCCCGTTCGAAGACGTGGTCTGCGACGGACGCCCAGTGGCCAGACGTCAGGCCGCTTTCAGCAGGCTCATTCCCCAATCTCGCTAGCCGCGGCGATCGCCTGTTATCCTGTCATACCACCTCCGGTAATGCCTTTTGGCATACGACGGAGAGACCCGGCCGTCCAGCATCGATCGGAGAGATTCCCTGAACCTGGGGTGAAGCACAGCCAGGTATAGATGAACCAGAAACATGACGAGCACAATGACGAAGGCGATCCCGTGGACAAACAGAGTCCACTGATAGACGGGTATGGGAACGCTCCACCGGAAGAACCACAGGACCGATCCGGTGGCCAGGAACACGGCCCCGGTCGCAAGGATGACCAGCTCCCACAGCTTCTGCCCAGCGTTCACCCGATCTTGGGCCGGCATCTTCTCCTCCGGTCCGCCGAAATAGTAACCGGGTGCCGCCAGGAACCATTTCAGGTCCTCTTTGGTCCACGCCAGCGCATCCTTCACGAAGCCTAGCGCTGTCTTTGGGTCATAGAGAGCATGCAACACCGGAACGGCTACGAAGATGACCGCCGCAATACGGTGAATAATGCCGATGGCGCCTCCGCCCACCGGCCCTAGTCCGGGCATGAACAGGACGCCACCCGTGACTATCAATACGACGAATGAAGCTGAGTGCACCCAATGGAGGAGTACAGTGCGCTTCCGGTACCGCTCAATCGTCCGGTCTTCCATCATCGTCCTCTTGACCATTCAGCCTTCCCCTTGCCACCGCGTAGTTCAGAGCCATGCCGGCTACCACTACGCCCACAAACCCGATCCCGACCCACTTCAGGGTCTTGCTGGCTCTGTCAGCCGTCTTCATCCCGCTGACACTTGAATGGCATGTGGAACAATCTACGGTGCCGTGAATCTGATGGACGGCGCCGCCTTCGAAATCGTCATCTTCGCCGCCGTCATCACCGCCATGGCATTGTGTGCAGGCTCCCATGGCCTGTGCCCGCTCTGCCGGGGTGAGCCTGGTTCGGGGCACAGTGTAGCTGATGACGACGATGGAGACCAGGCATATGATCATGACAACCGCTGCCAGTATCCTCATTCAGCCTCATCCGTCATGGCTTTGAGCCCCGATTGATTTCAGTGCCTGTCGCGAGTACGCTCCGCGCCAGGCCACCCTCCGGCCGGCGTCTTCAGATGAGCCCCGGTGGAACGTACCATTTGCCCCACAATATAGCACACCCGAGTTGGCATCGAAATATGCCGGGTCCCGCAGGAAAACAGATAGAATGTCAGCCGCCTGGCCCTGCGTCCAGCCTACTGGTACCCGTGCAGACCGCCGAAGAAGTAGTTGCCGAAGTAGGTAAACAGGACAGCCAGGAAACCCAGGACAATCAGAGAGACGCTCTTGCTGCCCCGCCACCCCCTCAGCACACGGGCATGCAGATAGGCGGCATAGACCAGCCAGGTCACCAGGCTCGAGGTCTCTTTGGGGTCCCACCCCCAGTATCGGCCCCAGGAGATATCGGCCCACAAGGCTCCGAGGACTATGGTCAGGGTCATGAAGGGAAATCCGATCAACACGACCCGGTGCGCCACATCCTCCAGCGGCTCCAGGCTGCCGGCCGGCGTGTCCAGGTACTGACGCCGCACCAGATACATGGACGCCGCCCCGAACCCGATGGCAAATGTGCCGTAGGCGACCATGGCCGCGGCTACGTGAAAGCTAAGCAGGAGACTCTGCTGGAGGGCGGGTTGCAGGGGCACATGCCTGGACGGAAGCGTGTAGGCGTACGCCAGCAGAGCCAGCGCGATGACCACGCCGATGGCGGTGATGGCCTTCATCCGGTAGCGCCAGTGGAAGTACAAGGTCGCAGCGATGATGCCCCAGCAGAAGGCGACCGAGAACTCGTACATGTTGGAGAAGGGGCCATGTCCGGTAATCGAGGCTCTGGCCGCGATGGACATGGTCAGGCAAAGGAGGGCCATCACCAGCATCATGGTCGACGAGAGACCCGCGCCGTTCGTCTTGCGGCTGGCGGTGTCACCACTCCCCACCACCGCCCCGTGCTTCCGGGCACGCCGACCTCCAGGAGACACTAGACCCCAGAGGTTCATGACTGCCGAAAGGACCAGGCTGATCAAAGCGGCCAGGAGCGAGAAACTCTCCATGTGAGCCATGGCTACGATCTCCCCTCGTCTCGCCCGGCATCTCTCGTCGAGATCATCTTCTGCACTTCCCTACTCACGGCCTCCAGGTCCGCAGCCACGCCGCTCCGGCGGGTTGGACCTCCCCGGAGACAGACTTGGCCTCTTCCAATCTCATCTTCCTGGACAATGGCCCATATCTGGCGGTGGGGAAAGTACAGCACCGCGAACAGTCCCACTATGAGCAGCCCCGATCCGGTCCATATGATCGCGTTGCCGGGGTCTTTGCTTACCTCCAACCCGGAGAACTGCCGCTCCTCCGCGTAGGTGAACATGAGACCGTCCAACTCCCTGGTGGTGCCCACCTGGAGCCTGTCGGTCACAAACATGCCGGCAGAGTCATCGCTGTAGAGCTTGACGCCGATCTCTCCGGCGTTGAAGGATGGATCGGGACCGTCGAGGGCGGGTCCAACCAGATAAACGATCACACCACCGCCAGGGATCGTAAATGAACCAAATGGCCGTTGCAGAGGAGGATTTTCCAGCACATCGGAGAGAGCCACCACATCATCGAAAAGGACTTCGCCTTCGGGGTTCTCCACCATTATGGAGACGGCCGGCCCGAAGACGGACTGATAGAAGCGGACACCGTCATAGCTCACAGGGTGATTCACGCGGATCGTCCCTTGCTTCACCTCCATACCATCGCGGTAGAGCGTAACCTCGCTGCGGTAGTCCTTGGGCTCTCCCTCAGGCCAGTACTCGGCGGTGAAGGATCTGACGGAAACAGCCAATCCTGTGCCCATGCCTACGTCGCGCATACCACCCTCGGGCACCACCAGGGAGACATTGCGGAAGCCGAGGCAGCTGCTGAGGATGAAACCCAGGATGAGCAGGATCAGGCTGAGGTGGCCCAGATAGGTGCCTATCGGGGAAAAGCGGTTCTTGTCGGCGGCTATATGCAGGCCTTCGGGCGAGCTCTCACTGCGCACCCGGAAGCCTCGACGTCCCAGGGCGTCTTGCACGCCACGGGCCAGATCGGGCACGGAGGCCCGGTTGAAAGGAACCTGCAGGCAGCTTCCGCCATCCACATAGAACCCGGGGCTGCGCCTGACGGGCCCACCGGATATCGCGCCTCGGATCTGCTTCCATCTGTTCACGCTGCAGGCCAGGATACTGACCGCCAGGACAGCCACCGGAACCAGGAACCAGGGGGAACGGAAGATTTGAAACAAGCCGAGGGAATCCAGGACGTCAGTCCACATGCCGTACTCGGGCCTGGCCACGGTCTCCAGCCACCGGTCCTTTCCCCCCACTTGGCCGGCCGGGTGACCGGGAACCTGATCCAGCACTATGCCGATCAGACCAACCACGGCGATAGCCAGAATGAGAGACAAGGCCAGCTTCACGGAGGTCAGCAGGTGCCACAACCGGGTCGCCGCCCGCCTGCTTGACTTGTTGATCTGTGCCCACGCCTGACCCATCTCTTATGCATCCCTTGGACCACGCTGCCGGCATTGGAAGCCCAGCCTGACCCCAGTAGTTGTACCACTTTTCCGACCACATTGGCCAAGGCCTGAATGGTCAAATGGAATGGAAAGGCCATGAAGGGATCCCGGAGCACACCACTTTGAAGATGGTCAAGCGATATGCCCACCTGGCCCCGGCCCATGTCAGAGTTCAGCGCCGGAAGTCCACGCATCAGAGCCGGGGCTGCAAGCATCGCCCCGCTCTCGCCGCATCACGGGCATCACAGCTTGACCAGATACTTCTCGAAATCCTTCACCCGCCTCGGCTGCTTGTCCATGCCCAGCTCAATGGCGTGGCCCTCGTCCTTCAAGTGAGTTGCTTGAGCCTCCACCCCTCCCGGGTACTTCGGGTTCAGTTCACCGCCGGACTTTAGCGTCCGCCAGTAGGGCGTGACGTTCTTCTGGCCTTCCGCCACCGCTTCTTCCGCCGCGCGAGCGGCAATCCCGGCAAAGATCCCGGTGGTTATCGGGCAACCGATGGTGGCGCGGTGTCTCCGGGCCAATGCCGCCCGGATCTCGTTGATCGTAGTCACCTTGCCCTTGGGCACCTTCCTCATGAATTCGTCCACTTCCCGGGGCGCCGGGATCACGCACGTGCCCGCACCCCACCACCGGCTCATCCTTTCGTTGATCTCCACCACTCTCGGCAGGTCTTTGCTGTCAGCCAGCTTCTCTTGCCACGACTTGCGCGGAGTCTTGCTCATCTTCCCGCCTCCTGGTCTTCAAGGACAAGCTCTATTCGGGTCCAACAGGACATGAAGGTCTCCTACAATGGCGATGTCTCATCATAGTACAGCGAGCACATCATGGGAATATCCCTCGACCGATAACAGAGCACCCCGCAGAATCCGGACAATCAAGGGGAGCTAGGCAACTTCTCTGAAGAAGCCCTTCCTGTCGGTAGAGGGGCTAGACCGCCACGGTCGTGGCGGCGCAATGCACCGTCTCAGTGCCGATCGGTTGCGTCACCACCGTGGACTGTCCGCTCTGGAGGCGAACGGTGGCATACTTGTTGGGAGCATAGTAGATCAGCGCCTCACCGTCATCTTCCGGTCGGAGTTTCACAGTGTAGATCCGAGCACCGCTTTCTGTCCGAGCGCCCTGAGTGCAGATGCGGGGGCCGCGGTAGCAGCGCCCAGTGTTGCCCACCATGACATGGGGGTAGGACCTCCTGCCCATGGAGTTCTCCCTAACCGAGAATGTCAGGAAGAAGGGAACTCGGTAGTCGCCCGGAGTCTCCGGGCATCTGACTTTACTTATGCCCAGAACTCCGCCGACCAGGAAGCTGAGGATCATCTGGAACACCTCGTCGCCATCGCTGTTGATGCGGTTGATGTTCAGGTGAGACCTGGGCACACCAGCGAAGTAGAACCTCTCCTCCACAGACCCATCAGTGGAGCACTTGACCAGGCTGGTCGATCCCATCTCGATGGTGCCGTCACTGTTACCCCACGAATAGCCGCCCAGAGCAGCAAACTCAGCCACGCAAGAAGCATCGATATTGGTATTGAGGTCCCACAGCAGCCGACTGTCCGGCCTCATTTCTACGCCAGCTCGAGGATAGAAGCGTTCTGAGCGCGGAATACTGAATGGGTCGAAACGCATCGTCCCCATGTGAGGTGTGGCCAGTGTGAGCAGCTTGTTCACCCTGGACTTCCCGCCCATGGCGATGTACTGACGGGCAATGAGTCCGCCCATGGAGTAACCGACCATCGAGAATCTGCCGTTTCCGGTGATCTCGGAAATCCTGGTCAAAGCGGCGTCCAGCCTGGACGAGTAGACTGCCACGCTGTCGTACGTCCCTAGAGGGCCACCAACGTACTCAAACTGCCAGACATTGCAGTCACCTGTCGACTGGAGCAACCTGTCCAATAGGCCAAATTGCTCGTCGCATCTGCCCGGCAGGGCTGACAACGGCAGCCTGTAGCCATGCAGCAGAATGACATTCTCCCTGTCGCGCATGGGGCCTTCGTGCCAAAGCTCCCACAAGTAGCCGGAGGGTCCGTAGTTGCGCATCTCACGCTTGTTCAGCTTTGGTGCCCCCTCTTCCCGATAGACCCTGTAGGCTCGACATTGCGCCAGGCAGGAACTTTACGTAACACTAACTAATGGCATGGTAACAACTTCTGCGGCAGCATGTCAATGCAACGCACCCTGAGGAAGTATTTCAAATTCGTAACAAAGCTCCCCTACGTACTCCATGCCCTGAGAGGCACGGCCCATAACGAACCCGCCGATCAGCAGAGACAGCCGCGCTGACTCTCCCCAAACTCCCCCCACAAACCATCGGAACCCGGCGTCTTCGAAACATGACCTTGCCTTGACCCGAGTTCTATAATGGATATTGATGTGGCATCAGATCGGTTCGCCGGTCGCTGGAACGGAGTAGCTGGCGGATTGATCATGAGTATCGAAACCGGCAGGCTGGTTTGTCGTGGTTACGGGGATAGCTGAAGGAGCAAACATGGGCAAAGCGAAAGAGATCTACGAAATGATTACGGCAGACTACTTTCCGGCGGAGTCGCCGGAGCACCGCCGGGACTCCATACTGACTCTGGGCAGGATGGCCAGGAAGGGCAATCGCGAGGCTATTGAAGCCCTCAAGGGCATTTCTGACCACCCCTACGTGCCCTACGAATTGAGGAGCCTGGCTTCGGACGAGCTCGCCAACTGAAGGGCCATTACCTGCCCGCAGTTGGCTCCTCGGGCTACTGACCTCATTCCGGCGGCTGAGCAGGACTCCTCGCCCGACTCTCCTCTGCCAACAATACACATCCATTCATAGCTCCGGTTGTCACACATCCGCCACTATGTTGTATCCTTTAGTCGAAGAGTCACATTTGGAACCAGAGGCAAGGGAGAATGGATGAGTTGATCGAGAGAGCAGCCAACGATCTGATCGGTTCGAAGTACGCCATTGCCTTGACCGGGGCTGGCATTTCCACCGAATCCGGTATCCATGATTTCCGCGGCCCGGATGGAATCTGGACAAAGCATCCCGAGGCTGAGATGGAGGCCTACGAGGCTTACGGCAAGCTGGTGCGGGACCCGAAGCACCACTGGGAGAAGATGCTGGAGCCCGGAAGTTTCTACAAGCTCTTCGAGGAGATCGGCAACGCCAATCCTAACAGGGGGCACCTGGCCCTGGCTGAACTGGAGAAGGCAGGCATCCTGAAGACGGTCATCACCCAGAACGTCGACGGCCTCCACCAGAAGGCGGGCAGCCAGAATGTCATCGAGTATCATGGCGGACTGGCCAAGCTGAGATGCATGTCGTGCGGTTCGAGGTTTCTCAAGTCCGAGTATGACCTGGAGAAGCTCAAAAAAGATGACCAACTGCCACCAAGGTGCCGGAAGTGCAACGGGGTCTTGAAAGGTGACGGCGTGTACTTTGGCGAGGCCATTCCCACCGATGTGGCGGAGGCCAGCGTTGAGGCAGCGCTGACCTGCGATCTGATGCTGATTTGCGGCACGTCAGCCGTGGTGTATCCCTTTGCCGAGCTGCCCAGGATAGCCAGAAACAAGAGGGCGTATGGGAACAGGTGGGACATACGAGGCGCGCAGATGGACGATCTGAGGTCGAACGTAACCATCATTGAAGTCAACGCCGATTCCACGCCGCTGACGCAGGACAGAATCTCTAGCTACTTCATCCAGGGCAAGACCGGGGATATCCTGCCCAGGATTGTCGAGGCGACTAAGAAAGTACGAGGCTAGCCGCCCGCCAGATGTCAAGATTCGCGCGAAACACCGGAGAGGAGAACTCAGCCGTCTTTCCGATAGTGAGCTCAGTCGTTGAGACTTGGTTCAGAGGGGCAGCGTGACAGTCCGTTCAGCAGGTATGACCTTGTCCAGCTGCATGGTAGCCAGCATCAGCATTCCGTCTTTCACCAGGTTGGGGGTAGACAGGCTTCTCTGAAGGGCCTCGTTGGTGGCATACCTGGCCACCTGCCTCTTCTCATTCCGATGGATCTTGCCTACCATGCCGTTCATGAACTTCTCGTAGAATCCAACGGCTGGGCGCCCCGTCCTCTCCGATTCCAGGATAGCCTTCACGGCGAATCTTGCGCTAATGGCAGCGTTGTCCATTCCCAGCCCTCGATACATATCAACCAGGCCGGCGGCATCTCCCGCCAGCAACAAGTTCCCCTGGCCCAGGTATACTGAAGGCTCCATGGGCGAACTGAAGCCCTCTTTCCTCACCAGCTCCCCCTTGAATGAGTATCTGTCCTCGACGTACTTGAGGAACCTCTCGGCGTACTTCAGCAGGTCCCTGTCCGAACCCGTCCCCACCACCCACCAGTCATCCTTCATGTAGACCCAGGCAAACATGAGCGGCGAGAACTCACTGTTGTAGAACATGTATAGAGTGCCTGGGTCGAGCTTGGTATCGCTCTTGAAGTAGTAGTTTACCGTCGCTCCCGAAGGCCTCCTGCCAAAGTGCCCCGGACGCAATTTCTTCCTGATCGTGGAACTCATTCCATCCGCGCCAACCAGATACCGCGTGGCGATCTCTCTTTCATTGACAGTGCCGCCGACCCTGATGGTCATGTCATCCGCTCCGAGCTGGAAGTCCAGCAGGCTGGTCTCATCCTGGAACTCAGCGCCTTTTCGCACGGCAACGGAGTTCAGCCAACTGTCGAACGTTGACCTCCAGAAGTTGAGCATGCGCATTCGGCCGGTGATCGCCCTTCCGTTCGGAGTGACCATCTCAACCTTATGCAGTTCGTTCCGACAGAGCGCGTCTCGCGGGATCTTCTCGCCAACTAGCCTCTCAAGGTACGTGAACTGTATGCCTGAGCAAGCCTTGTTTCTCGGCGTTTTGTGTTTCTCCAGGAGCAGTGTTTTGAAGCCGCGTTCTGCCAGGAATCTCGCCGCAACAGAACCGGCTATGCCTCCGCCGACAACGACTGCGTCGTACTTTTCCATAGTTACCTCTCCGCCGCGGTTTCCTAGAGTGGCCAATTATAACTGCGCCCGCGCATGCCCGTCCAATGGTGGAGGATTCCGAATTTGGTTTGACTTGGCGACACCTTGTTGCCTAGAATACGGCGCGCGCCAACGCTAACTGATGAGGAGCCGGACTGCTGCATCGTCGGTACTTCTTACTCCGATCAATGATTCTCAGCACGCAAGGAGGAGCATCATGAAAGTCGTAGCCTTCAACGGCAGCCCCCGTGGAGACAGCAATACAGCCATTCTCGTCCGCCATGTTTTCGCCGAGTTGAACAAAGAGGGGATTGAAACGGAAGCCGTGTCCCTGGCTGGGAAGCCTTTGCGCGGCTGCCTCGGCTGCTACAAGTGCTACATCAACGTGAACAGGCAGTGCGTCCAGTCCAAAGACGCCCTGAACGGGTACGTCGAAAAGATGATTCAAGCGGACGGTATCATCCTGGCTTCGCCCGTCTACGTATGCAGCGTGCCGTCAGAGATGAAAGCGCTGATCGACCGGGCGGCCATGGTCAACAAGGCCAACGGCGGGCTGTTCCGCCGCAAGGTCGGAGCCGCCGTAGTAGCGGCTAGGCGCGGCGGCATGATTACCGCTTTCGACACGCTGAACCACTTCTTCCTGCTTAGCGAGATGATTGTGCCCGGCTCGTCCTACTGGAACTTTGCCATCGGGTTGGAGAAGGGAGACGTCGACAAGGACCAGGAAGGCATTCTGACCATGCAGGTCCTGGGCCAGAACATGGGCTGGCTAATGAAGAAGCTGAACGGATGAGTCAGGCGCAGCCCTTGTTGTGCCGCTCCGCTCACTTCGTCGCTCCTCTTCTCGCACAGACAGGGCGGGACGCATCATGCTCTTGGTCGAACCCTACTCGTATCTCAGGGCTTCCGCCGGGTAGATCTTCGAGGCCTGCCACGCCGGGATGATGGTCATCAGCATCGAGGCCACCCAGGCTACCCCGGCGATAACGGCCAACTCCACCCAAGGCATCTGAAACTCCAGGCCCTCAATCGTATTCTGCAGTTCGCCAAGGACCTGATACGAGAGCGCCAGCGCCAGTACCGTGCCGATAAGAATCCCCAGTGATGCCACAATGGACGACTCCAGCAGGAAGGACGCCTGCACGCTGCTCCGTTTGAAGCCGATGGCTCTCAGGATGCCTATCTCGTGTCGCCGCTCTACCACCGCTCTGGTGCTGATAACCCCCAGAGCCGCAATGCCGACTACCAGGCCGAGGGACATGAAGCCCTGCAGAAGAGTGTTGATGGTGAAGCTGGTCCGGCTGATTTCACGCAGGAGTTCCTTGATGGAGGTGGCCTGCAACCCGTTGATGCTGAACTTGGACTCCAGTTCTTCGGCCATCTCGCCGGCATCCACGCCTTCGCTGAGCTTGAAGAGATACGTAGTGGTCGGAATGTCCGCCGGCCAAACCTGGCTGACCGTTTGCCGGGAGGTGTAGACGCCGTAGTTGAAGCTGACCGCGTCGAGCACGGCAATGATGGTCAGATCGGCCTCGGTGCCCGTGTATGCCTCTCTCACCCGTACCTGGATTGGGTCATCCAGCGCCTCGTCCTCCAGCCACACATTCTCCAGGCTGAATTGCGGTCCGCCCACAGAGACGCTGAATGAGCTTCGAGAAGGCACGGCATCGGCACTGATGACGGCTAGTCCCGGCGTGTCCTTCACCGCCTGCCACACTTCAGCAGGAGAGTCGTAGCCGGGAGCGACTAGCGCGAACTCAAAGGTGTTGGTATCCAGATAGACATCATCCACGCCATTCAAAGCGTAGTCCTTGAACTCCTCTCCTTCGCCCTCCGTGTCCGCCTGCCTGATCTTCAGAGGAATCGTAGAGATTCCGGCGATAGCCTGGAAGTCATCGGGGTTGAAGCCCTTGTCTGCCACAGCCTGCTCAATATCGGGGATGGGATTGATATAGCTGACGTTCGCCTGAATGTCATACCCGCCGGCAAAGGAGTCCGAATCCGAAAGGACAGCCGTGTTGGCACCGATGACCACCGACATGAAGACGATGGTGAAGATGACCAGGGAGAACATGGCCAGCGTCAGGCCGGTTCTCAGGCGGTTCTTCATGGGGTAGGCCATTGCTGATCTCAGTACGGGAGCCGCGCTCTTGAGCCGGCCTAGAGTAACGACCAGGATGCGCAAGATGATATCCAGATTGTAGGAAACCACCCACACCGCACCCAGGACCATCATCATGCCGGCGATGAAGAACATCTCTATCCCCATCTTAATCTCACCACCAAAGATGGATTCAAAGACACCGGTCGGCAACAAAGACCACGCCAGCAGAACCGTGCCGGCCACAGTGAAGACGATGCGCTCTCTGGCTCCGCGCCACCGTGCGATGAGCGCCACACCGATGATGATCAGCGACACACCCAGATAGAGTGGTGCTCCTTGTTTGGAACCTATGCCAGTCACGAAGATAAGAAGACCGAAAACGCCCACAGCCACACCCAGAGCCAGCATGCGGCGGCTCACTCTCGCGACAGCGGGTTCCGGTATGTCACGAATCGCCCTGACGATGTTCAGGCGGCTGACCCTCCAGGCAGACACGGCCACCGTGGCAAAGGTGACCAGTATCCCCAGCGTGAAGGCCACTACCAGGCTCCTCGCTTCGACATGAACACGGATATCGATGGGAGAACCTTGTATGACGCTGGCCATGATGCCGGCGATGGCAAAGGTGACCAGCACTCCCAACCCGACACCGACGATGGCCGCCATCAGGTCGTAGACCACGCCCTCGAACAGGAACATCTGTATCAATTGGTTTCTCCTGGTACCCACCGCCCTGGCCATGCCCATCTCCGACTTGCGGGCGGCGGCCAGCATTACGAAGATGAGGAATATCAGCAGGACGCCGGCGGCGATGGAGAAGAGGCCGAAACCGACAAATATGGTAGTCAGGGCGCTTCCTGCCAGATCGGCAGATTCAAGGGTCTCCTTCTTGTCAGTCGAAACTTCGAGCCCGGTTCCCGCCAGGACAGTCAAGAGCCTCTCTTCAACCTCATCGCTGTACTTTGCCCCACTCAACGCTCCCCCAGTGTTGGAGATGTAGATGGCGTTTATCCGGCCCGGCTTGTCCAGGATGGCCTGCGCGCTCTCCAAAGGCATCAGGACAAACGAGAAGTTCCCGGATGAAGCGCCTTTCACCACTCCCGCCAGCTTCACTAGCGTCGCTTCAGACCCGACAAAGAGGTAGAGTTGATCGCCGATCTCCGCCTCCAGGTCTTCTGCTGTGGACTTGTCGAGATAGACCTCATCAGTTCCCAGGTCGTCCAGGCTGACCTTCCCCCCTTCCGCTAGGATCAGGTCAGTGTAGCCGGCATACTCCGGCCCGGGGGCGAAGAGGGTGATACTCGGGGCACTAAGCATCGGCCCCGGATTGATCAGCGGAACCTGCTCCCGTATCACCGGCAGAATGCCATCAACATCGGCACCCCCGCTGGAGAGACCTTCGCTGACCTGGCGGAAGACGGCTTCGTCGAAATAGCCTGAATCCGGAGCCGTTTCTCTGTTCGGTGCTGCAACCACCTCATCCGTGTTGCCCAGGGCATCCACTGCCAGCGATCTGATGGTGTAGACTACGGTGTCGCCGGTGCTGAATGCGGCCGTGATGAGCACGGTGCTGAGCATGAGCCCAAGCACTATCAAGGCGGTCTGGGCCGGGCGCTTGGGAATATTCCTCACCCCGAGCTTGAACATGATCCGGTTCCGCAGAGCCAAAGTGACTACCACAATGGCCACGATGCCGAACAGGACCAGCATGACGATGGCGATGGTATTGAGTGAAACGCCGAAGAGCTCCTGCATGGCTACTTCCCGTCCACAATCAGGCCGTCCCTCATTCGAACAATGCGGTCGGCCCTCTTGGCTACTTCATCCGAGTGAGTCACCAGGACGAACGTCTGTTGGTTCTGCTTGTTCAGCGTGCACAGCAGGTCCATGATCTCACCGGCTGTTTCGCTGTCCAGGTCGCCGGTCGGCTCGTCGGCCCAGATGATGGCCGGTTGGTTGACCAGCGCCCTGGCAATGGTGACCCGCTGGCGCTGTCCTCCGGAGAGCTCGGCGGGCAGCCGGTCCGCCACCCCCGGGAGCTTCACCATGCCCAGGGCTTCCAGGGCCATCTTCCGGCTCTTGGCCGATGGCACCCCGGAGACCAGCAGGGGCATCTCCACATTCTCCACGGAACTCAGTACCGGCAGAAGGTTGTAGAGCTGGAAGACGAAGCCCATGCGACGGGCCCGGTAGTCGGTCCGTTCGTTGTCCGACATCTTCGGGAGTTGAGTCGCTTCTATCACCACCTCGCCCTGGTCGAAGTTGTCAAGACCGGAAAGACAGTTGAGGAGAGTGGTCTTGCCGCAGCCGCTGGGGCCCATGACGGCCACCATCTCACCGCGCCTAACGATGAAGTCAACGCCTCTCAACGCTTGTACCTCTACCTTGCCGCTGTGGTAGGTCTTATGGATGCCTTTGGCGCTGATGATGTTCTCTTCCTGTGCCATATTCTTACCTCTAATCCTCCAAAAGTACTGCCCAAACAAAGACTGATCGGATGACGTCGTTGGGCATGGACAGTGCCGGCCTCCCTGTGGCCTTCCTGCTCAGTCTCTCGATGTGCCTCTTCCTGCCGCTTGGCTGGCCATTATACCTTAAAGAAGGCCGGCCACACCAACGCATCGAGCACGGCCGTTTGAAGGCAAAAGGCAGCACTTCCGGCCACAGCCAGCCAGTAGGCGTACGAGGACCCGCCAGTGCGCAGGCTCAGCAGCGCCGCCAGCAGAGCCAGCGACCCCAGACCCACTACGGCCAGCGCGATGCGGATGGCCCAGTACAGTCCTGTGCTGTGACGGTCTATGGCGGCGTAGGTGAGCGGCATCCAGAGGGCCGATGGCAGAAGGATGAGGGCATAGATCAGATAGAACACCCAGAAACCGAAACGGTCGGCAACGCGCACTTCGGCGGCATCAATCCGAAACAGGACGAAGTACGTGAAGGCGAAGTAACCCAGGGCAGCCAAAATCATGCCCACGGTGTAGAGTGGCTGGGCCGAGCTCGGCACACCACCCCAGAGCGCGTTGCGGTTGTCCGGATGCGCCATCAAGCCTTGCGCATAGCTGCCCAGAACAAGGATGCCGCCGACGACATTTATGCCAACGAGAGTCCACTGCTGAGCATTCACGCCAAACCTCCTCTTCAAATGCACTCTCCACCGCCTCACCGGGAGGCAGGCCATCAGCTATGATTACTGCAGCGGCTTCTCTGCAATTAGGGCCACTCCCACCGCATGCGGCCCCACCTGGGTTCCCATAGACGGTCCGATGCTGGCGCGATAGACCCGCTCCGGAGGGAAGACCGACGAGAGACGCCGGATCACATCTTCGGCCTCGGCCGGCTCGGTGGTGCGCATGACCGACATCTCTCTCAGCGGTCCAAGCCCGCGCACGATTTCGCACATTCTCTCCACTGCACGGGAGCGCGTGCGCACCCTCTCCACCGGCACCACCTCGCTCATCTTGATCGCCAGAATCGGGTTAATCTTGAGTAGGGTCCCCAGAAATGCCTGAGCTTTGCCGATACGGCCACCTCTAGCCAGGTACTCCAATGTACCAAACACACCGTAGGTGACAGTGCAGGGGATAGCCTGCCGCACCAGACCCTCGATATTCTCCAGTGATTCGCCGGCGCGAGCGGCCTTGGCCGCGATGATGGCCAGAAGACCACAGGCCATGGACGCTGTCTGGGAATCAACGACCGAGATGGGGCACTTCAAGCCGGCGCTGGCCTGGCGGGCTATGTCGTAGGTGACGCTCAACTTGGCCACAACATGGATGGATATGATGCCGTCAGCTTCCTCCGCGATGCGACGGTAAACGGAGTTGAAGGTGGAGATCGAGGCGGGCGAAGTCTTGGGAAGCGTCGGACTGGACTGCAGTCTGCGGTAGAACTCATCGGTAGTGAGTTCAACACCATCCAGGAAGACCTGCTCACCAAACTGGATCTGTGCCGGGACTACCGTGATGCCCAGTTCTCTGGCCACTTCCGGAGGTAGGTCCGAGGTGCTGTCGGTCACTACGCTGACCTTCACTGAACCTCCTTGATTTGATCAGCATGCCTCTTTGGGCTTCCGTGGCACCTGATGGGTTCGGCTCAGTTTGCCTTTGCCAGGAAGACGGGGCCCCAGACAGCGCAAAGCCAGTGGATCGCAGAAGAGTCCGATGTGAGTAAAATAGGCGTTTGCGCTCCTCTTGTCAAGTAGCTGGATTCCATCACAGCACCACAGCCTTCCGCGCTGGGCGAACCCACTCTGACTGCGGCGCGAGAGGGGTCTTGGGTTAGAAGTGAACCTATGCCCTTTTGAGCCAGGCAGGGCGAACACCGGGAGATGATCCACCCTGCGGACTACAATGCAGAGGGAAGGCCTCTTGGTGACTCCCCTTCTTTGTCTCCCATTGTCCGGTTGACAGAAAAGAGTGGACGCCTATAATCACTTGGTACTTGGGGCAGCAAGCTTCCTCTGCCAGCCAGTGCACGCCCGCGACTGCTGACTGATTACGACCATTGTCGGGAGAGATACTTCTTCTGCCGATCGACATGGATCGGGAATGGACAAGTCCATGGATGGTGAGTTGGTCAAGACGGGTATTGATATCATCGGTCCTGTCCCCTGGGGCACCCATTTCTGCCAGTTCTACCAGACCAAAGAGGATCTTCTCGATACTCTGGTTCCCTTCTTCGCGGCCGGTCTGGAGAACAACGAATTCTGCATGTGGGTTACCGCAGAACCCTTGAGTTCACAAGAGGCCGACGAAGCGATGCGCCGTGCCATGCCGGATTTCGCCGACCGCCTGGCCAGGGGCCAGATTGAGGTGATCCCCCACACCGAGTGGTATCTGAAAGGTGGGAGCTTCGATCTGGGCAGGGTGCTCAATGGCTGGGTGGAGAAGCTGGGCATTGCTCTGGCCAAAGGCTATCAAGGCCTGAGGGTCACGGGTAACACCGCTTGGCTCGAAAGAAGAGACTGGGACAGCTTTGCCGGATACGAGGCTGCCATCAACGGCGTAATCGGCAAGCACAGGATGATGGCCCTCTGCACGTACTCGCTGGACAGATGCAATGCCGCCGACGTAGTGGATGTTCTCCGCAACCATGAATTTGCCCTCATCCGCAAGCGGGACAAGTGGGAACTGATTGAGAATGCTATCTACAAACAGACCAAGGAATCATTGGGGCAAATCGAAGAGAGATTTCGAGGCGTCCTTGAGGAGTTGCCCCTGGGGATCGAGCTCTATGACGCTGACGGAAGACTGGTGAGCGCCAATTCTGCCTGCCTGGAAATCTTTGGCGTGTCTGCATTTGACGATATCAGGGGATATGGCCTGTTTGAAGACCCTAATGTGCCGGAACACATGAAGGCACAGCTCCGCCGTGGTAAGGCGGCCAGGTTCGAAAGCACTTTCGATTTTGACAAAGTCAGAAAGCATAAGACCTATGGCACTACCAGGTCCGGCGCCATCTGCCTGGATCTGATGGTTACCCCCATCGTCCCCAGGGACGGGAAACCTCTGGGGGGTTACCTAGTTCAAGTCCAGGACGTCACCGAACGCAAACGCGCCGAGGAGTCTTTGCGCCGGAGTGCGGAGTTGCTGACCCGCGCGGAGATGATTGCGCATGTGGGGAGCTGGGAATTGGACCTTGTCAAGAACGAGCTGACCTGGTCGGATCAAGTGTACCGGATCTTCGGTCAGCAACCCCGGGAGTTTGGCGCTACCTATGAGGCATTTATGGGAGCAGTGCATCCGGATGACCGCGCGGCAGTTGACAGCGCATATTCCGGGTCGTTGCGCGAGGGAAGGGATACCTACGAGATCGAGCACCGGGTTGTCAGGAAATCGACTGGTGAGATCCGCGTCGTCCACGAAAGATGTGAACATGTCCGGGACCGGTCAGGTCGGGTTGTCCGCTCCGTGGGAATGGTACAGGACATTACCGAGCGCAAGCAGGCGGAGAAGCAACTGCAATTCCAGGCAAACACTCTGGCCCACATCTTTGATGCCGTTGTGGTGGTCGACAACTATCAGAAGGTGACCTACTGGAACGAGGTGGCGCAAGGACTCTATGGCGTTCCGGTAGACCAGGCAATCGGCCAGAAGCTGGAGGACCTCTACCGGGGCGCGTGGTTGAATCCCGATGATGAACAGGACTCTGCGGAGGACCTGGCGGCAAAGGGACACTGGACCGGCGAGAACATCCATATCAAGAACAACGGTGAGATGGTGTATGTCAGGTCCTCAGTGAGCGTGATGAGGGACCAGCATGGTGTGCAGACGGGAATGGTTTCTGTAATTCGAGATCAAACCAAGCTGTGGCAGGCAGAGCAAGAAGTGAAGCTGTTGAACGAAAGGCTGAGACAAGAGGCGGAGGACAGGCTGAGGGCCACCGATGCCAGCTTCAGAAGGGCTATCACCAGCAGTGCCGATGGCATTGTGGTCGCCAGCAAGGACGGGATCATTCGCTTTGCCAACCCGGCAGCAGCAGAGCTTCTCGGGTGGAGTCCAGGGGAGATGATGGGGACTCTGTTCAGGTTTCCTCTGTCAGAGGGAACGGAGGAGATGGAGATCCCGAGAGGCGATGGTGAGAGATCCACAGCTGAGATGCGCGTTGTGGAGCTTGACTGGGACGGCGCTCCGGCCTATCTGGCCACTCTTCGCGATATTACCAGGAGGAAACGGGACCTGCTGGCATTGCAGGAGAGCGAAACGAGACTCCGGCTGCTGCTCGATCAGATTCCGTGCGTGTCCTGGACTCTGGACACCAGGCTGAGATTCGCCTCGTTCACGGGTTCAGGAGTGGGTGTTTTCAAAATCGTGCCTGCCCAGATCCTGGGTATGACTCTGGCGGACTACTTCAAGGTGGACAGTCCGGACTTCACTCCATATGTGGCCCACCGCCAGGCACTCCGGGGCACCCCGGCCACCTATGAACTGAACTGGGGCGGACGCACGTTCTATGGCCGCGTCGAGTCACTGAAAGACGCAGATGATCACATTGTTGGTGTGGTGGGTGTTGCCTTCGATATCACTGACCGTAAGCAGGCGGAAGAGCAACTCCGAAATCTCTCTCACCGTCTGGTTACGGCTCAGGAGAACGAACGCCGCAAGATTGCCCGCGAGTTGCACGACGAGGTGGGCCAGTCACTTACCGCCCTCAAGCTGTCTCTGGACAAGGCATCGCTCTCGGGTTCCGCCGGAGATGGTTCCGGGCTGGGGGAAGCTCGCGAGGCACTGCGGGAGCTGATGGCCCGGGTGAGGAGTATGTCTCTTGAGCTCCGGCCGACCATGCTGGATGACCTTGGCCTCCTGCCGACGCTGCTCTGGCATTTCAAGCGCTACACTGCCCAGACCAACGTGCGGGTCCGTTTCAAACACCGCGGCCTCCGGAAGGATCTGCCTCAGGATGTCGTCACTGCTGCCTATCGCATCGTGCAGGAGGCGCTGACAAACGTCGCGCGCCATGCACGGGTCAGTGAGGTGCTGGTCTGTGTCCGCGCCGAGTACGATGCGCTTGTCGTGGAGGTCGAAGACCAGGGGGTTGGCTTTGACCATGACCGCATAGCCTCTGCCAGCATGGGACTGAATGGCATGCGTGAGCGCGCACTGTCTCTGAAAGGCAAGTTGCTGGTACAAGCCAAGCCTGGAGAAGGGACCTGCGTCATAGCCGAACTACCCATCGCCAAGAGAAGAAGAAAAGGAGCAAGGAGCAAATCAAACGATAACCGTAGTTCTGGCTGACGATCACAACATCGTGAGGCAGGGCCTGGGGAGTCTGCTGGAGGGGCAGCCGGACATGCGCGTTGTCGGTGAGGCTGCCGATGGAGCTGAGGCGACGCGACTTGTGGAAGGCTTGAAACCTGACGTACTGGTGGTGGATATCATGATGGGTGGCATGAATGGAATCGAGGTCACAAGGCATGTCAGGAAGGTGTCGCCGAAGACCTGCGTGGTGGTTCTGTCGATGCATGCTGATGACAGCTATGTGATGGAAGCCCTGCGGGCCGGGGCCAAGGCCTACGTTCTCAAGGATTCCATTGCCGACGATTTGCTTCAGGCCATTCGTGCGGCGCTCCTCGGGCGCCGCTATCTCAGCCCACCACTATCGGAGCATGCTATCGAGGCGTTTCTGCACAAACAAGAAGGCACGGAACTCAGACCTCACGAGAGGTTGACCGTCAGAGAACGCGAGGTTCTCCACCTGCTGGCACAAGGCTTGAGGAATGCCGAAATAGCTTCCCGGCTGTCTGTCAGCCCGCGGACGATTGAAGCCCACCGGGCCAATGTGATGCGGAAGCTTGGCCTGCACAACCAGGTCCAGTTGCTCCGCTACGTTATGCAGGAGGGGATTGCGCCGCCAGGGAAGTGACACCTCTTTGCCTCCCGGGACAGAGGCGTAACGCTTTCTGTTCGCTTTGACGGGCACGCGTCCCAACTGCAGCGAAGCTGTCGGGTCGAAATAGGTAGTTACCACATCCCCCAGTTAAGTAGTTTCCCCAATATCCTCACTGGTGCGACGCCTGCGATACTGATCTAGGCCGCAGGCGCGATACTTCTTCTGTCTCCAAACCGAACCGGAGTGGACGTGTTTACTTGACGGCGGGGGATGGGTGGCGGCGTTCGGAACATACGGGGATGAATCGGAGAATCACGCCTGCGCCGCAACAATATCAACCCCGATAGCGAGTCCTGGGACAAAAGCGGCCTTCAGTATGATGAAACCAGGACTGGTTGCCGCGAGGGGGCACGCAGGAAGAAAGAAGAAGAACCCCAGGCAATTCCGTGATCGACGGCCTATGTGATCTTCTTCCACCCAGAACGATGGAACTGCCACAGAGGGCCGGGGAGCAAGAGCCGGTTGCCGCGGGCAGCAAGTAGTCTGACAAGGGGCTTTGGTATCTGTAAACAGGAGGATTGAGATGACCCAAGAAAGGTTTCGGGCGACGGAGAGGGATATCGGGGTCAACCAGTTGCAGATACGCCGGTTTCTGCAATGGGACGATGAGAAGGCATTGGAGAACGTTAAGTCCATTCTAGTTGATGCGGCTGTCGAGGCCGGGGCCTTGATCGATGCTGTCTGCTGTCGTTGTGGGAATTGGATTGACTGGGAGCACTACCGGCCCCATCCCGTGATCTCCGCAGGCAGGGATGAGGATCCGGGATCGATCATCCGTCTGGCGTTGCCCGGGAGTGACTTTGGCCTGCGCGCCGGCGGCTACATCGAAATGCGAGTGCTGCCAAAGGAGAGGGTGATCGAAGCTGACGGAGGATACTACGACCCCCACCGTGAGCCCAAGAAAGTCATCGATGAATCTCTTCGCTGGCATGAGCTGAGCCGCCAGAGGCTGGGGCAGGTACTCGTGGTGATGTTTGACAGGATCATAAGGGAGTACATGGTGAAAGAGAGGTCTGACGGCAGTCCGGCTAGGCCCTCCCGGGGCCTGGACAGTGAAAGATCGTGCCTGGCGTAAAGCGGCGCGCTTCAGGGGGGCGAAGCAACCGGGGTACCCGCCTCAAGACCGGATCGCAGAAAGGGTGATTGGAAATGACGAGACGACTGGAAGACGCGACAGAAGCAAAGATCGGGGCATCTTCTGTGTTCCAGCCCGACCCGCTCACCCGGAAAGCGAAGCGGCGGGCAAGACAAAACGATACCGAACTTGGGTCAACCGTTGCTGCTACGGCCCGGCGGAAGAAGAGCCTCGATTGTTCCCATCACTGGCAGATCGAAGCCCCCCTGGGACCCTTGAGCACGGGGGTATGCAGGCATTGCGGAGAGGAGCGGCTGTTCAGGAATCAGCTTGAGTGGGAGGAGGTCTCTCCGGCCAGATTGACCACCGACGGCCGCCAGGCGAACGGCAAGAAGGGAATGCCGGAGCGGGGTGGTAACGGCGGGAGTCCGCCGGCGTGGAGGCAGGCGAGACCCATGAGTCTGCAGAGAGTGACGGCAGGTTACTGATTGCCTTGGGGCATGGGAGATCGTCAGGTGATCCGGGCGCTAATGGATGGAGGAAGACGGCGATGAATGTGTTGGTGAAGAGTGAGGGTGAGGTCGGAGGAAAGCGGTCATCACACAACTCCAGAGTGTACGTGCTATTGGATGTGTTGGAAGGACACTCCGGGCATGTGGCCTCCATTTTGCGCGGCAAACCGGGCGTAGTCACGGTCGATGTCCTTGAGGAACAGCCGGGCGTGATCATGGTGGTTGAAGCCCAGCATCGACTGGGCCTCGCAGAGATGACGATTCAGGCGTTGGCTTCAGTGGAGGCGCTGATCGACAGGATGCATCTGATGCCGATTGAGGACCAGAGAGTGCCGATGGTGGTCGGAGAGGCGTAGAAGCGGGAGGAGGACGAAATGGCGCTGTCTCAGGTATACGGAAGGCTGCAGATCCCCATGGTAGGCGAAGATGAGCCTGTGTTCATTATCCGGGCTCAGGATATGCTGGCAGAGTCCGCGATGCAGATGTACCGGCTTCTGGCAGAGGCCCATGGCTGCCAGGTAGGGCCAGTGTTGACCAAGGAAATCAGCAGCTTCCGACAGTGGCAAGGGGAAAGAAGACTGCCCCGTCTGTCGATGCAAGACAAGCCGGAGGAGACCGATCGCATTGCTTCGGTATCGAGACGCCATTGAGTCTTTGAGAAAGGATCAACCTGTGTTGGATGGAAAGCGGATTGCGATCCTGGCAGAGCAGGGTTTTGAGGATGCCGAGCTAGCCGAGCCACTCCGGGCCATGAAGGCGGCAGGGGCCAGGGTGATTGTCATTGGCAGCGGCTCGCAGAGGAGTTATAGGGGCAAGCGGGGTGTGTCTGAGGTCAAAGTCGATACCACAGCCGACCAGATAAGAGCCGATTACTTTGATGCCGTGATAATCCCTGGTGGCTACGCGCCGGACGAGATGCGGCTGTATAAGCCCATGGTAGAGCTGGTAAGAAAAGCGTTCGAGTTGGGCAGGCTGGTGGCCGCCATTTGCCATGGTCCTCAGCTCCTGATCTCCGCCGATGTCGTCAGAGGGCGAAGGGTGACCTCATGGCCTTCGATTGCCATAGATCTGAGGAATGCGGGCGCTCTATGGGTGGACGAATCGGTGGTCCGAGATGGGAACCTGATCACGTCACGTCAACCTGCCGATCTGCCCGACTTTGACACGGCGATAATAGAAGCCCTGCAGCAGCAGGAAGCAAGACCTCAGACCTGTTGAGAAACTGAGGTGGGAACAGGTGAACTACTCAGCAGGAGACTGCGAGAGCCCCAGCGGCTCGAGGGGCTTCAGCGGAACGCTGCTGACTCACTCTATGTGAGGGCCGTATCCTAAACACGAACAAGCTCACGGATTGGCGACCTGAACTGGAAAGCAATATGAACCCGTCCGAGTTGGCATCGCTGGGAAGCGGAGCAGACAGCGGGCGGAAGCGCAACGACAAGAGGAGGTGTGAGGTGGTAATGGAGAGATGGCGACCCCGATCCCTGCTGACATGGAACCCCGCTGAGGAGATGGAGCGTATGATGCTTGAAGACCCCATGTTTTCCCAATGGCCATTCTACAGGACGGCCTGGGGAAGGGCGCCTCGCGAGGGTATGGCCTGGGCGCCGGCTGTGGAGATGTACGAGAAGGACAACAACTTCGTGGTCAGGGCAGAACTGCCCGGTGTGAAGAAGGAAGACGTTGATGTCACCATCACTGGGGAGACCCTGACCATCCGGGGCGAACGGAAGCTATCGAAGGAAGTGAGGGACGAGGACTATCACCGGTGCGAGTCCCATTACGGTTCTTTCTCACGCTCTATCACGCTGCCCGCGGCTGTAGACGCCAAGAAGATTGAAGCCACCTACGAGCATGGCATCCTGGAGATCCGGGTGCCGAAGGCCAGAGAGGCAGTGCCCACCAAGGTGGAGATAAAGGTCAAACAGCGTGAATGATGCCTGGCTTGTGCTCCGCTTCCCAACCCCCTTTCTTCAACCCAACCCCCTGGCCCCCATTCCGCCTGAGACGAATGTTCCATCTTGGGGGAAGATAAGAGAACGCAGAGGGGCAAAGCCCCTCTGCACGCCCCATACCTGTCATTCCCGCGAAGGCGTGAATCCGGGATTGCAGTTGTCTGAAGACTAGCCTTCAACCCCCTGGCCCCCACTATTGGGGGATGGAAGAGAACGCAGAGGGGCTTCAGCCCCTCTGCACGCCCCGATGGGTGGCACGGGCGAAGCGAAGCTTGCCCGTGATGTAAAGACAATTCTGAGGGACGCCCCAAGACCCGCGGCAGCGTTCCGCTGCACCGTGATCGCGCAGGGGCGAACATGGTCGTAGGAGCGCCGCTTGCTGCGCCATTCCCTGCGGGAACGGCGATGGTATCAACCCTGCGTGAAGTACCAGTCGCTCACCCCGAATCAGTTTTCAGGCCAACCCATCCAGGATTCATCCTCTAAGAGGTCTTCTGTCTCAAGTATCGACGCACCGTAGGTTCGGACAACCTGGTGCTTCTCAAATGCCGTCGCCTGCAGACTCAGCCGGGGAAGGATAGCGCCAGTTACGCTCGGGCGAGGGTGACGGTGCATGAGAGCTTTGACGGCAGCCTGGCTCTGCACTACAAGGGGCTGCGCCTGGCCACCGCCCAGGCACCACCTGATAGCGGCCAGCTGTGATCCAACAGGCCAACGTCTGACTTCATTGTCAAACGCTTTCTCCACCCCCATGGCTATAAGCCAAGCCCCCACCACCCGCGGCGTAGACCCTACAAGGTTTCCCATGACAAAGGTTGACAAATTCGCTGAACAATTAGAGTGACATCTTCCCTGGAAGACAACATGTCAGGGTGTGGTAGTTCTGAGACTATGACACGCCAGGGGAGAGAAATGCAGGAGCATCAACGGACGGTTCATGGGCATGAATAGCACAGAAGAACTCCGCCGGTTGACCGAACGACATGGTTTCGCTTGGTGGAATCAAGACCCAAGCTTCACCAAGGCCCAAGCGCCCTGCCGACTGCCCATGAGGTGACGAACCTCGGCCGCGCGCGGCTCAAGCAGTCTCCAGACGAGACAAGGCCAACGATCAGAATTCGCCTGACACCCGACTGCGCGGGCGGCGACTCTCACTCTCGCGCAGCCGCGTTATGTCTTGATCTTCTTGACTGCCTCGCCGAATTCCTTAGCGCGCTCTTCAGGCATCACCAGTCCGCCTGACACAAAGCACCATGTGGCCAATGCTTCAAGGTCACCGGCGATCATTTCAGATGCCGTCTTGTTCAAATGACCACTGATTTGACGGTCTACGAACCTTTCGGCCGCCGGCCCCAGGTAGAGCTTGGCGACCTTGACCACGTCATCATGCAGGCTCACTGCTTCCCTCCCTTCTCTTCATCCTGCGACAAGAAGCGCACCGCCGCAACCATACGCTCGAAGCTCCTGGCCAAGTCGCCCGATGCGCCCGGCGAGTTCGGGGCTATGCCAATGACTGGTTCTGTGCCTGGCCACTCGGCCAGGTGTTACGGAAGACACTCAGATGTCACACCAGGAGGCCTCAAACGGTATCGGCCGGATGACAAACAACTAGTAAGCGTCTTGGTCGCCGAGTCCGAGTCACCACTTGCGTGGCCAAGTCTTCGGAAGTCCAGAAGTCACGGCATCAAGGAGGCTCCTTCCCCGCTCGTCACTCCGAGGGCAACTGCTGCACTTGAGCACTTGGTGTGGCTTGATTATACCACTGCCTAGCTATAGTCAAGATGGCATCATCGAGAAAAACCTGCAATCGTGCGTTGGTGCGCTTTCTTGGCGCAGAGTAGACGCTCGCAGCACACAATTGTCATGAATGCCAAAACCAACAACGTCGCCCATGGAAGATGCGATCACGCCTATTGACCCCCACTCCGTTGTTGCCATCCCAATAGCGGCAGCAGGCCCCCAACTGCAGTGCCACCACCTCCAACGGTTCTGTCCGTCCACCAGCTTCCTGAGAAGCCAGACAGGCAACTGTCAGGAGCATGGGAAGCGTGCCCAAGTTGCCAAACAAGACGGAATGAGCGCATCCCGAAGAGAAGGCTCCTGAGCCGATCCAGTACAGAGCAGGCAGAGTCCCTATCGGACCTTGTCGCTGAACCGAGGCCTTTCTCCCGCTACCCCTACACGACCATCAGCCAGAGACCGGCGATGCTTTCTTGAGCCAAGCCAGGGCAATGTCCATGGCTTGATCGCTCAGCCGCAGCTTGTGTCCGGCCCCGGCAACGATGGCTATCTCCTTAGGCTCACCAGCCTTCTCGTAGAGGCGCCAGGCCTGCTCTTCTTCGATCAGGTCATCGTCCTTGCCCTGGAGCATCAACAGCGGCCGGGGGGCAATTCGATCTATCCAATCGAGCGGAGTGATCTCGCGGAAGCTGTTTGTCCAATCGTCCACCGAGTGGGGGAAGTCTTTGTCTCTGATGAGGCCGATCTGGCGGAAGCGATCGACGGAGAAATCAGCCTTCCCTTCGGTCACTATGCGGCTGAACTCCGCCGGGCAGGCGCAAAGCACCAGCCGGGCGACTCTGGCATCGTGGGCGGCCAGATACGCTGAGGCAGCGGCGCCTCCGCTGAAACCCATCAAGTATATGCGGGACCGGTCCACCTGAGGGCACGAGTGCAAGTGGTCGATGGCGCCTTGAAGATCATGCACCCAGCCCATCATGTCAAAATTGCCGCCGCTGGGCCCCGTTCCTCTAAAGTTGAAAATGAGAGTGACGAATCCAGCCCGGCAGAACCTGTCGGCCAGATCAGGGTAGCCCTTGTCGTTGGGGTCCGCCGGTTTGCCGGATGGTATACCGTGGCAGATGCAGAGGGCCGGTGATCTGGCTGCACCCTCAGGGAGACGCAACTCCCCGACGATAACTACATCATCGACTTTCCAGTTGACCGGTCTTACTTCCATCATCTAGGTACTGAACTGAGTGCGCATCTGCATCACACGGGTCAGGCTGTTACGGGTAACCATGCCTAGAACCACACCATCCCTCACCACCGGTATCCCGTCCAACCGATACTCCTCCATCTTCTCTGCTATGTTGATGCCCTCTTCTTCCGGAGCGACGGTGATCACCTTGCCGGCTGGCGTCATGACTGAGCCAGCCGTAGTCGTGTCCCAGCGGTTCTGGGGGACTTTCCGGATGTTCTCGACGTTTACCACGCCCTGGAACCTTCCTTCTGTCGCCACTACGAAACTGCGGTACCTGTTGGGCTGGATGTAGTCACGCACCAAGCGCATTAGACTCATGTCCGGGGATATGGTCATGAAGTCGCTGACCATCGCCGAAGCGGCGGTGATGCCTTGCATGGCTTCCCGCCATTCCACCTGTCGATAGCTGCCGGCGGCGATGCTGCTCAAGAACCAACCCAGCAGGACAAAGTAGAAGCCGTCGAAGATGTCAAAGGGACCACTTCCTATGGCAAAGTAGGCGATGACGATGCCAACCCCAGCACCAGCCATGAGCCAACCTATGACCTGACCGACGACCGAGGCGATACGAGTGGCCTTCCTGTAGTTCCTGGTGATTTGCCAGATGACGGCTCGCAGCACCCGCCCTCCGTCCATAGGAAAACCTGGCAGCAAGTTAAACACACCGAGGCTGAGATTAAGCGTGGCCAGCCAGAACAGCAGGCCGTGAAATGCGGTGGCGTCCTCGTGGTGTCCCCCGGTAGCGAACCAGGCTGCGCCTGAGGCCAACCCCAGGGCCAGGCTGCAGGATGGTCCAGCGATGGCCATCAACATCTCGGTCTTGGGGCGCTCTGCCTCTTTGCTTATGTTGGCCACGCCGCCGAGGATGAACAGAGTGATGCTCCGTACCGGAATGCCGTTTCGCATGGCCACCAGACTGTGGGCCAGTTCGTGAGCGACTATGCATGCAAAGAGTGCCAGGCTGGCTACCAGCCCCATCAGCAGGCTTATGGCGAAATAGTAGTCTGCGCGTTGGAAATCACCGTAGATGTAGTAAGACACCAAGGCGAATATGAGGAACCACGAGTAGTGGATTCTTATTTCAATGCCCAGGATCTTGCCCAGGCGAAGCGAACCACCCATCTTATTGCTTTGGCTACTCTATAGCACGGCGTATGTGATGTCAATTCAATTGCGGATGCCGATTGCATGATCAGCCTTCACGGTCGATCAGCTTCCGCCGGAGGCTCTGCGGCAAGAACGCCTGGCGGTGAACGTCCTCGGCATAGTGTTTGGTGGTGACTTCGCACCGGCGCCGCAGCTCTCGCGGGTCGTGATCCTTCGAGGCGATAGAGAAGGTCCACCAGTTACCACCGTAGGTCGCCAGCGGCACCGTATAGAGGTCCGCGATCTTGAACAACCGCGCCAGCTTCCGTTGCACTTCTCGAACAAAATCCAGGTGAAAGTGGAGCGATTCCGTCTGGGCCACGAACATGCCATCAGCCTTCAAGACTGAAGCGGCGTTGGCCAGGCATTCGTCACTGAAAAGGCCGGCAGCGGGACCGACAGGGTCGGTGGAATCCATGATCACGAGATCGAATCTGTCCCTGGTCTTGGCCATAAACTCTTCCCCTCTGGTCTCCAGCACGTGCGCTCTGGGATCAGCGAAACCAGTGGACAGGGTGGGCAGGAACTCCTTTGAGGCGTCAATGACCCCTCTGTCCAGTTCGACGATCTGCACCCGCCTGACGGTCTTGTGCTTCAGCACCTCACGAAGCGATCCGCCGTCGCCGCCGCCTATGATGAGGACGTCGGCGGGATGGGGATGGGCATGCAGGGCCACCTGAGTCAGCATTTCATGGTAGAAGTGCTCGTCCCGCTCGGTGAGCTGCACCACGCCATCGAGAACCAGCACCTTGCCGAAGTAGCGGCTCTTGAAGATCAGCAACTGCTGATACTCAGTCCTGCGCGAGCACACTATTTCCTCGACGTCGTAGACGTAGTGGATCGGTGCAAAGGGGTCTGTCTCTTGGAACTGGAGATCAGTCATCGCTCACACCTATTCCAGGAAGTGAATTGCAGGTATGGGGAAGCCGTCGAACTCAGATGCGTAGGCCGTGGTATACGCTCCGGCAGACGTGATGTAGACTCTGTCGCCAACATCCAGGTCCGGCAGTTCCACTTCGCTCGAGATGACATCGAAGCTGTCGCAGGTTGGCCCGGACAGGACCCACTTCCGGGTGGGGCCAGTCCTTGATGCGACGATGCGGTACTTGATCCCGCCGACAGCTTCCATGAGGCCATTGAATACGCCCACATCGAGATAGAGCCATTGCTCCGAATCCCTGGCCGCTTTGGCCATGACCGTGGCTGCCAGAATGCCGGCCTCACCTACCAAGCCTCTGCCTGGCGCGAGAGAGATTTCGACATCTTTCGGGAATAGAGCGGCGACGGACTCCTGAATGACTCTGGCGATCTCGGCCACGGTGGGTACCGGTTTCAGGTATGTGGCAGGGAAACCCCCGCCCACATTGAGCATGTGCAACTCTATTCCCCTCTCGGCTGCCCGCTGCCACACTGACCAGCTCTTCTGGATGGCTTTGGCCCAGGTGCCGGCCAGAGTGCATTGCGAACCCACGTGGAAGAAGATGCCCACCGGCTTGAGCCCGCTCTTCCTGGCTTGCACCAGGAGTTCCACAGCCTGGTCTGAATCCACGCCGAATTTCTTGGTCAACGGCCACTCGCTGCCGTCGTTGGGGACGGAGAGACGCACGCCAACCTTGGTGCCGGGCGCCAGCGCTGCCAGCTTCTCGATCTCAGAATACGAATCGAAGGCGGTCAGGTCTATCCCATTCACATGGGCCAGCTTAATCAGTGAAGGGTCCTTTACCGGGTTGCCAACGGCGATCCTCTGCGACGCAATGCCCATCGACAGCAGCCGTTCCAGTTCTCCCAGCGAAGAAATCTCGAAATCACAGCCCAGTCCGCGCAGAAGCGTGATGATGGTGGGGTGTGGATTGGACTTCAGAGCGTAGTACACCCTGGCCTGGCTGAAGCAAGTACGAAACTCCTCATACTTGGCTCTTATCAGCCTCTTGTCCATGAGGAGCGCCGGTGTCTTTTCGGAAGCCAGGCGTGTCCTGGCAGCTTCCAGCAGGCAATCGATTTCAGAAGACAACTCGGTTCTCCCCCCAGTCCGACTGATTCCCAAGGTATCCATGATAACCTTATATCTTGTCACCTGGCAATGTGAATTGTGAGGGTGGCTGTCCGCTGTTTTAAACCCCCTTTGACACCCCACTCATGGGGGATAGAAGAGTAGAATTGGGGGACACTCCCAAAACCCCGGCTGGGACACGTCCCAGCACCCTCTTTGTCATTCCCACGCAGCTTGTCCTCGTGAAAACGGGGAGCGGGAATCCAGATCGTAGGACGAATATGGAGGAGCGAAACCCGCCGCCACGCTCAGATCCCCAGGCGGGAGGTTTCCCGCACCTTCCATCAGTCTTAATCCTCCGCCGGTTGGGTCAACACACCCAGTATTGCCTGCGCCGCTTTCTTGTCCAGGGGCTGGTTGTTGTTGCCACACTTGGGCGACTGAATACAACTGGGACAGCCATCTTCACAGGGGCACTCCCGGATGGCCCGCAGGGTCTCTCGCCATAGATCATGAATCAACTCAAAGCCCTTTTCGGCGATCCCTGTCCCGCCGGGGTGAGCGTCGTAGATGAAGATTTGGGCCTGGCCTGTGTCAGGATGCAAGGGTGTTGAGACCCCACCCAGGTCGTTGCGGTCGCACAACGCAAAGAGCGGCAGCAGGGCGATGCAGGCGTGCTCGGCGGCGTGCAAGCCGCCGGCGAAATCAAGCTGTGCCTCGGCAATCTTTTCTATCGCCTCATCGGGCAGGTCGAACCAAACCGCTACGGTGCTGAAGTGGTTGGGCGGAAGGTCGAGGTAGTCTTCGCCTATGACCTCCTCGGTGAACTGCATCTTTCTCCGGAAGCCGACAACGGTCGTGGTCACTTCAACTTCGCCCAGGTAGCACTTCGCGTTGGGAGTGTTTCTTTCCTGGATGGTCTTCACTACGCGGATTTCAGTCAGTTCCTTGGCCTGTGTATAGTAGGGTGCGTCGGTGGGCACGACATAGGCACAGTGCCCGACCAGGTCGAGCTCCGCTACCAGATAGGGCTCGCCGTAGTGAAGATAGATCGCTCCCGGGTGGATTTGTGACAGGGCTACACTGGCATCGACCGTCTCTATCTGACGGTTGCCCTGTGAGGCATCCAGGATGGCGTAGTTGAGAGACGAGGCAGAGCGGATGTTGACTCCCTCGGCGGGGTAGGCGATGGTGGGGGTAGGATACCATCTGCCTTCGCGGGCTCTGAGCAAGCGATTCTCCTCCAGAGCCATGAGGGCGCTTCTCAGAGGCTCTCCCCAGTACTTATCGTCTTTGGTAGTCAACGGCAACTCCCAGGCGGCGCACAGCAGGTGCGACTTCATCACATACCGGTTTGCCGGATCGATCAGAGCGTTTTCACACCGCTTGCCGAACAGGGCTTGAGGATGACGCATGAAATACTGATCAAGCGGATTGTCCAGGCCAATGAGAAAGCTGAGGCTCATGCCGGTCCTGCGGCCGCTGCGGCCCGCCTGCTGCCAGGTGCTGGCGATGCTCCCCGGGTAGCCGGTGAGCACCGCGGCGTCCAGGTCGCCGATGTCTATGCCCAGCTCCAGAGCGGTGGTGGCTACCACACCCAAAAGCTCACCGTGGAAGAGCTCCTGCTCTATCTGACGTCTGTCTTCCGGGAGATATCCACCCCTGTAAGGCTTGATCCGCTCGACCAGGGACGAAGCGCCGAGGCGCTGCTTGGCGTAAATATAGATAAGCTCGGTGAGCTTGCGGGTACGGGCGAACGTGATGGTACGGACTTGCCGCTGTACCAGTTCGGCCAAGAGAAAGGCGGCCTCGCTATTGGCGCTGATGCGAGAGGCTTTGGCTTTTTCCAGCACCGGCGGATTCCACAGGACGAAATCCTTCCGTCCATGGGGAGCGCCATCGGTATCCACTACCCGGAAGGGCAATCCCACGAGTTTCTCAACATGTTCCTTGGGGTTGGCTATAGTGGCGGAGCAGCAGATGAACTGGGGCTTCGCGCCGTAGCTGTCCAGAAGCCGCCGCAGCCTTCGCAGCACGTTGCCTACATGAGAGCCAAATACGCCCCGGTATGTGTGGACCTCGTCGATGACCACATATCTCAACCGGTGGAGAAACCTCGACCATGACTGATGGTTGGGCAGGACGCCCAGGTGGAGCATGTCCGGGTTGGTGAGCACGATCTGTGCGGACCTCTTGGCATACGAACGCTCCTCGCGCGGCGTATCGCCGTCAAAGGTGGCCACCTTGACCGGGCTGGGGAGCAGCGACGTCAGCTCGGTCAGACTGCGCAGTTGGTCTTGGGCCAGAGCTTTGGTGGGGAAGATGTAGAGGGCCCGGCTCGTCTTGTCGGTCAGAATCGATTGCAGCACCGACACGTTGTAGCACAGCGTCTTGCCGCTGGCGGCGCCGGTGACGACGACCACATTCTCTCCCGAGTGGACCAAGTCAATCGCCGTGGCTTGGTGGGTATAGAGCGGATACAGATCTGATGAGCGGAGGGCCGATTCCAGCCGGCCGTCGAGGGGGTTGGCCGGTTCCTGATAGCTGGGCTGGCGGGACGGCAGGTGTTCGACGTGAACGATCTGGTCTCGGTAGCCGGACAGGGCCTTGATGTATTCGATGAAGGAAGAAACGGTCATTCTGAGCTTCGAGGTCCGGCAGGTCGGTCCTCAGGGCCGGGATTAACGGAAGGGGATGAGCTCAATCTGGTAGTCGACCACTTCCAGATCAAGCCGGCTCTGGCTGATGAACTCCACCACCTTCGACAGGACCTTGTTGTTGTGCTGAGCGTCATTGCTGACGCAGGCTATGCCCAGCGTGGTCAATTGCCATACATCCTGGTCATCGACCTCGGCGATGGCCACATTATAGCTGTTCCTCACCCTGGCGATCAGAGACTTGATCACCTTCCTCTTTCCCTTGAGGCTCTCATTCTCCGCTAAACGGAGAGTCATGCTGCACACGCCGAGGTTCATGGGGGAGCTCCTTCTGTGATGAGGCCATTCTACACCAGCCAAATTGGGCAGCGCAATTTTGGCGGCTTTTTCACTTCAAGTTGCGCGCTCCTTTTGTGCTATAATGTGTTCGCTGGAGGAATCCGAACGAGTTCCATTGTGCGAACTCGACTGATTCAGTCGGGATTCCACCGGCCACGTCAGATAGCCCCGACTGTCTACGAGGTTCTGCCCCAGACTAAGGCGTGGCAGCGCCGAAGTGGGATGCCGCACAGGAAGGGCTATCCCCCAAGGTATGATGCCTCGCCGAAAATTTGAACCAATCTCGGCCTCTCACACCCTGTGACCACAAGGGGTTGAAGGGGTAGGGAGGTTCTACAAGGCACGACTGGCAGGAGGGAGCGGACGGCCAGTATACAGCTTCCATATAGTGTCCGCGCAGAACCCCTGCCGCTGGAGACCGCGCTATTCGGTGAAGGTAATCATCGGAGCTTCAACGGACTCGCCTGATGCTGAAAAACTGCCCTCTGAGACCTGAGTGTCAAGAAGCTCGTTAGTTTCCGTACTTCTGGCTTCCATGACTTCAACAACCAACTTGCTGGACCCTGCACTGTCGAGAACCTTGCACTTCATCACGAGCAGAGTACCTTCGCCGCTTATTCCCTTGCCAGCGTCCATAAGCACTCGCATCTCCCCGACCTGCGGTGACTTCCAACGAATGGTGCGTGACGCCGCCAAAGCCACAGCTCCCTGCTTGACTCTCGTAACCTCCAGGACCGAGGAATCGTACTGGAAGCTGATGTATATGCCTCCTAAGTGGTCAGCGTTCTCAATGTTGATTGGCACGCTTTGGAGATTTCCTTCTGTGCCGCAGCCTGTCACCAGTGTTGACAATACAACTACTACAGACAGACAAACCACAAGTCTCCACCTCATATCGGCCACCTCCGTAATCAGCAACGAATATGTCCGGTTGACGTGTAATGAAGGACCGGATGATATCCTCACCTACCCTCTATTCCAGATAATGCATAATAACAGACTGGCAATGCAGGCTGTCAACCTTACCTTGGATATAGGATGCTGCCAACGGTGGCAGTATCTCTTGAGAAGCTCCTCCAACTTCGAACGGAGAGCACTTTGCGAGACTCCTCCGATCAGCTGTCCTACCAGTTCGCCCTTCTTGAAAAGAAGCAGTGTCGGCAGGCTCATGACGTGGTAATTGGAGGCAACGTCATGATTCTCTTCAACTTCACGGATCACGGTCAACACATTATCAGACGTGGGCAGCGATGTCCACCCTTCTTTCATGCAACAGAAGTGGGATGGGTTTGGCCCTGCCCCTCTGTAGCAGTATCAGGCCCCGGCGAAATCTTGAAACAGCATCCCGATACCGTTTGTCTTCAAGCCACGCTCAGAAGGTTGACAGCCTCTATTGCCTCAGTGGTACCATCCTAGCCGAGCTACAAATGTGGGCAAACAAGATTGTTGATTCTCTCATAGGCACGATGGCTCTTGTCGTTGTGCCTATCCAAATCGTTTTCACGATCCCGCTTGGTTGTCTTGTGCTTGTTACTCTCGGACTATACCTGCTTCCCGTCGATATCATATGGATGTCGTTGTTTCTAGGGCCTTTGATTGGGTTATCCTGGTTATGGGACAAGGTTCCCCTGCTTAGAATCCCTGCCGCAATCCTTGGCATACCAGCGGCTGTCCTCGGCGATTCATACTCAGCGATCATGCCATCAATTGGAGAAGAGACCAGAATTACCAGAACGCTTGTTTGCCGGACTTGGCCCTTTAGTCGGGAGTTTGTAGCGTTCAAATCTTTGAAGACCGCGCCTACATCTGACCTGAGAGAAGTGTTGTCGAGACTCGCCTTAGAAAACCCTGAGATCAACACCTATCTAAGTAACATGTAGAAGGGCTAGTTGGGCGACAATGGTCCCTTGTAGAACTTCAAGGCATCTTGGAAGCCGAAGCTGCGAGTGTAGCGCTCGACCATACTCACAGACTCCCATCGGCCCAAGTCCTTAATGGTCAGGCAGTCAAGGCCAGCCTTGCGAAGCAGAACGGCGAATGTCCGTCGGAAAGTGTGGGCGTTACAGGGTAGTCCGGTCTCAGCCTTCAACCTCTGGAGCATTATTGAGATACCCCAGCGATTCAGGCCCCAGATACCTTGCCCATTGGGGCTGTAGACATCTAGCCAATGCCTGAGATATGCCTCCGAGAGGCTGCCAAACGGCGCTAGAGCCTCTTTGTGGCCCTTGCCGAGGGTTCGGATAGTCCTGGCCTGCCAGTCGATGTCAGATGCCTTAATCTTGGCTAGTTCCGATAGTCTCAGGCCGCTTTCAGTGAACAGGCTTATGATGGCCTTGTCTCTCGGCGACTCCACAACCCCTATCAGGTATTCGACCTGTTCCTTGGTCAGTGCTGGCAGAATCGTCTTGCCCATAATAGGCGCTTTCAGATTGACCATCGGGTCATTGAGGCCATACCCGACATGAAGTCAACGGTAGAAGACGCGAAGTGCGCTATGAGTGGCGTGTCTTGTGCCCAAGCCATTCCTTCCTGGCGGTATTGTGGACAGATAACGCTCTACTTGCTGCGGCGTCGCTTCCCAGTAATAGAAGTCAGCTTGAGAGACGAACTTCGCTAGGCGCTCCATGTAGAAGCGTATCGTACAAGGGCTGCAACCCATCGCCCTTCGTGAGTCCAAGAACGCCTTCAGGTAGTCAATCGGAGGCTTCTTGCAGTGGCGTGATTCAGCGAGTGCCTGAATGAGCCTCTGGGAGGGTCTGCTCTTGCCATGTTTGACCTGTGAGATATAACTGGGACTCATGCCACTTAAATCGGCTGTCTGGGTAGTGGGCAATTTTTGAAGCAAGCGCAAAATCAGGGCGCGCTGTGCTATAATGTGTTCGCTGGAGGAATCCGAACGAGTGGGCAAAAACAGACGCCTAGCCATCATCTACCTACTTGTCTTTGCTGGCATAGTGGCCTTGGTCATTGCTTTTTGGCCTAGGGGCGAGAAAGAAACGCCGCCAAGCTACTCAGATGTCGTCGCCATGGTGGAACGGGGTGAAGTAGGTAGCGTTGAGATAGTGGATGGGAGATCCCTGGTTGTTATCCCCAACGAAGGTGAAAAGTTCAAGTCCACGATCTACAGCGAGTCTGTGGATGAGTTCACGGCTACGGCGAAGACATACGGCGTGGATGTCAAGATCAAGTACTCCAGCGGCTTCAACTGGGGAAGCTTCATACTGACCGTTGTGCCCCTCGGGCTGCTCGTCGTCCTGTTTATCTTCATCATGCGCGGTGCCAGAGGTGCCAACAACCAGGCTTTCAACTTCAGTCGCAGCCGCGCGCGGCTAGCCGGTGGAGCCAAGCCGATGGTGACGTTTGCCGATGTAGCCGGGGTGGAGGAGGCCAAACAAGAGCTCCAGGAGATTGTGGAGTTCCTCAAGTCCCCGGAGAAGTTCCTGGCGCTGGGCGCCCGCATACCGCGCGGAGTGCTTCTGATAGGGGCGCCTGGAACGGGAAAGACGCTGCTGGCGCGGGCGGTGGCCGGAGAGGCCGGTGTGCCCTTCTTCTCCATCAGCGGCAGCGAATTCGTGGAGATGTTCGTCGGCGTGGGTGCTTCCAGGGTGAGGGACCTTTTCGATCAGGCGAAGCGGAATGCCCCTTGCATCGTTTTCGTTGATGAAATCGATGCCGTCGGTCGCCACAGGGGTGCAGGGTTGGGTGGTGGACACGATGAAAGGGAACAGACGCTCAACCAGATCCTGGTCGAAATGGATGGATTTGACACCTCCACTAATGTCATCGTTCTGGCTGCCACCAACCGTCCTGACATATTGGACCCAGCCCTGCTGCGACCGGGTCGTTTCGACAGGCGAGTAATCCTGGATCCGCCGGACATCAACGGACGGAAGGGGATACTGGAGGTACACGCCAAGGGCAAGCCACTCGATGGTTCGGTCAACCTGGAAACGATTGCCCGGCAGACAGTGGGGTTCAGTGGAGCCGACCTGGCCAATCTGGTGAATGAGGCCGCTATACTGGCAGCCAGACGCAACAAGAAGATAATAGGCATGCCTGAATTCGAGGAATCCATCGACCGGGTCATCGCCGGACCGGAGAAGAAGAGCCGGATCATCAGTGTGAAGGACAAAGAATATACGGCCTATCACGAGGCTGGGCATGCTCTGGTGGCCAAGAAGTTGCCCAATGCCGACCCGGTGCACAAGGTCTCCATCATTGCCCGCGGTATGATGGGAGGCTATACCAAGTTTTCACCCACTGAAGATCGCTACGTTGATACCCGTTCTCAGCTAATGGACCGGCTGTCTGTGTTGCTGGCCGGCCATGTTGCCGAAGAGCTTGTGTTCAGTGAGAAGACTACAGGACCTCGCAGTGACATCGAGCGGGTCACCAAGATTGCCCGAGCCATGGTGACGGAATACGGCATGAGCGATAACTTGGAGTTGCGCACCTTTGGGCACAAAGAGGAATTGATCTTCCTTGGCAGGGAAATCTCAGAGCAAAGGAACTACAGTGAGAGGGTGGCTCTGGAGATTGACAGGGAAGTCCGTATTATCATCCAGAAGGCCTACGTCGTGGCCAAGGGCATCCTGGAGGAGAACAAGCCCAAACTGGTGCAGATTGCCCAGAGGTTGATGGTTGAGGAGACCATTGAGGGCGATACCCTCGAGAAGCTGTTCAACGAACCCGCTCCCGTAACACCTGCGCAGGTCTAACTAGGGCAGGTACGTCTTGATCCGGATAACCAGAAATCCCATCCGTCCGGAAGCCGCCATTGAGGGTGTTCGTAAGAAAGCCTATGGCGCAGTCATTGCCTACGTAGGTACGGTTCGAGACGTCTCCCATAATCGCCGGGTCATCTTCATGGAACACCAGGTCTCCTTGCAGGATCTGGCACGGCAGGAACTGGAGCTGATAGCTGAGGAGATAGAGCACAGATGGCAACTGAAGGACGTCTCGATCATCCACCGGATCGGCAAGCTGAGAACGGGAGAGATACTGCTGGTGGTGGCAATAGGGGCTCCTCACCGTGTGGAGGCTTTTGAAGCCTGCCAGTATGCCATCGATCGCTTCAAGGAAGTATCCCCCAAGTGGACGACTGAGACCACGGAAGCGGTCTAGTGCTCTGCCAGCCGGTCAACTGCGGCGTTCTATGACATAAGTGGCCAGGCTGGTGAGGCAATCGTGGGAGGGGTTGTGGGGGAGATTCTCAATGGCCGCAGACGCTCGAGAAGAGAAACCCTCGGCAATCTCATAGCATTCGTCGATAACCGACGAATTGTGGACCATCTCCATCAGCAGTTGTGTCCCCTTCTTCCTGTTCTTCTTCAGGATCCCCTTCACCGCCTCGCTCTCCGGCCGCTCCAGGAGCAGTATCACCGGCAGGGTGAAAACTCCTTGCGCCAGATCGCTGGCAACAGGCTTGCCTAGCGTCTCTTTCTGTCCCACGAAATCGAGGATGTCGTCGACAATCTGGAAGCTCATCCCGATGTTGTAGCCGTATTCCTTAAGGGATTGCACGGTCTCCTCCGGTGAGTTGGCCAGTACCGCCCCTGACTCGGTGGCAGCAGCGAAGAGACAGGCGGTCTTGTCGCCAATGGTCTTGAAGTAGCGCTCCCGGTCATCGCTGAAGGCGTTGATAGATTCCTGAATTTCGCCGCTGCAGATGGTCATGAGGCTCTGGGCAAAGAGCTTGATGACCCGAATGTTTCTGGTGTCGGCCACGAAGCGGGCCGAGCTGGCGAACAGGTAGTCGCCGATCAGCACGGCGTTGCTGTTGCCCCAGCGCTGTTTGATGCTCATCTTGCCCCGGCGGAGCTGCGCGTCGTCAATAGTATCGTCGTGAACCAGAGTGGCCGTATGCAGCAGTTCTACGCCCACAGCCATGGACACCAGCGGTTCCAGATTGTATTTCTTGAACTTGCCAGCCAGGAGCGTCAAAGCCGGGCGGACCCTCTTGCCCCCGTCCTTCAGAGCATGCTGCAGTTGCTCGGTCATCTCAGCAGGGGCGAGTCTGGCCACTTCCTCTATCTTCCCCTCTACTTGGGCCATGTCTGACTTGACGGGCTCGCAGGTCCAGGCGATGCTCAACATGCTCCTTTCTTAGCTCATCTCAGGCAGTCTTCTATGGCAACCGACCCAACTTGGCGTTCTCTTCGGTTACCACTGATTCGTCCAGCTTGGTGAACAACGCCTCCGGTGTGGCCAGTCTCTGTCCTGCCGGCAGTTGATGGAAGCCCCATCCCTCGTCTTTGACTGTGCCTTTGAAGCCTAGAAGTTGGTGCAGCTTCTCCGAGCTGAACGGCAGGAATGGATAAAAAAGCGTCTTCAGGTTGGCGATCACCGAAAGTGAGGCGAAGAGGGCGGTGGCGCATGACTCGCGGTCCGTCTTTACTGTCTTCCACGGTGACTTCTCATCGAGATAGCGATTGGTCTCCTGGGCCAGCGACATGGCCGCCCTTATGGCGTCCCTGAAATGACAATTGTAGAGCAAGGAATCGACAGTGCCAACTGTGGCTTCGGCTTTCATGAGCAGTGCCTGGCTGCTGCTGTCTAGTTGCTGGGGAGTGGGCACACAGCCATCGAAGTGCCGGAAGGTAAACGTCAGGACGCGGTGAACCAGGTTGCCATAGGTGGCCACCAGCTCATCGTTGTTGCGCCGCACGAACTCCCGCCACGAGAAATCGGCATCGGACGTCTCCGGCATATTCGCCGACAGCAGGTAGCGCAGCGGGTCGGGGGCATAGCGTTCCAGATAGTCCGGCAGCCAGACCGCCCAGTTGCGGCTGGTAGAGAGCTTCTTCCCTTCGATAGTCAGGAATTCATTGGCGGGGACATCGTAGGGCAGGTTCAAGCCTCCGTATCCCATCAGCATCGCCGGCCAGATCATAGTGTGAAACGGGATGTTGTCCTTGCCGATGAAGTAGTAGCTCTTGGTCTCTTTCTTCCAGAACGGCAACCAGGCGTCCTCTTTGCCGTGAAGCTTGGCCCATTCCTGGCTGGCGGAGAGGTAGCCGATGACCGCTTCGAACCAGACGTAGATCCGCTTCTGCTCAAAACCGGGCTGCGGTATGGGGACGCCCCATTCGATGTCCCTGGTGATGGCCCGGTCCTTCAGCCCCTCCTCAAGATATCGCGTGGTGAAGTTGAGCACGTTATGCCGCCAGTGGTTCTGCTGTTTCACCCAGTTGAGCAAAGGCTCCTGGAAGGCGCTCAGGCGGAGGAAGAAGTGCTCTGAGGTCCTGGCTTGGGGGGCGCTTCCGCACAGCCGGCAACGAGGGTCCTTCAGCTCCAGCGGGTTGGTGGGCTTGCCGCACTTGTCGCACTGGTCGCCTCTGGCCTCCTTGAAGTCGCAGAACGGGCAAGTTCCATCGACGTAACGGTCGGGCAGATAGCGCTGGCACTTGGTGCAGAAAGGCTGGGGCATGCTGTCGCGGTATATGTAGCCCTTATTCAGCAGACTGAGGAAGATATCGTGAACCACCCGAGCGTGATTGGTGGTACCGGTGGAAGTGAACAGATCAAACTCAATGCCGAGCTTCTTCCAGGATTCCAGGAATTCCTGATGATACTTGGAAGCCACTTCCTGCGGTGTCGTTCGCTCTTGCTCGGCGCGGATAGTTATAGGGGTGCCGTGCTGATCGCTGCCCGAGACCATCAGGACTTTGTTGCCCTTGGCGCGATGGTAGCGGGCAAAGATGTCGGCTGGCAGGTAAGCCCCAGCGATATGACCCAGATGCAGTGCGCCGTTGGCGTAAGGCCAGGCTACACAGATGAGAACACGCTCCATGAAGGTTTGACTCTGGTGGATATTCTACCATTATTCGAGGGCGGGCGGTATTCGCGCGGACGTGGCACACGCCAGCGGAGTTGGTCCAATTATCACAAGAATCACCCGCCGAGACCTCCCCATTTGAGGGCAGGCGCAGCCGCTCTAGACACCGGGAGTTGCATCTGTTATTGCCTGTCTGGTATTATCCCAGACGAATTTCGGTGACACGGCGTCACAGGAACCAATGTCTACGGCGAAAGACGAGTCGTCAGAGGGGGCAGAGCATGATGCGCGTAGCGAAGACAAAGAGTGTTGCCGTTTTGTTGCTCCTGCTTGTCGTCACCATCAGCTGCTTTGCTGTCTATCTCAATCACGCAACCCTGGCGGTTGCCGGGACGGCAGATGCGTATGCGGAGAGGACTTATGCTGACACATATGGGCGGGAGATAGTTGCCGTCGAAGTAGGTGGAAAACCGCCGGACGTGAAGGCTCCGGCGGCGGATGTCCCAGTGCCCGATATTGCAGCAGGGACCAACTCCCTCTCCAACGTGCCGGCCTTTGACTGGAGTTATGGGTGTTCGGCAACCTCTGCGGCGATGTTGGTTGGGTACTACGACCGCACGGGCTTCAGTAACATGTATGCCGGTCCGACGAACGGCGGAGTGTGCCCTCTGGACAACTCTATATGGGGGGATACGGTCTATCCCGGCGTCACCTGCCATGAGTGCCCACTGAGTGCCACGCACTCGGGTGTAGACGGGAGAGCCCTCAAGGGGCACGTGGATGACTACTGGATTGACGCCGACAACCCTGGACCAGATCCCTATGTAGGCAACTGGGCCGAGCATATCCAGGGCGATTGCACCGGCGACTTCATGGGTACCAACCAGTCGAAGTATGCCAACGTCGACGGAGGGACAAGATTCCACTACTACAATGATGGCGACCCTCTCTATGACTATACAGGAGGTGAACCAGCCAAGATAGACGGCTGCCACGGCATGAAGGACTTTGCCGTATCCCGAGGCTATAGCGTAGTGACCAACTTCAGCCAGCTCATCCAGGGCCAGGGCACTGACCCTGCCAAGGGTTTCACCTTCAGTCAGTATGTCGCTGAGATCGATGCCGGCCGGCCGGTGCTCATACACGTCGAGGGGCACACCATGCTCGGCTACGGCTACAACACCACTGGGAACGCAGTCAACTTACGCGACACCTGGGATCACAGCAGTCACGTGATGACGTGGGGAGGCACTTATGATCCAGTTCTCCAACTCCAGCACTATGGGGTCACCGTGATACGACTAGTCAGTTCAGTCTCGGTGACTGTAGATACCTCCGCCCTGGTCTCATCCTATCCAGCGACGGTCAATTACTGGCAGGGAGGAGTGCCCAAGACGACCACGACTTACGGTTCCTGGAGCGGAATCGTCGACCATGGGACCACAGTGAGCATCGACAGCTCTGTTGCGGTGTCCACGACCGAGCGGTATGGCACCAATGCCGTCACCTCTTGGACGGCAACCGAGACGGCGACATATGTGGTTCCTTACTATCACCAGTTCAAGCCGGTCGTATCTGCAGTTGCTGGTGGCGTCGGCCACACTGACTTGACCAGCCCAAACTGCTCTACCTTGACGTTCTATCGATTTGGCGCTATCCAGACCTTCAATGTTTTCGACAGTCAAAGCTTCAATGACTGGATGGACGTGGGTTCAACCGTGAGTCTTCCCAGCACCTCCTCTGCCTCAACATCGACTCACCGCTGGTACTGTCCGGAGACCATCTCATGGACTGTCAGCGATGCTGGCTCCCACTCCGTCACCTATTGGGACCAACTCAAACCAGGCATCTCCGTGGTTACTGCCGGGCCTGGTCATATGGACTTGGACATCACGAACTGCGCCACCTTGTCATACAGTCGATTTGGCGACGCCGGGACTTCCAGCGTCTTCGACAGCCAGAGCTTCAATGCCTGGGTGGACATGGGATCAACCGCCAGCGTCTCCAGTACCTCTTCTGCATCAACCTCAACTCATCGGTGGTACAGCTCGGGGACCACCTCTTGGATTGTCAATGATGCTAGCTCCCGCTCTGTCACCTATTGGGACCAGCTCAAGCCAGCTATCACGGTAGCTACTGCCGGAACTGGTCACACGGATTTAAGCAGCACGAACTTCGCCACCTTGACGTACAGTAGATTCGGCGCTGCCGGGACTGTGAGCGTCTTCGATGCCCAGAGCTTCAATGACTGGGTGGACACAGGCTCAACAGCCAGCCTCTCCAATCCCTCCTCGGGCTCGACACCGACCCACCGCTGGTACACCCCGTTGACAGCCTCATGGGCTGTCAACGATGCCAGTTCCCGGTCCGCCACCTATTGGGACCAGTTGAAGCCAACCATCTCGGCAGTCGCATCTGGGAATGGTCACACGGATTTGGACAGCACGAACTGCGGTACCTTGACATACAGCCGATGCGGTGTTGCCGGAACAAGCAGCGTCTTCGACGCCCAGAGCTTCAATGACTGGCTGGACATAGGGTCAACAGCCAGCCTCTCCAGTCCGTCCTCTGGCTCGACATCGACTCACCGCTGGTATGCCCCGGGCACTACCTCCTGGGCTGTCAACGACACGGGCTACAACTCCGAGACTTATTGGGAGCAGTTCAAAGCAACAGTTGCGCTTACGGGACTGAGTTCGTCCCATCCAGCTACGATCAGTGTGGTGCGAGGTGGGATCACAGACAGCGCGCCGGCCTCCGCTACTTGGTCAGACTGGGCCGATCGCAGTTCAACGCTAAGCACTTCCCGTCTGGTTGCGGTCTCTGCAGAAGAGCGCTACTCAACCGCGGGGACAACTTCTTGGACAACAGGTTTGGATATGAAAGTAGAAGTCGACTATGTTCACCAATTCCTGGCCACGATTGAAACAACTGGGCCAAGTGAGTCTCATCCCACCACTCTGGTTTTCGTAAGAGATGGCGTGCCGGAGAGCTTGCCACTCTCTGATACATGGAGCGACTGGGTTGACGCCGACTCAGCGCTAAGCATTGGAAAATCGATCGAGGGAGGTTGGGTGGGCGACTGGTCTGCCGGGGGCGCTACCAGTTGGACTGTCAGTTCACCAGTGTCAGCCACGGTCCACTACAAGCGCAGCTACGTCGGAATCTACCTCCTTGTGGGAGCGTGTGTGACGATGATTGGCTTGGGCATATTCTTCCTCATCCGTATCCGTAGAAAGGGATATGCTCTACGTGATTTGCCTGATCACTTGTCTGACCGTCTTGGCTGATGAAGCAGTGCTGTTCTGGCACTGGGAGGAGGCATAGCCGAGTTCGCCGTCAGGCCGTCATCTGACTTCCGAAGGATGCCCACGTGGTTGCCTTGCTGCCGGCGAGACCGCTTCAGCGGCAGCTACTCCAAGTCAGTCAGGCTTGGGCGTCACTTTCTGTCTTCCCGGGGTTTTTCAGGGCCAGCCACTTTTCGTAGATCTCTTTTCTCGGCAAGCCCGTGGTAGCTGACAGGCGGGCAATGGCTTCCTTGGCGGGTATGCCTTGTCTCTGAAAGTCCCTGATCTCGGTCTCGACCTCTACTGTCAACGCTGGCTTGATCTCCAGTCTGTTCCCCTCGATGACAATGGTGAACTCTCCCTTGGGCTGCTGGAAATGCTCGATGGCTTCGCTTGTAGTGCCCCGGAATACTTCCTCGTGGAGCTTGGTCAACTCCCGGACGATGGCTATTCTCCGGTCTCCCAACACATCGAGCAGGTCTCTTAAGGCATCGATGAGTCGATGCGGGGCTTCAAAAGCGACCAGGGTCCGGGGCTCCAGGGAGACTCGCTCCAGCAGATGAACCCTCTCGGACTTCTTCCGCGGCAGGAAGCCCAGATACGTGAACTGGTCGGTGGGCAGGCCAGAGACGGCCACGGCGGCCACGATCGCGGAGGGGCCGGGGATGACGACCACGCGGACACCTTGCTTGGCCGCCGCCACTACGAGTTCGTACCCCGGATCGCTGATGCCTGGCATTCCGGCCTCTGAAACGAGCGCCAGGTCGTCTGCCTCCAAGAAGTGCAGCAGATATCCCAGCTTGGCCATCTTGTTGTGCTCGTAGTAGCTGGTCATGGGAGTATTGATGCCGTAATGGTCGAGGAGGCGCTTGGTCTTCCGCGTGTCTTCGGCGGCGATCAGCTTGACCTCCTTAAGGACGCGAATGGCCCGCAGCGTGACATCCTCCAGGTTGCCGATGGGGGTAGCCACCAAGTAGAGCGCAGGCATGATCCAGCCCTCCTGACTGGGCTCCAGTATACTAGCTTCTGGCGCGGAAGTCCCTCTTGGGTCTTGGTGTGGCTTGATCATTTGTCGGCTTGCTTAACTCCTTTCGTCCCTCCCCACTCCTAGTAGAAGAGAGGACTGTGGGGACACCCCAGGCCCGGGCAGGAGGCATCCTGCACTTCTTCTGGGACCGCCCCTTGTCCCCCCACCCTCAGCAAAGGGGCGTTCGCCAGTCTGCGCGCCTCAGTAATTCCTGAACAATCTCACGTGGCGCAAATTGACTTTCCACATACCCTCTGATATAGTTTGGTGCTAAATAGCCCCTGGTTCTACGACAAAGAGAATGCCTTTTCACCAAATCAAAGATATGCGCCGCTGTTATGGCTTTGAAGAAGTTGCCATAGTGCCCGGCGACGTCACGGTCAACCCTGAACAGACGTCCATCGATTTCAATCTGGGGAATCTGACTTTCCCGGTGCCCATACTGGCGGCAGCCATGGACGCCGTGGTTGACCCCAAGTTTGCTGCGGCCTTCAGCAAGCTGGGCGGCTTGGCCGTGCTGAACCTGGAGGGAGTGCAGGCCCGCTACGAAAAGCCTGATGAGATACTGGCGGAGATTGCCCAGGCCCCCGTCAACCAGGCTACACCGTTGCTTCAGAAGATGTACTCGCAACCCATCAAGGAGAAGTTGGTTGGGGACAGGATTCGGGAGATAAAGAATAAGGGCGGTAACTGCGCCGTGTCCATAACTCCGGCCAATGCCAAGAAGTTCGCCTCTCTCATCGTGGAAGCAGGCGCGGATGTACTGGTGGTGCAATCCACGGTCACCACTGCCCGGCATCAGTCCAAGAGCCTGAAGGGGCTAGTTTTCTCGGAACTCTGCCAGTCTGTCCCCCTTCCGGTGGTGGTAGGAAACGCCGTCAGCTACAGTGCTGCTCTGGACCTGATGAGGACTGGCATTGCCGGTCTTCTGGTTGGCATTGGTCCAGGGGCCACCTGCACCACGCGGCAGGTCCTGGGCATAGGCGTACCGCAGGTGACGGCCACTATGGATTGCGCTGCTGCCAGAGATGATTACTATAAGGAAAGTGGAAAGTACGTGGCGGTGATCACCGACGGCGGTATCCATGCCGGAAGCGATCTGTGCAAGGCCTTCGTTGCCGGTGCCGATGCCGTGATGCTGGGGGCCATCTTGGCTCAGGCGGATGAGGCACCAGGTCACGGGTATCACTGGGGAATGGCCAGTCCCCACCCGGCCCTGCCCCGGGGCAGACGCATCAAGGTAGACACTCGGGCTCCGTTGGAGCAGATTCTCTTTGGGCCCACCACAGTCAGCGATGGGACTCAGAACCTCGTCGGCGCTCTGCGCACCGCCATGGGTGTGTGTGGCGCCTCCACCATCGCTCAGATGCATGATGTGGAAATGGTTATTGCACCAGCCATAAGGACAGAAGGCAAATCTTGGCAATTTCAACAGGCCTGCTCTCAGTAGCTGATCTCACCTCTGAAGAAATCCAGCATCTCATTGAGAATGCTGCTTTCCTCAAACGCGGGCAGAAGGCAGACGCTCGCCTCAAGGGAAAGACTATAGCGCTTCTCTTTGAGAAGCCTTCGTTGCGCACGCGCGTCAGCTTTGAGGTGGCCATGTGGCAGTTGGGAGGGTATGCCATTTACCTCTCCCCCAGCGAGGTTGGCCTGGGGAAAAGAGAAGGCATCTCTGATGTCGCTCGCACGCTGAGCCGTTTCGTGGACGGCATTGTGGCTCGCACCTTCGCTCACCAGACTGTGGAGCTGCTGGGGAGATACGGGACGGTGCCGGTGATAAACGGGCTCTCAGACTACGAGCATCCTTGTCAGGCCCTGGGTGATCTCCTGACCATCCTGGAGAAGAAGGGGGATCTGAAAGGCCTGCGCCTGGCCTACGTTGGCGACGGCAACAACGTGGCCAGAAGCCTGCTCCTGGCCGCAGCGGCAGCGGGCATGGACTTCTCCATTGCTTCTCCGGCTGGCTATGAACTCGACGAACCTGCTCTTCGCCATGCCAGGAAACTCGCCGCTCAGAGCGGCGCCAAGATCACGACGATGGCTGAACCACGCCACGCCGTGGAAAACGCCGATGTGGTTTACACTGATGTGTGGACCAGCATGGGCCAGGAGGCTGAAGCGGAAATCCGACGCCGGGCCTTTGCTTCATATCAGGTTGATTCCACGTTGCTTTCATGTGCCAAGAAGGGGGCCCTGTTCATGCATCCCCTGCCGGCGCACCACGGAGAGGAGATTGCCCAGGGGCTTCTCGATCATCCCCAGTCCGTGGTCTTTGACCAGGCAGAGAACCGGCTGCACATCCAAAAGGCGATCCTCGTGAGAGCACTGGGCGGGGAACCTGTCTAGGAGGGCAACATGCCCAAGCCTGTAATTGCCATCATCGGCAGGCCCAATGTGGGCAAATCCACGCTGTTCAATCGCCTTCTTGGCACGAGAAAGGCTATTGTCGAGGACCTGCCGGGAACAACCGTAGACCGAATTCACTCTGACATTTCCTGGGAGGGACGTGACTTGACGCTGGTGGATTGCGGCGGCCTGGAGGCGAATCCAGGGCCGGCCATGAGAAGGAAAGTCAGAGATCAGGTGGAGAAGGCCATCGCTGGAGCTGACTTGCTGCTTTTTCTGGTGGATGCCCGTGATGGAGTAGTACCCGCCGATGGCGAGACTGCCGATGTCGTGCGCCGTGCCGGAAAGCCCATGATGCTGGTGGTAAACAAAGTGGAAAGTCCCAAGCAGGAAGCACAGGTGGCCCAGTTCTACGAACTGGGTATGGGTGATCCCATCCCGATCAGTGCCTATCATGGTCATGGAATCCATGAGTTGATGCAGAAGGTTGTCGAAAGATTGCCGCCTCCAACACCGGCGGTCGCAGAGCCGGAATCGATGAAGATCGCTATTGTGGGACGACCCAATGTGGGCAAGTCGCTGCTTTTGAACACGCTCCTGGGGGAAGAGCGGGTGGTTGTGGACGAAGTCCCTGGAACGACGCGTGACACTATAGACACCGTCCTGCAACACAAGGGTGAAAGGGTGACACTGATTGACACCGCAGGGATCAGGCGTCGGGGGCGGATCGACCAGGGTATCGAGCGATACAGCTTTCAGCGCACAGCTGACGCTATAGAGCGTGCCGATATTGCCCTGCTGGTTGTTGATGCTGTTGAAGGCATCACGGCCCAGGATATCCACATTCTGGGGTACATTCACAAGGCCTTCAAGGGAGCGGTCTTGCTGGTCAACAAGTGGGACTTGGTTGAGACGGGAGACACGTCCTTGTGGATGGAGGTCGTGAAACGTAAGACCAGATTCATGCCATATATAGAGACGCACTTCATCTCGGCCAAGACGGGACGCGGCGTGGACAAGATTCTGCCGCTGGCAAGGCGGATATACGAAGAGAGAATCAGGCGGCTGGATCAGGACCTGCTTGACAGCATAGTCAGAGACGCAGAAGCGGCCAAGCAGTCGCCGAAACAAGGCCGCAGGCGTCTCAAGGTCTACAAGGCAGTGCAGACGGCCATTAATCCGCCCACTTTTACCTTTTCCGTGAACGATGCCAAACTCGTTCATTTCTCGTATCAGCGCTTCCTGGAGAACAAGATGCGCCAGTACTGTGGATTTAAAGGCACACCCCTCCATCTTCTCTTCAAGAGCAAGGCCGACAAGAAGGCTAGAGGCAAGTAAGTCCTCTGACGGCTGGTGCAAGGCTGGCTTCATCAGAGTTGCGGGGGTTCGGGTGGTAACCAGTCGATGTTAGCGTTGGAATATGTTTCTGTTGCCTTGATCGGCTATCTGTTGGGCGCCATTCCCTTTGGCATTCTGGTCTCCAAGGCGGCTAGGGGGATCGACGTCAGGATGTTCGGCAGTGGCAAGACCGGCACGGCCAACGTGATCCGAACTGCCGGAGGTCGGGCCGGCGCCGTGACCATGATCCTGGATCTATCAAAAGCCTCTGCGGCGGTTCTGATTGCCTGGGTGGTCTTGCCCAATCATGCCGCTCAGGTCGTAGCAGCGCTGGCCGCCATCATGGGCCACATCTGGTCGGTGTACATCAAGTTCAGGGGTGGGCGGGGCGTGGCCACGTACGTCGGCAGCCTGCTGGCCATGAACTGGCTTGTGGGGCTATGCACGGCGATCATCATACTGGGGACTGCCCGGCTGACTCGCTACATGTCTCTGGGCTCTATATTGGGCATAGTGGCCTCGTTCCTTGCCATGCTGGCTCTGATGATCTGGGGGTCACGGCCTCCAGTGATCTATCTGACCATAGTCCCGGCAGTACAAGTGCTCTTCTGTGGTCTGGCAGCAGGCGTTATATTGATCCAACACCGCGACAACGTGCGGCGCCTTCTGACTGGGACGGAGCGAAAGCTGGGCGAGAAGACGGGCGGTAAGTGAGTCTTGCTCCTCTGGCATGGGGCCGGTAGGCTTCTGAGGAACATGGCCGTCCCCCCACAGGATGAGTCTCGGGCAGTTCTGATCTCGGATGTCGTGTTTCGGTGGTGCGGCAGCAAGCGTGGGCGCACGAGTTAGTCTTGACTTGGTTCATGGGCAGCGAGGATAATAGGCTGAGAGCTCGGTTCCCTTTGGATAGGATATGGAAGACAGAAGCCAGAATTCGGCATTCTGCCCCAACGTGGGAGGGGAGGGTGTCTAAGGCAGCAATCGTCGGCAGTGCCGCTTGGGGCACTGCTTTAGGAATAATCCTGGGTCGCAATGGGATATGGACCAAGATCTGGGCACGGGACCAAGAAACGGCAGACAAGCTCAATCAGGCGAGGGAGAATGTCACCTATCTGCCGGGGCCCAGATTCCCTACTCACCTTTCCGCCACCGCCTCCATTGAAGAGGCCATGGACAAGGTGGACATGGTCATCCTGGCTGTGCCATCAGGGACCATGCGCTCCAACATAGGACGTATAAAGGACTATCTGAGCGATACGAGTCTGATAGTCAGTGCGACCAAGGGGTTGGAGGTCGACACCGGCAAACGCATGTCCCAGGTAATTGCCGAGGAGCTTGACCCGCGCTTCCACCACAACATCTGTGCCCTCTCCGGTCCCAACATAGCCCATGAGGCCGCGCAAGGCCTGCTATCAGTGACAGTCGTGGCGGCTCGCGATGCCGCGGTGGCCGAGCGGGCGAAGCAGTTGGTCAACTCCAATCAGTTCTACGTTTTCACCAGCACTGACCTTGTGGGGGTGGAACTGGGCGGGGCCCTCAAGAACGTGATTACCCTGGGAGTTGGCATGGTGGACGGTCTGGGTAACGGGAGCAATGCCAAGGCGGCGCTCATTATCCGAGGACTGAGCGAGTCCATTGTGCTGGGAACGACTTTTGGCGCTAACCCTCTCACCTTCATCGGGCTGAGCGGTCTGGGTGATCTGGTGGTTACCTCCTTCAGCCCGCTCAGTCGCAACTACTACGTGGGCAAGGAGCTGGCCAAAGGACGCTCTGTGGAAGATATCACCCACTCGATGCCCCATGTCGCTGAGGGCGTCACGACTGCCCAGGCAGCCTGGCAGTTGGGACAGAGGGCAGGCCTCAGTCTGCCCATCGTCGAGAAGATCTACAAGGTGCTATACGAAGGACTTGACGTCAGGAAAGCGGCCAGCGAGTTGGTGGAGTACCCGGTAGATGGAGAATCGCTGGAAGTCACGAAGCTGCTTCGCTTCTTGCTGGACTATCTCAGGGTGAGGTGGTATCAGCCGCCGAGTCTCCTGCCGGAACCGCCAGACTCGGACGACAAGGCCGGTTAGGCCTGTCGGGATCTCTAGGTTGGGCTACTTCAGGCCCTTTTTCAGGCGGTCCATAATCTTCTTCCCCGACTGATCCGGTGTCTTGCCTTTGCCCAGGCTCTTGGCCAGCTCAGCGAACAACTGGCGCTGCTCGTCGTCCAGCTTGTCAGGCGTCATGACCTTTACCTTGACCAATTGGTCTCCCCTTCCCTGGCGATCAAGATAGGGTATGCCCTTCCCTTTCAACGGCAGTACCGTGTCAGTCTGTGTGCCCGGAACGATTTTCAGGCGGGCCTTGCCTTCCAGTGTGGGCACTTCCACCTCATCCCCCAGAGCTGCTTGGGCGAAGTTGACGGGGAGCTCGTAGATGACGTTGTTCCCCTCACGAACAAAGAACGCGTGTTTCTGAACCGCGATGTTGACGTAGAGATTGCCCGGATTGCCACCCAGAATCCCCGCGTCTCCTTCCCCTCTAAGCCTTATCTGGAAGCGATCGCTCACTCCGGCTGGGATCGTCACGTTTACCGTATGGATGCCCCTTTCTCTCCCAGTCCCCTGGCACTGCTTGCAGGGCTGGCTCATGACAACCCCATCACCGTGGCACCGATCGCACACGGCCCTGTTTACAAAGCGGCCAAAAACGCTCTGATGCACCCGCCTGACCTCTCCCAATCCACCGCATGAAGGACACTTCACCTGCGTCGTTCCTGGCTCACCGCTCTTCCCTTGACAGCGGGAGCAGTATCCGGTTCGGAGGACGTCAATCTGTCTTTCGGCTCCGAAGGCCGCTTCCTCGAAGGAAAGCTCGACCTGGCAATGCAGGTCGGCTCCCGGCTGTGGCGCGCGTCGCCTGGCTTCGGTGGCGCCGGAGAAGAAGGCGTCGAAGATGTCTCCCAAGCCGAAGGAATCGCTAAAGCCTTCGAAGCCCCGTCCGGTTCCCATATGGCCGAAGAGATCATAATTGGCCCGTTTATGGGCATCGCTCAACACCTGGTAGGCTTCGTTGATCTCCTTGAATCTGTCTGAGGCGCCATCGTGGTGGTTATGATCAGGATGATACCGGAAGGCCAGCTTTCGGAAAGCCTTCTTGATGTCATCC